>ENA-UPSB01003071-UPSB01003071.1-bioreactor-metagenome-genome-assembly--contig:-NODE-3071-length-13986-cov-20.596368_pt1 | contig 13986 bp, 13 predicted proteins | sample MGYA00238182_ERZ773286 | MGnify/ENA primary metagenome ERZ773286 (study PRJEB29026, sample SAMN07631240) | bioreactor metagenome | isolation source: Switchgrass digestor | place: USA: Dartmouth... | reverse complement strand
GTTGATACCAGGGGAGTTGTCCAGAAAAAAACTCCACAACAACTTGACACTGTCCATTGCAAAAAATATTATTGACAAAAATAAAAGGTCTTTGTATAATAAAAAAGTCGCTTGAATGCTAAGGCAACAATAATGCGGGTGTAGTTCAATGGTAGAATACCAGCCTTCCAAGCTGGCCGTGAGGGTTCGATTCCCTTCACCCGCTCCATTTGTGCCTGTAGCTCAGCTGGATAGAGCAACGGCCTTCTAAGCCGTGGGTCAGGGGTTCGAATCCCTTCAGGCACGCCATATATAGCAAAATTAAGGGTTTCAGGATACGAAGTTAATCTGAAACCTTTTTTGTCGTTATCTGACTTTTTTACGGCCTGAATTTCCCGAAAGTTATGATATATGTTACTGATAAGTTTATTTATAAAATCCGTTACAGTTGCTGCTTTATAAAGTAAGTCAAAAACAAGGCAAGATACAAAATACCGGAGATGTTGATGATGAAAAAATTATATAAAGAAGGATATCAAAAAGAAAAAAACACTTCCGGCTGTTACGTTATCAACCGGATACATAAAACGTAGCGTTAACTGTTGATATAAGTAAACTTATGAATATTTGCTGTTATCAGTGCCAGGGATACTGCATTTATTATGGAAAACATTATATGAATAAATTCTGAATGCGGCTGTAATAATAAGTTCAGTATTTCATATTTTATACATTATTCTGCAAAATCAGTTATTTTTAGCTGTAATGCAGAAAATAGGCGTGAATTTTAATAAAAATATTTGCATTGCAATTTGTTCCATGATATAATGGTTTTGGTTAATTAACGTAGTATTGGCTGAAAAGAGTGGGTGATTCCCACTCTTTACGTTTTAATTCAGGCTATGTACGGATTTGACTTTGTCAAATCCTTTGTCATAAAATACGGAAGTTTTTGATACATCAGATATACTGTGCTGATACGGAGGTTTTGAAAAACAAATGGCTAACAAAAGAGTTGTGGAAACAGTAAGAAGTATAGCAGAACCGATAGTAGAGGAACTCGGACTGGAACTGGTGGATGTGGAGTTTGTCCGCGAAGGGAAAAACTGGTATCTTAGAGTGTATATCGATAAGGACGGAGGAGTTACCCTTGATGACTGTGAAGCGGTAAGCATGCCCTTAAGCGATAAGCTTGACGAACTGGATCCGATAGAGCAGTCATATTTGCTTGAAGTTTCGTCACCGGGTGCTGAAAGACCGTTTAAGTCACCGAGGGATTTTCAAAAAGCCCTGGGTGAATACGTCAGGGTAAAACTTTATAAAGCCGTAAACGGCAGGAAAACTGTTGAAGGTATACTTGAAAAATACGATGGTGATTCTGTTACGATTCTGACTGATGAGGACTCGAGGGAAATATATCAGCTGAAGGATATATCAAAAATAAACAGAATTATAAAACTGTAAAGATTTCGAATATTGTAATAGATCATAGATGGGGAGGCATAAGAAATGAGTGCTGAATTAATTCATGCTTTGGAACAAATTGAAAAGGAAAAAGGAATTGGCAAGGAAGTACTTATCGATGCAATTGAAGCAGCCCTGATTACGGCATATAAACGTAATTTTGGTTCGGCGATGAACGTTGAGGTGTATATTGACAGGCTTACGGGCGACGTCCGCGTGTTTGCCCTTAAAAATATTGTTGAGAAGGTTAAGGATCCTTCAACAGAACTTTCACTGGAACAGGCCAAGCAGTTCGGTCCGGATTTTGAAGTAGGAGATGTGGTGGAAGTTGAAGTTACACCGCGTAAGTTCGGAAGAATCGCTGCCCAGACTGCAAAACAGGTTGTTATGCAGCGTATTCGCGAAGCTGAACGCGGACTTATTTACGAGGAGTTTTCAAGCAAGGAAGATGATATTGTATCGGGTGTTATAACCAGGTTTGAACGGAAAAACGTTATTGTTGATCTTGGACGTGCTGAAGCAATACTTCCTCCCAGTGAACAGGTTCCGGGTGAGGTATATAATATCCATGACCGCATTAAGGCATACGTTATAAACGTTAAAAAGACGAACAAGAACCCGCAGATATTTATTTCAAGAACCCATCCCGGTCTTGTAAAAAGACTGCTGGAACTGGAGGTTCCGGAGATTCACGACGGGATAGTGGAAATTAAAACGATCGCCCGTGAAGCAGGTTCCAGGACTAAAGTTGCCATTTACTCAAAGAATGAGAACGTGGATCCTGTCGGAGCCTGTGTAGGTCAGAAAGGAAGCCGCATACGGGCTATTGTGGAAGAACTCAGGGGCGAAATGATTGATATAATAAAATGGAGCAATATTCCTGAGGAATATATTGCAAGTAGTTTAAGTCCGGCAAAGGTAATTCGCGTTGACGTGGACGAAGAAAACAAGGTGGCAAGAGTTATTGTTCCTGATTTCCAGCTTTCCCTTGCAATCGGAAAGGAAGGCCAGAACGCAAGACTGGCAGCAAAACTTACAGGCTGGAAGATAGACATAAAGAGCGAATCTCAGTTAAGGGCTCAGATTGAACAGCAATTGTTTGAAAAACCGGAAACAGTCTCCGTGACTGAAGAAGCTGATGAAGGCCTTTTTGTTGATAATCCGGGGAATGAGGAATAAAAGGGCAGTCAGGTTTATAAATGCATTGAGGATTATTTAAGTTAAGCGGTTGAAAAACCGTCAAGGCAGGTGATAGGACCGGTGAAGCCGAAGAAGATTCCTATGCGGCGTTGTGTGGCATGTCATCAGATGAAGGACAAAAGGGAATTAATTCGTGTGGTCAGGAGCCCGGAGGGAGAAATATTTATCGATCCTACAGGAAAAAAGAATGGACGCGGAGCTTATCTGTGCAGGAATTCTGACTGCATAGCCAAAGCACGCAAGGCAAAATCACTGAGCAGGGAATTAAAAACCGAAATTCCTGCTGAAGTATTTGATCAGTTGCTGGAACAGTATGGAGGGAAAGAGTGACGGATAAGATCTATAATTTATTGGGTATTGCAATGAAAGCCGGAAAGGTGGTTTCCGGTGAGCAGGGTTGCGAAAGAGCAATAAAAAGCCGAAAAGCTTCATTGGTTATAGTTTCGGAGGATGCTTCATCAAATACACGTAAAAAGTTTGAAAATGCCTGTTTATATTACGAAATTTCTTTTTGCGCTTTTGGAGAGAAGGAAAAATTAGGCAGGTATTTGGGTAAGGGTGTGCGTTCTGTAATAGCGGTAACTGATGAAAATTTCTCCGGCAGGTTAACAAAACTGATAGAAGAAACCAAACAAAACACGGGGGTGGGCTGATTGAGTAAAAGAATATTTGAACTGGCCAAGGAACTGAATACAACCAGCAAGAGGTTAATGGAGAAACTGGAAGAGATTAATATAAAGGTAAAGAGCCATATGAGTCTGCTGGATGACGAGCAACTTGACCGGTTATATGAACATATAGGGGTAAACAGAAACCGTATTTCTGGATCTGATGAAAAAAACGGTGCCGATCAGCCAGAACAACCGGGGGGTCAGCTTATTCGAAGATCAAATCCTATAATCATCAGAAAGACAGAAATCATAATACACGATGAAAATGAAGTTACTGATACAAAAAAGGATAAGCAGAACAAAAAGAACAAAAAGGGTTATGTTCGTACATCGAGCAGTACCGACGGTCTTCGTGCTGGGCTGAAACGGGAAGATGACATTCTTATCAGTTCAATAAGGAAGCATAAAACAGAACAGGAAGAGACAAAGAAAACAGAAGCTGCCTCGCAGAAGACAACTGAGGAAAAGAGTGCCGAAGAACCTAAAACTGTACACGCTGCTGATAATACCGAGGATATCAGCCAGAGAATGGAAAGAATAAGAAGACCGGTAGACAGTATATTAAGTATAAAGAAGGTTGCATCGAAGAAAGACTGGGATAAACGCAAAGCCGGGGAAACAGAAAAAACCGAAGAAAATACAGCTGAAGCTGTCAGTGAGCTTAAGGCTCAAAGTTCGGAAACTGCTGCTGAAGCTGATAACAAAACTGAAATAACAGAAATTCAGAAAGAAAATATTTCACTAGATAAAAAGGAGGAAATTTCTGCGGGGGCAGAACAAAAAGAGGGACCTATGCAAGTTGAAACATATAAAACCGATGTGAAACAGACAGAAAAAGAAGAGAAAAAAGAGCATAAGACTGAAATGAAAGTTGCTGCAAAAGAACAAATGGCCCAGAAAGAGGAGAAAAAGACAGAACAGACCGCTACAGCCGAAGTTTCAGTCAAAACAGAAAGTGAAGAGAAACCGGCTGTTCATGCTGCAGCTTCGGTACAGGCCAAAAGTGCGGAAAAGGAAAAAGACAGGGATAACAGGGACAGGGAGAAAAAACCCGAGTCCGCTCAGAAGCCAGAGAAGGACAGCATTAAAATGCACGATAAAGCAAAGAATAAAAAGCAGCAGAAACAGGCTGACGCCGTTCATGAAGGCAGAGACAGGAAACACGATGCCGGTGCGGAAAGACAGAAATTCTCAAATAAACTTCTTGTTATACCAAAAGCTTCGGTAGCACCGGGTCAGCCCGAAGAGAAGAACAACCTGAGAGGTGAAAGACGCTCATCCATTATCCGCGATCTGGAAAAGGGAATTAAGCGTGAGGAAAAGAAGGAACAGCCCAAGAAGGATATTAAATCGGTTCTGGGCGGAGGAGGAAAGAATAAAGCAAAATACAAGAAGCATATTCATGTCGGACATAAGGCAAGTGTGTCTGACATGTATTCCGATGATTTTATACTGGAAGAATTTTATGAAGAGAAGGTAAAAGTCAAAAAAGATAAAGCTAAGAAGAAAGAAAAGGAAATTCCTCAGAAGGCAGTGCTTACCGAAATAACGATACCTGAAACAATTACTGTCAAAAACCTGGCTGAGGCTCTGAAGAAAACAGTGGCTGAAGTAATAAAGAAGCTGATGAGCCTGGGTGTAATGGCTACCATGAACCAGGAAATTGATTATGATACTGCAGCTATAGTAGGAGAGGAGTTTGGAGTAAAGGTCAACAAGGAAGTTGTAGTAAGCGAAGAGGATATTCTGTTTGATGAGGAGGAAGACAAACCGGAAGATCTTGTTGAAAGGGCACCTGTTGTAGTAGTAATGGGTCATGTTGACCACGGTAAGACATCCCTGCTGGATGCGATAAGAAAATCAAACGTTGCAGCGCGGGAAGCCGGGGGAATTACACAGCACATTGGCGCATACAAGGTTAATGTTAACGGAAGAAGTATAACCTTCCTGGATACACCCGGTCATGAAGCATTTACTTCGATGAGAGCCCGCGGTGCACAGGCAACTGACATTGCAATCCTCGTTGTTGCAGCCGACGACGGTGTAATGCCGCAGACAGTTGAGGCAATTAACCATGCAAAAGCGGCAAATGTAAGCATAGTGGTTGCAGTAAATAAAATTGACAAAAGCGGCGCAAATCCGGACAGGGTAAAACAGCAGCTGGCTGAACACGGCCTTTTGGTTGAAGAATGGGGAGGAGACGTTGTTGCCGTACCCGTTTCAGCAAAAACCGGCGAAGGAATTGACCTTTTGCTTGAAATGGTACTGCTGACCGCAGATATGCTTGAACTTAAGGCCAACCCGAACAGGCAGGCAAAAGGTATTATAATTGAGGCAAAGCTGGATAAGGGCCGCGGTCCGGTTGCAACCGTCCTGGTACAAAGGGGTACATTGCGTACAGGGGATGCCGTTATATCCGGTACGGCTTTCGGGCACGTCCGCGCAATGGTGGATGAAAACGGCAACAGGGTTGAAGCGGCAGGACCTTCCACACCTGTTGAGATTATCGGACTTGATGAGGTTCCTGAAGCCGGTGACGTTTTATATGCCGTTTCAGATGAAAAGCTCGCAAGGCAGCTTGTGGAAAAACGCAGAGCAGAACAGCGTGAAAAAGCTATTGGAGCCGCAAAACCGATTGTTTCGCTTGATGATTTGTTCAGCAGAATTCAGCAGGGTGAAATGAAAGAACTCAACCTTATTATAAAAGCAGATGTGCAGGGTTCTGTGGAAGCATTGAAGCAGTCGGTTGAAAAGCTGAGCAATGATGAAGTTAAAGTTCATGTTATTCATGGCGGTGTTGGTACAATCAATGAAGCCGATGTTACTCTGGCAAGCGTATCAAATGCCATTATCATCGGGTTCAATGTCAGACCGCCCCAGAACGTTATCGAAGCGGCTCAGAATACCGGCGTTGATATACGCCTTTACAGGATTATATATGACGTTATAGATGACATTGAAAAGGCTATGAAAGGACTTCTTGAGCCTGAATACAAGGAAGTTATTGACGGTCATGTGGAGATCCGCAAGATATTCAAGGCTTCAAACATCGGAACTATTGGCGGTGGTTATGTAACAGACGGTAAAATAAGCCGTAATTCGGATGTCAGGGTTGTGCGCAACGGAATTGTGGTTTATGAAGGTAAACTGGCATCACTTAAGAGGTTCAAGGACGATGTCCGCGAAGTTACACAGGGATACGAATGCGGTTTGTTGATTGAAAAATTCAATGACATTAAGGAAGGAGATATAATAGAAGCCTACAGAATGGTTGAAGTTGAAAGAGCATAATTTATCATTGAAACGATATGGCGAAAGATGGTGATTTTATGGACAGGACTGACAGAATTGCCGTTGAAATTCAAAAAGAAGTATCTGATATAATAAGAAACAGCATTAAGGACCCCAGAATCCCCGAAATGGTTTCTGTTACACGAGTTGAAGTCACCAGGGATCTTCGTTATGCCAAGGTTTATATAAGTATTTACGGAACCGATGAGGAAAAGAAAAATGCGATGAATGCCCTGAAGGGTGCAGCAGGTTTTGTCAGGCGTGAGATAGGGCAGCGGATACAGCTTCGGTATACTCCGGAAATTGTGTTTAAGGCTGATAATTCCATTGAACAAGGAATGCACATCAGCAAACTTATTGAAGAAACAATGCATGCTGATAAGGAACGAAGGGACTGAGATTTTGAAGGACCTGATTAATCTTATCAAAAATTCAGATACAATAGCCATTGTAACTCATACATCGGCAGACGGTGATGCCCTGGGATCTTCCTTTGGCCTTGCCCTTGCGCTGGAAAAGATGGGTAAGAAGGTATCTGTTTTTTTGGAAGAACCGGTACCGAAAATGCTGGATTTCCTGCCCGGACAGCACCTTGTTGCCGAATGTAACAATGAAGAGCATGATTTGTGTATCTGCGTGGATACAAGTGACATGAAAAGACTTGGGAAGCGTGGTGATATATATTCCCGGGCTGCAAAGAAAATTACCATAGATCATCATACAACAAACAATATGCAGGCCGACGGACTCTGGATTGATGAAAGTGCCGCGGCAACAGGGGAAATGATATACAAACTGATAAAATCATTAAATGCGGAAATAAACCGTGGTATTGCAATTAACCTGTACACAGCCATAGTAACGGATACGGGAGGGTTCAGATACAGCAATACCACCCCCGAAAGTCATATAATTGCGGCGGATTTGCTGTTACGGGATGTCCCGTTTACTGAAATCGTAAAAAAGGTATTTGATACTGTGTCATATTCCAAAATGGTATTAATGAAAAAAATACTGCAGAATCTGACTTTGCATTACAACGGCAAGGTAGCGGTTTCATACCTTATGAACGATGACATAGTGTCGGTGGATGCGCAGACCGATGATTTTGAAGGGCTGGTAAATGTCGGACGAAATCTTGAGGGAGTTGAAGTTTCGCTATTCCTGAGAGAAGAACAGCCTGGAGTTTTCAAGGGCAGTCTGCGGGCAAACGAATATGTTGACGTGGCACGGATAGCTTCCGTTTTTTCAGGAGGAGGTCATAAAAGGGCGGCTGGATTTACGATAGAAGGCGGACTTGAAGAATCAATAAATAAGGTTCTGAAAGAGATAGAAAAGGTGCTTTAGATGGACGGGATACTGCTGGTTATAAAGCCGCCCGGCATGACTTCATTCGACGTGGTAGCATGGCTCAGAAGAGTATTGAAAATAAAGAAGATCGGTCATGGGGGAACCTTGGATCCCGCTGCGGTCGGTCTTCTTCCTGTTTGTCTTGGAAAAGCAACCAGGGCAATTGAGCAGTTTTTAAATTTCGATAAATCATACCGTGCCGAGATGGTTCTGGGAATTGTAACGGATACCCAGGACGCGGAAGGGAAAATCATAGAAAAAAAAGCCGTAACGGTTGGAAATGAAGCCATTATCGATGCAGTCAGGTCTTTTACAGGAAAATACGAACAGATTCCGCCGATGTTTTCAGCGATAAAAATAAACGGAAAGAAACTGTATGATCTTGCAAGACAGGGTATTGAAGTGGAAAGAAAGCCGAGGGAGGTTCACATAAGAAAAATAGATATAATAGACATAAAACGGCAGGATGACACGGTGACGGTTAAATTTGATGTGGATTGTTCAAAAGGCACCTATATCCGTACGCTCTGTCATGATATCGGACAGAAGCTTGGATGCGGAGCCTATATGTCATCTCTTATACGCACATGTGTGGGACCTTTCTCAATAACAGAAGGAGTTACGCTTGAAGAGATAAACAGGAAGTCTGAAGAAGGAACTCTGTCTTCGGTTATTAAACCGGTGGATGTTCTGTACAGGGATTATAAGGATGTTATATTGGAAGGCAAATTTATATCACGGTTTCTGAACGGTGCGGCGGTTGTAATTAATAATAATTCATCTGAAATAAATGAAAGGTTAAGAGTTTATTCAGAAAACGGTCTGTTTCTTGGCATTGGTAGAATAATACCTGGGCAAGGAAAAAAACTGTTGCGGGCTGAAAAAGTTTTTGCATCCCTGACTAAGGGATAAAGAGTAACGCAGGGCAATATTAAAGGAAGGGACATTTTGTGGAGATAGTGGAAAATGAATTTAATATTACCGATTCCAAATACTGCGGTGTAGGGCTGGGAAATTTTGACGGTCTTCACAGGGGGCATATGGCTCTTATAAATACTTTGCTGGAAGAATGCAGGATCAGTGATCTGCATTCAGTTGTTTACACATTTAAAAAACATCCTGAGCATATATTGAGGAAAAAGCTGTTTACGCCTTTGATAATGACTTTGGAACACAAAGCCCGGCTGCTTGAAAAAACAGGGCTTGAGTATTTGTTTTTTCAGGAATTTGACGAGGAATTCTCAAGGATTTCGCCCCGGGTATTTGTTGAGAAGATTCTTGTTAGCAAACTCAGAGCAAAACTTGTCGTTGTGGGTTTCAACTATCGTTTCGGGTACATGGGAAAAGGTGACAGTGAGCTGTTAACAAAGCTTGGAAAGGAGTACGGGTTCAAAGTAATAGTAATACCCCCATTGAGAATCAGGAATGAGGTTGTAAGCAGTACATTAATTCGGAAATACATAATGAAGGGACAAATGGAAAGGGCATTTGAGCTTTTGGGCAGGTATTTCTCTATTCCGGGGAAAGTGGTGACAGGTAAGAGAATAGGCAGCAAAATGGGTTTTCCTACGGCAAACATTGCGCCCGAAAAATATCTTGTAATGCCTGCTTCAGGCGTATACATAACCCGTACACAGTACCGGGGGAAATGGTATGACAGTGTTACAAATGTAGGCAGGAGTCCTACGATAAAAAATGACAGTGAAACGGTTATTGAAACTCATATGATTGATTTCAGCGGAGAACTGTATGGTGAAGACATAGAAGTATTTTTTCTGAAAAGACTAAGGGATGAAAAGCAGTTCAGGAACCGCGACGAATTAATAAACCAGATCAGGATTGATATTGAAAATGCAAAAATGTATAAAAAGCACCTTTGTCTGGGATAATTCAATAAGATCGAATAAATTTCAGACAAGGGTGTTTACTTATGCGCATGGGAAGAGTCAGGCTGGTTCTTTATTTTATTACGGTTTCAATCTTATTTCTCTGCTACAGGTTATACCAGCTGCAGGTTGAACAGTTTGATAATTACGCCTCAGCGGCTTTCAGACAGCGCAGTCGCATGACACCTGTATATCACGAAAGGGGACAGATTTACGACAGAAACATGATCCCGTTTACCGACAGAAATACCGAGTATGTTGCAGTGCTTCAGCCTGCAGTATTTCCAAGGGACAGAGAGACCCGTGAAATTATTGCTGATGTATTGAACAAAGATCCGGAGGAATTCGCCAATTTTTCCGCATATAATGCATCTCCCGTAATATATCCTGTCGATGAAAAAACAGCCGAATATTTTATCCAAAATCCCGTGAAGGGAGTTTCAATTGTTGAGCGAAAAGTAAGAACAGGCATATCGATGCCTGCAGCGCATATAGTAGGCTATACCGATGAAAACGGCACACAGGGCTTGTCGGGTATTGAGAAGGCTTATCAGCATATCCTGCATTCGGACAATGCGGTTTATGTTCTGGCTACAACCGATGCCGGTTATCAGTACCTTGAAGAATACGGATACAGGATTATACAGAATCAGGATGATGAACCACTGGGCGTTAAGCTTACTCTTGATTACCATATGCAGAAACTGGCCGAAGAAGTAATGGACAGAATGGTTGTTTCCGGTGCAGTAGTAGTAATAGATATATTAACCGGTGACATACTGGTGCTTGCCAGCCGTCCGGGATTTAATCCTGCAAAGATATCAGAGTATCTCAATGATGAAAGACAACCGCTTTTTAACAGGGCAATAGCGGGTTATACCCCCGGGTCGATTTTTAAGATAATTACTACCGCTGCAGCGCTGGAATCAGGTTTTGATCCTGAAACGGTTTTTGATTGCCCGGGCTTTACCCTCGTAGGTGATCAGGTTTTCAAATGCTGGAATTTTGAATCGGGAGGGCACGGAAACCTTGATTTGGTCAGCAGTTTTGCCCAGTCGTGCAACAGCTATTTTATTCAGCTGGGGATTATGCTTGGCGCTGAAAAAATGTTAAAAATGGCAAGGGATTTTGGGCTTGGCAGTACAACCGGCATAAGTGAGCAGATGATTCCTGAATTTGAAGGAATGCTTCCTCATTTGGAGGAGCTGATAGGGGACGGTAATGTCGCGAATCTTGCAATGGGACAGGGAAAAATCCTGGTAACCCCGCTGCAGGCTGCCGGACTGGCATCAATTATTGCCAACGGTGGGATCCGTCACACATTTAACATTGTTGACAGTATTGTAAACAGCGAGGGTGAAATAATCAGGGACATGAAAAAAAGAGAATGGAAAAGAGTAATATCGAAAGAAACGGCATCTGCCCTGATGAAAATGATGGAAGCTACAGTTGAGTATGGAACGGGTCAGAGAGCGGATATCGGGGGTTACGGAGGTTCTGCGGGAAAAACCGGAAGTGCTGAAACCGGTATGTTTGCTGAGGAACGTCAAATTATTCATGCGTGGTTCACAGGATATTTTCCATATGTTGAACCCAAATATGCCATGTGTGTTTTTGTAGAGGACGGAACCGGGGGCGGTACATCAGCGGCACCGGTTTTTGCGGAAATTGCCGCCAGAATTATGGAATGGGAAGAAAGCAGATAAATTTATCAGACAAAATAAAAACCTTATCGTATTTGATGGTGTAAGGAGAATTATTGGTGGGGTGATTATTCATATGCAGAAAAAGTTATACCGCAGCACCCGGGACAGGGTTTTCGGAGGTGTGTGTTCAGGACTTGCCGAATACGCCCAGGTTGACAAAGGACTGCTGAGGTTTCTGACTGCTGTGGCAATTTTTGTTACCGGTGTTTTTCCGGGACTGATTGCATATATATTGTGTGTTTTGATTATTCCAACCGAAGACGCGGTTATTAAGGACAAAATGTATAACCATACCGAACAGGCCCCCCCTGTGACCTCAAACCCTGAAAATGCACGACTGGTTATTGGTGTTGCCCTTATTCTGATTGGACTTTTTGCACTTGCAAAACTGGTTTTCAAATGGGTGGATTACCGTTATATCATTCCGCCTGCTCTGGTTGTAATAGGAGCGGTACTGGTATACAAAAGCAGGGGGCAGGCTGAATGAAAAAAAGAAGTACTGTCGGTTTGGTACTTATACTGGCGGGTGTTGTCTGGTTCATAAATTTAACTGATTTTATACATGTCAACTGGTATGTGGCGGCAAAAACTCTCTGGCCGCTTGTTTTAATCGCGATTGGTATTTCCCTAGTGGCAGGCAGGTATAAATTCGTTACAATGCTGGTATGGGTTTTAACTTTTGCCGTTTTTATCGGGTATGGTATTATACACGGCAACAGAAAGGAATTAAAGTCAAGGCAGGAATTTTTCGAAATAAAATCAGCCGAAACAGAAAAAATACCTGCTGAAGATAAGATAGTCCTTGACAGCGAAACCCTGGAAGGAAAACTTATAATTGATCTCGACATCGCCAGAATAAACATCGAAGATGGAAACAGCAACCTGCTTGCAAAACTTGACACAAATATTCCCAATCTTGAACAGCAGCATATAGGGGGAAAACAGACCGTTCTGAAATATATTCATCATAATAAGGAAAAAAGCAATGCAGCGAGCAATTTCAATCTTCAGATAAGTCACGCTATCCCGTGGGAAATGGAAACAACCTTTTCAGTAGTTGACGGAAAACTCAATTTCAGCAGGATTCCTGTAAAAAAACTGGCTCTTAAACTCGAAGTGGGAGATCTTGACCTTGTCATAGGAAACAAACAGGAACATACGGTTATTGAAATCCAGGCCGGTGCAGCCGATCTTGACATATATATACCTGAAAATGTCGGATTAATGGTTAATTCGGGAAAACTCTTCTCAAATATTTCATTTCACAATATCAAAATGACAAATCAGGACAATATTTATATCTCCGATAATTATGAAAATGCACTTCATAAAATAGAAATGCACATCCAGTCCGCCGTCAGCACTATAGAAATCTTCGCAGAATAAGATATTTTCCATCTTATTTCCTGTCATTAAAAAAAATAAATGTCTATAAAGCTTGAATTTAAGCGCATTTGAAAAAATTGGGTTAGAACGAACTGGAAAAAAACTTGCAACGTGATAAAATTGGAAATATAATGTTTTTAAGATATATAAGAAGGAGGTATTTCCAGTGACGTATCCAATTCGTGTATTAGTTGCTGACGATAATGCGGAGTTCGGTGAAATTGTATGTGATTACCTATCAAATTATGATGATTTGGAGGTAGTGGGGCGGGCTGAAGACGGTCTTGAAGCTATAAATCTCATAGATGAGACAAATCCGAATGTAGTAATATTGGACATTATTATGCCCCAGATGGACGGATTAGCCGTACTTGAACACTATTACAAGGCACCCGCTTCCGCTAAACCGAAGTTCATTATTTTATCAGCAGTAGGACAGGATAAAATAACACAACAGGCAGTCAGCTTAGGAGCGGAATATTATATAGTAAAACCGTTTGATCTGGAAATCCTTGTAGAAAGAATAAGACAGCTGGGTAGAGGAGACGGTATGATCAACCGTGCAGATGCGACTTCAAAAGCGACAAGACAACCGCAGTCAGCAAAACCTGTCAGCCTTGAAAGCAGAATTACGCAAATTATGAGGGATGTAGGTGTACCTGCACATATTAAAGGCTATCAGTACATGAGAGACGCAGTTCTTCTGGTTGTAGATGATATGGAATTAATCAGTTCTGTAACAAAGAGACTATACCCTGAGCTTGCAAAGAAATACAAAACCACTCCGAGCCGGGTTGAACGCGCTATCAGGCATGCAATTGAAGTTGCATGGACAAGGGGACAGGTGGAAACGATACATGAACTATTTGGATACACAATCAACACCAAGAAAGGTAAACCTACAAATTCCGAATTTATTGCAATGATCGCAGATAAACTGCGTCTTGAAAATAAACTTGAGAATAAAGTCAGTTGATTGAAAATATATAAAAATAAAGGTAAAATCCTGAATTTTGCAGTTAGAAGAGGGAAAAAGAGCCCATAACCACGCTA
>ENA-UPSB01003070-UPSB01003070.1-bioreactor-metagenome-genome-assembly--contig:-NODE-3070-length-13987-cov-5.473227_pt1 | contig 13987 bp, 12 predicted proteins | sample MGYA00238182_ERZ773286 | MGnify/ENA primary metagenome ERZ773286 (study PRJEB29026, sample SAMN07631240) | bioreactor metagenome | isolation source: Switchgrass digestor | place: USA: Dartmouth... | reverse complement strand
TGATACGGCGACCACCGAGATCTACACTCTTCCCTACACGACGCTCTTCCGATCTAGGCGTCGCCGCCTGCGCCGGGGCCCCAGCCGGCTCCGCTGCGGGGGCGGGGCGCGCTGTGCCGGGTGCCGGAGACACCCTCGCAGCCGGGGTGAAGCGCCCGGTGTCCCGCACCGAAGGCAACTCCGCCACCGGAGCGAGTCGCTCGGTATCCCGCGCCTGAGGCACCTCTGCAACCGGGGCGATCCCCCCTGCGTCCGGCGCCCGGGGCGGCCCCTCGGCCCGGATAATGCCCACGGCGGAACGGTGCTCGGCGTCGCCAGTGCCGCCCAGCAACTCCCGGGCCCGCTGCACCACGGCCTCGGGCAGCCCCGCCCGGGCGGCGATCTCGAGGCCGTGGCTCTCGCCCAGCGTGCCGTAGACCAGGCGGTACGTGGGCTGCAGGGTCTGGCCGTCGAATCCCATACCCGCCACGGCGCAGGCGGGGGCGCGCCGGCCGAACTCCTTGATCTCCCGCAGGTGGGTGGTGACCAGCACGTAGGCGCCTTTCGCCGCGAAGGCCTCCAGCAGCGCGATGCCCAGCGCCGTGCCCTCGTGGGGATCGGTGCCGGATCCCAGCTCGTCCAGCAGCACCAGCGTGTCGGGTCCGGCGGCGGCCAGCATCGGGGCGACGTTGGCGATGTGCCCGGAAAACGTGCTGAGCGACTGCTCCAGCGACTGCTGGTCGCCGATGTCGGCGAAGACCTCCCCGAAGAAGCAGAGCGTGGAGCCCTCCTCGGCCGGGATGTGCATCCCGCTCTGGGCGATGGCCACCAGCAGTCCCAGCGTCTTCAGGAGGAGCGTCTTGCCGCCGGTGTTGGGGCCGGTCACGATCAGCATCCGCTGATCCCCGCTGAGCCGGATCCGGTTCCCGACCGCCTGCCGCCCCAGCAGCGGGTGGCGGGCGCCGATCAGGTCCACCTCGCCGCAGGTGTTCCAGCGGACGGGGTAGGCGTCCCAGGCCTGACTCAGCCGGGCGCGGGCGAAGATGAAGTCCAGTTCGGCCACGGCCTGCAGGGTGGCCGTCAGCCGGTCCGCCTGCTGGGCGACGAGGCCGGAGAGGGTCGCCAGGACCTGCTCCACCTCCGCCTTCTCCATCGCCCGCCAGGTCTCCAGCTCCGCCGCCAGCCGGGACACGGCCTCCGGCTCGATGAAGAGCGTGGCCCCGCTGGCCGAGGCCCCGTGCACCGTGCCTGGCACCTGCGCACGGGCGGCGGCCTTCACGGGGAGGACGTACCGGCCGTTGCGGAACGTGACGAGGGCCTCCTGCAGGTGGCTGCGGTGCTTCTGCAGCAGCGACTGCAGCCGGTCCTGGATGCGTGCTTCCAGCGTGGCGATCTCGTTCCTGATCTCTCGCAGCGCCCGCGACGCCCTGCTGGAGACCGCCCCCCGCTCGACGCAGCGGCGGATCTCCTCCTCGATGGCGTCGAACTGCCCGAAGTGCACGGCGTAGCGGGCGATGGCGGGTGCGGCGTCCGCATGCCGGGTCAGCGCGCGGTGCAGCTCGCGGCAGCCGTAGATGGTGTCCGCGACGGCCAGCAGCTGCTCCACGGTGAGCACCCCGCCGGCGGCGGCCCGCTCGACCGGGCCCCGCACGTCCTGGATGCCGCCGAAGGGGATGGACCGGCCGCCGTCCAGCAGGGCCCGCGCTTCGGTGGTCTCCTGCTGTGCGGCCCGGACGGCCTCCAGCGAGGGCAGCGGACGGGCGGCCTGAGCCAGCTTCGCGCCGAGCCGGCACGACGCGCGGGCGGCCAGTTCCTGCTGGATGCGGGGGAAATCAAGTGCGGCCAACGTGGGCTGATGCATGGGGCGTTCCTCCTTCATAGCGCGCGAAATGGCCGCGGGCGTACGACCGCCCGCGGCCTCGGAAGCGCCACACCAAGGGCAGGCCCTCCCGGGGCCGCCCTGATGAGTAAAAGAGCTGTAAGGGCGTACCTTACAGCTCCTGTGCACTTTCCATTGCGAAAGCAAGGGGCATGGTTACGCCGTTCGTGTAGGCTATGCGGTTGTCACCTTCCACACACGAACGACGGCAGACATCAACAGCGCCCCTTTCCCGCAAACTGCCTTCATGGTACCGCGCGCCCAGCGCCCCGTCAACCCCCGCGCCAGGGCGGGGGCTGGCCCCGCGCCATCTGCCTGGCGTCACGGAATGTGGACCTCGCCGTCCTCGGTCAGGAAGGCCCGGTCCCCGCCGGCGCCGCTGGGGTCACATCCTTGGAGGACGAACCCCGAGTTGTCGGTGAACGCCATGGCGGTGCACGTGTACAGGAACTGCCCCTTGGCGCCGAAGTTGTCCCCACTGTCGATCAGGACCCGGATGCGGTCCCGCTGCAGCACATCCACCGCATAGGTGATCGGGTCGCCCTCGACGGTATAGGCCACCGTCCGGAACGTCGCCTGCCGGTTCGACAGGTAGGCGTCCCGGAGGCACTCACGGGCTTCCAGGTCAATCCCCTCTCCGTGCACGTTCTTCTCCTCGCCGCAGTACAGCAGCGGCATGTCGCTGGCGACCCCGGGGAACCCGGTCGTACCGGCTCCGCCGGCCGGCGCCGTCGGGTAAGCAACGCCGGGGTCAAAGCCTGCGGCTCCACCTCCCGCAGCCCCGCCGCTCCCTGACCCGACGGGTCCGGTCGAGACGGGGGTGTCCGGGTCGGGCATCGGGGTGATCTGGCCGGCAGACGACACCGGCGTGTCGGGATCCACCGCCGGGGCGAGCCGGCCGGCGGGTGCCGTGGGCGCGGCCGGATCGATCGCCGCGACGGCGTTGCCGTCCATGTCGACCAGCGCGGCGCCGGCAGGCTCGCGGCCCGACGCCTGCGCGATCTCCCGCCCCCGGGCTTCATCCGAGCTGGCCCCGGCTCCGGCGGGCGCCGCACAGCCGGCGGCACGCAGCGAGGCCAGCAGCATCCCGGCCATCCAGTGGTTCCGCGTCCATTTCCGCATCGCGATGACCCCCTCTGCCCTGTTGGACGGGGCGGGGCCGTTCGGCCGTTTCAAGCGCGAGCGTCACCCTTTTTTCACCATCCGGGCGATGAAGAAGCCATCGGTGCCGTGTACGTGGGGCAGAAGCTGCACGTACCCCTCCGCCTGCCCCTCCCGGGAGATGCTCTCCGGCAGGTAGTCCCAGATGGTGTCGAACCGGAACTCGGGATGGTCGGCGACGAACGCCTCCACCAGCTCCTCGTTCTCGGCCGCCTGGATCGTGCAGGTGGAGTAGACCAGCACCCCGCCCGGCTTCAGGGCCTTCGCCGCCGACTCCAGGATGGCGCGCTGCACCGGCACCAGGGCCGCCGCGTCCGCCGGGCTCTTCCGCCACCGGGCGTCCGGCCGGCGGGCGAGCGTACCCAGCCCCGAGCAGGGCAGGTCGCAGAGGATGGCGTCGGCCCGCCCGGGCATGGCCTCGCCCACCCGGCGGGCGTCCAGGCAGAGGGCCTGCACGATCGTCGTCCCGAGCCGCTCGGCGTTCTGCTCGATGAGGTCCACCTTGTGCGGGTGGATGTCCAGCGCGATCACCTGGCCCTGGTTGTCCATCAGCTCCGCCAGGTGGGTGGCCTTGCCGCCGGGGGCGGCGGCTACGTCGATCACCGTCCAGCCCGGCTGCGGGGCCACGACCGCGGCGGCCAGCATCGACGACTCGTCCTGGACGGTGATCAGTCCCCGCTTCATCGCCTGCAGCCGGTCAAGCCACGAGGCCGACGTGAGGTCGTGGATGATCAGCCCTTGGGGCGAGTGGCGCGTGGGCTCGGTGCGCACCCCCTCCTCCGCCAGGGCGGCGGCCGCCTCCTCCCGGGTGGCCTTCAGCCGGTTCACCCGCACGGTGAGCGGCGGCACCTGGTTGCCCGCCTCCAGCAGGCGGACGGCCTCACCCCGGCCGAACCGCTCCAGCCACTGAGCGACCAGCCACTCGGGGTACGAGTGCTGCACCGCCAGCGCCCGCACCGGGTCGGCGGCCTCGTCGGGCCACTGGAGCTCCGGCAGCCTGCGGATCAGGTTGCGCAGCACGCCGTTGACGAACTTCGCCACGCCGGCATGCCCGTACTGCTTGGCCAGCTCCACCGCCTGGTCCACCGCGGCGGAGTGGGGGATGCGGTCCATGTAGAGGATCTGGTAGACGGCCTCCCGCAGGATGTTCCGCACCCAGGGGTCCATCTTCTCCAGCGGCCGGGCGGCCACCTGGCTGATCGCCCAGTCCAGGGTGGCCCGGCGGCGGGTGACCCCGTAGGCCAGCTCCGTGGCCAGGGCGCGCTCACGCCCCTCCAGCTTGCTGCCGGAGAGGTGATGATCGAGGGCCAGGTTGGCGTAGGCCGCCTTCACGTCGACGTCGCGCAGGGCGCGCAGGGCCGCCTCGCGGCCGGTGCGCGGCAGCGCGGGCTTGGGACGCGGCATGAACTCGCCTCCAGCGCTAGGTTGTCACTCTCTGGAGAGTGTACCGCAACGGGCGCCCGCTGTCACCACGAGTTCGGGTACCCCAGCCCCACCTCGTGGTTGGCGGGCAGCGGCAGCGCCTGCGAGCCGGATCCCAGGTCGTAGATGATGGAGCCGTCCGATTCCTGTGCCATCGCCCCCCGGTCGAGGACGTAGGCCAGGAGCTCGGCGGCGAACTCGTAGTGGAACTGATCCAGGGCCACGACCACCTGCGGGAAGTCGGCCACCTTCACCCGGGCGTCGACGATGGCGGTGCTGGCATCGTACCGGATCACCGCCTCCCCCGCCGGCGTGCCCCGGATCTCGATCGTCAGGCGTTCCTCGTCCTGGTCTGCGGCCGTCACGCGGAATGAGACTGCGGGATGCTGCATGTTCACGCCCTCCTGCCGGGAATGTGAGCCTAGCATTCCCGTGCGGGAGGGCGTTCACGCCTGCGCCGTTGGGTGCACGGACACGGAGCCCCTCCAGCCCGTCGTCGCCCGGCAGCCCCTCTGTCTGAAAGCGGACCAGCTCGCCCCACTGGATCCCGTCGTACCGTCCATGCATGGCATGTCCCCCCGTTCATCGCCGAGCACGGCCGCCACCACCGCGCACGCTCGGGCCAATCGTAGGGGACGGCGCTCATGAATGTCGCCACAGTTCTGTCTATTTCCCACCCGTACGAAGCGGCCGCACCGGCGACGGCCCTGAGGGCCCGGCCGGCGACGCCGGTGCCACGCGACCTCCAGGACCCGCAGACAAAAAACAGTGGCGCACCGCCGTGCACCACTGCGTTGAATCGCCAACCGCTAGTCGTCGGACGCCATGCTCCGCAGGAAGAGCAGCCTGACCAGGCCCATGATCGCCGTCGCCGCGCCGGCCACGTACGTGAGCGCTGCGGCGTTCAGCACCTGCCGGGCGCCGGTGACCTCCTGGCGGGTCATGTACCCGCCGGTCTCCAGGATCTCCACCGCCCGGCTGGAGGCGTTGTACTCCACCGGCAGGGTGACCAGGTAGAACACCACGGCCCCCAGGAACAGCAGGATGCCGAAGTCCATCAGCATCTTGCCCGCGGCGCCGCCGAAGATCAGGCCCAGGATCACCAGGAACGGGCCCAGGCTGTCGCCGATGCGGGCCACCGGCCAGATGAGGTTGCGCATCTGCAGCGGCGTGTACGCCAGCTCGTGCTGGATGGCGTGCCCCACCTCGTGCGCGGCCACGCCGATGGCGCCGATCGAGTTGCTGTAGTAGGTGGAATCGGAGAGACGGACGACACGCTTCCGGGGATCATAGTGATCGCTGAGATGCCCCGGAATGCGCTCAATGGGCACATCGGTGAGTCCGTGCTTGTCGAGGATATCGCGTGCGACCTGAGCTGCCGTCACGCCCGAGCGCGTGCCGACCCGCGACCACTCGTTGAATGAGCTCCGCACCCGCGCCTGCGCCCAGATGACCAGGATGATGGCGGGGAGCAGGAAGATCATCGTCGGGTCAAACATCGGATAGTAGAAGTATGGCACACCAGGACCCTCCCATTCACGCACCAGAATCTCACAAGCACCCGGCCCGACACCTGCGTCCAGGTGACCAAGCTCTTGTCATTAGAGACTATGTCAGACCCCGAAAAGGTTCGCTCTTCGGGCGAGATCACGGCGAAAAACGCATACCCACCCGGGCGCCGCCGCCGTTCACGTACGCCTGCGCGTCCATCCGGCCCTTCCCGTCCGGCTGGACCTCCCGCACCAGCAGGGCGCCTTCGCCCGCCGCCACGGTGAACCCTTCCCGCCGGACCAGGGCGACCACGGTGCCCGGCTCCGCCCCCGGATCGGGGTTGGGCACCACCGAGGCCCGGTATATCTTCAGCCTACCCCGCGGGCCCGTGGTGTAAGCACCCGGCCACGGATTCAGTGCTCGGATCTGGTTGTAGAGTTCCGCTGCGGGCCGGCTCCAGTCGATCACCTCGTCGGCCGGCTCCAGCTTGGCGGCGTAGGTCACGCCCTCGGCCGGCTGCGGGATGCGCGGAGCGTCGCCGGCCTCCACCCGCCGGACGGTCTCCACCAGCAACTCGGCTCCGACCCGGGCCAGCTCGTCGTGGATCTCGCCGCCGGTGGCCTCGGGCCCGATGGGCACCCGGGCCGTCAGGCAGATGTCGCCCGTATCCATGCCCTCGTCCATCCACATGGTGCAGACGCCGGTCTCGGTGTCGCCCGCCATGATGGCCCGCTGGATGGGCGCCGCGCCCCGCCAGCGGGGCAGCAGCGAGCCGTGCACGTTGATCGACCCCAGCGGGCTGATCGCCAGCGCCTCCTTGGAGAGGATCTGGCCGTAGGCCACCACGACGGTGAGGTCGGAGCCCAGTTCCTTCAGCTGCGCGATCACCTCGGGCCGGCGCAGCCGCCGGGGCTGAAACACCGGCAGGCCGTGCTCCAGCGCGACCTGCTTCACCGGCGAGGGCCGCAGCTTCCCGCCCCGCCCCGCCGGCTTGTCCGGCTGGGTCACGACCCCGACGATCGGATAGCCCGCCGCCAGCAGCGCCCGCAGGGAGATCGCGGCGAACTCCGGCGTTCCCATGAAGAGGATCTTCAGCAAGCCTACTCCTCCTTTGCGGACGCCAGCGTGGCCCGCCCGCGGCCCGTCCCGTCCTTCGCCTCGCCGGGTTCCGCGCCTGCGGCGGCCGGAGCTTCGCCCACCCCGGCGACCTCCCCGGCGGCGTCCCCGGCCCCGGCCTCAGCCTGCGCCGCCTGCATCTCCTCGGCCTCCTCCTCGCCCTGCGGCACCGGACGGAGGTTCGAGCACTTGTCGGTGTAGAGGATCCCGTCCAGGTGGTCGATCTCGTGCTGGAAGATGCGGGCGAGCCAGCCCTCGGCGTCGATCCAGACCTTCTTGCCCGTGCGGTCCAGCGCCACCACCTGCACCTTCTCGTAGCGCCAGACGTCGCCGACCATGCCGGGGATGGAGAGGCAGCCCTCGGTCCCCTCCACCCAGCCCTCGGCCTTCACGATCTCCGGGTTGATGAGCTGGTACAGCTGACCCGACCCGTCCTGCGGGTCGACCACGATGATCCGCTTCGACACGCCCACCTGCGGGGCGGCCAGGCCCACGCCGGGGGCGGCGTACATCGTCTCGGTCATGTCGTCCAGCAGCTTGCGGACCGAGGCGTTGATCTTGGTGACCGGCCTGGCCTTCTTGCGCAGGACCTCCGCCGGCTCTTTCACGATCTCGAGAATGGCCATGCAGAATAACCTCCGTCACAAAATGCTCATCGGGTCCACGTCCACCGAGAGCGACACCGACCGGGACGTGCGCCACTTCCCCCGGGCAGCGGCGAAGCAGGCCTTCACCTCGCCCGCCATCGCCCGGATGTCCCGGCCTTTCAGCACCAGGTGGTGCCGGTGCTTCCCCCGGAGCTTCGCCAGCGGCGCCGGCGCAGGCCCCAGGATCTGCCCCCGGAACCCGCCGTCCACGAGCAGCTGATGCACGTTCCGGGCGGTGGCGGCCACGGCCGCCTCGTCCTCGCCCGAGATCACCAGGTGGATCATATGCGCAAACGGCGGGTAATCCAACTGCTCCCGGAAGCGGATCTCCTCCGCGAAGAACCGGTGGTAATCGTGCTCGGCCGCCGCCTGCAGCGCGGCGTGGTCGGGCTGGTACGTCTGCACCAGCACCCGCCCGGGGCGGTCGCCCCGGCCCGCCCGGCCGGCGACCTGCGTCACCAGCTGGAACGTGCGCTCGGCGGCCCGGAAGTCGGGCAGGTTGAGGCTGGTGTCGGCCAGCACGACGCCCACCAGGGTCACGCCGGGGAAGTCCAGCCCCTTGGTGATCATCTGCGTGCCCACCAGCACGTCGACCTCATGGTTGGCGAAGCGCTTCAGGATGGCGGCGTGCGAGCCCTTGCGCCGCGTGGTGTCGACGTCCATGCGGGCCACCCGCACGTCGGGGTAGAGCCGCGTGAGTTCCTGCTCCACCCGCTCGGTGCCGGCCCCCAGGTGCCGGATGGCCTTCGACCCGCAGTTGGGGCAGACGGTGGGCACCGGCCGCGTGGAATCGCAGTAGTGGCAGGCCAGGTGGTCGTCGCCCAGGTGGTAGGTCATGGCCACGGCGCAGTTGACGCACTGGATCGCCTCGCCGCACGAACGGCACATGATAAAGGTATTGTAACCCCTCCGGTTGAGAAAGAGAATCGCCTGCTCCCGGGCCGCCAGGGTCTGATCCAGGGCCTCCACCAGGGCCCGGGAGAAGATCGACCGGTTGCCGGCCCTGAGTTCCTCGCGCATGTCCACCAGCGTCACCGGCGGCAGCGGGCGGTTGTCGATCCGGTGCTCCAGGGGCACCAGCCGGTAGACGCCGGTCTGTGCCAGGTGGAACGACTCCAGGGCCGGGGTCGCCGACCCGAGCACGAGCAGGGCCCCCTCCAGCCGGGCCCGCTCCGCGGCCACCTCCCGGGCGTGGTAGGCGGGCGGCGGAGCCTCCTGCTTGTAGGTCTGCTCGTGCTCCTCATCGATGATGATCAATCCCACGTTCTCGAAGGGGGCAAACACCGCCGAGCGCGCTCCCACGACGATGGAGACCTCGCCCCGGCGGATGCGCTGCCACTCGTCGAACCGCTCCCCCGAGGAGAGGGCGGAGTGGAGCACTGCCACGTCGGCGCCGAAGCGGCCGCGGAAGCGCTGGATCATCTGCGGCGTGAGGGAGATCTCGGGCACCAGGCAGATGGCGTTGCGCCCCATCTCCCGGACCAGGGCGATCGCCCGGAGGTAGAGCTCGGTCTTGCCCGAGGCGGTCACGCCGTGGACCAGCACCGGCTGCCGGAAGGCCGGCGGAGCGATGAGTTCCTGGCGAATAGACTCCAGCGCCTGCTCCTGCTCGGGCGTGAGCACGGGGGGCGGCAGGGGGTCCACCCTCTCATGGGCGAACGGGTCGCGCCGGCGGACCACCCGGCCGGCGGTCAGCCAGCCCTTCTCCAGGGCGACCTTGATCGGCCCGGCGATGGACTCGCCCAGGTCGGCCAGCACCTGCGCCCGCTCCGCCTCGCCGCCCACCCGCGCCATGTAGGCGATGAGCTCGGCCTGGCGGGGGGCCCGCCGCTGCAGTTGCTCCACCAGGCCGGATGCATCGTCCACGTTCAGGCGGTAGTTGGTGATGGTGAGCGTGCGCACCTCCTGCCGGCGCGCCTCCGTGGGCAGCAGCAGCCGCAGGGCGGCCGGGAAGGTGGACAGGTAGCGGTCCGCCGTCCAGCGGGCCAGCTGAACCAGCGGCGCCGGGATCGGCGGGATGTCGGGCAGCAGCCCGGCGATCTCCTTCAGGGCCACCCCCTCCGGCGGCCGGTCTGCGGGACCCACGTAAAGCCCCACCATCCGCCGGCTGCCGAAGGGCACGCGCACCCACTGGCCAGGCTGGAGCCGCCCGGCCAGGCTGCGCGGCACGAGGTACGTGAACAGCCTGTCGGTTCCCTCGGCGGTAACGTCCACCGCCACCTGGGCCAGCTCAGGGCTCTCCATGGCGCCAGGCACCGCCCTCCAGCAGGGCCGCCGCCCGGTCGAGGATGCGGTCGGCCACGTCGCGCTTGCTCATGAGGGGCAGCTCGTCCGCGGCCTCGGCGGTCACGAAGACCACCCGGTTGGTCTCGGTGCCGAAGCCCGCGCCCTCCGCCGTCACGTCGTTGGCCACCACGAAGTCGGCGTTCTTCTGCACCAGCTTCTGGCGGGCGTTGGCGATGAGGTCGTCGGTTTCGGCGGCAAACGCCACCGTCACCTGGCCGGGCCGCTTGCGCCGGCCCAGCTCGGCGATGATATCCGGGTTCTTCACCAGCGTGATGGTGAGCTCGTCGCCGGTCTTCTTGATCTTGGACGGCGCCACCGTGGCCGGCCGGTAGTCGGCCGGGGCCGCCGCGGCCACCGTGATGTCGGCCTCCGGGAACTCGGCCAGGCAGGCCTCGAGCATCTGCAGGCACGACTCGACCCGGACCAGCCTGACCCCGGGCGGGGCCTCCAGGTTCGTCGGGCCGCTCACCAGCACCACGTCGGCCCCGCGGTCGCGGGCGGCCTCGGCGATGGCGTAGCCCATGCGCCCGGTGGAGCGGTTGCCAATGAAGCGGACGGGGTCGAACGGCTCCCGGGTGGTCCCGGCCGTCACCAGCACCCGGCGGCCGGCCAGGTCGCCGCGGGGCCGCTGCGCCGCGCCCTCCCGGGCCGCCAGCAGCGCCAGGGCCCGCTCGACGATCTTCTCCGGCTCGGGCAGGCGGCCTTTGCCCATGAGCCCGGAGGCGAGCCGCCCCTCCTCCGGCTCCATGATGTCCCATCCCAGCTCGGCCAGGATCCGCAGGTTCCGCTGCGTCAGCGGGTTGGCGTACATCTCGGCCTCCATGGCCGGCGCCACCAGCACGGGGCACCGCACGCCCAGGGCGGTGACGGTGATCCAGTCGCCCGCGTGGCCGCCGGCCAGCCGGGCGATGGTGTTGGCGGTCGCCGGCGCAACGATGAGCAGGTCGGCCCTATGGGTCAGCGTGACGTGATCCACGTGGCCGTGCACCTGCTCGCCCATCAGGTCGACTTTCACCGGGTTGCCGGACAGGGCTTGGAACGTAAGCGGGGCCACGAGTCGGGTGGCCGCCTCGGTCATGAGCACGTGGACCTCCGCACCCAGCTTCACCAGCCGGGAGCAGATCTCCACCGCCTTGTAGGCGGCGATGCCTCCGGTGACCCCCAGGAGTACCGTCTTACCGTGTAGCATCGGCGACCCTTCCTTCCATGGGCGCATTGCCGGGGTAGTGCAAGAGGGCGCCCGGGGCGGGCGCCCTCCGCGGGCGAATCGGTCGTTCGGTTGATCAGCCCAGGGGAGTGGGCTTGCCGCGCTCGAAGAAGAGCTTGCCGGCCCCGAGCTCCTCCAGGGCGATGGTCACGGGTTTATTGGACTGCGATTCCACCATCTTGGGCTTCCCGTCCTGCAGGTCCCGCGCGCGGCGGGCGGCCAGGATGACCAAGGTATACTTGGAATCGACGAGGTGCATCAGTTGATCGAGAGACGGCTTGATCATTTGTCGGTCAGCACTCCCTTCTCAAGCAGCGTCTCAATTAAAGCGGCGCCGTTCCGTGCCGTACGGGCCTTCTCTGCGACGATGATGGCCCGCAGCTCAGCCACGGCGCGCGCAAGGTCGTCGTTGACGATGACGTAATCGTATGTGAGTCCTTCCCGAATCCATTCAGGGGCCTCCGCCAGCCGCCGGGCCACCGCCTCGGGCGTCTCGGTGCCGCGGGCGGTGATGCGCTGGCGCAGGGCCTCCATGGACGGCGGGATCACGAAGACAGAGACGGCGTCGGGATAGTGCTCACGCACCGCCCGGGCGCCGACCCGGTCAATGTCGAGGATGACATCGTGCCCCCGGGCGGTCATCTCTTCCACGTAGGCCCTGGGGGTGCCGTAGTAGTTGCCGTAGACCTCCGCCCACTCCAGGAACTCGCCGGCTGCAATGCGGCGCTCGAACTCTTCCTTTGTAATGAAGAAGTACTCCACGCCGTCGACTTCGCCGGGGCGCATGGGGCGGGTGGTGCAGGATACCGAGAAGTGAATATCCGGGGTCTCCGCCAGCAGGGCCCGGCAGATGGTGCCCTTGCCGACGGCAGACGGCCCGGTGACCACGATCAGGAGTCCCTTGGGCTTTATGGGCATCGTCTACTCCTCGCCCTCGTCGTCGGTCGCTGCAACGCTGGATTCCCGGGCCGTGAGCCGGTGGGCGACGGTCTCGGGCTGGACCGCGGAGAGCACCACGTGGTCGGAGTCGGTGATGACCACCGCCCGGGTCCGCCGGCCGTAGGTCGCGTCGATCAGCGTACCGCGCTCCCTGGCTTCCGAGATGATGCGCTTGATCGGGGCGGATTCGGGACTGACAATCGCCACGATGCGGTTCGCAGAGACGATGTTGCCAAATCCGATGTTGACTAACCTGATCTCACCCACAACCCGGGCCTCCCTCTTGCTTACACTATTCGAGATTCTGCACCTGCTCCCGGATCTTCTCCAGCTCGCTCTTCGCCGCCACCACCGCCGCCGTCAGCTCGGCATCGTTGGCCTTGGAGCCGATGGTGTTGACCTCGCGGCCCAGCTCCTGCACCAGGAAATCCAGCTTGCGCCCGACGGCGTCGTCGGACTGGAGCGTCAGCCGGAACTGGTCGATATGGCTGGCCAGCCGCTGCAGCTCCTCCGTGATGTCCGCCCGGTCGGCGAACAGGGCGACCTCCTGCGCGAGCCGCTGCGGATCCACCGGGTTGGTGGGCGGCAGCAGCTCCTCCAGGCGCCGGGTCAGCCGCTGGCGGTACTCCTCCACCACCTGCGGCGCACGCCGGGCGGCGGCGGCCCGGAAGGCCTCGATGCGGTCGAGCCGCCCGGCCAGGTCGGCCGCCAGGACGGCTCCTTCCCTCTCCCTCATGGCGATCAGCCCCGCCATCGCCTGCTCCAAGGCCGGCTCCAGCAGGGCCCAGATCTCCTCATCGGTCAGCTCCCCCTCCTGCACGGAGAGGACCTCAGGCAGTCTCGCCAGCGTATCCAGCGAAAGCTCCTGATTGCTCCCGATCTCTCCCGCTATCTGTCTCAGAGCATTATAATAAGCCAGCGCCAGGTCCTTGTCAACCTTTACCGCCCGGGCCTCGGCCGAGGGCTCCCAGGCGACGAAGACCTCAAACCGGCCGCGGGCGACCTTGCTCAGGATGAGCTTCCGCCCGCGGTCCTCCAGCGCGCTGAACTGGCGGGGCATGCGGAAGACGACTTCGGAGAAGCGGTGGTTCACCGCCTTGATCTCCACGGTCACCCTGCCCGCTTCGCCGCTGGCCTCGCCCCGTCCGAACCCCGTCATGCTGCGCACCAAACGCCTCAGAACCTCCCTGCAGCGGGGCGGGCCCCGCCCCTATCTCTGTGAACTCCTGAAATATCCTTTCTGTATGCGCAGATCCCCTTCCTTCTCAGTCTCTCCCTCGTTTGCCAGCCGATTCACGCACCCATGCCGTGCGATCGGCCTCGCCCGCAGGCGGGCGGGGCCTTTTCGTATCGCGAAATTGCCAACGCTTTTGCGTGGTACTATTTTATATGTGATGATATCAGCAAACGAGGTGATCGGTCCGTGGGTGATCGCAGGTCCGTTCCTGTCGTCCTCCTCAGCCTCTTCGTTATCGTCTCCCTGCTTTTCTCATCGGTCCCCTCCGTCGCTGCCGCCGACCCGCCCATCCGACTCTACGTGGACGGCCAGGAACTGCAGGCGGACGTCCCGCCCCAGATCATCGACGGGCGCACCCTGGTGCCCGTCCGGGTCGTCGCCGACCACCTGGGGTTCACCGTGGAATGGATCGCCGAGACCCAGACCGTCCGGCTGACCGGCCCCCGCACGGTGGAGCTCCGGCTGGGCAGTTCGCAGGCCCGGGTCGACGGCCGGAAGGTGACGCTGGACGTGCCCGCCCGGTCCGTGGAGGGCCGGACGCTCGTGCCGCTCCGGTTCATCGCCGAGGCGCTGGGCTACGACGTGGCGTGGGACGGGCAGGCGCGCGCCGTCCGGCTCACGGC
>ENA-UPSB01003066-UPSB01003066.1-bioreactor-metagenome-genome-assembly--contig:-NODE-3066-length-13999-cov-4.144148_pt1 | contig 13999 bp, 12 predicted proteins | sample MGYA00238182_ERZ773286 | MGnify/ENA primary metagenome ERZ773286 (study PRJEB29026, sample SAMN07631240) | bioreactor metagenome | isolation source: Switchgrass digestor | place: USA: Dartmouth... | reverse complement strand
CGCCCCTAAGGACTCGCAAAGGGCGACAGCATTGCCTTTTGTTCTGCCTGTAGTGCCCGGTCCCGGCATCGTTATGGCTATGAGCTTACATTTTAGCGAATATTTTTTGATGGCACGGGCTGTTACAAGCAATGTGAGCGTTGAATCCAGGCCGCCGGAAACAGCAACCACGGCTGATGTGGCATGTGTAAATTTAAGGCGTTTGGCAAGGCCGGCGCACTGGATATCGAATACTTCGCTGCACCGCTCACGGTATCTTTCGCCTGACGAGGGGACGAACGGGTGCTTATTAATCGGGCGGCGCAAAGGCGCGTAATGTTCAATCTTGCATGAAAACTTTATACGTCTGGTTTCTAGGACGTCGCTGTCGCTTATAAACGCAGTTGATTTTTGACGCTCCGCGCACAACATCGCAGTGTCAACATCGGCAGTGATATAATCCTTTTCACGGCGGCTCTGGGAAAGTATTTTTCCGTTTTCGGCAATCATCAGGTGACCGGAAAATACAAGGTCAGTCGATGACTCCCCTTCCCCGCAGCTTGAAAAGACATAGCCTGAAATGCAGCGTCCTGACTGGCTTGTCACAAGCGCAGTCCTGTAATTATCCTTGCCGGTTACATAGGTGCTGGCCGAGAGGTTTGCAATAATTACTGCGCCTGCCTGGGCAAGACGGCCCGACGGCGGGGTCGGTACCCACATATCCTCACAGATTTCCGCACCGACCCTGAATGTCGGCACCTCTTCGCACTCAAAAATCAGATCCCCTCCGAAAGGCACTTCAAAGCCCGCGATTGAAACAGTGCCTGATACCCCTTTTCCGGAGGCAAAATGCCTGGCCTCATAAAACTCGTTGTTGTTTGGTATATGGGATTTCGGGACGACACCCAGCAGGCGGCCTTTATGCACCGCAGCGGCGCAGTTATACAGCCTATCACCATATCTTACCGGCAAACCTACAAGCGTCAGCGTATCAAATCCGGCGGAATAACGGATTATTTCAGCAAGCGCGTTCTCCGCAGCGTCGAGCAGTGTTTTCTGGTTAAACAAATCGCCGCAGGTATAGCCCGTTATGCAAAGTTCGGGCAGCACGAGCAGTTTTACACCCTCACTGTCCGATTTCTTAATAAATTCCATTATCCTTTGTGCGTTGCCGCTGCAATCCGCAACTTCAACAGCAGGCGCTGCAGCAGCTATGCGGATATACCCGTCCCTCATATATTCACCTTCAAAAAATATTCTCTACTATTAATTTTTTCCGCAGAACAATTATGTACTCATAAAATTTTAACAGCCTGTCGGAAAAAGTCAACAGTTTGAAGAATTAAAATAAAATCGTATCTGCAACTTAATAAAGCCTTTACTTCATGCTTATATTAATATTTTCCCACAATATTTTCTGATTTTCTATTGGTCAGGGCTATAAAATTATGTTTTTTTAAACTAAATTCAAAAAAAGTTAATCATTAAATTAAATTATAGTTTATAATTGTTTATAACAAGTGAAATGAACGGAGGGTAACCAATGGAGAATACTAAAATCCTGGTTGTCGATGATGATAAAAATATAAATGAGCTGTTAAGGCTCTATCTTGAAAAAGAGGGATTTTCCGTTGCGCAGGCTTATGACGGCAATGAAGCAGTAAAGCTTTTTGGGGAGTTTCAGCCTGATCTTGTTTTGCTCGACATCATGCTTCCGGGCATGGACGGATGGCAGGTTTGCAGGGAAATTAGGAAAAAATCAGACAAACCAGTCATTATGGTAACGGCAAAGGGCGAAACATTTGACAAGGTACTCGGACTTGAACTCGGCGCCGATGACTATGTCGTAAAGCCCTTCGACTCAAAAGAGGTCGTTGCCCGCATCAAGGCCGTCCTGCGGCGTTATTCAAATAAAAGCAGCGACACTGAAAAAGAAGTCAGGTTTGAAAATCTTGTAGTCAATCTTACTAACTATGAACTTAAGGTCAACGGGAAAACAATTGATACTCCGCCGAAAGAATTGGAACTGCTCTATCATCTTGCGAGCAACCCAAACCGCGTCTATACCCGTGACCAGTTGCTCGATGAGGTTTGGGGATTCGAATATCTCGGCGATTCGCGAACAGTAGATGTGCATATCAAAAGACTGCGTGAAAAACTTGACGGCGTTTCGGATAAATGGTCTCTAAAGACAGTTTGGGGTGTTGGCTATAAATTCGAAGCAAAAGAGTAAATTTCTACGTAATACAGCTCTCGGGAGAATTATTGACCGAAGCCTGTTTGCGAAATTCTTCCTTGCATGCGCCTCTATTATTGTTGTGAGCTTTTTCGTGTTCGGTATAGTAATGATTATTTTCTCAATTAGATATTCGAATAGCGAGAAGGAAAAGCTATACCTCAACAATGCCCGAAAGATATCTGAATCTTTTAGCAGTGTCACCAGCGAAGAGGATGAGCAGATTCTCTTAAGTATGCTGCAGATGACTGCCTACAATCTCGACGCAAATATTTATATCTGCTTCAGTGACGGAAGAATATGGCGAACAGTTAATCCATATATCGTTGCTGGATCGGACAATAAAATAAGCAAGTCCATAATGTCTCAAATCAATAATAGACAGGAGATAATAGAAGAAGGCACTTTAGGCGGCTTCTTTGATACAACTTATACCACCGGCGGGGTACCTATTTATACTCGTGATCACAGCAATGTTGTAGGTGCTGTCTTTGTATGCTCCAAAGGCGGAAACCTGACAAAAACAATCAGTGACATATTCAAAATATTCATTCTCTCTTTGATGATGACCCTTTTATTATCGTTTATCGCAATCTATTTCGTCACAGCACGCCTTATCAAGCCGCTGCGGCAAATGAACAGCGCCGCCGCAAGTTTTTCTAAAGGCGATTTCTCTGCCCGTATCCCTGTCAGTAGCAGCGACGAAATTGGCCAACTCTCCGCGTCGTTTAACAATATGGCACAGTCCTTGGCGTCACTCGAAGAGATGCGGTCGAGCTTTGTCGGCAATGTGTCACATGAGCTTAAAACCCCTATGACCTCTATTTCCGGTTTTATCGACGGTATTCTCGACGGGACAATACCACCTGAAAAACATAACTACTATTTAAAAATTGTATCGGATGAAGTAAAGCGCCTTTCAAGGCTTGTCAGGTCCTTCCTTGATATAGCCCGCATTGAAGCCGGTGAGTTGAAAATTAATCCCACTGAATTCGATATTGTGGAGCTTACGCGCCGGGTAATTATCGGTTTCGAACAGCAGATTGACAAAAAATCACTCGAAATCCGCGGGCTTGATTTTGATAATCAAATAATGGTTTATGCTGACTTTGACTTAACCTATCAAATTGTATATAATCTTATTGACAACGCTGTAAAATTTTCTAACGAGGGCGGCTATATCGAAATTAATATTGCCAAGGAAAAAAAGAAAGTTTATGTTGGCATAAAAAACAGCGGTATGGGTATTCCCTCCGCTGAGTTGCCTTATGTCTTCGACAGATTTTATAAAACCGATAAATCCAGAAGCCGTGACCGAAAAGGTGTTGGGCTTGGGCTTTATATTGTAAAATCCGTCCTCAACAAACAGGGCGAGGACATCGTCGTCAGAAGTGTTGAAGGCCAGTACTGTGAATTCGTATTTACTCTAAAAGACGCTTCAAAAATAACTAATTAAATTTGATTTTTTAGCTGAAATAAGGGCACAATATTTAATATTAGTTATCGCTCTGTTTATATATTATTAATATTTTAGTGATAAAGTAATATCAGGATATTAAGTAAGTAATAATACCATGGAGGCATTTTTTATGGACAACGGATTTAACAATCCTCAAAATTCGAATAACGGTGAATTCAACAACCGCCAAGACAATAATTCGAATTTTGATAACAGCAATTCTTATGGCTACAATCAGTCTTCGTTTAACTCGAATACAGATTATTCAAATCAGTCTGATTCAAATAGCCAATATTCACAGTATGGCGGCAATGTCCAATATAAATGGAATTATGACGATTACCAAAAGGCACTGAATGACCAAAAGAAAGCTGCAGACAGGTCTAAGAAAAGACGTGGTCTTAAACCTTTCCTCGTAACAGTATGTTCCGTTGTCGGCGTTGCAATCATTGGCCTTGCTATTGTCGGTATTTCATCCCTTGCCAGCTACAACAAGAGCTTTAATACCAGCAGCTTGTCAAACGCCGGCAGCCTTGTTCTCAACAGCCAGCCTTCCTCACCCTCAAAAGCAACTGCATCGTCTGGCTCTGAATTAACGGTAGAACAGGTTGCTGCAAAGCTGACACCGTCAGTTGTTGGCGTTGAAATCTACAGCCTTCAATCTATAGAGCCAACAGCGGAAGGTTCCGGTATCGTTATGACATCGGATGGCTATATAATTACCAACGCCCATGTAATAGAAGGATACAAGAAAATACGTATAGTAATGTCAGACAACAAAACTTATGATACAGTAAAGGTTATCGGTTCAGATACCAAATCCGATATTGCCGTCTTAAAGGTAAACGCTGCAGGTCTAACACCGGCCGTATTCGGTGATTCTAACCAGCTCAAGGTCGGTCAGGCGGTTATTGCTATCGGAAACCCCGGTGGACTTGCTCTTGCCAGCACTGTAACTAACGGAATAATTTCCGGTCTTAACAGAACTGTCAGCAGCACTTCAAACATGACTTACATCCAGACAAACGCTTTGATTAACCCCGGTAACTCGGGCGGTCCGCTTGTCAATATGTATGGTCAGGTTATCGGTATCAACACATCTAAGATCACCGAGGTTGGTTATGAGGGCATCGGATTTGCCATCCCGATAAGCACTGCAAAGCCTATAATCGACAGTATCATAAAGTATGGCTATGTCACAGGACGTGTTAAAGTAGGCATTAGTGTTTATCCGCTTTCAAATACCCAAGCAAAATGGTACAATTATCCGTCAGGCCTTTATGTTGAGAAGATTGAGCCAACGTCAGACGCTTATGCAAAGGGGCTCCGGGCAAAAGATATTATCACTAAAATAAACGGCATTTCACTCGCCTCCGACGATTCTGACACAGTATTCAACACGTTCTACAAAGAAGAGAGCAAACACAAGGTCGGCGATACCATTAACCTTGAAGTCTACAGAACAGAATCGGGCAGCACCTTCCAGATTTCCGTTAAGCTCGAAGAAGACAAGGGCGACGACGGAACCACGGCAGGCAACGATAATGGAAACCAAAACGGAAATGGGTCAGAAAACGAAGACAACTATTCTAACTTCTGGAGAAACTTCTTCAGATAAACATTTACCGATTGCTAAATGAAAGCAAACAGCAAAGAAATCCCTCAACCGCTTAATTTATGCGGCTGAGGGATTTTTAAGAGCTGTTTATGCAACTTTATTTTTGCATAAAAATGCTGTTGGTCAATGCACATTTAAGGCGATAAAATTTACGCCTTAAAGCCATTTTGGTTTTACCGATAAATAAAGTCATTCTGGTTGTTATGCCGCTTGTAAAGCCGCAGAAGGCTACCACAGAAGCTTTTATATTTATATACAATAAAACGCCCGCGCTTTATGTGCGGGCGTTTTATTTAAAAACTTATTAATCGCTGATATACGGGAGCAGTGCGAGATGGCGTGCACGCTTAATTGCAACAGTGAGTTGGCGCTGATGATGTGCGCATGTTCCTGTTACACGGCGCGGCAGAATCTTCGCGCGCTCTGAAAGGAATCTACGGAGCCTTGCAATATCTTTATAATCGATGTTCTCGACTTTATCAACGCAGAAAGTGCAGACCTTTTTGCGGCCTTTTCTGCCCTTGTGATCATTTCTACCGTTTTTATCCATTAGTGTAACCTCCTTCTGTAAGAAAATTAGAACGGCAAATCATCATCGCCGTCTATCTCGACGAAATCGCCGTTATCGCCGTTTGAGACTGCCGCAGGAGGTTGCTGGGAATTATCCTCAAATTCGTCTGAGGGTTGTCCGCTTCCGTAACTGTCCCTGCGAGGTTCGGCAAAATGAACATTATTGGCTACCACTTCAACAGCTTTGCGCTTAATACCCTGACTGTCGGTATAGCTACGGGTTTGAAGCGTGCCTTCAACTGCAACGAGCTGACCTTTTCTGAAATATTTAGAAGCAAACTCAGCAGTAGAACGCCAACATACGATATCAATAAAGTCAGTCTGCCTCTCGGCACCTGCCTTCACATAACTGCGGTCCACCGCAAGGGTGAAGCTCGTTACCGGGATATCGTTACTTGTGTGGCGAAGCTCAGGGTCAGCCGTAAGTCTGCCGTTTAACGCAACTACATTAAGCATAATAATCCTCCATACCGTGCCCAACGGCTGTTTTGTCACTAATAACCTATGCAACTGCGAAAACGCTCATTATTTACCCTGTTCAACGATAAGTGAACGCATGACAACGTCGCTTATGTTAAGCAGACGGTCGAATTCGGCCGGGAAATCTGTCGGGGCTGTATAGTTGTACTGAACGTAATAACCCTCTGTCTCGTCATCAATCTCGTACGCGAGTTTGCGCTTGCCCCATTCATCAACATTCTCAACCGTGCCGTGCTCAGCGATCAGGTTCTTGTACTTCTCAACCTGAGCTGCTATCTCTTCTTCACTGAGACTGGGCTTTAAAATAATGACGGTTTCATACTTACGAGTTAAAGCCATTTTTTGCACCTCCTTCTGGACTTAAGGCCGCTTTTTTAAGCGGCAAGGATAATTGTGCGCATAAGCCTGCGCATAAACATGATTATATTACCACAAAACAATACTTGTGTCAAGCAAACCGCTGGTTTTCAGCGACCGTTTGATATTCAGGCACAGCACGCCATAATATGGTTAACAAACTGCCACGCGGTCTTAATATATATTTTGTGTTATATAGTCTGCTTTTAATTTAATACAGCACAGTTAGCTCCTATCCCAAAACCATTATACAGCAAAAATATTAATAAAAAAGCAGCCCATAACGGAACTGCTTTTTATCTCATAGGATTATAAATTATACTGTAGTTTTGCCGCTTTTATTGTATTCTTTAAGAGCATGGCTCGTGTCATTGGTCCAACACCGCCGGGTACTGGCGTTATATATGACGCTTTCTGCGACACTGCTTCAAAATCAACGTCGCCGCAGAGCTTTCCGTTCGGCAGCCGGTTCATGCCTACGTCTATGACGACCGCACCTTCTTTAACCATATCCGCCGTTACAAATTTCGCCTTGCCGATTGCAACAACAAGGATATCGGCCTTAGAAGTAATATCTTTCAGATTCTGTGTGCGGGAATGGCAGATAGTTACCGTACCGTTTTTATGTAGAAGGAGCATCGCCATCGGTTTTCCGACAATGTTGCTCCGGCCAACTACAACGCAATTCTTGCCCTCGACAGATATTCCCGCATATTTGATAAGCTCCATTACACCCGCGGGCGTGCACGGGAGAAAATCGTACTCTCCTATCATTATGCGGCCCACATTCACCGGGTGGAAGGCGTCCACGTCCTTCTGGACGGCTATTGTGTTTATTACTGCTTTCTCGTCAAGCGGCTTTGGAAGAGGCAGCTGGACAAGTATACCGTTAATATCGCTTCTCTCATTGAGTTCTTTGACGAGCGAAATAAGTTTTTCCTGTTTAGTATCAGCAGGAAGGGCGTATTCCTCAGATATTATTCCAACCTCGGCGCAGTCTTTCTTTTTATTGTTGACATAGACCCGCGACGCTGGGTCGTCACCCACTATAACAACTGCGAGGGTAACATTCTTGCCCTTTGCTTTAATCTGCTCAACTTCTTTTGCAACCTCGGCCTTGACCCTTGCGGCTCCGGCCTTGCCATCAAGTAATACTGCCATTATTCCTTGTCCTCCGATTTATCGCTGTTTTCTGTGTTATCACTATCTTCTTCCTTTTGACCTTCTACATCATCGGCGCTGGCATCAGCGCTGTCAGCACTCTCTTCCTCGCTTTCGCTGCCTTCATCCTCTTCATCTTCTTGATTACCGAGGTATTTCTCCACCTCTCTGGCCGTCTCCTCTTCAACAGCTTTAGAGGTTTCATCAAACAACGGATTGTATTCAGTGGTTTGTTCCAAAATAACTTTCTTAATCGTTACGCGCTTATAAATCAGAAGCGAGACCGCAGCGATAAACAAAATCGCCGACAAAAGCTGTGACACTTTGAGGTTACCCTGCATAAGGCTGTCGGCTCTTATTCCCTCGATAAAGAACCTGCCGAAGGAATACCATGTAATATACATGAGGAAAATTTCACCATTGAATTTTCTGCGCTTGCTGTAGATATGTAGGATTATAAATCCTATAAGGCACCACAGCGATTCATATAAAAAGCACGGATGAACCGGGTCTGATTCAAAGCTCAGAACCATGCGCCAAGGCAGGTTTGTCTTGTAACCATATGCCTCGCCATTGACAAAATTGCCCCATCTGCCTATTGTCTGACCGATAAGAAAACCAAGCGACGCTATGTCAAACACAGCACCTATGCTGATTTTCTTAATCTTAGCAACAACAAATGACGATAAGAACGCGCCTATTATGCCTCCGTATATGGCAAGGCCGCCATTCCAGATATAGAGTATGGTAATCGGCTTTTCAAAAAACTCGTTTGTTGTAGCTCCCTCATAGGGAAAAAGGACATAATAGATTCTTGCCCCGATTACGCCGAAGATTATTCCAAAAATAATGAGGTCGGACAAATCGTCAACTGATATATTAAACTCTTTGGCGCGTACCATGCCGTAAACCATTGCGAGAAGCAAGGCGCTCGCTATAATTATACCGTACCAAGCAATCGGGTGTCCAAAAACGGTAAAAGCCGTCGGGTTAATACTAAATTCTTTAATACCCAGTCCCGGAAATGAAACATTAAACATCCAAATACCAGCTCCAATTTTTATTCTTTTTGGGCGTATTGCCTCGGGTACTACTTTTGATATTTCACTTTATAGGTGAAATTACAGACAAAGCGCAGCGTTCCTCAGAGAAAATCTCATTAAGACGCTCCTGTGCACTATTATATTCTGCATTTGCAGCCTCGTCAATCACATCGAACGGCAGATAATCCATAAACCTGCATGCGGCTATATTATTAGCAATATTTTCAACGCTGTCGAAGGTAACCGCAAGCCTTCCATAAACAGTGCGCTTTGCCGCCTCAAAGTCATCTTTGTTCATGCCTTCCTTTTTAAGGCGGTTTGTCTCCTTTATAATTTCATCTGCGACTTTATCGGGATAATGTGATTCCCCGCCGAAAATAACAGAAGCAAAACTCCTTCCGCTGAAATACTGCTTTGAAAAATTGGCATTTATGAGGCCGCTGTCATAAAGCCTTCTGTAAAGCGGTGATGCCTCGCCGCAGACAACCTCAAGAACAATATCCGTAAGCGCTTCTTTCCGCGCGGCTTCTTTTCCCAATGCCGGCTTATCCTTAAAACCAAAATTAAACAGCGGTACTGAAACCGAAAGCTGCTGCTCAGTTCTGGGCTTGACTATCGTATCGGGTTCAGGATCAAAAATACTTTCGACCTTTTTGGGCTCGTTGTCTTTTATAACGCGGTCTACCACTTCTATGACGTCGTTCGGGTCAATATCCCCTGATACGCACAACAGCATATTGCTCAGATTATAAAACGCCCCGTAGCATTTATAAAGCAGCTCCGGCGTTATGCGCGAAATAGATTCGACTGTACCTGCAATATCGATTTTTACCGGATGGTTGTGATACAGGGCACCGAGAAGGTTGAAAAACACCCTCCAGTCCGGAGAATCATCGTACATCTTTATCTCCTGGCCGATTATTCCCTGTTCTTTCTTAACGGTCTGTTCTGTAAAATATGGGTGTTGGACAAAGTCGAGCAGTATTTCAAGGGACTCTTTGAACCTTGAGGTTGAAGAAAACAGGTAGCAGGTCTTATCAAACGAGGTGTACGCATTTGCGCTCGCGCCTGTCTTGGCGTATCGGCTGAATGCGTCCCCGTCTTCGCTCTCGAACAGCTTATGTTCAAGATAATGGGCAATGCCTTCCGGAACGGTTATATCTTCACCCTCAAATCTGAAATGGTTATCGATAGAGCCGTATTTTGTCCCGAATATCGCGTATTGTGATGAATAACCCGCTTTGGGAGCTATATAGATATCAAGACCCGATTTATGGCGTGTATACAGGATTTTTTCATTCAAACGGTCGCTTTTTATTTCCTTAAACTCTGCCACAGTCTTATTCACCCTCCTTCAGCCCAGCGAGAAGATAAACCGTGTCAAGGCTTACGCCGTTTGCGGCCTTGATTACCTCATCTCTTGTGACCTTCATGATAGCATCTGCCATCTCTTTCGGCGCACGGGTGTCTCCCGAAATAAACTGGGCAAGATAATAACCCATAAGCGAATCGAGTGAATCTTCTACCTGCATTAAAGCATTCTGCAAGTAAAGCTTGGCATTTTTCATCTCGTCGTCAGAGAAGTTGCCCGCTTTTAGCTCATCAAGCTGCCTTAAAATCTCTCCGCGGGCTTTTTCATAATTGCTTTCTTCAATGCCCGAATCAATAAATACGATGCCCTTCTGCTTGTCAAGATATGATAAGCAGTAATAGCACAGGCTCATCTTTTCACGTACGTTCGCAAACAGCTTTGAATGAGGCGAACCTCCTAATATTACTGTTGCAAGGTGCAGCGCGTCGGTATTGTCCGGTGCGGCAACCGACCCGCGCAGGCCCATAACCAGCTTTGCCTGGGTTACCGGCAGCCGTTCGACAACTGTATTTACCTTTTCTGGCTTCTTTATACCATCTGACGAAGCGCTTACAATATTTGTCCTGTCGATATTGCTAAAGGCATCGGCAAAGGACTTTTCGACATAGTCGGCATTGCCGGGGCCCACAAGGAATATTTCAACGGCAGCGCTCGAAAGCATTGTTTTCCACGCATTATAGAGCTTGTCCGGCGTCAGCTTCTCGACATCTTCACGGCGTCCAAGCTCAAATATGCCGTAAGCCTCGTCTTTGCACATAGTTTCTTTAAGTTTAACGAGGGCGTACTGCCGTTTGTCATTTAAAACCGAATCAATTTGGTCAATAAGGTTGCGTTTTTCTATGGCGACATCTTTCTCCCTGAACGTGCCGTTTTCGAAGGCAGGGTCGAAAATAACGGATTTCAAAAGGTTGGCGCAGCTTTCAAGGACTTTTTCGCCCCCAAAAGCATAATTATCACCCAAACATTCGCAGAACAACGCCATAATCTGATAATCGCCGCGTTTATGGGTACTGCCGTCCAACCGAGCGCCATAAAGCTCATTTAAGCGCCTGTTGAGCGCGGTCATATCTGGATATTCCCTGCTGCCGTGCTTGAGCAAGAGCGGCAACATAGCATTGGCAGAAGCTGTTTCCCTTGCAAGCGGCATAATAAAATAAACAGAGATGAGATTCTGTTTAAATTTTTCGTCACGTATTACGGTAAAATTCACGCCTTTACCGATGTTTTTTCTTTTAATTCTATCCGTAACTTTATCCTCCATTCGCATTTGCGTATCACCTCGCGATGCGGTAAAACCAAAAATGCTGAAAGTTCAAGCTATATTTTTACAAAACAAATTGGAATTATTATAACACAAAATCATCAAAATAACTACAGTTATAATGTAAAATCAAGGCAAATGCCGCACTCAAATTTACACCCTAATAATCGACATTTTTTGCCGATAAAATAGGGCCGATCCGCCCGTTTATTTGCGTTTATCTGAGCTTTCTCAAGTCGACAGTTTAAGGTAACATTATACTGTAAACAAGCAAATATTTATGATATAATAAAATTTACGGCAAAAGCCGATTGTTCAATTTGGCAACCTAATTCAAGGGCTTATTCAGTCTGAAAGGAGAATACTTTAAATAAGTAATTAACTTTTACAATCTCAAAGATATATAAATGAATTGGAAGGTGCAGTATGTTTGTTGATATTGCGAAAATATATTTAAAGGCCGGAAACGGCGGAAACGGCTGCGTATCGTTCCACCGTGAAAAATATGTTGCCGCAGGCGGGCCTGACGGCGGCGACGGTGGAAACGGCGGTGATATTGTTTTTGAGGTTAACGACAACCTTTCAACACTTGCCGATTTCAGGTACAAGCGCAAATATGTCGCCCCTAACGGCGAAAACGGCAAACCAAACCGCAGTTATGGCAAGAGTGGAAAAAATCTTGTAATAAAGGTGCCGCGCGGCACAATTATCAGGGACGCTGAGACCGGCGCCATTCTCGCTGATATGTCGTCGGGCGAGCCGTTTGTTGCTGCCAAAGGCGGCCGAGGCGGCTGGGGCAATATGCATTTTGCCACGCCGACAAGACAGGTTCCCAACTTTGCAAAGGCAGGCAAACCCGGCGATGAATTGGAAGTTATACTCGAATTAAAGCTGCTTGCCGACGTAGGGTTAGTGGGATTCCCCAATGTGGGAAAATCCACGCTGCTTTCCGTCGTCAGCGAAGCTACGCCTAAAATCGGAAACTATCATTTTACAACGCTGTCGCCAGCGCTCGGCGTGGTCAGGCTATCCGAAGGCGAATCCTTTGTCATGGCCGATATTCCGGGGCTTATTGAAGGCGCCAGCGAGGGCGCAGGGCTCGGACATGAATTCCTCCGCCATATCGACCGGTGCCGACTGCTTATCCACGTTGTGGATGTATCGGGCAGCGAGGCCCGCGACCCCATTGAAGACTACGAGACCATATGCAAAGAGCTCGTCGCCTATGACCCTCAGCTCGTAAAACGCCCTCAAATCGTTGCCGGAAACAAGGCGGATATTGCAACTGAAGAACAGATAGAGCGTTTCCGCCGTTATATCGAGGGTAAAGGCCTTAAATTTTTCCCAATCAGCGCTGCTTCACACAAAGGAGTAGATGACCTCATAAATGAGGTAAGAAAAATGTTATCAAAACTGCCGCCCATTAAAACCTATGAGCCTGAAGTTACGCCGGAGAGTCTCGAAAAACATACCGATGGCCATGAAATCAATATCGAGGTCCGCAATGGCGTTTATTATGTAACCGGTGAATGGCTCAAGGAAGTCATCAATTCCGTCAACTTTCAGGATTATGACTCCCTGCACTATTTTGAAAAGGTGCTGAAAAACAGCGGCGTCTACACTAAGTTGGAAGAAGCTGGGATACAGGAAGGCGACACCGTGAATATATACGATATGGAGTTTGATTATGTCAAATAATACAATAGAAAATGTTAAGTCAGAAGAGATAAACGCGGAAAGCTTAAGCCCTATTACGCTCGCTTTTATGGGTGACGCTGTATATGAAACCCTTGTGCGCGATTATCTTATCACAGAACTTAAGCTCCCCGCCGCAAAGCTGCATCAAGCGTGCGTATCTTTTGTGAACGCAACTGCTCAGGCAGAAGCGGTCAAATTGCTTATGCCACATTTAAGCCAAGAAGAATTGACCATACTGCGGCGCGGGCGCAACGCCAATACAGCCCATGTGCCTAAAAACGCCACTCCCGCCGACTATCACTATGCGACGGGACTTGAGGCGCTTTTCGGTTATCTCTTCCTAAAAAGAAAAACAGACAGAATTTATGAGATTTTTAATTTCATTGTGCAGTTAAGGTGTCATAATGAAACCTTGGGAGGAAATTCATTTTAATATGCGTAAATTATCTAAACTAAAAACTATAAAAGGTCGAAAAAAAGAAATCGCTCTCGATACTCTGTTTTTGACTGCAGGATGCACAATATACTCTATTTCTCTTGCAACCTTCACGGCACCTTATAAAATGGCCCCTGGAGGTATTACTGGCATTTCAACACTGCTTCACTATATGATCGGCACCCCCATAGGTATTATGATCTTTATTTTGAACATACCCTTGTTTGTTCTGGGGTTCCGCTTTATCGGCGGAAGTTTTCTTATAAAATCCATAATCTGCACCGCAATAACTTCTGTTGGCGTCGATTTCTTTTGGTTTTTGCCTAAAT
>ENA-UPSB01003065-UPSB01003065.1-bioreactor-metagenome-genome-assembly--contig:-NODE-3065-length-14008-cov-5.843403_pt1 | contig 14008 bp, 13 predicted proteins | sample MGYA00238182_ERZ773286 | MGnify/ENA primary metagenome ERZ773286 (study PRJEB29026, sample SAMN07631240) | bioreactor metagenome | isolation source: Switchgrass digestor | place: USA: Dartmouth... | reverse complement strand
GAGATCTACCCTCTTTCCCTACACGACGCTCTTCCGATCTCCTATTCGCAAAGCGCGGCCGTCTCCCCTCGGAGAATCCTGATTCTGTCACGCATTGCGAATAGGTGTGACGTTGCGATCACCGCAAGATTGATCCCGGATACCGCACAGAGTTCGAAAAATCCCCTTCTTGCGTATTCGGCATAGGTCATGGCCTCAGGCAGGCTGTCACGAAAAGCCGAAAACAAATACGTTGTTTGTGCCAGAAAGAAAAGCAGGTAGATCAGGTTCAGCGCCGTCAATGCGGAATAAACCGTCACACCGGGTACAAACCTGATCGCTCTCACGCGTTCATCCACGGATTCCGTTGTTGAATAGCCGACATTCCTTTTATATCGGTTTCCATAGATCAGGCCGAACAAATAACATGCCACCGGAATCCCAAGAATTATGTCAATGATATATTCCAGCACGTTTTCCGAGATGGAGAAGCTCACCTTGTCCACAAGGCTTTCAAAGGCGGCGTCCGCTTCGGAAAGCAGGGCGACCACCAGGATCAGCACCGGCAGGGAAATCACGATACCGGCAATTCCGCCGAGCACTCCCTTTCCCCTTTTATTCTTCAGGAAGGGCTGCCGGATCCCCATGAAGCAGCCGGTAAAGTTCCGGAAGGGTATCTGGAACAGCTGCCGCAGCATATCGCTCAGAATATAAATCGAAATCTTATTCTCCAGGCGCGTCCCCGCGGTCAGGCAAACCCAATAGACAAAGCAGAGCGATAGAAAGATGAAATTGAACGCTTTGACCGGTCCTCCGTCAAAGAGTGCGAAATTTGCTGCCGACAGTATAATGACCCCGAGAAATGCAAGGCTTACCTTTGTCTGCCCGCGCCCCGCAGCGTTGAAATAGATAAGGACCATTGCGCAAAGGACCGCCGTGAACAATGTTACGCCAAGTCCCAGGCTGTCATCGATCAGATTCCAGTACAAAAATCCGCAGACGAGCATCCCGAAAGCGAACAGGATATCCGCTCTCGAAAAAATCATAGTTCCGTTCTTTCCCCCTGATAATTCCCCATTCATCTCCAATCACTTCTCCTTCCTGATGCAATTAATCTTTCTTATACTCCAATATGTCTCCCGGCTGGCAGTCCAGCACCCTGCAGATCTCTTCCAGGGTGGAAAACCGTATCGCCTTTGCCTTGTTATTTTTCAGAATGGAAAGGTTCGCAGGCGTGATTCCTATTTTTTCCGACAGTTCGCCGGCGGAAATCTTACGCTTTGCCATCATAACGTCCAGATTCACCAAAATGGCCATTTCGAACCCTCCTTCCTAAATCGTCAAATCATTATCATTTTTAATCGCAACTGCCTGCTCGATTACATTTTTTACAACCCTGAGGATGAGTCCGAAGAAAGCCGCGGCGACCGCTATGAGCAGGAATAACAGATAATAAAATCCGGATAGGAATAAAATTGCGGAAACCGCAAAGCTGCACCATGAGATCACGCGCAGGTACTTCACATTTTTTTCAATGAAGACATCCTTCTTTTTAATGTTCGCAAGCAGCCTGTCAAGGCAAAACAATGCGACAAGCCCCGGTACGGAGCAGGCATAGAATGTCGCAAGCAGGGGCCCGATGATTTCCGGATTTTTCGCGGCAAAAGATACATAGCTCTTCACCAGATAAGGAGCCGCAAAAGCCGAGCCGATGACAAGAAGAATCACGATCTTTGTGCATACGGATGATGTCGTTACGGATTTTCCCGGATTCCACATTTTCTTTCTTCCTTTCGTACCTCCGTTTTTCAATGCCATTATACCTTCGGGTTTATTGATTGTCAATATTGTTTTATCGTTTTTCGATAAATATATTCTGTTTTACAATAAATTTAAATCACAATAAAAAGAAAAAACCGCGGGGTTGAAAGGCGAAGTCCCGCATTATCCCTCATGGCATCAATTTTTTCGGGATTATTTTGGATTATTTTGGGATTATTCCGGAATTATTTTGGGATATTCGGCGTGGAGGCAAAACGGGGAGAAAAATAATAGGTCTGATTGATCACAGCGGGATCGGGAGGCGCTGAAAACAAACAGACGAAATAAGAAGTGGTCAGATTGGCGACCATGCTTATAACCATAGCCGCGGCGTAAGTATAATGCAGGTAATAGACACATCCGTAGAAGAAAACGGTGCCGCAGATCATCCCGGCGATCACGCCGGAGCCGTTCATCCTCTTGGAAAACCAGGTCAAAAGATAAGGGACGGTTATGACGGATCCGCCTATGTAAGCTCCCAGCATATATAATTCAAAGATGTCGTAAATCTTCGTGCTTGCGTAGTAGCTCAGCACGCCCGTCGCCACGATGCCGATCCTGGTGGCTAGGATCATCTGCTTCTCCGTCAGGCCGGTATGGAGCAGTCTTTGCAGATTGCGCGAAATGATCACGCCGGATGCCAGCAGGTAGGAATCGCAGGTGGAGATTGCCGCGGATAACATGGCGAACATGATCAAAATTGCCGCCGACCGCGGTAAGGATAAGACAAAATCGACCAAAGCCACCGGATACGCGGTGAAATTCGGAAAGATCACCTTGCTGAACACTCCGATGAAGGCCGGCATCAGGGTCCATATCAGCGCCGCGCCAAGAGGCGTCAGATAGCCCCAAAATGCGACTTTATCGCTTTTGGAGGAAATGATCCGCTGCCAGGTCGTCTGATCCTCAATTAAAAAGAATAATCCCGGGGCCAGCAATAGGAACAGGACGTTCGATATCTTGCCTGTATCGGGGAAAAGCTTCAGAAAGGACTCTCCGTTGATTTGATGGTAGAAGCCGGAAATGCTGTCCAGACCACCGGAAAATTTTATAATGTAAAGTATGAGAAGCGGGATCCCTATCATTTGGATGGCGCCCTGTATGATATCCGTCCCTGCGACTCCCCATATCCCGCTTAGCGCGGTATAGACAATAATGAAAAACGCCGTGCAGATCAGCGCCTTGTCAAAGCTGACGCCGAACCCGATGGAGAGCATGAAAGCGACCGTCGTAAACTGGGACCCTACAATGGATAAATTTCTGCAAATCATGGAAGATCCGAGCAGCAGCCTGACCGCCTTTTCCTTTTCTCCATATCGCAGCGCAAAGAAATCTTCAATCGTATATACGTTGATCTGGCGTATCCTGGTTAAAAACAGAGGCCCCGAAATCGCTCCGACGAGATACGTGACCGCCATGAACCAGTATTGATACATTCCCCATTTGAAAGATATGTTGGCGAGACCGATGATGGTTGCGCCGCTTATCCACGTTGAAAAATACGTAAAGAATGTGAAGAAAAAGCCGAAAGATTTGTTTGCGACAGCATACTCGCTATAGGAGGCCACCGACTTTTTTATGAAATAAGTGCTGATGGCAAAAACGACAAGCACATAGAACAGAATCCAGAAGAAATTCAAAGACATAGAAACACCTTATAACCGAATCCGTTATCTGGTTACTTTATCATCTTTTTGTTTGTGGTGGTATGGCTCTCAACCCACTCGATTACCTCATTATCCTTAAACCGGATGGTTTTCCCTATTTTAATAAACGGCATACCCATGTCCTTGAACTTGTACACTGTCGAGCGCGCTACTTTCAGCATTTCCGCGACCTCGTCAATTGTCATGTAAGAAAATTCCTTCGCCATGCTTACCCCTCTTTAAAATTTACTTTCTCGCATTTTATGTTATAATAAACCCAAGTCATTGTCAAATAGTAAAAGTCAATAACAGACAATTTCCCACAATATTGTATAGTACGGAGACCGGCAATGAAAAAGTCGATGATAACGGTATTCATATGTTTCCTGTTTACCGCGCTCTTTTTCTTTGTGGCGCAAAATCCGCTGAATCCGGAAGAGAACGATTTCCATGACGGAACGGAATTCAGGCTCGGGCTGATCGCCCCTCTGACGGGCACTCACCAAAACGGCGGCCTCAGCATGGAGAGAGGAGTCGAGCTTGCCGTCAATACGATCAATGACAGCGGCGGCATTGACGGCACAAAGATCAACCTTCTGGTTCTGAACGATGCGAATGATCCCGCCGTCTGCCGGGAAGTTGCAAAAAATTTAATCTTAAAAGAAAAGGTGGATGCGCTGATCGGGCCCTACAGCAGCGAATGCTGCCTGGCCATTATGGATATTGTCAACGAATATCAGGTGCCTCTGATCACCCCTGTCGCCATGGCGGATAAGATCATTCAGGGAGACGACTATATTTTCAGGAACACCTTGTCCTGCACGATGGCATGGGACAAGATCAACGCGTTTGCGAATCAAAGAGCCAAGGAATATACGCTCTTGGAAGGATTCGGCGCCCGCACCATCGGGATCTTGTGGCAAAACGATGCCTGGGGCTTTGAAATGCAGCGGAAAGTCATTTCGGACTTACAGAATCTGAGGAGATCGGCCGCCGTTATATTTTCCGAATCCTTTGAACTGGGAACTGAGGACTTTTCGTATCACTATCGTAAATATAAGGATAATTTTCCGGATGTCATATATGCCATCTCTTCCGGCGACGAATCGATCAACCTCGTGATAGACGGCAGGGAAGCGGGATATGCGGGTTTGTTTTTCGGAGAGGGAGGCTTCAATTACTCAAGCTTTGACAAGGAATTGGGCAAGCTTGCCGACGGCTGCCTGTTTTCGTCGCAATGGCATCCTTCCTTTTCAACGCCGATGTCGGACGTTTTTGTGAAATCCTATACACAGGAATATGACGACACGCCGGACATGTTTGCGGCGATATGCTACGAAGCCGTATATATTCTGAAAAACAGTGTGTTCAGGATAAAGGATTCCATCGGAAGCGAATCATTCCGGGAAGACCTCCGGTCGGAACTGGCCATCCCGAAACAGATCGACGGTATTTCCGGGAAAATATCCTTCGACTCAAACGGCCAGTGCGATCGTCCCATGTTTATCCTGCAAAAGCGCTGGACAGGCAAGAATATTCAATCTTTTATCATCTACCCCGAAAAGTATTCCCAGGGCGAAATGAAGTGGAATTTTAACCTGCAGTAAAAGTGGATTTTCCCCGCGGCAAGCGGATTTTGCCCATAGCAGAGCGGATTGTACCCGCGGTAAGCGGGTATTACGAAACTATCATAAACAGACTATAAGCACGTTGAACCAAAACGTGCTTTTTTTATCATCTAAAAAGATTTTAAGGCATTGTTGTGTACATTAACAAATTTTAAAATATTTATATTGACATATCAAAACTCAATAATATAATAAAAGATATTAACGTACAATAAGCTTCAATAAAAGGAGAGTGATTTTATGACGCCTACAATGTTTTCCATCGTCTTTATCTGTTATATCCTGCTGCTGATCGGCCTGAGCTTTATTCTCAAATCGAAGGCGGTTCAGGACATGGAACAGTTCGGAAAAGCCGGAAGCCGCTTCGGCCACATTGTCATTACGATCGTCTGCATCGGCTCCTGGGTGGGAAGCGGCGGGCTGGTCGGCCTAACGAACTGGAGTTATGAATGGGGCGTCGGCCAATGGTGGTCCTATTCATTCATTTTCATCGGCATGTTCCCGTGGATGTTCCTGTATATCCGAAGAATCAAGATTTTGAACCTGAATTCCATTCCCGATTTCTATGCGCTGCGCTATCCGAAGTATAACGGAGTTATCAAATATCCCACGGCAATTCTTCTCTTAATCAGAAATGCAACGATCCTGTCCATGCAATTGAACGCCATGGCGCTTTTGTTTTCCGTTTTTCTCGGGTGGAATCATTTATTCGGAGTATGTGTCGCGGCGGTCATCGTTATGGTCTACGTCAGCATTTCCGGATTCTTAAGTGTTATGGTGACAAACACGTTCCAGTCCGTTCTTCAGACAATCGCACCTTTCGCCGTTACGGTTTTCGTGCTGTACCTTGCCGGCGGGTTTGACAATGTGGTGGATTACTACGCGGCGAATGACAATCTGAACGCGCTGCACATGCTGAAAGGCGTCGACTGGTATTATGAAGTGTGGTACTATTTTGTTACAACGGGGCTGTTCTTTGTCTTCATCTGCGACCAGGGAGACTGGCAGCGCATCAACGCGGCAAAGGACTGGAAGTCGGCCAGAGACGGCTTCATCATCGGATTGATTCTCGTGCTGCCGATGCTGATCATTCCCTGCTATGCCGGCGCCGCGGCGAGGCTGATTCTGCCGGAAGGCACCCCGTATAACAATGTGTTCTTTGAAATCATAAAGATTGCGCCTCTTCCGCTTGGAATCCTCCTGATATGCTGTCTGATGGCAACCATCTTATCCTGCGTATCGGCCTACCTGTTTGCAGGCGGGACCAATATTTCTAACGACATTATCTTTGATATCGTTGAAAGAAGGAAAAAGACCAAGCTGACGGATCAGGCGAAGATTTTTTATACGCGCGTAGGAATCGTGCTCTGCACACTTGTCAGCATACTCATTTGCTCTCAGATTGAGGGAATCCTTGATGTCATGTACTTCGGACTGACCATCGTCTGCGGCGGCATGCTGTGGCCGTATATATTCGCATGGCATTCAAAGAATATGAATACGGAGGGCGCAATCGCAGGACTTGTAATAGGCGGAGGACTTGCATTCGTATGGAAAGTTCTTGGAGATCCCTTCGGAATTGACGCGGTATGGGTTTCTCTTCCTGTAAGTCTGCTGGCCTGCCTGGCGGTTCGCGCGATTACTCCCACCCCCGGAGAGGAAGTGCAGAAGACATACTATAATGCGGAGCAGTTTAGATTGGACAAAGTGGCCGAATCGGCGAAATAGACACCCTCAAAGGATTTAAAGCTTTAACCCCTCGGGATTCTGCTGAAAGGAGCTGACCTATGCGATTCGATACTTTATTAATAAACGGAAACATACTCTCCATGGATCATGCGCTCAATAAGTATAGATGGCTGGCGATATCGGACGGGAAAATAGCCGCACTCGGGAATCGCGACGATTACCCCAAAGAAGTACATAAAGTGATTGATCTGAAAAATCGTACCGTTCTTCCCGGATTCATCGACAGCCATACCCATGGGTCCCTTACCGGATTGTCGCTTTCGTCGGTGGACCTGCGCGAAGCGGCCTCCATTGACGAACTGCTGGCAATGATAAAGAAAAAAGCGGATCATACCGGAGAAGGAATTGCCGTCATAGGCACTAACATGTCCGCGGAGAGACTGAAAGAAAACCGGCTGCCCACGATGTTGGAGTTGGATGAAGCAAGCAGCCGGCATCCGATCCTGATCCACCATGTTACAATGCACGGATGCGTCATGAACTCGGCCGCATATAAGATTTCGCAGTTAAACACCGAAATGGACGGAGTCGGAACTTATGAAGACGGAACTCCGAACGGGATCATCAGCGACGACACCGCTTACTACACGGGCGTGGGAAACCTTATGAAAAGCCTGTCCGAGGACACGATCAAATCCTATATTCGCATGTTTACAGACTCTTTGCCCGCCGTCGGCGTCACGACGGTGCACACCCTTGACGGCCAGGACCTGCCGATGGATGCTCCCGTGTGGCACAGAATGCAGGGGAATCACCCGGTTCATGTAGTGAATTATCTGGAAACCCTGGATGTGCAGAAGGCAAAAAGCATGGGGTACCCCAGGGTGGGCGGCTGTATTGCACTAGACGGCTCGCGCGTTATGAAAACGATGGCGCTTTACGAACCCTATGCAAACAGCCCCGGAAGAGGGACGCTGTATTATACCGACGACACAATTTACAAGTTTATGTCGGAAGCCCATGCAAACGATATGCAGCTGTCCCTGCACGTCGGGGGAGAAAGGGCTATTGATCAATTCATATTCACCCTGTACCGTGTGGAAAAAGAGCAGGGCTTCAAAGACCTGCGTCACAGGCCCGAACACTTCTCAATGCCCTCCGACCGCGCGATTGAGCTGGCTGTAGAATTGCGCCTGGCTCTGCCGATGCAGCCAAGCTTTACCGCATTGTGGGATGACCCGAAGGACAGCCTTTATGTAAAAAATCTCGGCTTTGAAAGGGCCCTAAGAATGGAACCCTTTGCCGAGATAATTAATAAAGGCGGAATCATCTGCGGCGGATCGGACAGCCCGATCACTCCGGTCAACCCGCTGGCAGGGATCCATCAGGCCGTCAACGATCCGAACTCTTTCAGGACCGTCGGGCTGACGGATGCGATCAAAATGTTTACCGTTAACGGCGCATGGGCGGCCCATGAGGAAAACATGAAAGGCACGCTTGAAGTCGGCAAGCTGGCTGACCTGGTTGTTTTAGACAAGGATCCCTATGCCTGCCAGGGCAAGATCAATGAAATACAAATAGAAATGACGTTCGTGGAGGGGAAGATCGTTTACGAACACCGCCATAACTGATTTAAAAGATTCTCTGTTGTGCAGAGCTCTCAAATAAAATAAAAATTAATAAAAGTGCATTCCAATTCGACGATGAGTTCGCTTCATCCGCTTCAACCCATCGTCGGATTGTTTTTTGAATGCTTGTTGACTTATATGATTTTCTGCGAGAGGCGGATCTTCTCAGCGATTTCTTCGATCTTTTTAAAGCGATGGTTCAGCCCCGACTTGCCGATGGGGGGATCCATCAGCTCGACCAGCTCGCTTAGAGAAGCCTCGGGGTTTTCGAGACGGATCCTTGCCGCCTCCTGGAGCTTTTCGGGCAGGGTCGAAAGTCCTCTCGTCTTTTCGATGAGATTGATGTTTTCAATCTGGCGCGCCGACGCGTTGATGGTTTTATCAAGGTTGGCGCTGTCGCAGTTGCTGATCCGATTGGTCTTGTTCCGCAGTTCCTTCATAATGCGGACGTTTTCAAAATTAAGAAGCTGCCCGTGGGCGCCCAGAATATTGAGAAAATCGATGATTTGCTCCGCTTCCTTGAGATAGACCACATGGCTGTTCTTCCTGACGACGGATTTTGCATTAAGGCCGAAGCTGTTGATCAGCTTCTTGACGTCGCTGCTCAGGGCCTCGGTGTTGCAGACGATTTCAAGATGGTAGGCTTTTTCGGGGTCGGTAATGGTGCCGGCTCCCAGAAAAACGCCCCTCAGATATGCCCTCCGGCAGCACTTTGTTCGGATCAGGCCGGGATAAATGCCGTCGCTGATGTAGTTGCAGCCCTCGCGGACCATAAGAATCCCCGTCTCCCTCAGGATCTGCTCCGCGTTTCTCTCCGCGGTAATCATCAGTTCGTAGTAATGCCCTTTTCGAAGGATCGTGGCTTTTGCGATAATCAGCGATGCGTTCGTCCCGAAATAATCCTTGATGAGTTTTTTGAAATGCCTCGCAACCGCCGGATTTTCCGTCAGCAGAACCACATCCAGCTTGCCGCTTCCGGAAAGCTTAATGGTTCCGCACATGCGGATAAAGCCTGCGATTTCCGCAAGCTGGCAGCATTTCCGCTCAGTCTCCGAGCGGGACAATTCATTTTTCGTATTCCCTGAAAAAGACATGTCATGCTCCTGAAGTCTTGTATGATAATAGCCGCCGGGCGCCGTCTCAGATTAAACGCAGCGGCCCGCCAGGCACCGTCGCAAATTAAAACGCCATGGCCCGCCGGGCGCCGCCAACATAACGGCGCGACGGGGTGCTTCTCGCAGGAAAGCGTCCGAGCCCGAAAATTTACCGCTTAATAGAATCCGGAAATTCTTTGGGCGAGCGATTTCCGAGAGAACACCCCAGGCAGCCGCAAATGAATGTATTATTTGCTTATGCTGAGGATCCTGCGGGCCTCCGCGGGATTCGCGATCTCCCTTCCCAACAGCTTCGCAAGCTTGACCACCTTTTCCACAAGCTCGCCGTTGCTTTTCGCGAGCACTCCTTTTTCCAGGTAAAGGTTGTCCTCAAAACCGACACGGACATGCCCGCCCATGACGATGGCGCCAGCTGCAATATCAAATGCATATCTGCCGATGCCGGTGGCTGTCCACGTGCTGCCCGGGGGAATGCTGCCAACCATGAAAACCAGATCGCGCAGCGTCGCGGACATCTGAACGCCAAGGACAAAATCGAAATGGAGCGGCTCCACAAGCAGGCCTTTCCGGTATACTTTCATGGCGATGTCGATCATGCCCTTGTCAAATACTTCCAGCTCCGGCTTGATCCCTCTTTCCTTCATGATTTTCGCGAAATTCATGATGGTGTTGTCCGTATTGACAAAGATCTCGTCTCCGCCGAAATTCAAAGTGCCGCAATCCAGAGTGGCAAATTCCGGCGTCGGAGTGATCTCCGTGGACTGAAGCCGTTCCAGATCGGTCATTCCGACCGCTCCGCCCGTGGAAGGCTGAATGATCACATCCGGACACTCCTTCAGGATCGCGTCTACGCAGACCTGGAACCTCTCCTTGCTTTGGGTCGGAGTTCCGTCGTCTTCCCTGACGTGGAGATGGATGATGGATGCGCCCGCGTCATAGGCGGATTTTGCCTCTCTTACGATCTCCTCCACAGTGTACGGCACCGCGGGATTATGTTCCTTTGTAACCTCCGCGCCGCAGATTGCTGCTGTAATGATCAGTTTTTCCATTTGACTTTCTCCTTCACATCATAATATTGTATTTATTCAAACTAATCACAGATCAAACTGGAAATTACGCCGGCAATGCGGCCGGCGTCATGCCGTATGTATCCTTTTTTGATTTCAACAAAGTTGTTTTCAATGAGCGTTATCCCTGCTTCCAGCAAATTCCGCCGGTCTTCCGCGGTCGGCAGGATCTGCTCCGCCCCGTCCTCCAGGTAGGGCTTTAGCGCATCGGCTCCGATGACCTCGTTGTTGGCGATAACGTATTCAATGATTCCTTCCCCCAGGTATTCCGCGACTTTCGCCGTATGATCCCATACCGAATACCCGTCCGTTTCACCGGGCTGTGTCATCATATTGCAGATCAGAACCTTACTGCAGGCCGCATCCCTGATCGCTTCGGGAATGCCCGCCACGAGAAGGTTGGGAATGATGCTCGTATATAAACTGCCGGGGCCGATTACGATCAGATCCGCCCTGCATATCGCCTCCAGCGCCTTTTCGGTGGCGGCGGGTTTTTCCGGCGACAGCCAGACTCTTGCAATGGGGCTTTTCTGTCGCAGCGCCTCGGGCGGAATCCGGGATTCGCCGTAAACAACGGAGCCGTTTTCCAGCTCGGCGCACAGGCGGACGTCGCTGCTCGTCACGGGGAGCACCTGTCCCTTCACGCGAAGAATTTCGTTGGTCTTGGCCACGGCTTCCTCAAAGTTTCCGCAGATCCCGTTCAGCGCCGCGATAAGCAGATTTCCGAAGCTCTGACCTTCCAGCATGCCCTCGGTAAAGCGGTACCTCAGCAGCTCCTGCATCAGCCCCTCTTCATCGGCCATGGCAAGAATGCAGCTCCTGATATCTCCCGGAGGAAGCATGCCCAAGTCTTCTCTCAGCTTTCCCGAACCGCCGCCGTCGTCTGCCACCGTCACGACAGCAGTAAGGTTGTCGGTTATTCTCTTTATTCCGCGAAGGATGACCGATAAGCCGGTTCCTCCTCCGATTACAACAATTCTAGGCCCGATATTTCGTCCGTCTGTCATAAATCCAATCCTTTCTCGCTATGCCCTCATTCACCGCGCCTCGTCTCGCGCGAAGCGGTCCGCTCAGGCTTCACAGATCGCGGTGAACGCAGATCACGCGCTTTCCCTCCTCCAGGAACTGCCTGGACATTTCGTTTGCTATGGCTACGGACCGGTGCTGGCCACCGGTGCATCCGAAAGCCACGACAAGATGATATTTTCCCTCTTGCGTGTAATAGGGAATCAGCTTGTTGACCAGGTCGTGGACCGTCTTGATGAATTCCTGGGTCTGGGGGAACTTCAACACATAATTGCTTACTTTCTCGCTGTTGCCCGTCAGCCTTCTCATGCTCTTCAGATAAAAGGGATTCGGGACGAACCGCACGTCGAAAACCATGTCGGCGTCCAGCGGGATCCCGTGTTTATAGCCGAAGGACTGGATACTGATTGTAAAGCTCGGTTTCTCCTCTCCCGAAAGCAGGAGTTTCTTGATCTCCTCGCTGAGCTGGGCGGATTTCATATTGGAAGTGTCGATGATATAATCGGAAATCTTTCTGATTTCAAGCAGGCGCTGCCGTTCCAGGGTGATTCCCTCTCTCGTATTGCCCGCAAAGGCAAGCGGATGGGTCCGCCTGGTTTCGTTGAATCTTCTGATCAGAACCTCGTCCGAAGCTTCCAGGAACATGATTTTGAAGTTTAAACCGGCACTTTTCAGCTCTTCCAGCGTTGATTTAAAATCGTCGAAAAACTCGCCGCCCCTGATATCTATTGTAAAGGCGACCTTTTCGATGCTGGCCTTTTCCTGCAGGATCAGGTCCATAAAATTGCCGATCAATGCCGGCGGCATGTTATCGATGCAATAATAGCCCAAATCCTCCATGCAGTTGACAGCCTGACTCTTGCCTGCGCCGGACAACCCAGTTACTATGATGATTTCCATTCCTTCATCCCTCTTTTGTGCAGTTGCGCAAGTCTGTTATCCTTTTTCGTACTGTTTATTTACTAATAATGCTCATTTTGTAATGCTCATTTTTCTTCCACGATAAGGTTTTCCACGCGTTCAAAGTCCAGGCCGGCTTCGCGAATGCGCTTCACCGCGCCGAGACAGTCGCCGATCCTTTCCGGCGCATGGGCGTCGCTGCTGATCACAAAGCGGACGTCCGTCTTGGCCGCCTGCCGGATCCCTTCCACCGTGAGCCAGTTGTGCCATGTGCTGATTTCCATCAGGGTTCCCCTGTCCGCGCAGGCACGGGCAATTTCTCCGATGTCAAAGGCGCCTTTGTCCCCCGGATGGGTCAGAATTTTGATCTCATTCTCATAAATTGCCCGGATCGTCATTTCCGTATTCCGTATGATCTGCGCCTTCGTACTCCTGTGCAGCCAGCCGCTTATGACGAAGTTGCGGGCGTGGACGCCCAGGGACAGCAGAGGCTTCTCTCCGAATACTCCATAATGGTACCCGGCCAGGAGATAATCAAGCTCCTTTTGTTCCTCCTTGGTCACGTCCAGCCTTCCCGACGGGTTGATGATATTCGCCTCGATGCCGAGCAGGATCTCGATTTGCGGGTAAAGCGGCTTCAACCGCTCGATTTCATCCCGCATGACCGGGATATTCTTCCGCTTTACGCCGTATGTCACGTGGCCCGGGCCGTGGTCGGATATGCCGACGGCCTTAAGGCCCCTTGCGACGGCGGCCTTGACATTGTCTTCAATGGAACCCTTCCCGTGAGAATAGGTGGTGTGGGTGTGAAGATCGTATAATAAGCGGTACCTGCCGTTGTTTTCGCCGTATTTCATGAATATTATCCTTCCGTTGCAGGCCTCCGTATCTCCGGTATGCCTCGCGTTATCTTTAGTATGATTTCCTCGGCTCTATGCCCGCTTCGGGCTGTCGCCGATAATTCTGACCTCCGGCTCCAGCATCACGCCGAATTTCTCAAATACAACGCCCCTCACAATCTCCATCAGATTGATGACGTCCGTAGCGGTCGCGTTCCCGGTATTGATGATGAAGCCGGCATGGAGCGCTGAAACCTGCGCGCCGCCCACGGTCAGGCCCCGGAGCCCGGCGTCCTGTATCAGCTTTCCTGCGAAGTGGCCCGGCGGCCGCTTGAAAAAGCTGCCCGCGCTGGGATAACTCAACGGCTGCTTCTCCGCTCTTTTTGCCGCAAGCTCCTGCATCTTCGCGTTGATTTCATCCCGGTTTCCCTTTTCCAGCCGGAAGACCGCCTTCAGAAGAATGTCTCCCGTCTGCTGCAGCAAGCTGTGCCGGTAGGACAGCTCCAATTCGTCCTTGCCGAGGATGAAGGTCTTCGCGCCGTCTTTTGACAGGATCTCTGCGCTTTCGAGCACCTGCGAGATCTCGCCGTCATAGGCTCCCGCGTTCATGAAGACCGCCCCGCCTACTGTGCCCGGGATCCCCGCGGCAAACTCCAGACCCTTTAGGGAT
>ENA-UPSB01003064-UPSB01003064.1-bioreactor-metagenome-genome-assembly--contig:-NODE-3064-length-14011-cov-4.843938_pt1 | contig 14011 bp, 12 predicted proteins | sample MGYA00238182_ERZ773286 | MGnify/ENA primary metagenome ERZ773286 (study PRJEB29026, sample SAMN07631240) | bioreactor metagenome | isolation source: Switchgrass digestor | place: USA: Dartmouth... | reverse complement strand
CCTTCATTTCGGAGATTTCCATTGACGCTGAAGCCAAAGCCCTGAAAACGGGCGTTCCCGCGGCAAACAGACCTTCAGGGTTCTTTGGATGTGCGGAATAAAGCTCCCGGAACATTTTATAAACGGCAGCCATCAGGTAATCCGAAACCTCGGTCGTGAGCTCGCGGCTGCCTACCTCTTGCAGCATATCAAATAGTATATTAAGGGAATTTGCAATTAGTTTTTTATTCAAAGTCGGCAAAAGACTGCCGTGAAAAACATTTTCTTTTCCCGCCGCGTCCGGTTCGGGAATATCATCGACAGATAAAACAGCTCCTGTGCGGTCCGGTGAGCGCCCGAGCAGATAATCGCATGAAACACCGTAATATTCCGCCGCGTTAACTACAAAGTTAAGGCCACATTCCCTTATGCCTTTTTCATAATGCGACAATAATGCCTGCGAGATTCCAAGATCACTTGCAGCCTGTTTTTGGCTTATACCTTTTTCTTTTCTCAATAGTGTTAAAATACGCGGAAAATCGCTCTTCATTGAAAATCCGTCCTTCAATATTAAACATACAGTATAATTATATTATAATATTAGGTGATTGTAAAGGAAAGTCGTTAAATTTGTCGCATTACCGCGAAACTAACGGTTGCACTACATTTATCGGCAAGTTTGCGCTTTTCTTAATGCTATGCTATATTAATTTTAATTCTAAAATATATCGGAGGAAGTATGAAAGCATACCATGTTTATCTTATACGCCATGGAATGACACAGGGCAATAAAGAGGGAAGATATATAGGCAGGATTGACCTTCCAGTTTCAAAAGAGGGAGAAGAGCAGATTCTTGAATTAAAGCGCAAATATAAATATCCCCATGCTGAGGTGTTCTTTTCAAGCCCAAAAAAGCGGTGCCTGACTACGCTTAAATTGCTCTATCCTGAGGCGGAACCGCAGATTGTCGATGACCTGAGGGAATGTGACTTTGGGGACTATGAAGGCAAAACCATTGACGAGCTAAAGGATGATCCGGAATATCAGAAATGGGCCTCCGGCAGTATTCAGGCGGCCCCAAACGGTGAGAACTCTAAGGATTTTCAGCTTCGCTGCTGTGCTGCTTTTGAAAAAATAGTGGACCAGCTTATGAGAGCGGGAAAAACTACGGCGGTCATAATGGCGCACGGCGGAACAATCATGTCGATACTTGGCACCTATGCCTTTCCGCGCAAGCCTATGTATGAGTGGGTGATAGAAAATGCCATGGGTTATGAGGTTGTTATTACCCCGCAGCTATGGCTGAGCGCTAAGGCTATTGAGGTTGCCAAAACAATACCGTTTAAAGAGGAGGAAGATGATTTCAATTAAACTTTACGCATAATACATAGGAAATTATACGGAGGGTAATAATGACACGCGGGCTTATCCATGTTTATACGGGCGACGGCAAGGGAAAAACTACTGCCGCCGTTGGTCTTTGCGTCCGGGCAGCCGGCTCCGGCCTTCGCGTTTTGTTTGCACAGTTTCTGAAAGGCCGTAAAACCGGAGAGATTGCGCCTCTTGAAAAGATAGGTGTCGATATATTGCGCAGTGAGGTCGTCAAAAAGTTTATTCCGGATATGACTGAGGAGGAACGGGCAGAATGCCGCACTGCACAGAAAGGCATCTTTGAAAAGGCGAGAAAAAGCATTCCTGATTATGACCTGGTGGTGCTCGACGAGGTTTTCGGCGCCATAGCGACCGGTATGGTTGATAAAGAAGAGGTTATAAGGTTGATTCGGGAAAAGCCTGAGGGCACGGAACTTGTAATGACAGGCCGCGACGCGCCGAAAGAGATAATCGAGCTTGCCGATTATGTTTCGGAGATAGGGCAGATAAAGCACCCCTATGAAAAGGGTATCAACGCCAGAAAGGGCATTGAATATTGACTGACACAAAAAACTCTGCAAATTGCTGTTTTTTGCGTCCGCGAGTCGGCGTGAGGGCAAACTCCGGCGCAAGAAGAGGAAACTCATTTGGCTTACCACTAAAGCGATAGACAGAATAGTTTTATGAAGACTTATTCCCATTCAAGTTAGGATAAAAAAATCTGCACATGCAGGAAGACTGCGCGGCAGATGTTACGATAGTATGGGAGGAATAAATGTGCCGGATATCGAACTTCGCAATGTCGTAAAAAAGTTTGAAAGGTTTAATACCGCAGTTAGCAATCTAAATCTACATATTAGCGATAACGACTTTGTTACACTGCTTGGCCCGTCGGGCTGCGGAAAAACAACAATTTTGCGGATGATTGCAGGGCTGGAGCATCCCACAAGCGGTGAAATTCTGATTGACGGAGAGACAGTCTACTCTTCCTCTGAAGGAATCGATGTCCCGCCGGAAAAGCGTAAACTTGGATTTATCTTTCAAAATTATGCACTGTGGCCACAGATGACAGTCTATAAAAACATTGCTTTCGGCCTGGAAAATTTGAAATGGAAGAATAGTAAAATAAAAGAAAGGGTTCATGAGCTGCTGAAAATGATGCAGTTAGAGGGATATGAAAACCGCTATCCGTCTGAACTTTCCGGCGGACAGCAGCAGCGGGTAGCTATTGCAAGAACCCTTGCGACAAACCCGAAGATCCTTTTAATGGACGAGCCTCTTTCCAATTTAGATGTAAAACTAAGAATGGAAATGCGTTTTGAACTGAAAAATCTGCATGCAAAAACCAACACAACCATCATATATGTGACGCATGACCAGTTAGAGGCCATGACCATGTCCACAAAAATTGCTTTATTGAAAGATGGCGTTCTGCAGCAATATGGTTCCCCTATGGAAATCTACTGCGAGCCGGCAAATCTTTTTATTGCGGATTTTGTTGGAAGCCCTTCAAATAACTTAATACCGTTCCGCGGAGAGAATGTGAATCTGGACGAAATCGCCCTTTCAAGGGATGAGATGTGCTTTATCTACACACCAATCAGCGGAGGTGTGGTCGTTTCAAAAGGAAAGAATCTTATATTGGGAATCCGGCCTGAGAATATTATAATTTCGGGAAGCGGCCCTCTGGAGGGGAAAGTTTACTCCACATTGCCTTCCGGCATGGATACAATTGTCTGCATAGTTGTTGGTTCAATAAAATTAAACTGTGTTTTGTTCGGACGTATCGACTACCGTATTGGAGAAACCATTTATTTCGGATTTAAAGATGATATTATTCCGCTGTTTGATGCAGATACGGGCAAAAGAATTGCCCTCGGAAAAATTCAAGTGATATGAAGTAACGGAAAAGTTCTCAATGATCCGTTCCAACAGATTTATTTTTCTGCGGGGAGCTGGTCTGCAGAAGCGGGAACTTTACAGTAAAGGTACTGCCTACATGCAGCTGGCTCTCGACATCGATGATCCCGCCAAGTTCTTCCACAAGCCCTTTTGTAATGGCAAGCCCAAGCCCAGAGCCTCCGCTTTTTTTGTTTCTCGATTTTTCGACGCGGTAAAAACGCTCAAAAATATGTGGAATTTCCGTTTCCGCAATACCAATGCCGTTATCCTGAACTTGAATAACAAAATTGCTTTCGGCTACTTTAGCAAAAAGCTGGACCATCCCGCCAGCGGGGGTATATTTTATAGCATTTTCAGAGAGGTTTGTGACAATCTGGATTATGGAGTTCTTGTCTCCCATAATCCGGATTTTTTCATTTGTAAGATCCATACGAAACGTGATGTTATGCTTTTCGGCAAGTGCCTCCAGTGAGGAACCGATAGATTGGATAGCCTCAATGGGGTCAATAGGGGCGAGCCGCCCAATGTCTATGCGGCTTTCAATATGCGAAAGATCCAGCAGTTGTGAGATCATATGCTTTAGGCGGTTGGACTCAATTTCGATGATTTCAAGTGCATGCCGGCGGTCTTCTTCATCCAGATCGTCCCAATTCTGAAGCGTTTCCGTAAAACCGCAGATCAGCGTCAGTGGAGTGCGAAGTTCATGGGATACGTTGGAGACAAATTCGTCGCGGATCCTTTCCATCCTGCGCTTTTCCGTTACGTCGGTGATAAGAGCCTGAATTCCGTAAAAAGTAAAAGGTATGTATTTGCTGTAGACGACAGTGGTTCGAATGGATAAAATTTTTCCGTCCTCCGTCTGGAGGTCTTTTTTTATTGGCTTTTTGGTGGCTATACTTTCTTTAACCATGGAGCGTATATCGAGAAGGACTTTAGGAAGCGCTGTTTCAGGATTATTGCGTTCGGGGAAAAACAGACTGCTTTTTGCTCCAGTCAGTTGCTGTGCCATGGGATTCATTAACAGGATAGAGCAGTCAGGGCTGAAAAAGATAATACCGCTTTCAATATTGGTAAGGACTGTGCTTAGAAGACTGATGCGCTCATTGGAGTATAGCTTTATCTGATCGATCTGACTTTTAAGGTCCCAATCAATCTGCGGTTCCGCACTTTCCTTCTCCTGAATTGATATCTTCCAAAATACATAAACCACGATAGCTATAATTGGAATAACAAGGACTATGACGATCAGCACTTTTTGAATCAGAATAAACCAGTTGTAGCTATCAAGCGGAAAGGTGGCACAAAGGATTAGGTACTCATTTTCACTAATCTGTACTGGATAAAACTCGTTTATCTCATATTGGTCATCTTGGTGGTAAATGGAACTTGAGATAAACTGGTCCTTTATTTTAATACTCGTGACCGGGAAATACAGCTTTGGTTCCTTTTTGCCGGTTGTATCGGAATCTGCCAACAAATCACCATCAGGGGAAAAGATACAGATACGATATCCGGACATGGAAGACAGCTGCTTGGCTATTTTACCCAATTCAATATTTTCCTCGCGTTTTAACTGTATCAAGTATTCATTCATGAATTGCATCATGTGGCTTGCCTGCTGCCTCATTTCATCTAAATAGAGCGATTTTGCCCTCTGAGACAGAACAATCAGCAAGATTAAAATGCAACTTGCAATGAAGGCGGAAACAGTAAAACGCTTCATATGGTTCTCCTATAACTGCTTTATCTTTCGCTTCTAATTAAAATATCATTTGGGCTGTTCATTTTTTTGCAAAGCAAAAGAGCGGGACGAAATTGGAATAATTACGATTCTTCCGGATTCACAAGTTTATAGCCAAGGCCGCGAACAGTCTCGAAATATTGTTCACCAATTTTTCTTCTGAGCTTTAGCATGTGAACATTTATGGACCCAATTTCAATGGAGATTGTATCGCTCAAAGCTGAAACCAAATTCTCGCGCGTGATTACATGACCCATGTTTTCTGCCATATATTTCAGAATCTGATATTCAGTAAGTGTCAAGTTAACCTTTTTCCCATCAACACTTACCGAGTGGGCTGACGGGTCGATAATGAGGTTACCCACGCGTATTACGTTATTTTGTGGGATATCTGGTTCAGTTCTTCTGAGAAGTGCGCTAATCCTTGCCAACAGTTCGCGGATGCCGAAGGGCTTTGTCATATAATCGTCCGCGCCGACGCCGAGTCCGATTACTTTATCAGTCTCTTCACTTTTTGCCGAAAGAATAATGATTGGAACTTTTTTCAACATGGTGTCTTCACGCAGTTTACGGCATGTTTCCAGCCCATCCATATCCGGCATCATGATATCGAGCAGGATAAGGTCTGGCTTCGTTTTTTGAGCCAACTCTACCGCTTCTACGCCTGAATAAGCGCATATAGTTTCATATCCCTGTTTTTTTAAGTTCATACGAAGAAGTTCGACAATATGTTCTTCGTCGTCGACAATTAGTATCTTTTTTGCCATATATGCACTCCTGTCTATCTTTATAAAATCGAATTAAGACATCAACTGAAATTAATTCTATTATACACCATGGCATTTCAAAAATAAATATGGAAAGCGCCCAAATCACAATTCGATTGTTTATATTTTGTTAATGTGAAAATAATTAATCGTTAATATTTTTGTCAATAATATGTCACAATCCACAATAAAATAAAAAATTTCAAAATAAATTTAGAAAATATATTGACAAATTAAAACGCTGATAGTAATATTAAGTTAATCAAACGTTAATCTAATATTAATATTTAATTCAAGAAGGTGAGATAGAAGTAGTTAATTGCAATTAAAAGGCATCCGTCAGTCAAGTCTAAATTAACCGGTATGAAAGGAGAAAGGTGAATTAAATGAAAAAGTTCTTAGCTTCGGCAATGGCTATTCTAATGGTAAGTACCTTATTTGCCGGATGTGCTAACAAAAACAAGGCTGCTAACGACAAAGCCGGGTCACAGAATTCTGTCGAAAGTATTATTGCACAGGCAGAGAAAATGTCCAACGACGAACTGTTCAAAAAGGCAATTGAAGAGTCAAAGGGCAAGACAATGTACGGCATTGGAAATTCCAGCCGTGGTGCTACTGCAGGAACTAACTTCATAAACAAGCTTAAGTCCATTGACCCTTCTTATGACGGTAAGATTGAGTGGTCACAGCCGAAGGACAACTCCATTTTTACACTTCTGACTTCAGATATCCAAAGTGCACAGCATACATATTCCATGACGCTCATACAAGATGGCAACCAGATTCAGTCAAAAATGCTGAATACCGGTTTTCTCAAGAACTTTATTCCGAAAGATTGGGCCAGTGCGAATGGCGTTGATCAAAAGGCCGATGGAAATCCGTTCGCCCTGCAATATATAAACAAAGTATTTGTTTTCAATAATCTTGGCGGCGCGAAATACAACAACTGCTGGGATTTCGTCTATAAAGATGTCCATCCACTGTTCATGGGTGTTAACTCTGAACCAGTCGGCAAGAACTTCCTCTATATGCTGACAGAAAGCAAATACTGCGATGTTATGAAGGCTGCTTTTGACGCTCTTTCAAGCGATAAACAAGCATATTTCCAGCCGATAATTGATTCTGTTGCCGGCGATGTTTCCAAACTTGGTTTGACCTCACCGAATGCTAAGTACTCCCTTGCATGGATTAAACTGTGGTGCCAGCAATACAATAAGCAGACAGATGATGGACCGATTTGCACACAGCTTGTTACAAAATCTGCTGCAAACCAGTGCGCACTGCTTGTTTATTCTAAGTTCCGTTCCGTTGAGGAATCAGCTAATTCATCCAATAAGAACGTCACAGTTGCCGCATACCAGGAAGGCTATCAGGGCGTCGGCGGTTTTGCTTACAAGCATTACCTGCAGGTTGTAAAAACTGCTCCGCTTCCGTGGACAGCTTGCGCGTTTATTGCTTACATGACCACTGAAAAAGACGGTTTCGCTGCGTGGGGCAAAGACATGGGCAGCTATTGCTCCAACCCGAATCTCGTTCCGGACCATTCCAAAGACGGTTATGTCAATGGTGTTAATACTTATCCTGTAAAAAATGATAAAGGTTTAAGCTGGTGGCTTTCTTCCGACGGCGGCCGTCTTGTAGTTGAGGATCCTGCTTATTGCTCTAAGATGTCGACTAAGATGAGCGACTGGATTGATTCTCTTGTTGGTAATAAAGGTTGATACAATGATAATTGGTACTGATTATTGCCGCATGAAGGGTAACCTTCATGCGGCTTTGGAGGAAGCAGCATGGAGCAAACAATGACTCAAAAGCCAAGTAAACTTAAAATAGGCTTAAACAGAATATTTACATATCTGTCTAAACCACATAACCTTGTGCTGCTGATACTTGGCATCGTTCTTTCCATTTCAACAATTGCACCGATTATATCGATTGTTTTAGATACTTTTTCGGTGCATCTCGGTTCGGTGGATTCCACAAACACCGGACTTATATCCGGTTACACGCTTTATAACTGGATTGACCTGTTTACTGGAAGCTTAAATAAGCTAAACCTGCTAATGCCGCTTGTAAACTCACTATTACTTGCGTTTTTCACTTGCCTCGGTGCAGTCGTATACGGTGGCATTTTTGCTTATCTTGTAACTCGGACTAATCTTAAATTCAAGAAATACCTCAGTTCTATTTTTATTTTCCCTTATATTATGCCGCAATGGACTCTTGCGGTTGTATGGAAAAACCTTTTTAACAGCACAGCCGTAACAGGCGGTGCTAACGGTTTGTTGGTTTCCCTTACGGGCATTGCAATGCCCCTTTGGTGGTGCAAAGGCCTGTTCCCATGTGCGACAGTTTTGGCCATCCATTATGCGCCTTTCGCTTATATCCTTATCGGCGGAATCTTCCGCAATATGGATGCAAATTTGGAAGAGGCTGCGGTAATTCTAAATACGCCTAAGCACAAAATCTTTTTCCGCGTAACCCTTCCGATGGTCATGCCTGCAATTCTGTCCACGATTTTGTTGGTCTTTAGTAGTGCTATGGGCAGCTTCCCGGTTCCTTACTATTTGACTTATAGCACACTTGCTACAAAGTATGTTGAAATGAGTGTTGACCGTGCCGGCGAAGCAAGCATCCTTGCTATCATCATGATGGTGTTAGGAGTCACCATTCTAATGATGAACATTGCTGCTACCAGTGGCCGCAAAAGCTATACTACTGTTACTGGAAAATCTGGCCAGATCAGCAAGGTTAATCTCGGAAAAATTGGCAAATATGCATTTGCCATTATCTTTATAATATTAACCTTTATGACAAGCATTTATCCCATTATCTCTTTTGCAATGGAAACATTTCTGCCAAACCCAGGCGATTACAGTTTCCTTAAAGGCAACTGGAACAACCTGACGCTGAAATGGTGGACAACAAGTGAAAATGTTTCTGAAAAAGGCATGTTCGGACAGTATGGTATCCTTTATAATTCCACCATTTGGAATGCCTACTTTGGCATTTTGTTTGTTGCCGCGTGCTGTGCATTGTTAGCCGGTACCATTGGCATGTTGGTTGGTTACAGTTGTAGTAAAAACCGCCACAGTAAATGGGCTAACTATGTTAACAGTATGGCATTCCTACCATACTTGCTTCCGGCACTTTCCGTCGGTGTTGCTTTCTATGTCTTTGGTTCCAACATGGGAATTTATAATACCTACTGGTTGCTGATTATTGCTGGTACTGTAAAATACATACCATTCGCAAGCAGAAGCGCGCTGAACTCCATGTTGCAATTAAGCAATGAGATTGAAGAATCAGCAGTGATTCAAGGCATTCCTTGGTACAAGCGTATGTTTAAAATTATCATTCCGATTCAGAAAGCGTCCATTATAAGTGGCTATATGTTGCCTTTCATGTCAGCTCTTAGGGAATTGACTCTGTTCATGATGTTGTGCTCGCAGACTAAGATCCTGACCACACTGCTTGCTTACTTCGATGAAATGGGCCTATATGCCTTCTCAAGCGGTATTAATCTCATTCTAATTGTAACAATCATCATCTGCAATACATTAGTTAATAAGCTTACGGGCGCTAGCATTGATAAGGGAATTGGAGGAAGTTAAGTATGCCGGAGATAGTACTCAAGAATATAACGAAGCGGTTTGATACATTCTATGCAGTTGACAATCTGAACCTTGTGATTGAGGATAATGCCTTTGTTACACTGCTAGGCCCTTCCGGCTGTGGTAAAACGACTACGCTGCGTATGATCGCAGGCCTTGAAACACCAACCAGCGGCCAGATTATAATAGACGGCGTTACAGTATTTGACAGTGAGCGGGGCATTAATATCCCTGCCAATAAGCGCAAGGTAGGGTTCCTTTTCCAGAACTATGCACTGTGGCCAAATATGACCGTATACCAGAATATCGCCTTTGGCCTTTCAAACATTACGGAAAAAATGCCAACGATTGATTTTGAGGCAAGGCGGACTGATGCTCTGATTCGTATCCTTGAAAAGCCACAGGAAGTAAAAGAGATACTTGAAGAGTGCAAGGATAAGGACGGAAAATTCGACAAAGACAAGGCTGCTATCCGTCTTATTGATAAATATGAGATTTCAATGCGCACGGCTAAAATTCTGTTGGGCTACAGAATGGAAGATGCAGACGACTACGTGGCCATAGCAAAGGTAGAACGGGAAAAGCTGAAGGACAAACTCGAAGCGATCCGCAGCAAGTATCAGGCAAAAGGCCGTGATTTGAACGAAAACTTTGAAGTCGTGGAAGATGGTTTTGTCGAGGAATCGGTGCGGAAACTGACCGATGAAGAGATCGATTTGCGTGTTCGCGAGGTTTCTCGCATTGTTAAGATAGGCATGCTCATGGATCGTTACCCGAGCGAGCTTTCCGGCGGCCAGCAGCAGCGTGTTGCAATTGCACGTACACTGGCACCGAGACCGAAAGTTCTGTTCATGGACGAGCCTCTTTCCAATCTGGACGCAAAGCTTCGCATCGAAATGCGATCGGAACTTCAGCGCCTGCACATTGATACCGGAAGCACATTCATTTATGTAACCCATGACCAGTTGGAAGCCATGACGCTTGCAACAAAAATCTGCCTGATGAACAACGGCGTTCTGCAGCAATATGATGCGCCTTTGAATATTTACCAAAGACCCACCAACCTCTTTGTAGCAGATTTTGTCGGAAATCCCTCCATCAATTTCATTGAGGGTAAAGGCAACCAGATGGAAGACGGCTCAATTGCGCTCACTATTTTTGATGGTGTAAAAGTCAGGTTTGTCCCAAATGAGAGCCTGAAACTTGACGAATGGCGCAGAAAAGCTGAAGCGGAAGAGAAAAAGCGTCTGGAAATTGAAGCCAATCACAAGCCAGAAAAGAGCAATAAGGATACCATCTTTAAGTATCATATTGCAAAAATCAATGAATTTGAGGATATCGGCATAGATACAACGGTTACCGACAATGACTTCGTCATCGGAATCCGGCCTGAATTCCTCGAACTCGACAATGGAGAAAATGGTGAAGGTGTAATTGACGGCAAAATCTATAGTGCCATGCCCACTGGTATGGAAACTATAGTTAAGGTCAACATCGGCAATTATCTGCTTACTGGTGTTATGTTTGGCGGCATCCTTTACCAGATTGGACAGGATGTAAAATTACATACCAGCGGAAACGATATTCTGCTTTTCGATAGGAAAACAGGGAGACTGATTTCACAGGGTTCACTTGAAATAGTGAAGGCATAAGACAATAGGAGTGGCTCTCGCTTTAAAAGCGAGAGCCACTTGGCAGATAAGAAGAGCTTTTTATTGAAGGAGTAGCGGCTGATGCAAAAGGCGAATGCAATTACCAACGATCCAAATACGCTGTGGAAATTCAGTGAGAAACTGACCGACGTTTGCATTGTCGGCGCACTATGGTTTTTATGCAGCCTTCCGATCATCACAGTTGGCGCTTCGACCACAGCGATGTATACAGTGTTTTTGCGCAATATCCGCAACCATGAACAAAAAAGGTATGTAAAACCGTTTTTTGCTTCTTTTAAGCAAAGCTTTCGAGAATCGACTATCCTCTGGATTATCCAGCTTGTAGCATCAATTGTTTTAGGAATTGATGCTTACTATTACCATCTCCGAGGTGGGCTAACCAGCCTTGTTATGAAAGGCGTTATTCTTTGCCTGTTGGCTGTTGTTAGCATAATTTTTTGTTATGCTTTTCCCCTTACGGCGCTTTACCGAAATTCTGTGAAAGAAACGCTTATTGAGTCTGCACAACATGCTTTTTACAGTTGGCCGTGGAGCCTTTTGGCACTGGCTGTGCTCGTTGCAGTCCTTTTTTTACTGATAAAGGGACTGTGGTATATGATAGTGATTGCGGGCGGAGTGGTCGGTATTGCCAACAGCTATATTATGGATCATGCGCTGAAACGTGAGATCCCACGGGGTCACGGGCCAGCCAAATTTTAAGTGATAAGGGATGTTTAAATTGTCTTCTATAATTAAAAACATTGTTTTTGATATGGGAATGGTGCTTCTAAATTTTCAGCCGCTGGAATATTGCCTTAAAACACTGAAGGATCAACAGGCAGCCAAAGCTATCTATGAAAATCTATTTTGCGGAGACGAATGGATTCAGTGCGACAAGGGAGTCATGACGGAGGCAGAGTGCATTGCGTCAGTTCAGAAGCGCATCCCACAGTATGCCCAATATGTACCTCAAATTATGGCGGACTGGCCTGCCTCTTTGAGCGCGATGCCCGGTATGGAGGAGTTGGTCCGCAAGCTGAAAGGCAAGGGCTATGGCCTTTATCTGCTGTCAAATACAAGCCAACGCTTTTATGAATTTTCAAAACATTATCCGGTTTTTCGGTATTTTGACGGGATGGTTATATCCGCTGCCGAAAAGCTATTGAAACCGGATCCGGCAATATACAAGCTTCTTTGTAGCCGCTTCCGCCTTTTGCCGGAAGAATGTATCTTTATTGATGATGTGCAGGCCAATGTGGAAGCAGCAAAAAATATCGGAATGGCTGCACATAAGTTCGAAGGAGCCTCTGAATTGAGCACTTACTTTAAGAACATTGGTATTTTATAGTGCTCAAAGCATTCCTTTGGGCTATCACACTGAAAGAATTCCCGCCTTTTCTTTAGCAGAAAAGACGGGCTCTCTTTTTGAAACTTTTTCCGGCCATATTTGTTCCGATAGGTGATTGAAAGGAGAATACTGCAGTGAAAGCTGTAATTTTTGACCTTGATGGAGTAATCGTATCGACGGACGAGCTTCAGTACCGGGCGTGGAAGCATATGGCAGATAGAGAAGGAATTCCATTTAACTGGGAAATAAACAACCGCTTGCGGGGGATTTCGCGCCGGGATTCCCTTGAAATTATTCTTGAAAATTCGTCCAAAACATATGATGAGCAACAGAAGATGGAACTGATAACATTTAAAAATGACTATTATGTAAAACTGCTTGACGGCCTCACCCAAGACAATATTTTGCCCAATGTCATGGAGCTGCTGAAAAAGCTGAAAAGCGATGGGGTTAAGATAGCAGTTGGCAGCGGCAGCAAAAATGCGAAAAAAATTCTGGATAAAACCGGATTGAGCAATGTATTTGACGCAATTGTGGACGGAACAGAAATAAAACACTCAAAACCGGACCCTGAAGTCTTTCTTTTAGCAGCGGCAAAACTTCATGAAAAACCAGAAAACTGCATTGTTGTCGAAGATGCCAAGGCGGGGATTCAAGCTGCTAAAATGGCTAACATGATAGCGGTAGGCGTCAGTGACGCAAGGAATTCTGAGCTTGCGGATTACAAAGTGGATGATATTTTGGAAGTCGTAGATATTGTCAGGGAACTTTCCTGATTTATATTGACAGCGAAAAATATTCAATACGATTTACTTGACAAACAAGAACTGCTGGTTTTGAGGAAAATAAAAACGGCATAGCCGCTTATCACGGCTATGCCGTTTTCCAGTCCTAAGTTCCACTTTAATAGGCGGAGCGTTTTTCGCATAATTAATTATAATATTTATTTCTTTCCATTTCCTCTTCTGCGCGCCTTATCATATCCTGCACAGTTTCATGTGCCCTGAAGTGGTAAGTGCGGTGTAATAGGCTGTCATTATATGAAAAATGTGTATGTCCGGTGTAATATGGACCTTTGGGCCCGCCTTTTTTATTTTCCGGCATTATCGCACCCCCCCCGAAAAAATAACTTCTGTGTTAATCGCACTGACAATATTATTTTGTTTCACATTTGAAGAAATATAAACGTTTGGGGATGTAAAAATTTTTTATTGCCGGATATTAACTTAGAATAATTAAATTTCGCCTAAACATCTTTGTATGATTAGGCAAGTGGTAATAAATAAAATGAATTATACAATTTGTAATATTTAGTTAAACGCGATATCCTCTTTAGAGAACATTGCTTCAGTTTGCGCACGAAGCCCCGCATGTTCAGGCAGTTTCAACATCGGGTCTTTGCTTATAATGCTGTCGGCAGCGGCCTTTGCCATTCTTAAAAGCTGCATATCGTTTGTTAAATCGGCAATTTTAAGCTCGGGCAGTCCATGCTGGCGCTTTCCAAAGAAGTCACCGGGGCCGCGCAATTTCAAATCCTGTTCGGCTATCTTGAAACCGTCGTTGGTTTCACACATTGTGCGAAGACGTCCGGCGGACTGCTTGCCGTTTGCGTCAGAAATTAGTATGCAGTAGCTTT
>ENA-UPSB01003063-UPSB01003063.1-bioreactor-metagenome-genome-assembly--contig:-NODE-3063-length-14016-cov-4.133586_pt1 | contig 14016 bp, 10 predicted proteins | sample MGYA00238182_ERZ773286 | MGnify/ENA primary metagenome ERZ773286 (study PRJEB29026, sample SAMN07631240) | bioreactor metagenome | isolation source: Switchgrass digestor | place: USA: Dartmouth... | reverse complement strand
ACGATGAAGTATCTGATCCACGGCGGCCGCATCAGCCATCTGCGCGGCCTGCTGGCCTCACTGCTGAACATCAAGCCCATCATCGGGGTGGAGAAGGAACGCGGCACCTACGTCGACTGGGGCAAGGAAGTCACGCTCAAGCGCGCCATCCTGAAGCAGGCAGACGTCGTCGCCCGCTTCTTCGAGGAAGGCAGCGCCATCCGCGTGCAGCTTCTGCATGCCCAGAACCCGGAAGGCGTGGAGATGCTGCGCGAGCGGCTGGCCAGCCGCTTCGACTGCACCTTCCTGCCCACCGTGCCGCTCAGTCCGGTGCTGGGTGCGCATACCGGCGCGGGCCTGGTTGGCATGGCTGTCGGGCCGGCTGACCTGCTGGACGATCTGCCGGCGCTTTAGCCCGCCGGGGAAAGCTGCCGGACCACCGCCGGCAGCGTCTGTGCGATGTCGAAGGGCAGCAGCAGGCTGGCCTCGTCGTCCAGGTAGGTGCTGGAGAGCGTGTTGATGATGATCTCCGCGCCGTTTTCCAGCGCGAACAGCGGCAGGCCGCCTGCGGGCATGACTTCGAGCGACGAGCCGGCGACCAGAACCAGGTCAGCCCGGCGGAAGTGCGTTTCCGCGCGCCTCCAGGCGTCTTCGGGCAGCAGCTCTTCAAAGAGCACGATATCGGGCTTGAGCACCGCCCCGCAGTTCGGGCAGAGCGGGTTCCGTTCCGTGTTCAGCAGGTCGTCGATCAGGCTGTCGGAAGAGACGACATTGCGGCAGCGCAGGCAGGAAAAGGTCTCCATCGAGCCGTGCACCGGGATGACCTCCTTTGAGCCGGCACGCTGGTGCAGCAGGTCGATGTTCTGAGTCACCACGGCCTTCAGCAGGTCGAGCGATTCCAGCTCCGCCAGGGCCATGTGGCCGGGGTTGGGCTGTGCCTGCCAGATTTGCCGCACCAGGGGACGCAGCCAGTTGTAGAAGGCCTGCGGCCGGTAGCGAAAAGCGGTCAGAGAGGCCACTCGCATGGGGTCGTTCTGCGTCCACAGCCCGGTGCCCTGCGAGCGAAAGTCGGGGATGCCGGACGGGGTGGACATGCCGGCGCCGGTGAGGGCTACCGCATAGCGCGCCTGGCGAAATTTCTCCGCGGCGGCGGCGACGAGCTCGTCGAAGGAAGGGGTCATCTCAGCCTGTGCCTTTCTGCAGGGTGATCTGAAACGATCATACCGGATCAGGGCGGGCGGTGTCAATCGGCGGCCAGGTGGGGCTGGATGCTATAATCCAGTTATGCTCCTGGAGAAATTTCAGCAGGTGATCCGCACGCAGCTCAGGCTGGCGCCCGGTGACCGAGTGGTGCTGGGCGTTTCCGGCGGCGCGGACAGCCTCTGCCTGCTGGACCTGTTTGCCCGCTCCGGGCAGCCCGTGCTGGTGGCCCACCTGAACCACCGGCTGCGTCCGGAAGCTGGGCAGGAAACGCAGTTCGTGGCCGGGCTTGCGCGGGAACGCGGGCTGCCCTTCACCAGCCGGGAGGAGGATGTGGCGGCATATGCCCTGCAGGAGCGTCTTTCAATTGAAGACGCTGCCCGCCGCCTGCGCTATCGCTTTCTGTTCGAGACGGCGCGTGATCACGGCGCGGCGGCGGTGGCGGTGGCCCACCAGGCTGACGATCAAGTCGAGACGGTGCTGATGCACCTGCTGCGCGGCAGCGGGCTGGCCGGGCTGGCCGGCATGGCGTACGTCACCACCAACCCCGCCTGGGATCCGGAGATTCCGCTGCTGCGCCCGCTGCTGGGGTTCTGGCGGGACGAGATTGAGGCCTTTCTCCGCGACCGGGGCATCACCACCTTTGTGGAAGACGAAAGCAACCGCGACACAGCCTACGCCCGCAATCGAATCCGCCATGAAATCATCCCCTTCCTGGAGGCGCGTTACCCGGGTGTAAAAGAGCGCATTCACCGGCTGGCCGGTCTTGCGGGGGAAGATGAGGCTCTGCTGCGGGAGATCACCGGGCAGGCCTGGGCCGGGCTGCTGGTGGACGAGCGCGACCGCAGGCTGATCCTGCACATGCCCGGGCTGAGGGGACAGCCGGCGGGGATTCAGCGGCGGCTGCTGCGCGAAGTCTACCGGCGGCTGACCGGTTCGCTGCTGGAGCTGGATGCCAGTGACGTGCAGCGAGCGCTGGACTTTGTCCAGTCCGGCAGCCGGTCCGGGAAGTTGGACTGGACCGCCGGGCTGCGCCTGCAGCTTGAAGGGGAGCAGCTGTGGGCATTTGCGCCGGGAGCGGACAGCGGGCTGCCGGATTGGCTGCAGCTGCATTCGCCGGAAGAACTGACGCTGCAGGTTCCCGGGCGGATCGACCTTCGAGCAGGGTGGCGCCTGGCTGCGCAGATCGAGGAGCCGCCGGAAGGCGACCTGGCCGCAGCCAGCGAAGGCGGGCTGCACGCCTGGCTGGATGCAGACTGCCTGACCATGCCCCTGGTCGTGCGCGCCCGCCGGAGGGGGGACCGCTTCCAGCCCCTGGGCATGGCGGAAGGATCGGTTAAGGTGTCCGATTTCTTCACCAACCAAAAACTCCCGCGGCCGGCACGGGATACCTGGCCGCTGGTGACCGCAGGCGAGCAAATCGTCTGGATTCCCGGCTTCCGCCCGGCGCATCCGGTACGCGTTACCCCGGCCACACGGCGCGTGCTGCACCTGTGGGCAGCCAGGGACGCGGAGGAATAGTTCCGCTCAGCTGCCGGCGGGTCTGGCTTCCTCCACTTCGGCAGCGGATGGGTGCGGCCCGGCCAGCTGGCGCAGCTTCATGGACACCTCGCGCCACTGGATCTTGGATATGCCCAGCTTCTGGCGCAGCCGGTCGGGCTCCATGCCGGCCTGCCAGTCGGTGACCGCGCAGGACCAGCGGCACATGTCGAAAGAGAGGTGCTTGTCCAGCCCGGCTTCCTTGCCCAGATCTTCCAGCAGGTATTCCAGACGCCGCGGCGACCAGGGGAAGATGGTGTCCTTCGGCTGGTACTGCTCCAGATACTCCTGGTAGCTCTCGATCCAGTCCGGGGTCAGCTCAATTTTGCGCTCTTTATAGCGGTTGCGCGGCTGGTTGTAGCGCACGAACAGGATGGGGCCGTCCGGCGCTTCCAGGTCGACGTGGTTGAGGTGAATCGCCAGCGCTTCGCCCTTCTTGATGCCCGTGGTCAGCAGCAGCCGGACCAGGGTGTAGGGTCGGGCGTCGGGTTTCTTCGCCGTGCGGTAGGCCTGCGCCTTCTCCAGCACGGCTTCAATTTCCTCCGCGGTGAGCACCTGCGGCAGCGGGCTGATGACCGACTGCTGGACCACCTTTTCCGCCGGGTCGACCGTGATCCGGCCGCTCTCCTGCAGCCAGCGAAAGAAGGCCTTGATGGAGGTGATGCGCCGGGCCAGGCTCTTGGCGGAGCAGGGGACGCCGCGCCCGTGCTGCAGCCAGTTGAGGAAGTTGTTCAGGTCGCGGGTGGTCACCTCACCGATGGTGCGGTCGGCAGGCAGGTATCCGGCCAGGAGCATCAGGTCTCCGGTGAACGCTTTTACGGTATAGGGGGATTTGCCCTGATCGTGGAGATAGTAGGCCCACAGCTGGATGGCCGGCGGCAGGGGAGTGGCGGCGGTGATGTGGGCGGAGGGAGAGTACTCTGCTTCCATGATGGGTCCCTTTGAAGTGCGTATAGATTAAGTACCAGTTTAGCCGTCCCGGCCGGACTTGTCAACCGTGAATCCATTCGTCCGGCGTAGAGCAGGCAGGAATCAAAAGGCCCTCGCGAGGAGGACCTTTTCTTTCCGGTTAGTTACCGCCGTTGAGGGCGGTCTGGATCAGCTCCTGGATTTCCTCAACATGCGGCAGCAGCACCGACCCTCCGGCAGGGGTGGTCCAGCCGGTGACGTGCTCATAACCGACGGCGTAGCGCTTCACTTCGATGTTGCCGCTGAAGATATCCGGGGCCATGGGGGCCAGCGAGACGATCGTGTCCAGCCCGATATTGGTCTCGGTGTTGGCTGAATAGGCCCGGTACAGCTCGGGGATGCGGTTGATTGCATTCAGGCTCATCAGGCCGTTGAACACGCCCTGAATGACTTCCTGAGCGCGGCGGGTGCGGTCGAAGTCGCTGGTGGACTTGCGCGAGCGCACGTACCAGAGCGCGGTCTCGCCGTCCATGTGATGCCAGCCCGGTTCAATGTTACACCAGCCGTCTTCATTCAGGTCGTTTTCCAGGTCACAGCGGTCGCTCAGGCTTCTGGAGGCGTACACGTTGATGCCGCCCAGCGAGTCGACAATCTGCATGAACCCCTGGAAGTTGGTCATCAGGTAGTAATCCGGCCGGATGCCGAAGTTGTACTCGAAGGTGTCCTGGGTCAGCTCAAACCCGCCGAAGGCCTGGGCGGTGTTGATGCGCTGCATGCCGCGGTCCGGCAGCCAGACGTACAGGTCACGGGGGAAGGAAATGACGCTGGCGGTGCCTTTGGCCCGGTTCAGCGAGACCAGCATGATCACGTCCGTGCGGAAACCGGCATTCGGCCGCCAGTCGGAGCCAAGCAGCAGAATGTTGACCGTGCCCTCCGGAACGTCCAGTTTAGGCACCGGAGGATAGGGCATGCCTTCCGGGGTCGCGGTCGCCGAGGGTGTGGGCGTGTTTACCGGGGTGCGTGTGCTGCGCGGAGCGGCGGTAGCGCCGTCTTTTCCGGTCGACGGGCTGATGCCGCCCGGCTGGAACGGCGTCGGAGTGGCCGTGGCGGACGGGTCCGGGGTGATCAGAATACCGGAGACGGATTCGGGATTGGCTGAAGATATCGCAGCCCTTGGGCCACTGCAAGAAGTAAGAACAAGCGCCAGGGCTACCAGTATTATCGTGAGGCGGGATAACGTTTTCATCGTTCACTCGATCTGCCTTGTACTGGAGATAAAACGCCGCAGTCAGGCAAAAAGTTCCCGGGCGGATGGATTCCGGTTGAAACAGGGAAGCCGGCTGCCGGTACAGGCCAGTGTGCTTGCGGGATCTCCTGTCTGAATGGTAACACCGATTGATCAGGTTGTCATGTTATCAGGCAGATATGCCAGTCATCCGCGTGGTCGCGGGCAGGCGCAGGATGAAGGTGGTTCCGCCGTCATGGGATTCCGCCCAGATCTGCCCGCCGGCGGCGTGAATCAGAGTGCGGCTCAGCCACAGCCCGAAGGCCGATTCCGCCAGACCGGGAATGACCGGCTGGTCGGCGCGATAATCCGGGTCAAACAGGTGCGGCAGCAGTGCCTGCGGGACTCCGCCGCCCTGATCGGTCACGCGCAGCTCCACCCAGGCGCCGGTGCCGGGATCCCGCTCGATGCAGCCCTGCACTGCCAGCTGGCCGCCGGCAGGGGTGACTTCGCGGGCGTTCCATAGTAAATGAGTGAGCACCTGCCGCAGCGCGTTCCGCTCGCAGCGAACCGGGGGCAGGTCAGCATGCAGGTCGATGCTGAGACTCAGCTGCCGGGCCTGAATGGACGGGCGCATCTCCGCAAGGAGCTGGTCCACCACGGAGATCAAGTCCACTGGGCCGGGGCTGGCGGGCGGTTCCTGCTGCAGGCTGCGCAGCTGGACCAGGTCATTGAGGGCAATGTCCATGCGCTCGCTGGAGGTGCGGATGCGCTGCAGGAAGCGCTGCTGCAGCGCGCCGAGCGTGCCGACCGACTGCTCGAGCAGCATGTCCGTGTAGCCGATCACGGCCGAGAGGGGCTGGCGCAGGTCATGCAGGATGCCGTTGAGGGAGTTGAGCAGGGACGGGTCGGCGAAAACGGGCTGCCCGCCGGGCTGCTGTTCCAGCCGGCGCTGCAGATCGGCGATGGCCTGTCCAGCCTCGCTCAAACGGGCGCGAAGGCGGGCGGTTTCCATCTGGGCGGCGTGCAGTTCTGCCGTCAGGGCCTCCACGTCCTGCGAAGGCTGCGCGGATTCCGCGCGGGCGCGCTCGATCATCTCCAGCAGCTGGCGGTTTTCCTCCTCCAGCTGCTGCATGGCCGCCTGGGTTTCCTGCTGCCGGGCCAGAACGGCTTCCAGCTCGGCGACCAGCTCGGGGCTGGCGGCGGGCTGCTCTTTCAGGCGGTCGTACTCCGCCTGCAGCTGCTGCAGAGCGGTGCGGGTGGCCTCCAGCTCCTGCTGCAGCTGGCCCGGCGGAGGAGCGGCCTGACCGGAGAGATAGGTACCGACAGGCTCGCTGAAGGCTTCGAAGTCTTCAAGTTTCTGTTCGTCCCATGCGGGAAGGGCGTTGAAGGAAAGCAGCACCAGGCCCGCCAGGGGGCTTTCGGCCAGATTGAGCGGTACAGCCATGAGCTGTTTGACCGGCTGCGCGCCCAGCAGGGTGAACCAGGTCTCCAGATCCGGGGTTGGAGCGCCGTTTTCCGCCAGCCGCAGCGGGTGAGCCTGCTGCAGCGCGTCAGACAGGGCGGGCACCTGGCCGTACTGCAGATCCAGCTCGCGCAGGCTGACACCGCGCTTGAGGTCCAGACCGTGCACCAGGCGCACCCCGGTCCCGGCGGAGTTCACCAGACAGGCGGCGTCCGCCCCGTGGGCCTCGGCCAGTTTGCGCAGCAGGACCGGCAGCGCTGTGCCCGGGCTGGCGGCCAGCTCGAGCCAGCCTTTGAACTCGTCCGCCGGTGAAACGCCGCCGGGCAGGCCTGCTTTCCGACCGCTCTGCAGACGGCGGGCCAGCGAGGGCAGCAGCGGGTAGGAGGCCAGCTGCGCCAGACGGATCAACCCGGCGTAATCCTGCTCCTGCACGCCGAACGCCAGGTGGGCTGCAGCTCCGAGGAGGTTGATGCTCATGAAGATCAGGCCCATGACCCAGGTTTCCGGCCGGCGGAGGACCAGCAGCACCATGGCGGCCGCGCAGATGACCAGCAGCACGGCAGCCCAGAGCTGGTTGAACAGGGTGGCGTTGAAGTTGACTGCGTCGCCGGCGGTGCGGCCCATCAGCGAGGCGAAGAAGAAGATAACAAGAACAAGATTGAGGATGGAAATGTTGCTGTCCACCCGGGGCTGCGGGTCCGGGAAGACCCAGATCCAGGCGATCCAGACCAGCGAGATGGCGGCCAGGGCACGGTCCAGCGGCGGCAGGTAGTAGCCCCAGTCCACGTTCGGGCCGGTCAGCCCGCTGGCGGCGAACAGGATCAGCTGGCAGGCCAGAACGATGCCCAGCGCCAGCAGCAGGCGGCGTCCGCGCGTCCGGCTGTGCGCATCCTGGTGCAGGATGATGCCCTGCAGCCCGGCGGCCGCGGCGAAGGTCAGCACCAGGTGGTAGACCAGATTCCCGGGAGTGGTGGTGATCAGGTTGATGAGCGGAGTCAGCAAATGCGGTTTCCCTGTGCGATGGATTCTACCAGCCGGAAGGCGTCCGGCCCTCCAGCCAGAATTCTCTGGAAAGGTTGACAAATAGAAGAATCAAGTTACAATATCCTGCAGATCCTTTGACAGGCCGAAGTGGCGGAACTGGCAGACGCGCTACGTTCAGGGCGTAGTGGCCGTACGGTCGTGTGGGTTCAAATCCCACCTTCGGCACTGGAAACCTCAGAAGCAATTCTGGGGTTTTTTGTTGTCTGGAAGCAGGCGGTCATACCGCTTCATGTTGCAAGGTTTTTGCCAGAGAATCCATCCGGACCCTGCTGATTGTAAACCATTTGGCACGTTTCTTGCTAGAATTTAGATGCCCTCATCCGGGGCCACCGCCTGATGCAGGAAAAGGAAATGAAGGGTATTAAGTTCAACAAGAAACACATCATCATCGTCGCCGTCCTGATCCTTTCGTTCCTGCTGGTCATGGATTTGAACACCCGTCTGGCCGACCTGAACCGGCTGACCGAACAGCGCGACCTGGAGTCCACCAAGGTAGCGCACCTGTACGCCACCCAGAACATGCTGCACACGCAGATCGCCTACGCGACCTCTGAGGTGGCGGTGGAGGAGTGGGCCAGGGAAAAGGGCCGCCTGACCCGTCCCGGAGAGGTGCTGGTGGTGCCCATCCCGCCCGGTGAGATCACCCCCGGGCCGATGGTGGTGGAAACGCCCACGCCTGAACCGGTGAGCAATATCGAGGTGTGGCGCGCGCTGTTCTTTGGCGAATGAACAGATCTTAGCTGCAAAACAGAAGACCGGAACAAGGCCGGTCTTTTTCTTTTTATTCAGACCGCTTGCGCCGGATGGCCAGCAGGGTGATGTCGTCGGATGGCGGGTGATCTTCGCGGAAGGCGGCCAGGGCCTTTTCGATCTCGGTGAGCATCTGGTCGACCTCGCAGGTCCGCGCCTCTTCCACCGTGTCGATCAGGCGGTCCACGCCGTAGGGTTCTTCAGCCGGTGAAAAGGTTTCCGTCACTCCGTCGGTGAACAGCAGGAGCACGTCGCCGTGGTTCAGCCGGTAATGGTGATCGGGAATCCTGGTGTCGGGGAGCACGCCCATGGCCATGCCGCCTCTGGGCAGCTGCTCGATCTGCCGGGTCTCATCGCGGATGATCAGCGGGCGGTTGTGACCGGCATTGGCATACACCAGCTCGCCGGTTTTCAAGTTGAGGATGGCGTACACGGCGGTCACGAACATGCCGTTGGACGAATCCATCTCCAGAAGCTGGTTGACCCGCTCCAGCACCTTGCCGGGCGAGGATTCGCCGGAGCTGCTGGCCCGGATCAGCGTGCGGGTGACGGTCATGTACAGGGCGGCGGGCAGGCCCTTGTCGGCAACGTCGGCGATGACCAGGCCGAGACGGTCGTCGTCCAGCGAGAACACGTCGTAAAAGTCGCCGCCGACCTGACGGGCGGTCTGCCAGCGAATGTCCAGCTCCCAGCCCGGGATTTCCGGCAGGTGATCGGGCAGGAAGGTGGTCTGGATCTGGCGGGCCAGCTCAATTTCCTTCTCCAGTTTTTCGCGCTCAACCATCTCCTGGTTCAGGCGCTCGTTCTGGATGGCCAGGGCGACCTGCTGCGCGATGCCGCCGATGATCTCCAGGCGGCGGCTGCGGGTGGCGGGCGGGGTGCCGCACTCTTTGGCGATCAGCACGCCGAACACTTCACCCTTGACAGACAGGGGGAACCCGACCAGCCAGTCGTCGCGCAGCTTGCTGTGGTCCTCGAGCATGTCGCGGGTGTAATAGGTTCGCAGCTGCGGCCAGTGCTCAGCGGAGAGGGAGGCATCCGGCAGCGGGTAGATGACCAGCTCATCCCGCTGGCTGGCCTGGTCGAGCAGGGGGAACTCGCCCGGGGCGAAGGAACGGGCAAGCTGGTCGTGGCCGATGCTGGCGGTATGGGTGGTCTCAGCCAGCACGTAGCGGTTGGTGGCATGGTCCAGGAAATAGATCAGCGAGGTGTCGATGCCCACCAGGATTTGCATCAGGTGCACGATGGTGTCCAGCACGTCTTCCAGGCTGGACTGGCTGACCACCGCCTGGGCGGCCTGCAAGAGCACCGCGGTGACGTAGGCTTCCTCCTGGCGGGCTTCCCACAGGCGGATGTTTTCCAGGGTGATGGCCGTCTGGTGTGCGATACCCTGCAGGATGGCCAGGTTCTGGGCGTCGAAGGATTTCTCCGCGGTGGGCTCGTCCACTTCGTGAACCACGAAGACAGCGCCCAGCAGCTCACCGCGAATGACCAGCGGCAGCATGACCGAGGTGCCGTTTCCATTCGCACCGCTCAGCCCGGGCAGGCCCAGTTCGCTGGCGGCATCGTCCAGATACAGGGCGTGGGGGTCGGCAGCCAGGCGGGAGAGACCGGGAGCCTCAGCTGCGGTGACTGAGCGGGTAGCCGTGCCGGGGTCGAAGCCGTACCATGCTTTGAGCTCGAACTCCTGCTCGAAGGGATCGAAGCGGTAAAAGGCGCATTTACGCACGCCGACCAGCAGCGGAGTCAGCCGGGCCATGGTGGCGAACAGCTCGTTCTCGCTGGTCACCGACTGGCAGGCTTCGGCCACCTGCAGCAGCACGGTCGAGATCCAGGCCTGTTCCTGCGCGGCGTTGTACAGGCGAGCGTTCTGAATGGCCACCGCGGCGTAATTGGCGAAGGTGCCTGTCATAGCGCTAGCTTCTTCGCCGTAGCGGCCGCTGGTGCGGTGGGCCAGGGTGAGCACGCCCAGGTACTGGTCACCGGCCCGCAGCGGAGCGGCGATGGAGGAATAATCCGGCGGGAATCCCAGGCTCAGCCCTAGCGGCCCGAAAGGATCCTCCGGCTGGCGGATGGTGATGGTCGAAGCCACCACCGCCTGGTTCAGCCACTCTCTGGCAGACTGGGATTCTTCGATGACGGTCAGCAGCTTTTCCTCCGCGATCCCGTTGGAGGCGGCCAGCTGCAGGCTCAGGCCTTCGCGGGGAGCGCTCAGGTCGTCGACCAGCCAGATGGCCGAGGCATCGCAGGGCAGGTTGTTCTCCAGCTCGACCAGGATGCGCTTCAGCAGCTGGTCGATGGCGGTGTTGGCGGACACCAGCCCGGCCACGTCGCGGAAGCTGTCGGCCACCTGGCGGCGCCACTGCTCGGAGCGGTACAGCGTGGCGTTGCGGATGGCGACGGCGATGCTGCCGGCCAGCGCTTCGAGCAGGGACTGGTCGTCCGGGTCGAACGCCTGGGGCTCATCGCTCTGAACGTCCAGCACTCCCAGCACGTCGCCGCCGAACAGGAGCGGGATGGCCATTTCCGACTGTGTATCGATGGGGGAAAACGGCGAGGGGCGGTAGAGCGGGTCCTCGGCGACGTTGTTGGACAGGCGGGTCTGCCCGCTGCGGGCCACCCAGGGGATGATGCCCTGCGGGTCGTCCAGATCGAAGGTGACTTCGTTCCTTTCAAATTCCCGGCTGCGAGCGCCGCTGCCGGCGACGTAGATCACTTTCTTCCGGCCGGCATGGACGGTGTACAGGTGCACGTAGGGGATCTGGAACCAGCGCTGGATGGTGTTAACCACCTCCTCCAGCAGCTCATCGATGTCCAGGATGGAGTTCAGCGCGTGGGTGATCTCGTAAACCACCGAAAGCTCATCGGCCCGGCGGCGCAGACTGCTGTACAGGCGGGCGCCCTCGACTGCCAGGGCGATGTTGTCGGCCAGCGCCTGCATGACGATCAGGTCGTTTTCGTGGAAGGCGCCCCGCTCGTTGCTCTGGATGTCAAGCACGCCCAGCACGCGGTTTTCCACTTTAAGCGGAATGGCGACTTCGGATCGGGTCTCCGGCAGCGCGTCCACATAGCGGTAGCGCGGTTCGTTGATCACATCGTTGGAAAGCAGCACCTCACCGCTCTGGGCGACATAACCAACGATTCCTTCACCAAGCTTCACCGGGATGGACCAGTGCAGGCCGGTGGCATTTTCCGAAACGCTGGAGCTGGCCCGGAACTGCAGCAGCGGGCTGTCGGGGTCCACGGTGAAGATGGCGACGTAGTAATAGTTGAAAGACTCGCGGATCAGGTCCGTCACCTGGCGGCTGAGCTCGTCCAGGTCCAGGATGTTGGCGATCTGCGCGCTTACCTTGCGCACCAGGGCCAGCTGGCCGGAGCGGTAATTCTTGATGGTCACCTGGCGGGCGGCCTGCAGGTTCAGCGAGGCGTGGGCGGCCAGCCCCTAGGATGTCCATCTCTTCCTTGCGGAAGGGCTGCCCCGGGCTGCGCTCGACCTGCAGAACGCCGAGCAGCAGGTCACGAGTCTGCAGGGGCAGGTACAGGGTATGAACGCCTGCGCCGGTCTCTTCGTCGATGAGGCGCAGCGGCTGGTGCGTTGTCAGCACCCTGCGGACCGGCTCTGGAGCCGTGTCGGGGGAATAAGCAGGGGTATCCGGGTCGCCGGGCAAAGGGTAATAGGGCTTCGCCAGCCAGACCCGGGCGCTGGCGTTGAGGTACTGCTGGATGGTTTCTTCAATGATGGAGATCTGGTCCCTGGCCGCCGGATGGTTGAGCAATTCTTCCCCCAGGCGTAAGAACTGCTTCCATTCGGGGGTGGAAGTCAGCCTGGGAAGGGCCATTAGCAAACTGTCTCCTTGCGCTTGACCATGGTGAGGGTGTTGATGCCGTCATCGAATGAAAAGCGCACCTCATCCATCCACTGGCGCATCATGTAGAGGCCCAGTCCATGGTTTTCGCGTTCCTCTAGCGGAGCGGTAATATCAGGATCTTCCACCAGGTCTGGATTAAACGAGCGGCCGGTGTCCTGAAGCTGGATAACCAGTTCGGAGGATTTAATAAAACACGTGCACACGATGTCGCCGATGTTCTCACCACCATAGGCGTGCTCAATGATGTTTGAGCACGCCTCATCGACCGCTGTTTCGACCGCATAGGTGGCGCAGGGATCCAGACCTACCTCTTCAGCCGCCTGGCGAACGAATTCTGCGATTATCGATAAGCTTTCATAGTTGCCAGGAAAGACCTTGGTTCTCATGAAAAGGAAGGGTTGGTCACTAAAAACTGCCGACGGCTTCGAGCGTTTCGGGGAAAATCTTGAACAGGGTTGTAAAACCGGCCAGTTCCAGGGCAGCCATAATGTTGGCGGGAACGGCCGCCAGAACCACTTCACCGCGGTTGTAGCGCTTGCAGGTTTTCTGTGCGCTGATCAGCACCCGCAGCCCGGCGCTGGAAATGAAGGATACTTCACTCAGGTCGAGGACGATCCGGTAACCACCGTTGTCGGTGATCTTGGAGAGCGCATCGGCCAGCTGCGGGGAGGTGGCGCTGTCAATGCGTCCGCTGATTTTTAACAGATCTGAATGCTTAAAGGCGGTGTGAGTGATTTCCATGGGTCCTCCAGAGGGATGGCTCAGTCTTTCAAAATGGAAGTATTTAGAAATTATATCATGGGGTCATTTAACAGGACTCGCCCAAACCCTTTTTTTCGGGTAGAATAAGCTCAAATTCCATGAAATCTGGTGAAGCATGTAAAGGAAGTCGGGGCTGCACACTGTTGTCGGAACCGGCCGCAACCTCAAAAACAGGAAGTCACTCATCATGAGTCCAAAACAAAACCCGCAATCCGTGATCGACTCGTACAAGAAGCGCCAGCGCATGACTCCATACATCATTGGAGGCGCTGCCGCGCTTCTGGTGATCATCGGCCTGGTGCTGCTGGTCACCTCGCTGCTCGGTGGGGACCGGCCGGCGATTGCGCTGTTCGCATCGGCGACACCTACGGCGACCCACACCGCCACCGTCACGCCCACGGTGCCGTCGCCCACGCCGACCAACACGCTCACTCCCACGCTGACACCCACCATCACCTTAACGCCCACCCTGTCTGGCCCGTTCACCTACGTGGTGCAGGAAGGGGACACCTGCTACGATCTGGCGGTCGAGTACAACACCACGCTCGCGGTGCTGCTGGCGATCAACAATTTCGAACCGGGCACCTGCCCGATCCAGCCGGGCAATGAGATCCTCATTCCGGCGCCGGACCAGGAGCTGCCCACGCCCACGGCCATCCCGGAAGGCCTGCGCATCGACATCGAGTACCGCGTGCAGTTTGGCGACACGCTGGCGAACATCGCCTCGCGATTCAATAGCACGGTGGACGCGATCATCCAGATGACCAATGCGCGCCTGCGGCCCAACCCGCCGCTGGAGGAAGACAGCGTGATCTACGACCAGCAGCTGCTGATCGTCCCGGTCAACCTGGTCACGCCGACGCCGACCCGCCCGGTGCCCACCACACCGTCGGCGGCCACCACCGAACCGGCGGAGGCTGAGGCGACCATCACCCCGACGCCGTAACCTGATCAACCGAAAGGATCCCGTCCGTTGAGGGCGGGATCTTTGTTTCGGGCTGGCAGGCCGCCGCATCTTCGTTTACACTTGCGGTGATGAAGCGATTTGGCACACCGGCCGGCCGCCTTTTGGCGGCAGCGGCTTTAATCCTGGTCATCGGCGCGTCCCTGCTCGGAGCGGTGTGGGCAGGCGTTTTCCAGCAGGTCCAGCCGGCGCTGGACGCGAAGGAACAGGTGGGCTTGAACGGCCCGCTGTCGCTGGCGTTTTCCTGCGAGGTCGATCCAACTTCCTTCCTCGAGCGGGCCGGCTTTTCGCCGGAGGTTCCGGGGCAGTG
>ENA-UPSB01003058-UPSB01003058.1-bioreactor-metagenome-genome-assembly--contig:-NODE-3058-length-14033-cov-4.924095_pt1 | contig 14033 bp, 13 predicted proteins | sample MGYA00238182_ERZ773286 | MGnify/ENA primary metagenome ERZ773286 (study PRJEB29026, sample SAMN07631240) | bioreactor metagenome | isolation source: Switchgrass digestor | place: USA: Dartmouth... | reverse complement strand
GGAGTCTGGATGTATAAAACTTCATCTATTCTCGATTTAAAAGAAGACTTCCGAGAAATAACAAGACTGTGCAAACCCATTACCCTTGAAGATATTCACGAAATGAAATGGTACGATAAAATAATCGGTTCCGTTTTGCGCGTCTTTGCTCCTTTAATGTGATTTTAATCAAATTCTAATTTTCCGTTAACAGCGGTCTAATAAAAGGTGGATAAAATAGACTCAAAAATATCAAGGGATTGGGGTTGATCGGAATATGAATATTAGTCTTGAACTGATTGATGAGATGAGGAAAAGAACAAACTGCAGTTACCAGGAAGCCAAGGAACTTCTGGAAAAACACAATGGCGACATAGTAGAAGCGATAATAGAGTTTGAAAAGAAGCAGGGTATAAACGTAAATGACAAATGTAAATATAAATCCTCTCATCATCATATTCATCACGAAAAAGCCAAGAAACTTTATCAGAAGAGCACCAGGACCAGGTTCATAATTGAAAAAGACGGAAATATAATCCTGAATATTTCTTTACTGGTTCTGTTGATCGCCTTTTTGGTAACCATTCCGTTTTTCTGGTTTTATATAGTCCTGTTTGTGGCTTTGTACCTTTTGGGCTATAAAATCAGGATTCGCAAGGAAGAAGGCAAGGATGTCAATATCAACGAGATAGTGGACGAAATAAGCAATAAAGTTAAAAATGCGGCGGATAAGGCCGAAGAAAAAAATTCCGGTGCTCAAAGTTCGGCTGCAAATAACGAAGAAAACAAAGAGCAAAAGTATAATGAAGTCATCGTAGAATAAACTCCTAGGGCTGTCCGAATGAACCTGTGTTGTTCACAGGTTCATTTAAGTTTATAATTAGATTGGGGTAGAAGATTGCGGAGGTTAGCGATGAAGGCCAAGATACTTATCATTGAAGATGAAGCAAAAATGGCCCGGTTCTTGGAGCTGGAATTAAAACACGAAGGTTATGAAGTAGAACTGGCGCTGGACGGCAGAACCGGTTATGAGAAAGCAATTGCAGGCGATATCGATTTAATCATTCTCGATCTAATGCTTCCCGGATTAAGCGGAATAGAGGTTTGCCGCAGGGTGCGTAAGGAATCGGACGTGCCTATAATTATGCTCACGGCCAAAGATGACGTGTCGGATAAGGTAATGGGTCTGGACAGCGGTGCGGACGATTATTTGACAAAGCCTTTTGCGATTGAGGAACTGTTGGCGCGAATACGGGTGGTTTTGAAAAGGAAGAGCAAACAGGAAGTTGACAACTCCCATATTCTGAAAGCGGGCAAACTGGCCTTGAATGCTGATGAGTACAGCGTATCCTATGCAGGGGAAGAAATAAATCTGTCCAAAAAAGAATTTGAGCTTTTAAAATACTTGATGGAAAACAAAGGGATAGCCCTATCCAGGGACAGAATTCTGGAGCAGGTCTGGGGATACGATTATTTAGGTGATACTAACGTTACCGATGTTTATATCAGATACCTGCGCAACAAGATTGACCAGAAATACGGTGTTCAGTTTATCCATACTATACGAGGGGTAGGGTATATGTTTAAAGAAAATGGCAAATAAGTCTTCCCAAATGAACAACAATTCCCAAAAATTAAACATTAAAGCCAATATCCTGAATATCCTTCGTTTGCCGGCCGGTTTATTGGATTTTTTACATAAACGGGTCAAAGAAAAACGCAAGTTTTCGATCAGCTTCAGGTTATCTCTGAATTATTTGCGTATTTTTCTCAGGGCAGTTATTGTGACGGGTTTAAGTATTATTCTGTTTTTTGCCCTGCTTAAAGTTTATGCCGTAGTTTCCGCGAATTACAGCCTGCTTTCGGCTGTGCTGAATGATGAACAGGCCGGATACGCCGAGCTTAAAGATTTTTCCGAAGAATATGATATTCCGGTGTTTGTTTATGACTATAACAAAAAGCTGCTTTTTGCCGATGAGCAGGGTATAACCGCTTATAAATATGTACATTCCATAGGCTTGCAAAAAACGGATGGCAAATTATATCTTGTTTTAAACAGGGGCGGCGTAATTCAGGGATACCCGGTAAGGGTGGTTTTTTATTCCGATATCAAGCAAGTGCTTGCCGACATAGTGCTGATCGCCAAAATCACGCTCGTTGTTTTGGTTGTGGTAACCCTATTTTCGGCAATATCCATTGTCTATACGGGCAGGGGCTTCTTTCAGCCGTTGAAAGAAATGACGCAAACGGTAAAGGATATTTCCGCGAAAAATTTGAATTTAAGGCTTAATGTCAGCGGTTCCCAAAATGAGCTTAAGGAACTGGCTTTAACCTTTAATGAAATGATGAATAGATTGGAGGATCATTACAAAAGACAAAAACAATTTGTTTCCGACGCCTCCCACGAACTGCGAACTCCGATAGCCGTAATTCAAGGTTATGTGGATATGCTGGATCGCTGGGGGAAAAATGATCCTGAAGTTTTGCAGGAATCTATCGCAGCCATTAAAAACGAAGCTGAAAACATGAGAGAATTGATTGACAAACTGTTGTTTTTGGCCAGACACGATAAGGATAATTTTGATCTGCAGAAAGAGGAGTTTAGCTTGACTGAACTGTTACAGGAAATAGTCAAGGAAACCTCCATAATTGACAGCAGTCACCCAATCTTTTTTGATTGCGCTAAAGAGCAGACTATATTTGCCGACAGAAACAGATTAAAGCAAGCAATGAGAATTTTTATAGACAACGCAATAAAATACACTCCTCCGGGTAAGGAAATCAGGGTAACTTTAAGTGAAGAACGAGATTATTTGGCCGTAACCGTGAAGGATAACGGAGTCGGGATTTCCAAGGAGGATCTGAACCACATCTTCGACAGGTTTTACCGGACCGAACAGTCCAGAACCAAGGTAAAGGGCGGCCACGGACTGGGTTTGGCCATAGCCAAAATAATCGTTTTAGGGCATGGGGGTAAGATTAGAGTCCGAAGTAAAGTTGGCGAAGGATCAGAATTTGCAATTTTTCTGCCCAAAGCTCTTCCTTGAGCAAAGCATTTTAACTGATTGAATGAGCAAAGTATTTCAGTTTATTGATTTTAATTAATTTGTAAATTACTAAATTAGTTAATTCAGGTTTAGTTAATAATTTAAGTTTAATTAATTTTAATCTATGTTTCGAAAAATATCTTTTAATCGGATCGGCGTTCAATTTGTCCCTTTTTTTGGGGACTTAATTTTTTTATGGTAACGATGCGCATTTTATGGCAGCGATACTTTATTTGACAGAAATAATCTTCGCATTTTGGAGAAGATAATAGAGAACGATATTTTTTAACTCTAAATATCGTAAAGGAGGGAGAAGCTTTGGACGCGATGGGAATTATCGGCTGGATTATTCTTGGCGGACTAGCAGGATGGATTGCCAGCAAAATTACCGGTAATGACGCAAATATGGGTGTGGGATTGAATATTCTCGTTGGAATTATCGGCGCGTTTATAGGCGGTTGGATTGTGAACATTTTTGGTGGAACCGGTGTAACCGGGTTTAATATCTGGAGTTTCCTGGTAGCTTTGCTCGGTGCCATTGTGTTGCTGGTGGTGGTCAATGCCATATTTGGCGGCGGAAGAAAGTATCGGGCAAATACCTGATAATGGAATGAAAGTTCTCAGATAATATAATTAATTGTCTGACCTGTAAAAATGACTGCCTTTACATTGAAAAGAGCAGTCATTTTTTTTCAAAAAAGTATTTATTTTTCTAAAAAAGACTTTTGGGCTTGTACTTTGTTCCTTTTTTATCTAATATTTAAAGTATGAGTACCTACTAAAAAGCATAAAAAGAGGAGTAAAATATGAAAAGACGCGACGGTAGACTTTTAAAAACCATCAGTCCTTTCCAGAAAATTATTCCTTATATTATGACCAGAAGAAGTGATGCGCAGATTTTTGCCCGACAGTTAGTAGTTACGGATAAGATTGATGCCTATCTGAAAGAAAAACGGGAGCAACAATCGGACAATGCCATACCCTTAAGCTATCTCCATCTTTTTATTGCCATCTATGTGCGGGTTATTGCCGAACGCCCCCGATTGAATAGATTCGTCGTAAATAACCAGATTTATGCCCGAAACGGTATACATATTTCAATGGCTGTTAAGCGATCGTTGCAGGACGAAGCAGAGGAGACTACCGTCAAATTTGCTTTTAAGGGAAATGAGAATATTTTTGATGTAGCGGAAATAATAAACCGGGGTATTGCTGAAAGTCAAAAAGCGGAAGACTCCTATGCCGTCGATAAGCTGGCCGGGATGATTATGGCAATGCCTTTGTTTGTCAAAAAGATTCTGATAGGCTTTTTGAAAAGCCTGGATCAGTTTAACTTATTGCCAAAGAGTATAATAGAAGTCAGCCCTTTCCATACTTCGTTATTTTTTACCTATTTAAAATCCATAAAACTGGATTATATTTATCACCATCTTTATGATTTCGGCACTACAAGCATTTTTGTCGCTTTGGGTAAAGTGAAAAAAATGCCGGTGGTTGAAAACGACAAGGTCGTTATCAAAAACTGCTGTGAAATTGGGTATACTATTGACGAGCGGATATGTGACGGTTTATATCTGGCCAATTCGCTGAAACTTGTCAGAAAATACTTGGAGAATCCGAGCTTATTGGAAACCAGATTGGAAGAAGTCCCAGAGGACGTAGAATAATGGAACGAGGAGTTAAAAAATGAGCGACTACTTGATTAAAACCCTTGCTTATAACGGTCAAATCAGAGCTTATGCCGCATTGACGACTGAAACGGTAAGCGAAGCCCAGCGACGCCATCACATGTGGCCGACAGCCGCAGCAGCTTTAGGCCGTACTCTGACTGCCGGTTTGCTGTTGGGTGCGATGCTTAAAGATGAAGAAAGATTGAATATTAAGATCGAAGGTGACGGTCCGCTTGGGGCTATTGTGGTGGATGCCAATGCCAAAGGAGAAGTCCGCGGTTATGTTACCAACCCTCAAACCCATTTGGATTTAAACGAAAAGGGTAAACTGGATGTAAGCGGTGCCGTAGGTTCTAACGGTACCTTATCCGTTGTTAAGGATCTTGGCCTTAAAGACTATTTTACCGGGCAAGTTCCTCTGGTTTCAGGGGAGATTGCCGAGGATTTTACTTATTATTTGGCTACTTCGGAGCAAATACCTTCATCGGTAGGTTTAGGCGTCTTGGTTAACCCTGATAACACGGTTCAAGCAGCGGGCGGCTTTATCATCCAAGTACTCCCAGGTGCGGAAGACAGCGTTATCTCCAAAATTGAAGACAAGCTGCGTAACATAAAACCGGTTTCGACCTTGATTCAAGAAGGCTATACTCCGGAACAAATGCTTAAGGAAATTCTTGATACTGACGATTTGCAAGTTTTGGAAACAATGCCTGTCAGATTTAAGTGCCGCTGTTCTAAGGAACGTCTGGCCGATGCCTTGATAAGCTTAGGACAAGAGGAGATTACAGATATACTGGAAACGGAAGGACAGGTCCAAGCAGTTTGTCATTTTTGTAACGAAGAATATTTGTTTACCGCTGAAGAATTGGAAAAAATAAAGGAGCAAGCGGAGTAGCTTTGAGGAATTGTATATTTAATACAACTCATAAGGCTCTTAAAGAAGCAAGATATTTGGTGTATAATACTGCACTAGGTATAACATCCAAAGGTAATTATTGACATAGGATGAGAAGCAATGCCAAAAATCAGGATGAATGTACCCTTAGTTGAAATGGACGGGGACGAGATGACCAGAATTATCTGGAAATCCATTAAAGAAATACTGCTTTCGCCGTACATCGATTTAAAGACGGAATACTATGACCTTGGCTTGGTCAATAGGGATAAAACCGAAGACCAAGTTACCATAGAAGCCGCCAAAGCCACCAAAAAATACGGAGTTGCCGTAAAGTGTGCAACCATTACGCCGAATGCGCAGAGGGTCGAGGAGTACAATCTTAAACAGATGTGGAAAAGTCCGAACGGGACAATCAGAGCCATTCTTGACGGCACCGTTTTTCGTACTCCGATAATCGTTAAAGGGATTCAACCTCTGGTCCCGACTTGGCAAAAACCGATTACCATTGCTCGTCACGCCTATGGCGATGTCTATAAAGACGTTGAATATATAGTCAAAGAACCGGGTACGGCGGAGTTGGTCTTTACCAACGAGAAAGGGGAGCAAACGCGCCAAGTAATTCATGAGTTCAAAGAAAAAGGCGTTATCCTCGGGATGCACAATCTGAACAGTTCCATTGAAAGTTTCGCCCGTTCCTGTTTCAACTATGCGCTGGATCTGAAGCAAGATCTTTGGTTTGCGACGAAAGACACCATATCCAAACAATATGACCACACTTTCAAAGATATTTTCCAAGAGATTTATGAAAGCGAATATAAACAGAAATTCGAAGCAGCCGATATTGAGTATTTTTATACATTAATAGACGATGCCGTCGCCCGGGTTATGCGTTCCGAAGGCGGATTTATTTGGGCTTGCAAAAATTATGACGGCGATGTAATGTCCGATATGATAGCGGCCGCTTTTGGCAGCTTGGCAATGATGACCTCGGTCCTGGTTTCGCCGGACGGCAAATACGAATATGAAGCAGCCCACGGAACGGTAACCAGACATTACTACCGCTATCTGCAGGGCGAAGAAACCTCGACAAATTCGATGGCCACTATTTTTGCTTGGACCGGTGCTTTAAGAAAAAGAGGGGAACTCGACGGGCTGCAGGACCTGGTGGATTTTGCCGACAAACTGGAGCAGGCTTCGATAAAGACTATTGAAGCCGGAATAATGACCAAAGACCTGGCAGCCATATCCACTTTGCCTAATAAGAGAACGGTTAATACCGAACAGTTCCTGCGAGAGGTTGCTCAGACTTTGGAAACTATGCTTTAATTCTTAAGAGATTATGTCGCCGGTGTTTGAAGCGTTCCCAAAAGGTTCCCTAAAACACTGGCTTTATTTTCCTAAACCACTTTAACAACTGTCAACTAAAACAGGCGGAATTACTGGAGGAAGACATGTTGATTAATTTTAAGCAAGTGGAGATCTCTGATAAAACCTGGATTGATCCTTTACTTAAGGCTGTGGATTCGAGAGCTTGCCACCTGAATTTTACCAATATTTTTACTTGGTCCGAACTATACAAATACAAAGTAGCGAAGGTAAAGGATTTCTTATTGGTAAAAGGCAGTTACAAAGATACGAGATATTATTTTTATCCGATAGGCAGCGGAGATGTTTTTGAGGCGCTGGAAATGCTGAAACAGGACGCCGCCGCAAACGGACATCCGTTCCTTATGCTAGGTATATCCGCAGAAGATGTAAAGGTTTTGCATGAGCTATATCCCGGCAAATTTTCTATTGAGGAAATGCGCGACAGTTTTGATTATCTTTATTTTATTGAGAAATTAGTCCATTTGAAGGGCAATAAGCTGCACTCCAAGCGAAATCATATCAATAGATTCCTAAAAGAGTACGAGGATTGGCGCTTTGAAATTCTTACAACCGCTAATCTGGCTGAATGCCAGGAAATGAACGATCAGTGGTGCAGAGAAAACAACTGCAATGACGACGAGCTGTTGAAGCAGGAAAAATGTGTTGTTTCCCGTTGTTTTAAGTATTATGACGCTTTAGGCCTGGAAGGCGGGCTGCTGCGGGTTAACGGAAAAGTCGTTGCGTACACTATTGGCGAAAAATTAAACTCGGATACTTATGATATTCATATTGAAAAAGCCTTTAGCAGCATACACGGTGCTTATCAAATGATAAATCGGGAGTTTGCGGCCTATATTCATCAGAAATACCCTGAAGTTGTTTATATAAACAGGGAAGAGGATATGGGATACGAAGGTCTTAGGAAGGCTAAACTTTCCTATAAGCCCGATATTATGGTGGAAAAATACAGGGCAATTTACCTGGACTCTTAATTCTAGGTAACGAAGCAAATTATTTCTAATGAACGGTGGTTGGCTTGTTGGAAATCAGACCTGCCCAAAAGGACGAAATAGAAATACAAAAAAATTTGTGGAAAAAGAGTTTTGGCGATGAGGATAGGTATATAGACCTTTATTTCAGGTATAAGTACCAAGCGGACAGAACGATGTTGCTGTTTAAAGATAATAATTTGGCTTCGATGCTGACTATGTTCCCGCTATATGTCTCTACCCCGGACAACGAAAAGTTTAAGGCGGCGATGTTCTACGGGATTGCCACCGACCCGCAATATCAAGGGTACGGTTTCGCCACAAAGCTGATTAACTTTTGTAATGACTTTTTGGCCAAGCAAAATATTCCTCTTACGCTGCTTGTTCCCGCTTCCAAAAATTTATTCGGTTTTTATTATAAGCTGGGGTACAGAGCCAATTTTTATCTCCGTGAGAATGTCCTTACCTCCGATTTTATTAACAGACCGGCAACCCACGCTGATTACGAGTGCAGCATTGTGCCGGCTTCACCGGAGGAGTATAACTCTAGGCGGGAAGAGCTTTTAGAAGGAAAGTTGCATGTGGCTTATCTTGCTGAAGACATATTCTATCAGAAGAGGTTGTCCCAGGCGTCCGGGGCCGACATCTTTACCGTGGATTTTGCGGATGCCTGCGGCTGTGTTGTGGTCGAGAGGGCCAATCCGTTAAAAGTAGTTATAAAAGAGCTGTTGGTTCCTGAATATTATCTTCCCACAGTGTTGAAGAAAATAATATCCATGCTGCCGTCCGTTGAATATGTAGTGAGGACCCCGTGCTTTATCAATCAGCCCGGTGAAAATATATTCAAACCGTTCGGGATGTTAAGGTGTAATGACATGGATTTGGCCAAAAGCTTGGAAGACTCTGGCTATTTAGGTTTGGCCTTTGACTGAGATTTCGTTTAGGCGCATAAATTGATAAATATAAAAACCATTGGGCAAAATCAACAATAAGTTAAGTAGCATGGACTTTTTTTAAAAAGAAGTTTTAAAGTTTTTAAAGAAGTTATATAGAAATTACGTTGAAAAGGGGTTAAAAAAGTTATGAAAAATTGGCAACGGACGGCTGAAGGTTTCCAAAGGATGTCCAAAGCTGTTTGGCGGTTTCCTGTCACCTCGGCCTGTTTGGCAGGGGTCACCATCCTTCTATGGTATATGATTTCACTGGATGCTTCACCGCCGTTAATGACGCAAAAATTAATGTATACCTTTTGGGTTGGCGCTTTTATCGGAATGTTGGCGCAATTTTGTTCGGAGAGGTTTCCCGGAATAGGCGCCAAAAGACCGGCAATATATACCTTGTCCCTTCTTCTGATAATAGGCTATTGGCTGATCTTATGGCCTGTTCCGGAGCTAAGCGCAGAGATAACAGTTAGGACGCTGGTGGCGATTTTCGCCATGTTATGCGCCGTTTTATGGATTCCTTCTTTTAAAAGGGTAACGGACTTTAATCAGGTGGCCCTGGTTCATTTTAAGTCGGTATTTACCTCTATATTGTATTCCGCTGTTTTATCCGCCGGGCTCAGTGCCATAATTGCCACAGTGGACGTTTTATTGTTCAATGTGAGTGAAAAGGCTTATCTGTACACGTTAAGCCTGGTATGGGTAATGTTCGCCACGCTTTATTATTTATCGTTGCTGCCCAAATTTAACTCGACGGAAGAGCTTGATTTGGAAGCCGTGGCAAAAGCCCGCAGTTACCCCAGATTTTTGGAAATACTTGTGGCGTATATTCTGATACCTTTAGTCGCAATCTATACCCTGGTATTGCTGGCTTACTTTGTTAAAATCCTGCTTACTTGGCACTGGCCTTCAGGACAGTTAGGGCCTATGGTTTTGGTCTATTCTGCCGCCGGCATAATCTTGTTTGTGCTCGCCAGTTTGCTGACCAACCGTTTTGCTTTTTGGTATTGCAGGATTTTCCCGAAAGTGCTTATCCCGATAGTTATAATGCAGCTGATTTCCGTCGGGATTCGCCTGAATGCATACGGGGTAACGGAATCCAGATATTACGTGGCTCTGTTTGGAATATTCTCGATCATAAGCGGATTAATACTGAGTATTAGGCCTGTGGGTAAAAATAGTTTGATAGCTTTGCTTGCGGCAGCCTTCGCTGTCGTTTCGGTTATCCCGCCGGTGGATGCTTTTACGGTTTCCCGCACCAGCCAAATCAGCAGAGTCGAAAGAATCCTGCAAACCGAAGGTATTTTGGTTGACGGCAAAATCACTCCGAAACAAGACGTGTCGGATTATACCAAGATTGAAACTACCAATATCCTTACTTATTTGAACCGGAACAGTTCTCTAAAATATATTGAATGGCTGCCGGAAGACTTTGACCTCTACACGGATATGAATAAGGTCTTTGGTTTTGGACCTAGCTATCCCGATTGGCCGGATTACCTGTACGCTTCCGTTGACGGCGAAAAGCCTATAGATGTTTCCGGTTATCAGGTTTGCTTCAATACCCATTTCGGCAGTTATCTGTTGAAAGAAGCAGGTATGCGTTCTTATCCCTTTACCATTGACGGTGTGAGTTACGAACTGCTGATTGAGCAATTGTCGAATCAGCAGACCAAAATAGCCGTCAGAAATGCTTCGGGTCAAGAATTGGTAGCGCTGGAACCTTATGAATTTGCTCAAGAGTTGGCCCAAGAGGGGAAAGCCGGTGAACGCCTGCTTGATCCTGAAGAAATGACTATGGAAAAAGTCGCCGACGGTTATAAACTGAAGATAATTTTCCAGAGTATTAATATCACTTTTGGTCAGGAACAGGATTCCTACACCAATTTTTCAGCCTTTGTGTTGTTTGGCCAAAAATAAACTACAGTTTTTTAGAAGTTTAAAGACAGTTATTGGACTCAAAAGATGTCTAAAATATAGGGGTGCCTGAAATATAGCCTTATAAATATAGCCTTATAAATATAGCCTTATAATAAAGGACCGCTACAAGAATAACATAAGGACGTAATTCAGAATGCTTAAAAAAACCTTGTTTATAGTAGCTGCTGTTTGCGTAATAGTCGGCGTAAGCTATTTGGCCGTTTTATATTTAAACGGCCCAAACGGCGCGGATACGCCGGCGCCGCCTGACAGGCCCGGTCAGCAGGCTCCGGACAGTGATTCGGATAATAGCGGAGCGGAGCCTGACCCTATTCTGAAACAGATTAATGCTCTGAGCCTGGAGCAGAAAGTCGGGCAGTTAGTAATTGTCGGAATCGAAGGATACGATATCGATGCAAATACCAAGAGATTTATCGAAGAATATCAGGTGAGCGGGTTTGTTCTTTTCCAAAGAAATATCAGAGATACAGAGCAGATGCTCTCTTTGCTCAATTCTTTAAAAGAAGCAAATTCGGTGAAGGGAATACCGCTGTTTTTGGCAATCGACGAAGAGGGCGGCCGAGTTTCCCGTTTGCCCGCAGAGTTGCGCAGGGCTCCTTCCAATGAAGCCCTAGGCAAGCTGAATAACGGCTCGCTGTGTTATCGGCTTGGCAACATTATCGGAGAACAATTGAAATCTTTCGGCTTGAATATGAACTTCGCTCCTGTCTTGGACATCAATAGCAATCCGGACAATCCGGTCATAGGGGATCGTTCCTTTGGCCATGATCCTCGATTGGTCAGCGCTTTGGGCATTCAGACCATGAAAGGGCTGCAAGCCCAAAATATTATCCCAGTGGTCAAGCATTTTCCCGGACATGGTGATACAGCGGTTGATTCTCACCTCGGTTTGCCTGTGCTTAAACATGATTTAAACAGGCTGAAGGGCTTTGAACTGCTACCTTTTCAAGCGGCGATAGAGAACAATGCCGATGCCATTATGCTGGCCCATATTCTTTTGCCACAGATTGACGAACATAATCCTTGCACTTTTTCTCCGAAGATAATTTCCGAATTATTGAGAGGGCAAATGGGGTTTGACGGGGTTATTATCACGGACGATTTGACAATGGGAGCCATTGTGGCGAATTATGGCATCGGCGAAGCTGCGGTAAAGTCAATTCAAGCCGGCAGCGATCTTGTTCTGGTATGCCATGATTATGCCAAGCAAACGGAAGTCCTGGAAGCTCTGTTGGAAGCCGCTCGAAACGGCAGTATTCCTCCGGAGAGAATAGACCAAAGCCTTTATAGAATTTTAAAGCTAAAGGACAAGTATAATCTGTCCGATGATGTAAAAGGAGTGCCGGATATCAATTACTTGAACAAAAAGATGCAGGATATTCTGCGAGATTATCCTGCCTTACGGCAATAAGTTTATATGATTATGGAAGTAATTAACAGGTTAAATTTCGGGATTATGTTATACTATATTTAAAAGTTGTCCTATATTTCCAATTTTTTTTAAAGGAGGCAAAAGAATCATGGTGATTATGAAAAATATCGAGTTTTCGACGGTAGTGAATTTAAAGGATTTGATCGACTATCAACAAGGACAAGTCGTTAGCAGAACCTTGGCTCAAGTTCCCACTGCCAGCATTACTCTTTTTTCTTTAGATGCCGGGGAAGGCATCAGTACCCATACTACTTCCGGAGATGCGATGGTTCAAATACTGGATGGGGAAGCGGAAATCACAATCGGTGATAAAGTACTGACGGTAAAAGAAGGGGAGACGGTCATTATGCCTTCGGACATTCCCCATGGGTTGGAAGCTCGCAAGAGGTTTAAAATGCTGCTCACCGTGATTAAAAAATAACGCGGATCAAGACAAATCTTCTTTATTATTTAAGAAAAAGAAATAAGAAAAAGATAAATTACTGCGAAATTATTTATATTGATAAATCACTGCAAATTTTTTTTTGTAGAAAAGGATTTAAAAATTAAAAATATTTATTAAATTATATTTAAAGACAGTGGCTTAAACTCCACCGGAGGTTTTTTGGTGGAGTTTAGAGTGTCTAAAATGAATTTTAATGCTATAATAAAAAAACTAAAAAAATATTTAATGTTATAATAAAAAACTAAAAAAATAACAATAAATAATAACCATTAGGTAAATGGGAGTAAGGGTTTTGGCTAAAGATAACCAAACAAGTGAAAAAAATAATATAAAAAAACCGATTGCAAAAGAAAACTCAATTAATGATTTCAAACAGGGGGTTAAAAAAGGTTTACCGATAGCCTTTGGGTATGTGCCGGTTGCTTTTGCCTTTGGTTTACTGGCAGTAAAAGGCGGGATTCCGGTTTGGATAGCCATTCTTATTTCGATGACTAATCTTACCTCAGCCGGCCAATTTGCAGGTGTGGGCTTAATAATGGCTCAGGCGACGCTGTTTGAAATTACTCTGACAACCTTTGTTATCAATATTCGTTATATGCTTATGTCGCTGGCTTTGGCCCAAAAAGTAGTAGAAAAAATGCCCAGATTACATAGAAGTATCATGGCTTTCGGAATTACCGACGAAACTTTTGCAGTGTCATCCCTTGAAGAAAGGGAAATTACTTTCCCTTTTATGATGGGGCTGATAACCGGACCCTACTTTGGCTGGGCTCTGGGGACGGCGTTAGGGGCAATTTTAACCAACTTTCTGCCTGTTGCCGTGCAGAATTCGATGGGGATAGCCTTGTATGCGATGTTTATCGCGTTGATTATTCCTGCGGCCAAAAAGTCTAAAGCGGTTCTTGTTGTAATAATCGTGGCTATTGCCATAAGTTCTGCGTTTAAATGGGTTCCGTTTTTAAATAAGCTTTCTCAGGGATGGGTTATCATTCTTGCTACGGTAATTGCTTCAGCCGTTGGAGCAATATTTTTCCCGAGATCGGAGGAAAGGGTATGAGTCTGCGTTATATTTTGCTGGCCGTTGCTTTAATGGCCATTGTAACTTATATTCCAAGAGCGCTTCCGATTGTGCTTTTTAAGCGAAAAATCAAGTCCCAGAGGATTACTTCGTTCCTGTATTATACTCCGTATGCAGTTCTGGGGGCCATGACCTTTCCAAGTATAATCTATTCTACGGGCAATTTATATTACTCGATAGCCGGTACATTGGTGGCCTTGGGATTGGCTTACTTGGAACAGGGTCTGATGAAAGTTGCGTTAGGC
>ENA-UPSB01003046-UPSB01003046.1-bioreactor-metagenome-genome-assembly--contig:-NODE-3046-length-14082-cov-5.586939_pt1 | contig 14082 bp, 10 predicted proteins | sample MGYA00238182_ERZ773286 | MGnify/ENA primary metagenome ERZ773286 (study PRJEB29026, sample SAMN07631240) | bioreactor metagenome | isolation source: Switchgrass digestor | place: USA: Dartmouth... | reverse complement strand
CTCCACGCATTTGGGTTGCTATATCCATTGCATGGGCCATGGTATCCTGCATAGGTATGACAAGAAGCTCGGTAGGTGTCGCTTTATTTGATACTTCCAGCAGCCCTGCTTCCCTCAGCTGGTAGAAAAGCCTTGTCAAACCAATGGAAATGCCCACGCCCGGCAGTTTTTTGTCGGTATAGTTTTCCGCCAGGTTGTCATAGCGGCCTCCCGAGCATACGCTTCCTATACCGGGATATTTGTTGAGCACGGTTTCATATACTGTACCCGTGTAATAGTCCAGGCCCCTAGCTATGGTAAGATCCAGTGCAAAATTCCTTTCGGGTATCCCGAAGTGGCTGATATATCCGCAGACTTTTTCCAGTTCATCCAAACCTGCAGCGAACGTATCGCTGTCCACCTGTACCCCTTTAAGCTGTTCCAGCACTTCCCCGGAATCACCCTTTATAGTGATAAACTCCAGGACCCTTGCAGTTTTTTCTTCATCCAGACCGGATTCCATCAGCTCCTCCCGGACCTTATCCATGCCTATTTTTTCCAGTTTGTCTATGATTCTGAGAACTGCGGCCTTGTCTTCAATTTTCAGGCTCTCAAAGAAACCGTTGAGCACCTTTCTGTTGTTTATTCTTATGGTAAAATCATCAAAACCCAGCGCCTTAAAGGTTGAATAAATAACGCTCAGTATCTCTGCATCGTTAATTATGCTCAGCTTTTCATTGCCCACTATATCTATATCGCACTGGTAGAACTCTCTGAAACGGCCTTTTTGAGGCTTTTCGCCCCTGTACACCTTGCCTATGTGATACCTCCTGAAAGGAAAGGTCAGTTCATTGTAGTGCTGGGCAACATACCTCGCCAGAGGCACTGTAAGATCAAACCTCAGGGAAAGATCGCTGTCCCCCTTGCTGAAGCGATATATCTGTTTTTCCGTTTCACCGCCGCTTTTTGCCAGCAGAATCTCCGACTTTTCTATAACGGGAGTATCCAGGGGTATAAAACCGAATCTTTCATATGTGGATTTTATGGTATCAAGCATTTTATTGAAAACCATTTGCTCTGATGGCAAAAGCTCCATAAAGCCAGGCAGTATGGATGGTGTTGTAATGTTTTTTTTCAATTTCCTACCTCCTTAATCTTTCATGTTAACTTGTTACTGGTTATGTATTAAAAAGCCTCCCGTCCGACATTCAGTCAGGGACGAGAGGCTGTAATCCCGCGGTGCCACCCTAATAGACACATCTGCAATACTCTATCCAGAACATGTATCCACTCAAAACCTCTAACGCAGGTCATACGGTCCGAACTACATGAACCCTTTCTCATCCGGACAACTCCCGGGTGTCCTTTCATCAACCTTTTCCTGAAAGCAATTCCAGTCACGTTGCTTTCTCCCTTTAAGGCAGTATTGACTACTTTTCCCTCTCATTGTTTTTGATTATATTATTTTGGTGTATCAAATCCATTATTATCATTATATTCCTATCAGCCTGGCAGGTTTCCGGCTGTCAACGTTCTGCACTTTATATTCTTGACTACAGCAGAACAGATAAAAGCATATATTAAATACATTTTAATTTTGCCCGCAAGCATTGTCAATATGTTTTTCAAATTCACAAAAGCAAGGCCCTTTTTCTTTGCAGCATCTCATCCACCCTTGTGATATACTCCTCTACACCTTTTACGTTAAAAGCTCTCTCAATCCTGTTTTCATCAGGATAGACCGCCTTGGTCACAGCTCCGGCCCCAAGGGCAATGATGGTCTGTTTCTCCTCCATTATCTGTATGTTATATATGCTCTCCAAACCTGGCCTGCAATAACCTATGTTTTCGAAATTTCCCAGCATGTTTTTCTGCCGGTATATATAATATGGATGCATTCCCATGGTACAAGCCTGCTTCTGGGCCAGATCTATCATTCTGGAAACTTCATGCCGTGAGGTTAATCCGTATTTTTCCCTTTCCGTTTTCAGCCTTGATGCTCGCTTTATAGCCATGGTATGCACTGTGAGGCTCTCCGGCATAAGCTTTTCAATCTCTTCCATTGTATGCTCAAACATGGGGTAGTCCTCTCCGGGCAATCCTGCAATTACGTCCATGTTAATATTTTCAAACCCTATTTCCCGGGCCATACCAAAGGATGTGATAATGTCTTCCGATGAATGCTTCCTGCCGATCAGCGTCAATGTGTCATCATTCATGGTCTGGGGGTTTATGCTTATCCTGTCAACCCGGCTGTCCCTGATGGCTTTCAGTTTGTCTTTGTCCAATGAATCAGGCCTTCCTGCCTCCAGAGTATATTCCCTGACATGCTCAAGATCGAATTTGCTTTCCACCGATTCAAGAAACCGTTTCAAATTATCCAAATCCAAAGCCGTGGGGGTTCCTCCTCCTATATAAATGCTTTGAATCCTGTGCCCCTTGTTCCTGATAATCTCACATACTCCGTCCATTTCTTTCTCCAAAGCTTTCATGTAGCCATCCAGCATGGTCTTGTATTTCCCCACGGGATTGGATGTAAAGGAGCAGTACAAACACCGGGTAGGACAAAAAGGAATACCTATGTAGAGGCTTATCATATCGGGTGCCGTCTCCCTGAGGATATCCCTTTCCACGACGGCAATCCCATACAGCAGTTGGGCTTTGTCCGGGGAAACCAGATAATAGCCGGTCAATCTGTCCATTATTTCCTGTTTCTCTTTTCCGTCTTCCAACATCTCCTGAACAATCTTTGCAGGGCGTATGCCCGTTAGGAATCCCCAGGGAAGGCAGTTTCCGGTATACTCAGAAAATATCAGGTACATCTGGCGTTTCATTTCCCTTTTTAAAAGCTTTCGCGCCTCGTAGGGTTCATCTGCGGCAGGTACTGTGCTTTCCTTGTGACATTGCATGCCCGGAGCTCTGAAAAGTATGCTTAAGTTTACATGATCGCCCGATTCCTTTGCCCTGATCAATATAAAAATCCTCCGGTCATCGGCCGGGGGCTCATCATCTGTAAAAGCCACGTCTTCATCCATAAAAAACAGCTTGATTACATCTGAAATCTCATACTGAAAATCCAATCCTTCGTTCCTGATATATATCATAAATATCTCCTTATTATATAAACGCCGGATACATATCGTCTCCGGTCCCGGTTGAAAATTCTGCCTGCCTGTCAGCAATAAGGTTACTTGCTGAAAATCAGGCAATACCGTATTCTCCTAAAAACATAAAATCAATATATCATCAGTAAATAATAATCTTAAAGAATCTTTATATGAAATCAATTCTATACAAAAGGATTACTCCTCTTTTCATCTTTTATTGTTGATGATTCCCCATGTCCCGGATATACTTCCGTTTGATCCGGCAAAACCAGCAGCCTGTTCCGTATGGAATCCAACAGGTCAGCCATGCTTCCCCGGCCAAGATCGGTCCTTCCAACCGACATTTTAAAAAGGGTGTCCCCGGTGAAAATCATGTTTCCTGTCTTTATACATATCCCGCCCGGAGTGTGTCCCGGAGTATGTATTATTTCAAACTCCATGCCTCCGGCATAAAGTACATCCCCGTCTTTCACCCGTATATCCGCGTTTCTGAATGCCCTTGTATGTCCTGCAAGATAGGACACATTGAGCCTCGGGTCTGCCAAAGCCGTAGCATCGGATTCATGCACCACCACATCAGCACCCAGCTTGTCTCTTATCTCATCCAGGGAGCAAATATGATCTATGTGGGCGTGGGTGATTATTATATATTTTATCTTCAGTCCTGCCTTTTCTACAGCTTTCAGTATTTCTGCTCCGTCAACCCCCGAGTCTATCAATACTCCTTCGCCGTTGTCGCCGATGATATAGCAGTTGGATCCAAACATCCCTTCTGACAGGCATTCAAAAAACATAGTCCTCCTCCTTATGCTCGTCCTGACACTTCATGTATGCGGCAATTCCTTGTGCTGTCCATCTCTCGCTCCGCGGAAAATACCGGTACAGCGCTGAATACTTTCGCTAGAAATTCTTGCTGCTGTCCAGCAGCAGGGTTACAGGGCCGTCATTGTGTATCTCAACCGTCATCATGGCCTGAAATTTGCCGGTTTCAACCTTCACTCCCCGGCTCCTGCAGCGCTCCACAAAGTTTTCATACAGCTCCTGCGCCTTTTCAGGCCTGGCGGCCTTGTCAAAACTCGGTCTTTTCCCTTTTCTGCAGTCGCCGTATAAGGTAAACTGGGATACTATCAAAAGCTCACCCTGTATATCTATCAATGAAATGTTCATCTTATCATTTTCGTCTTCAAAAATTCTTAAATTCAATATCTTATCCGCTAAATACTCCACATCTTTTTCGGTATCTTCCAGCCCGACTCCCAGCAGGACAACAATGCCCTTTCCTATCCTGCCTATCACCTGTCCGTCTACTGATACACAAGCCTTTGAAACTCTTTGCACTACAGCACGCATTTGTCTGATCTCCTTATTGCTTGCTCCTTGTAACTTCAAACACGCTTCTTACCTTTTTAATCTTTCTTATAATATTATCCAGTTGCCCTGTATCGGTTATCTCCAGGGTAAGGTTCATTATGGCAATCTGATCCCTGGTCGTCCTGGCATTGATGGCTTTCAAAGGTATTTTGGCCTCGCCGATGACGTTGGTAATCTCCATCAAGAGTTCCGTCCTGTCATTGGCCATAACGGTAATGTCCGCCTTGTACGATGCATTTCCGGCCTTATACCAGCTTACTTCAATAAGCCGATCGTCATTTTCCAGTATGTTCATCATATTTTTGCAGTCTCTTCTGTGGACCGAAACCCCTCTTCCCCGAGTGATATATCCAATGATGTCATCTCCCGGGACCGGATTACAGCATCTTGAAAGCCTTACCAGACAATTCTCTATTCCTTTTACCACAATGCCGTTTTCAGGTACGGGTTTTTTATTCTGCTCCGGCCTCAGCTGTATTCCTGAATCAAGGCCTAAAGCCTCAATCTCTTCCAGCTTCAGAGTCTTTTTGAATTCTTCCTTTAAGCGCGAAACAACTTTTACCGCAGTAATTGCCCCATAGCCAATCCCGGCAAATAAATCATCCTGGGAATTGAAGTTGTACTTCTTCAAAATCATGTCTACCCATTCGGTTCTGAACAACTGACTGTAGGTAAGCCCCTGCTTTTTGAGCTCCTTTTCCACCAGTTCCTTGCCTCTTTGCAGGTTTTCCTCTCTTTTTTCCTTTTTAAACCACTGCTTTATCTTGTTTCTGGCCTGGGAACTCTTGGCTATCTTGAGCCAGTCACGGCTTGGGCCATGGATGCTGGGGGAGGTAATAATCTCAACAATGTCTCCGTTCTTCAGCTTGTAGGTCAGGGGTTCAAGTTTTCCGTTAACTTTTGCTCCTATCATGCTATTGCCGATAGCACTGTGTATTGAATAGGCAAAATCTATGGGAGTGGAGTTTACAGGAAGATTTATGACATCACCCTTGGGAGTGAACACGAAGACTTCATCTGCAAAAAGGTCAATCTTCAGGTTATCTATAAACTCTTTTGCATCCCGCATGTCTTTCTGCAGCTCCATGAGCTGTTTGAGCCATGTGAGCTTTTTGTCCAGTTCCGTACTGTCGGTGCCGTTCCCGTCCTTGTATTTCCAGTGAGCTGCAATACCTACTTCCGCAACCCTGTGCATTTCCCAGGTCCTTATCTGGATTTCAAAAGGCACTCCTTCAGGACCGATCAATGTATTATGAAGAGACTGATACATGTTGGGTTTTGGCATGGCAATATAATCCTTGAAACGCCCGGGTATGGGCTTGTATAACTCGTGTACCAGGCCCAGTACCGCATAACAGTCCTGCACCGAATTCACAATCACTCTGACGGCAAAAAGGTCGTATATCTCCTCCAAAGTCTTGTGTTTGGTGTTCATCTTCTTATAGATGCTGTAAAAATGTTTGGGCCTGCCTTCCACCTGTGCGCTTTCAATGCCAAGCTCCTTGATTTTTACTTTTAAAGTCTCGGTTATCTGATTGATGAAAGCTTCCCGTTCTTTTCTCTTCTTTGAAATTTTGTCCACCAGGTCATAATAACCTTTGGGATCCAGATATCTGAGACTTATATCCTCCAATTCCCACTTTATCTTGGATATACCAAGCCGATGGGCAAGAGGTGCATATATTTCGATGGTCTCTTTGGAAATCTCAACCTGCTTTTCATGGGTCTTATACTTCAAAGTCCTCATGTTGTGAAGCCTGTCTGCCAGCTTTATGAGAATAACCCTTATGTCCTTTGACATGGCTAAAAACATCTTCCTTAAGTTTTCAGCCTGCTGCTCCTCTTTGGTGGTATAGGGAATTTTTCCCAGCTTGGTAACACCCTCTACCAGCATGGCAACTTCTTCACCGAAATTTTCCCTGATCTTCTCCGCTGTGAACGCAGTGTCCTCTATTATGTCATGCAGGATGGCAGCCACTATAGAAGTACAGTCCAACTCCAGCTCCGCCAAGATGCCGGCTACCTCAAGGGGATGTACTATATATGGTTCGCCGGACTCTCTTTGCTGACCCTCATGGGCAGCCTTGGAAAATCTGTAGGCTTTGTCTAGCATGTCGAAATCGCAGGCTATTTTGTTTTCTTTTATCTTTTCAAGCAACCGGCTGTATCCATCGCTCATTACATCCCTCCTTGCTTCCATAGTTAATCTGCTTGGCCGGTAAACAAAAACTACATTGTTAGCATTCCTATAGGTTGGCTAATTGAACAAAGGACCAGGAAAATACTTTATAAAAAACAATAAAGCGAGTTGCCCGGCCTTTTATTCTCATCACCAACAGATGCCTGTTCCCAGGTATTGTGCATAAACACCGGCTTACAGTAAAACAAAAACATCCTAAAACTTGACTATGGATTCCACGTTGTATTCTTTCAATCTTTCCCTTCCTTTAAGTGATTCCAGTTCAATGAAAAATACAAGGCCCACTACCTGGCCGCCCAGTTTTTCCACCAGCTTTATATTGGACTCTATAGTTCCTCCGGTTGCCAGCAAGTCATCCACAATCACAACCTTCTGCCCGGGCTTTATCGCATCTTCATGCATCTCCAATATATCGGTTCCATACTCCAGTTGATACTCAATGCTTATAGTCTTGTAGGGCAATTTCCCTTTTTTTCTGATTGGTACAAAGCCCTTGCCCATAGCATAGGCCAAAGGGGTTCCGAATACAAAACCCCTGGATTCAGGACCGACAAAAAGGTCAAATTCGCCAAATCCCTCCGCTTTTGCCTTCATTTCGTCCAGTGCTTGCTTAAAAGCTTCTGCGTCCTGAAGGACTGTAGTAATATCAATAAAGTCAATACCTTCTTTTGGAAAATCCATAACATGCCTTAATTTTGCTTTCAGATCCATTAAAATCCCCCCAGATTTTATTACTTAAGCTTCTTTTAGTTTAGCCTTTAGTTGCTGCAAATATCTGTATGATTTCGAGTTTTCCAAGTTTGTTTTTGTCTTGACGTTATCGGCAACCAACAACAAAACCTTTCCGTTTTCAGCTTCCCTGTACTCTATCAGCTTCAACTCGTCAAATACTTCCAGGCTTCTTTTTAATTTAAAAAAATTCATGTTGATTTTGTAGTTGTTCGTTATACGTCTTGACAGCATAAAAAGATTATCTTTGAGCACATTGTTGGAGCTGTTTGCCTTGATATACTGATATACAGCCACCATGTCCTTCCTGTCCGGTATTATATCATCATAACTCATGCAATCCGGTGCAATACTGCCAAAATAAAATAATCCCTTATTGCCGATTTTGCTCATAAGCCTTTTTATATAGCTTTCCGAAACCTGATTCCCGAAAAAAACCACATTGTCCAAATTGTCAAAACCCATATGGTCCGGATCCGGATTTACCACCAAATAAATTTTATCAAAATCAACGTTATAAGGAATAGTATAGCAAACTTCTAACTTTTTTTTAATACCTGTTGACATTTTTTTTAATAAATTCTCAAGCAGCAACGCGCCATCAGGATTATTGACTACAATCGCCATGCTTTTTGCCGACTCTGCCATATTGACAAGCTCATTGATGCTGATCCTGCTGATTCTTTTCATCCCGGTGCCGAAAACATCCGTTTGACGGTCTTCATCTATCCATTCATCAAACTTCAGATACCGATCGAGGCTCATGAAGTATTGCTCTTCTTTTGCTGCTTCCTCTTCCAGTCGCATATCCCGGATATTTAACTGTATGGTGTCAACGGAATTCCATGAATTCATCTCAAGGGTGCAGGCAACATCCACCATATCCCCTGTTCTTAACACATCAGCCATATCGCCCATGTTGAATCCTATGGCATCCAGCAAAGTATCACTGTCCCTCAGCTTTAATTTCAGATGTTTGTTATCCCCTACCGTCCGGATATTGATGATCCTCAGATTTCTATAAATGAAAACAGGTGTCGGATTACCGGCACCAAAGGGCGCCAGGGAGTTTAAATCCATAATGTTCTTAATGCTTATGTCCTCCCTGTCTATCCTGGCGTCAATCTCAAGCTTTGGAACCAAATCTTCCTCGTTCAGAACCGAATCCGCATATTCGTTTATCATCTTCCTGAATGCCGGCAGATTATCGATGCTGACAGTCAGGCCGGCGGCCAGCTCGTGTCCGCCAAACTTTTCAATCAGTTCCCGGCAATGGCATAAAGCCTTGAAAAGGTCAAAGCCTTCGATGCTCCTTCCTGAACCCTTTGCTATCATATCCTCCTTTGAAAACAGAATGCAGGGTTTATGATATCTGTCGGTGATCCTGGATGCAACAATCCCTATGACTCCGTGATGCCATTTTTCACCGGCCACTATCAGCACTTTTTCTTTAAGATAGCTTTCGTCACCCTCAATGATGGAAACGGCTTCATTTAATATTTCCACCTCAGTGCTCTGCCTTAACCTGTTATCATCGTCCAGAAGAGCAACTATATCATTGGCTTCCTCTTCATCATATGTGGTAAGAAGCCTTACTGCTATTCTTGCATCCCCTATGCGACCTGCGGCATTTATTCTTGGAGCGAAAACGAACCCGATCGTCCATGACGTAATAGGTTTATTGCTGTAGTTGCAGTTTTCCATCAGTTTTCTCAGTCCTACATTTGCCGTACTCATGATTTTTTGAATACCAAAACTGACTATTACCCTGTTTTCATCAACAAGGGGCACCACATCGGCAACAGTGCCCAGGGCAACCAGGTCAAGATAATCCAGGTAGGCGCTGCCCAGTCCCATTTCTATGCAAAGGGCGTGTATAAGCTTGAATACCACGCCAACCCCTGCCAACTGGCTGAAAGGATAACTGCTGTCAGGTCTGCATGGGCATATGACTGCATAAGCATCCGGCAGTTCCTCTTTGCACTCGTGATGGTCTGTTACGATCACATCCATGTTTTTGTATTTTATATAATTGATTTCATCAATGGCAGTTATGCCACAATCCACCGTTATTATTAGGGAGGCATTCGTTTCAGATATCCTGTCAACGGCGCCTGTTGACAGTCCATAGCCTTCGTCCAGCCGATCCGGGATATAGTAGTCCACATCTGCTTTCCTTGAAGACAAAAAGTTATATAACACCGAAGTGCTTGTTATTCCGTCTACGTCATAATCTCCATATACCACTATTTTTTCGTTTCTGTCGATCGCCAGCTTTATCCTGTCGACAGCCTTTTTCATATCATTCAGCAGGAAAGGATCATGCAGCAACTCCAATGAAGGATTAAGAATTCCTTTTATGTTTGTCTCGTCCTCAATACCTCTCGAAAGAAATATCTTGGCCAGAAATCTGGATATTCCGGCCCTTTGTGAAACCCTGAGTATGTCTTCTTCGGAAACTTCCCTGCAAATCCATCGTTTTTTATGCAGCATCAAATCACCCATTCCACCTTTGCTTTAGTCTATTATAACAACATAAAGAACCGCATGCAATGCAACCCAACATTTAAAAGTTTTGCCAGTTGTTGTAATAAGCCGGGATATATCCGGCAAAGTGGAGGATAAGGCAAATCGCCTGACCGCAGGGGATTGATCTGCCCCTTGTTGGGCTTATAACCAGCCAATTGTACAATCAGCAGGTTTCATAATAAAAAAAGCCCAACATACTGTCGGACTTTTACTCTTTAAGATATCCTTTTTCCACCGATTCGTTTATGAGCCTCTCTGCGCATTCCCCCAGAATTTTGGAACCGCTCTTGATGGATTCCTTTCTTTTCATCACCTGATCTTTTGTAACGCCGTGCTCCTTCCATGACCTTCCTTTGGTCTTATAATTGTGCAGAAGGGGCTGGAATCGGTCAAGGGCAGCTGCAAACCTCGCCTCCGCTGTCGTTCTTTCTTCAAACTCCTCCCACAGAGCTCTGATTTCCCTGGCCTGATCCTCAGGAAGAATGCTGAAAATCCTGTCAGCGGCTTTTTGCTCCCTTTCGGCCTTGTCTTCATTGGCTTTCTCGTCATAAACATATGTATCTCCGGCATCTATCTCCACCAGATCATGTATCAGAACCATTTTCATCACTTTAAACAGATCAAGGTTTTTATCTGCCGCATGTTCTGAAAGCAGCATCGCCATTACAGCCAGGTGCCATGAATGCTCTGCGTCATTTTCTTTCCTCGATCCGTCCATCAGTATGGTCTGCCTCTTTATATGCTTCAGTTTGTCTATTTCGGTTATGAATTCTATCTGTTTTTCCAGTCTATCGTTTTCCAATTCTGATTTCTCCTTTGCATTAAGTTATATTTATCAGTAACATATTCATCAGCTATAAGCTCCCTTTCATCATTATGTACCCACCTGAATATTATGTTATGCCTGATATGTCCTCCCCAAATTTCATGGGTTATCCAGTGCTTTTTCTCATACACTGCATAATACCTGACTGAAAGCTTTTCAGACCTCCATTCCCCCACCAGGTGGGTATCAGTCAAATAAACATGCAGCTGATAAGGCATATCTGTATCGTTCCGTATCCGTTCGATCAGTGGTTTCCCATATGTGACATTGCTTTTGCCAAAAGCACAAAATTTTTGAGTTAATAGCCTGCTGCGCGGTCGACAACATTGATAAGGCTCCTGCCGTTCATAAAGGCTTCCAGGTTATGGGCGCATATTCTCACTATCCGTTCATGGGTTTCTTTCAAACTGTATCCTCCTGATACGTGGGGCGTGATAATGGCATTTTTGATTTTCCAAAGCCTGTGGTCTTCCGGCAGGGGTTCGGGATCGGTTACGTCCAGCGCAGCGCCAATAAGGTGGCCGTTTTCCAGTGCATCACACAAGGCTTCTGTATCAATGGCATTTCCCCTGCCCACATTTATCAAAACAGCGTCCTTTTTCATCAGTTTCAATGTCTTTTGATTAATAATCTTATCCGTGAGCCTGGTGGCAGGTAAGCTTAAGGCCACTATATCCGCACGGGGCAGGAGTTCTTCCAGTTTATCCATGAAATAGAGCTCATCCAGAAAATCCGGCTTATTGGCATCCTTGCGCCGGATACCAATTGTATAGGCCCCGAGGGCCTTTATCCTTTTTGCAAATTCACCACCAATATCCCCCACCCCTACTATGAGGGCAGTAGAGCCGTATATTGCCTTAACCGGTCCTTCATAATGCCATTTGCCCTGAGCCTGGTTATCCCTGTATAAATAAAGCTTCTTGTACAGTTCCAGCAAAACGCCCAACATATACTCAGATATGGCAAGTCCATAGGCACCGGAAGCATTTGTCAGCACAACATCTTCAGGCACTATGTCATGCATTGCATATTCTCCTACTCCTGCGCTGTCCAGTTGGAGCCACTTCAGCTTTTTCGAACCCTTTACCATCTCGACGGGGGGATTTCCCAGGATTATGTCAGCGTTCTGAACGGTGGCCCTGTCGAGCGAACTGCGGGACGCATATATAAAATCAGCACCGGGAGCTTTCTCTTCCAGCAATTTTTTGTGATCTTCATTGACTTTTATCAGTACAAGAATGTTCTTACCCAATAGCATCACTCCCCTTACACATATTTTGGTATTACTTTACCACAATATGCCGTTTTTTGCCACTCCATTATCTTAAGTTATAACACACTGAACCTGCTTCTCCTTTACCGGCGCATTCCCAGCCTTTAATCCTTTTCTAGATTAATAGTTCATCCCCCGGTAAGGATAAAGATTCTTCAATGGCTTTCCAAAGCTCATCCCTGCCCGCTCCCGTCTGGGAAGAGTAGGGTATGAGCTTTGTTTCCTCCGGCAACCCCAGGGTATCCCTGATATCTTTAAGCCTGGGCTTTATGGCAGAGCGGCTTATCTTGTCAGATTTGGATGCTACCAGTAAATGGGGCATTCCCATGGCAAGAATCCATTCATACATGACCTTGTCATCTTTTGTCGGTGTATGCCTTATATCTACAAGCATTATCACCAGCCTGATATTTTTCCTTGTGTTCAGGTAACTCTCCACAATATTCCCCCAGGACGCTTTCATGGTTTTGGATACGTTGGCATATCCATAACCGGGCAAGTCCACAAGGTACAGTTTATCGTCTATGTTATAGAAATTAATTACCCTTGTCTTTCCCGGCACTCCCCCAACCCTTGCAAGGTTTTTCCTGTTGACAAGGGAGTTTATGATGGAGGACTTGCCCACATTCGAACGTCCTACAAAAATGATCTCCTGCATGTTTCCGTCAGGATACTGGCTGGGTTTTACTGCCGTTATTTCATGCCTTGCATTGTTTGTGTTTATCATCATGGCAAAGCTCCTTTTCCTGTTGTTTTTGAAACTGCATCATGCACGGTAATAAAAATCGTTTTATCCCATTAAATCAACTTGTTGTGATAGTGGTGCTACCACAAAGCAGCACAATTAATTGGTCTGATCTCAGCTAATTTAATGGTGATTGTTAAGTGCATCCATTATCAGCTGAAATCATTCTTAATGGATTAGCTTAGATAGCAAACTATGTTTTCTGAAACGTTATTTGCATTACATAGTAGTTAAGGCACTAGCACGACAGATTAAATTATATGCATTTTTCGGATTGCCATTCCCTGCTGCCTGTTGATTTATACCGCATTCTCTTCCAAAAACCTGAACTGTGCCATATACAATTCATAATACAAATCCTTGTTTTTCAAAAGCTGTTCATGGGTCCCCATCTCGCGGATGCAGCCGTTGTCAATAACCATGATCCTGTCTGCATTCTGTATGGTCGACAGCCTGTGGGCAATGACAAAGGAGGTTCTGCCCGCCAGCAGATTCCTAATGCCCTGTTGTATCAGCCTTTCAGTATGGGTATCTATACTGGCGGTTGCTTCATCCAATATCAATATTCTGGGGTTGGCAAGCAAAGCCCTGGCAAAGGCTATCAACTGTCTCTGCCCGGCTGAGAGCCTGGATCCCCTTTCATTAACCGGCGTTTCATAACCCTGCTCCATTTTTATTATAAAATCATGGGCTTTCACGGCCTTGGCAGCGGTTATTATCTCTTCGTCGGTAGCACCAAGTTTGCCGTATCTGATGTTATCCTTGATGGTGCCTGAAAACAGGAATGTATCCTGCATCATTACCCCCATCTGGCTTCTAAGGCTTTCTATGGTCACTTTTCTTACATCATACCCGTCAATGCTTACTATGCCTTCCTGAGCTTCATAAAACCGGCTTATAAGGTTTACTATTGTCGTCTTGCCCATTCCGGTAGGTCCGACAAGGGCTATGGTCTCACCGGCCTTGACATCAAAACTCACATTTTTGAGGACCGGATGATTTTCATCATATCCGAAAGTGACATTTTTAAAGCTTACATTGCCTTTTATCCTGGGCATGGGAACAGCATCGGCCCCGTCCTTGATTTCCGGTTCTATATCCATTATTTCAAATATGCGCTCCGCTCCGGCTATATTTGTGACCAATGAGTTGTAAAAATTGCTGATATTCATTATGGGCTGCCAGAACATGGATGCGTATCCCGTAAAAGCTACCAGCATTCCGACAGATATCGTCTGTGATCCGATCAGCTTCATTCCATACCAGTATACTATAACCGTTCCCACTCCCCATGACATTTCCACTATCGGCCAAAACAAGTCA
>ENA-UPSB01003044-UPSB01003044.1-bioreactor-metagenome-genome-assembly--contig:-NODE-3044-length-14089-cov-5.982542_pt1 | contig 14089 bp, 9 predicted proteins | sample MGYA00238182_ERZ773286 | MGnify/ENA primary metagenome ERZ773286 (study PRJEB29026, sample SAMN07631240) | bioreactor metagenome | isolation source: Switchgrass digestor | place: USA: Dartmouth... | reverse complement strand
TTTTTTATTTTCCATCCTGGAAACGCTACAATTTTACTTTGCCACAAACACTCTATTGTTTCTTCTCGCTCATTCCATATTTGATCCAGCTTTTTATATAACCAGCTTTTTGTAAAATTTTACTATTTACATGCATATAATTTGAAGTTCCTTACAATGCCAATTTCTCCAAACTATGTTAAAATACTGGAAGGAAATAAATGGTCTCTGAAAAGAATTCGCCAGGTATTTTCCCAGCCTAGCGGACTTCAGGAGGCACATATTGAAGGAGGGTGAAAAGTGACTAAAGGAGCAATTGACATTAAAGCCCACAAACGCGTGATTAAAGCTGCCGGTCTGCAGGGGCCGATCAGCGGTCCGCCTACCTGGGTTGAAAGCGACAAAAACGGCAAAATAATCCGTATCAGGCCTTTCCACTACGACAAAGTCGTCGACTGGGAAAGCAAAAACCCATGGAAAATTGAAGCCCGCGGCAGCGTCTTCCAACCACCCAAGCGCACTGTGCACGGCTCATTCTACATTGGTTATAAAAAGCGAGTCTATAGTCCTAACCGCGTTAAATACCCCCTGAAACGTGTTGACTGGGATCCCAAAGGCGAACGCAATCCCCAAAACCGTGGCAAAAGCGGCTACGTACGCATCAGTTGGGACGAAGCAACGCAAATCATTGCAGACGAACTCCTGCGAATAAAAGAAAAATACGGCATGTCTGCCGTCCTCTCTCAGGGCGATATGCATGGCGAAGGCAAGCACGTGGCACCGAGCCATGGCTGCGTCAACAGGCTCTTGGCTCTGCTTGGCGGTTACACCATCCAGATGCGTAACATGGACAGCTGGGAAGGCTGGGCTTGGGGTTCAAAAAACGTTTGGGGCTGCGAGCCTGTCGGTGAAATGACCCCGGCCGGCAATCTCTGGCCTGATATCGCCAAACACTGTGATGCCCTGCTTTTCTGGGCCGGAGATCCCGAAGTAACGCCCATGGGTTTTGACGGCTATATGGCAAGCCGCTTAAGCCAATGGCTACATAACATCGGCATTAAATTCATCTATGTCGACCCCGCACTGAACTGGTCAGGCTGCTATTTGGCCGATAAATGGATACCTGTTTTACCCAATACGGATGCAGCTCTCTATCTGGCCATTGCCTATGTCTGGCTTAAGGAAGGAACCTTTGACCAGGAATATGTCAAAACCCACGCGGTAGGTGCGGAAGAGTTCTTCCAGTACGTCCTGGGCGAAGTTGACGGTGTGCCGAAGACGCCGAAATGGGCCAGCGAAAAATGCGGTGTACCGGAATACACTATTAAAGCCTTAGCGCGTTATTGGGCCAAAAAAACTATTAGCATTGCAATCGGCAACGGTGGCCCCGGTATCCGCGGCCCCTTTTCCACCGAACCGGCAAGACTGCAGTCAATACTGCTCGGCATGAGAGGTCTCGGCAAACCCGGCGTTCATCAAGTCAAATGGCTGGAGTGGGGTATCTTCTCCAAGAATTTGCCCTTGCCCTACCAAGGGGAAACAGATCCGAAAATCCCACTGCGTTCTCAGCCTGTACCGCCACCCGGAAAAGCCGAAACCTTTGCCATGGAAGATATGGAAAGCCGAATCGCTGAAATCCAAAAACGCTTTGAGGAGAGCGGTCAGGTTAAAGATATGGAACAATTGAAAGCGGATCTTGACAAGCTGCGCGAGATCACAAGACCCTCCAAAACCCCGCCTGCCCAATCCATCCCCAAATGCCTGATTCACGATGCCATTCTCAATGGCCATGTGGAATGGTATGGCCTCAGGACCTTCTGTGGACCCGACCACGAACAATGGGAAAAACATGAGTACCCCGCCCCTGGCTGTTCGGAAATCCATATGATCTGGACAGACTCCCCCTGTATGGTTACATGTTGGAATGACGGTTTCCGTTATGTAAAAGCAATGAGAAGCGAAAAAATTGAAACTATTATCGCCCAGCACCCCTGGCTGGAAAATGATTGCTGTCTTGCAGATATCATCCTGCCCGTAGCGACCAAATTCGAAATGGAAGATATTTGCGAAGATTTCAACGGCGCCATTTTTCAATCCGTTTTCTTTGAGGGGCAAGCCTGTCCGCCGGTGGGTGAATCGCTCAACGACTTTGATTGCGTGGCGGCGGTCGCTAAGAAGCTCGGTGACGAGTATTACAAGGCCTATACCAATGACGAGCTTCCTTTTGACAAGCTCGTTGAACTCTATTGGCTTTCTTCCAATGTATCCCATCTTGATACGGAAGATGAATTCCACAAAAAGGGCATCTTTGTCATTCCACCCATGGACGGTATCGACAAGATACCCGCCGGCTTGCGCGAGTTTGCGGAAGATCCGGAAAAAAACCCCTTAAGCACGCCAAGCGGAAAGCTCGAGTTTACTTCGACTAAAATTAAGGAACATTTCCCGGATGACAAGGAACGTCCGCCCTACCCCCAATGGATCGAAAAAAGCGCTCTGCATGACGAACGTTTTGGCGGCGAACGGCACAAAAAATATCCCCTGCTCTGCATGTCCAACCATGGCCGGTTCCGTTTCCATGCCCAGATCGATGATCATCCTTGGAATCGAGAGATTCCGGCAATGAAGATACGGGCCAAAGACGGCTACCAATACGAGTCTGCATGGATTAATCCGCGCACGGCCGCCAAGTACGGTATAGCCCATGGCGATATTATTAAGGTTTACAACGAACGGGGTACTGTTCTTTGCGCCGCTTATCTGACAGAACGTCTGAGGGAAGAGGTGGTCTACGTTGATCACGGTGCCCGTTTTGATCCTATCGACGCCGAATGCCTTGATCGCGGCGGCGCAATAAATCTGATCACTCCTACGGCCATCACTTCCAAAACCGTTACAGGTATGGTGGTCAGCGGTTTTCTGGTTGCCATCGCCAAGGTGACAGACGAAGAGATGGAAGCCTGGAAAAAGAAATATCCCGAAGCCTTTGCCCGTCCGATACATGAAGCTGCCGGCGTATGCCTGGAAAGCTGGTTGCGCCAGTAAGGCATTTAGAACAGAGGAGGAAGAAAAATGGCCAAAGTATTTACTGTAGACGTTGCCAAATGCAACGGTTGTTACACCTGTATAACCGCCTGCAAAGACGAGCACGTGGACAACGACTGGACGCCTTATGCCAAACCGCAGCCCGAAATCGGCCAGTTTTGGATCAAGGTTCGAGACTTTGTGGAAGGCACGGTACCTAAGGTAAAATCCCATTACATCGCGGAAATTTGCAATCATTGCGAACGGCCGGCCTGTCTGCAAGCCTGCCCAATCGGCGCAATTGAAAAAAGAGAAGACGGACTGGTACTTATCAATCCTGAAAAATGCACAGGTTGCGATGCCTGTATGGATGCCTGCCCCTATGACGCGATCTATAAAAATAAAGACCTGGGTATTTGCCAGAAATGTACAGGCTGCGCTCACCTGCTCGATGCGGGTGAAGAACTGCCAAGATGTGTGGAAGCCTGTCCTACGGACGCCCTTTGCTTTGGCGAAGAATCAGAATTGCAGGACTTTATAATCGGGGCGACGGTACGCAAACCCGAAACAGGCCTCGGACCGAAGGTCTATTACCGCAATATTCCCGGGAAATTTATCGCAGGTACAATATTTGACCCAGAGGAACAGGAAGTCATTATCGGAGCCAAAGTACGGGCAGTAAACGGCGGTAAGATGTGGGAAGTTACCACCGATGATTTCGGCGATTTCTGGATCAAAGATCTCGCCCCAGGGATCTATGACGTCGCAATCGAAGCAGAGGGCTATGAATATAAAACCTTTGAGGCCGTTGATGTACGCAGCAGCGTTAATCTCGGGGATATAGCAATGACAAAGAAATAAGCATACTCAACCTAAAGACAGCAAACTATATTACAATTAAAATTTAAAGCGATAAAAAATAGTATTTGCCTAGGTATAGTTAATAATGAAACAAAATAAGAATCCGTCTGTTTGATGAATTTCTCCAAGAAGGAGGGAGTTTCAAGCAGACGGATCTTTGATTAATGCTTAAGTTTACGGGTAAAATAAATGGCAATAATTCATTTGCAATGTAGCCCGCTCCGTTTGTTGAGAGCTTGCTCCAACAGTGCTATAATCAATACTATATAATTTCTCTTGGGAGGATACAAGGATAAATGAAGCAGGACATGATTGTTATTTTGGATCTTGGCAGTCGTCTTAATACCACTATTGCCAGGGCAATCCGCAAACTGGGAGTGTATAGTGAAATCCATCCTAACGATATCTCATTGGCCAAACTCTCCCAACTACCTAATGTTAAAGGCATTATTATCAACGGCGGGGAAAACAATCAACTTGATGGAATAAAAATAGATGTGGACCAGGCGATTTATACAGCCGGATACCCCATTTTGGCCGTTGGTTACGAACCGGCCACAAGTGAAAACAAACTGCCGGCCTGGCCGGAATCTGAAGAAGCAATTACGGAAATTTTACATGATTTCATTTTTAATAGTTGCCAAGCACAACCCAATTGGAATATGAAAAATTTCATTGCCGATCAGGTGGAACGGATTAGAAAGCAAGTGGGAGATAAAAAAGTCCTGCTGGCTTTATCCGGCGGTGTTGACAGTTCTGTAGTTGCGGCTCTCCTGATTAAAGCTATAGGAAAACAGTTGGTCTGTGTTCATGTCAACCACGGCCTTATGCGTAAAGGCGAATCGGAAGCCGTGCTGGAAGTATTTAAAAATCAGATGGATGCCAACCTTATCTATGTCGATGCCAGCGAACGTTTCCTAAAAAAACTGGAAAATGTCTCCGACCCGGAGCAAAAGAGAAAAATTATCGGTGCCGAATTTATTCGGGTCTTTGAAGAAGAAGCACGCAAACTGGAAGGTATTGAATTTCTGGCCCAAGGAACCATTTATCCGGACATAGTAGAAAGCGGCACGAAAACGGCGGGTGTTGTAAAATCCCATCATAATGTGGGAGGATTACCCGACGATCTTAAATTTACACTAATAGAGCCCCTTTACCATCTCTTTAAGGATGAGGTCCGTGCCTGTGGTCTGGAACTGGGGCTTCCGGAAAGCATGGTCTACAGGCAACCCTTTCCCGGCCCGGGACTCGGAGTTCGCTGCCTCGGGGCGATTACCAGGGAACGCTTGGAAGCGGTCAGGGAATCCGATGCTATTTTACGGGAAGAGTTTGCCACAGCCGGTTTGGATAAAAAAGTTTGGCAATACTTTACCGTCGTTCCCGATTTCAAATCCGTGGGGATTAAAAACCATACTCGGAGCTATGAATATCCTGTTATTATCCGGGCGGTCAATACCGTCGATGCCATGACCGCCACGATAGAACCGATTGACTGGCCTATTTTACTTAAAATCACAGATCGAATTTTAAAGGAAGTCCCCAACGTCAACAGGGTTTGCTATGATTTAAGTCCCAAACCCTGTGCTACTATCGAGTGGGAGTAAAATAACACTGTATGTCACCTACTGACCTTCAATGATTGATTTTATAAACCGATAATTCAAAAAAATATGAGCAGTCGCCTTGCTTTCTGAAATAGGCTCTGCTCATGGGTAAAAGATTCGGTTCTTCTATTTCTTTTCACCCGCACAAGGGTGTTCTTTTTTGTCTCCGTGGCATTTTTTGATTTGTTCTTCGCTGCATTTGCCGTGGGCAGGTCTTAAATCCGGTCTTTGACATTGATTTTTACCTTCACTCATCGTTTTTACCTTCCTTTCTCCAGCATCGATGTTCTCCCGTGGTATGTTTGGTGCAACTACCTGGGCTTTCGGGAATTCTGGAAGCTAACGCCAAGAGCTCTTTAGCCGCTTCTGTTAGGACCTCCCTTTCAACGCCATAATGAGTGTAATATCCACGCTTTTCCCCTTTGACCACTCCGGCCTTTCTCAAAAGCTGAAGGTGCTGGGAAACTGCGGCTTTGGAGATATTCAAGTGTTCGGCCAGAGCACCGACACAATAATCATGTCCTAAAAGAAGGGTTACAAGCTTAAGCCGTGTTTCATCCGCCAGGGCTTTTAATACTTCCCGAAAATTATCCATGGTGTGCACCTCAAAATTCTATTTAAGTAATTGCTTAAATATATTATAGTTTAATTAAATATTTTTGTCAATATTTGCAAAAACAAATATGCCATCAACACCAAAAAAGCCCAGTATTACTGGGCTTTTTTGTTCCGCAATCATGCGGTCGGCTTTTATAAGCAGTATTTTCATTACAACTGATAAGTGGCGAGATAGGCTTCCATGGTAGCATCCAAAATTCTTCTCGGACTGCTGGCATCGCCGATAACCAGAACATTTTGGTACTCTTTCTTCAAGGCCTCGACTATCTCCGCTCTGGGCTCGTATCCGGTGGCGATAACCACCTGGTCCACATCCAGTGCTTGGTCGTTAAATTTGATTTGGGTTGGGGTTATTTCTTTCACCGTGGCATTGACATGAATGCCCACCTGGTATTCCTGCAACTCCCTGAATAAATGACCCACAAAGGTAGCTCCGATGTCTTTGGCAATTCCGTCCAGCATCTCAATGATATGGACCTTTTTGCCCTGTTTGGCCAGATATTTTGCGGTTTCGGTCCCTACAAGCCCTCCGCCGATAATGGCAATCCGTTCCTTGGGCGCAACCTTTTTGTTCAAAATATCCTCCGCCAGGACAACCTGCGGCCCGTCGATTCCCGGGATTGGCGGCTTGGTTTGAACGGAGCCGGTGGCCACAATCACATAGTCCGGCGCAAATTCCCGGAGGTCCGAAGGATTCTTGACTTCTTTCCTGACGACTTTCACCGGCAGCTTTTCAATCTGCCTTAACAAATACTGCCGGTATAAAAGGAAGGTTTCCTTATCCGGCGGTGTTGCTATGGTCAGGAATTTTGCGCCCAGGTTTTCTTCCTTTTCAATCTGGGTTACCTTATGACCCCTCAGCGCAGAAACCCTTGCGGCTTCCAGTCCCGCCGGACCGGCCCCGATAATCACAACATGTTTAGGATTGTCCGTCTTGGAAATATTTCTTTCCGCTTCATAAGAGGTCCGGGCATTGCCAATGCAATTAATTCCTTCGCCCTTCAGGACGTTGTCGATACAGCCCTGGTTGCAGGCGATACAATACCTAATATCCTCATATCTTTTTTCTTGGATCTTTAACACCAGGTCCTCGTCGGCAATCAGCCCGCGCCCGATCGCCACCATGTCCGCCTTGCCCTCTTCCACAATGCGTTCAATAAGACGGGCATCGTTCAACCTACCAGCCACAATAACGGGGATCGAAAGCTCTTTTTTGATTTGTTCACTATAAGGCACCAAAAATCCTTGTTCGATAAACATGGGCTGGATGCAATACTCGATAGAGTCGTAACTGCCTGCGCTCAGGCTGATGGCCGCAGCTCCGGCCTTTTCCACCAATTTGCATATTTTTTTTACCTCTTCAAATTTAAGCCCGTCCTCCAGATATTCGTCGGCCGAGATCCGAATTGTAACCGGAATTTTACCGGCGACGGCCTCCAGCACATGATTGAAAACCATCATGGGAAAGCGGCATCTGTTTTCGAAGCTCCAACCATATTCGTCAGTGCGTTTGTTGCTGTGGGGCGAGAAAAAACTATGCAGCAGGTATCCATGGGCAAAGTGAACCTCGATCAGGTCAAAACCTGCCTCCACGGCCCGTTTGGCGGCAATGACAAATTTCTCATCGATCTCTTTGATGTCCTCCAAAGTCATTTCCCTGGGATCGTTCCCCAATATGCCGCAGGGTATGGCCGAGGGAGCAATGGGCTGAATACCCGTAACTGCGGCGGTAGCCTGCCTTCCGGCATGGTAAAGCTGCGCCCCGATTTTACCGCCCGCTTCGTGAACCGCAGCGCAGAGCCTTTTCAAACCCGGCACAAATTTCTCGTCATAAATGGCCAACTGGGTCGGCAGTCCGCTGCCTTCAGGCGAAACAGAAATGGAACCGGTAATGCTGATCCCAATTCCTCTTTTCGTTCTGTCCACAAAAAAGTTGATCAAGCGGTCGCTCACGTCTCCACCGAAATGTGCCAGCCCATTTTCCATGGGAGCCATCATAAACCTGTTTTTCACTTCCAAATTCCCGATTTTGATCGGTGTGAACAATTTTCGCATCGTGCGATCCCCTCCTTAAGATTGATTACCGGGAAATAAAAAATGCCAAAAATAGCGATCTGCAGTTATTTATTCATTATACATATATTTCCCAATAATAATCAATCACATGCGGGACAAAACAAATCCATGTTAATAAAGCGGCTGTTGCCAAAGAACTATTTAAGTTCGTTGGGCAACAGCCAGTTAATATGCTAACTTCTTTCGAAGCAAAAGCTTTCGTCTTTTAGATGGAAGTTTTATCTGGAAGGATTACTTTCCAAACGGAAATTTTGGGTATCGCTACATCTATCTTAATATTATTTAAGGATATTTTTGAGAAGTTAGGTAATAAAAGATGCCCCCGTTATCGGGTAGAAAACGAATCGCTCCCACAACAAAGCGCGAGAGCGATTTGCCTGCGCGGGTTCCGCGCTGGTGTTAGTGGTGATTTTGTACATTTTCGAACTCTGTATCTAATTTCATCGTTCAAGTCTCAATGCGTTCCTCGAAGCAGATGCAGTCTTAATTTTTGGCAGAGTTGTTTTTGTTCCATTTTCAGAAGTAATTGAATTATATCATGCTTTCCGCAAACTATTAACAAAAGCCGGCTGATACATTACTAACCTTTCCTTAAAAAAGTTTCTGGAGCAACCACGCAAACACGCCACGATTCGCTGTTAATAACTCAATAACTGCAATTGTGACAATTAGCAAGGCTCCCCAAATAACTGACCATATAATCATTCTTTTTCGGGCAAACTTTTCTGTGTCCACCAAGAGTTTGTCTTCTCCAAACGCTTCATTAATTTCTGCTTCAGAAAGAACATCGCTATAGTTTTTCTTGAGTGCGACATAAGCCTGTTTTGTTTTCGTCAGTTTTAAGTGAGCTTCATAAAAGCAAATACCCAAATAAACCATCGAGCCAATTATTACAAGTTCAATGATGTAAATGGTGTCCCGCGAAAAGATATTATCCCATTTTTGTGTAGCGCCGACTTTTGTCAAAACGACCGTAAAAAGAAATCCAAAGATGGCAATTAGATTAGCTTTGAATTTAGAATTGATACAGCATAATCCCCGACTTGCGCTACCACATCGCGAATGAACTTTGAAATATCCCTCTTTAAGTCAAGGTAGCGGTCAACATTGTTTCGCAAGTAAAGGTTGTAGTTGGTTTTTATTGAATCATAAACTTTTTCGTCTATATCAAGCAAATTGGAGTATTTACAATGTAAACTGATAACATTGTGGGCAATCAATGCTTTATCGGTAGGGTTGCCATCCGTAAAGATCCAAGAATAAATCTGAAGCCATTCAAGGTTTTCATCGATCGCATCAAGTTCCAATGAGTAAGACATGGTTCTCTGTCCGCTGATTTGAAGGGCAAGCGTTGTTTCAACAATTGATGCAGACGAAGCCGTATATATCAACGAAAGAATTGTCGCAAGTTTTCCAAAAAGTGATTTTAAGCAATCGGCGTTTTCCTCAATCCCCTCAATTGCGAAGTCTTCTGGGATTACTTCAAAGCTATTCATATTATAGAAGTACGCTGTTTCTTTGCATACGCGCAATCGCTGGCTTCTATTCAATTTTGGTGAAAACTCCGATTTTTCGTTAGACACAAATGCCAGCGTTCCTGTTGACAACGTGATGTCAAAATCAAATACCTCGAATAAAAGGTATTCTTGGGAGGTTAAGAAAGACGAAAACCAGCTAAGAATATCGACAAGAGAATTGCGAAGCAAATTGTCTGCAAATGTATCAAAATTGAATATTGAAAATTTGTTTGCCGAGACAGTCTTGTCAATTTGAATTTTCACTTCGATACTATCGTCTTGTGCCAATCCGTCAATCAGCAAAGATAAATCAGGAGGGTCTGTCTGCTGATTCGTGATCGGCATGATATCGCCACTGTCATTTTTGAAAGAAAGGGTTAGTGTGTCCCTTGGGGGGACAAGGGCACAGATAGCCTGAACGAAAGTTGCTTCGGGGAGACAACGAACGGATGTCGTAAACGAAGCTTCTACCGTATTCATACGCTCAGAGATGCTTATTTCATTACATTGAAAAACACGCTTTATTTCCGAAAACAGTTTCATGTTGCATCTCCTTTCGCGCTTCTTATCATTATATGCGTCAGTGCCTAATAACGGGACTTGTTAGGAACTTCTTAAAAGTGTCCTCATTGTTTGTTCTGACTCGTATGTATCTCACCCCATTTTCTTCTATGGATTGTATCGTTCCTGATAAGTCCTCTATGTCACGAGTAACCTTTAGATCGATACCATCATTGATAGGGTAGACTTTCCTAATTCGAGCGTTGATGGCGCTGTTGACGGCGTTGAATTGGCTGTCAAAATTCCTCTTTTGTGGCTGTTCTAAGAGCTTTTCTCTTATAGATTGTATTTTTTCCGGCTTGAGTTCCGGGTCTACGGGTTGGTAACTCCCTAAAACCGCATCAACCATTGTGGGGAAATCAATATGGTCGTTGTTCTTGAGATATGAAACAAAGCCATTTCTGATGATTGTGTGGTCTGGACTGGAGATGCCACGGAAGTTCTGATTCAGTGTGGCATCGATTGCTTTGAAAGCACGTGTTGTGTTGGACTCATCACTATTCATCTCATCCAATTCCAAAAAGTCGTCGTTCCAATATTTGGCAACTGTGTCTGAGTATATTTTTGCATGGAATTCGTTAGCGTTTAAGTCGAGTAAATCAATCAGGCATGATTTCCATATTGTCTTCTTGTCTTTTGAGAACCCTGTTTTGAAAGTGAAGTCAGCATCATCCACCCACTCGGAATGCTGCACCTTTGCCAACAGGTAAATGTAGCCATTGGCTTCCTCATCGAAGAGCAACGCCTGAATCAAACTGCCTTTTTGCACATTCGTACTGGTACGTGAAATACGTTCTTGCGCAGCTACTTCCTTTAATAATAACCTGTTCGCCATCCCATCCATTTTGGAGGAAACCAATGTCACATCAGTTTGGTTCGCGCATACAGTTAAAATGCTACCGATGACTTCGGTTGCATTTGAGCGCGTCTTATACTCCCGAACAGAATCGTTGCTCCTGATGTGTTCTATCAACTCGGTAACATATGCCTCAAACGCTTCCGGCGTTTCTCTTGACAGAATACGCTGCTGCTCGTAGTCGATTATCCGAATAGATTTCTGCGTAATTTGCATAGCGGCCTTCTCCTTTTATATTGTGATGCTGTAATGGCAATGTGGCTGTATTGTTCCAGGCATTGATCTGTTTGACAAAAGCGCATAGCTGTTCACTTAGTTCAAATGCCCTTTCAGCAACCCTTCCGAGTTTTCATAAGGCTTGTCATTTTCCAGATTTGCAGATTTTCAAGTTTTTCTGACATTCCGAGCGCGGCAGCAATACCTCAGCCAATGCATCCACAAGAAAATCGGAATTATACTGTTTTTCCCAAAGGGACAGAAATTGTATAGTATTTCCGGTCTCTCAGCCAACTTTGGAGTGCATAGCTGGGAGTAATGTCGATTCAATTTTTTACAACGATTTCAGTAAAGCTTTTATATTTCGGATCGACATTGATGGAGGCTTTCGCTTTCTTTACATCGACAAGGATGTGTTGGGAAAACTCTTCTTTAAGGTAATAACCCCTTTCCTTTTCTTTTACAACAGAAAGAAGCTCCCAATAGCAGTATGCCAGTTTTTCATTTATCTCTATAATAAATTCTCAATCGATTTTCGTTCCATATTTTAGGAATATTATAGCAGGCAAAATCAAACTTGCATATAAAAATGTTTAATTACTCCCCTTGAAAATAATGACCACCGAATACTTTTTCTGAACAATATCTGATGGCCTTTCGTTTCCCACTGCCTTTATCAATATTGGAGCAGGTTCCTCTTTCAATCTGTGTTACGAGATAATCATCCATTCCAATAATAGCAATGTATTTGCGATTTCCTAACATCTTGTCAATATCGGCACGTGTTCATTTGGGCTTTGGGTGGGAGAGGGGAGGCTGTGAACTTCCAAATGAGCAACAATTTTGCCAAGGCTGAATCCAATATGATATAGATGGAAGATCGGGCGAATAACATCCGACTCTTTTTCATTGATAACGTATTCATTTTTTAAGCAGAGCCATGTAATCTCAGATATTTGCATACCACTTGCACATTGGGGATATTTTCCCATAGGTCATAGTCCCCAATAACACCCAAGCGGTATTTCGCGCGGGAAACAGCAACATTGATGATATTGGGTTTCTGACCCACCCATTGTGCGGCACCTTTTCCGCTTTGTGCGTCACAGCCAAGTACCAGCAGCACTTCGTTTGCTTCCTTTCCTTGGAAAGTGTGAATAGTGCCACAGTTTTCTTTGAGCCAGTCGGTGATGTCCTGAGAATCCATCTTTGGCAGTTTTCTCTTGATTACCGGACGAATTGCCTCTTTTAACGCCGCCTCTACTGAAGTAAAAGGAGTTATTATATACAAATCAGGCAGACCGCTATAAACATCCATGGCCTGTGTAAACAGGTTAACCGCAACGTCAATCTGTTTCTGCACGGTATGATTCTTATTACCCTTTTCTCTACCCTTAACATCAAGCCATATGGATTGAGGCAGCAGAAATTTTTCTGTCGGATCCGGTTCAAGGGTCTCGAAAAACATCCTGCCGTTATAAGCAATCTCATTGAAAATTTGATACATGGGATTAAGACAGCGGCGATGCACAACCAACGGACAGCCCAGCCACAACTTTTCATCACCTAAAACCCGAATGCCGCCGTATGGATTAAGCTGATCAGCCAGTAGTTGAACCGATAATTCGGGTAACCGATAGATGGGTGATATTTTGTTTTCATCAGCAAATCGTTTTAGCAGTTCTTTGGGAATAGTAACAATCGGCTCCACTTGCAACGGATCGCCGACAATAATAGCTTTTTGTGTTCGCCACAACGCACCTAAAGCACTCTGAGGCGTTGCCTGCCCCGCTTCATCCACCACCAAAATCCCCAGTTCCTCAGCCTGCACCCCCTCCAAAAAGGACTGTACTGAGGCAAAGGTGGTCGAAATAACCGGTACCACTAACAACAAAGTGTTAAGCAGATCACCGTAAGCGGTTTCGCAATCGCTTGTCATAAACTTTCCGTCCCACATGGCAAAGAGCCGCATCAGATTTTGTTTTACGCAGTTGCTGGATAATACAAAGGCCTTGTGCAGCATGAGCGCCTGATAGAATAATTCTTCCCGCAGCTTGTCATACTCGGCGTAAGTCCATGGGCAGGCCGTTTGGGAACGCTTATTTTTACTGATATCTTTCCAAAAGTCAGCATCCGCCCAATTGCCGCCAAAACGCGCTTGATATGCAGCAATTGCCGCATTAATGGTCTGTAGTTTTTCTTCTGCTTGCGTCAGGTCTTGTTCGGATAGCTGATGTCGTGTCTGTGCCACCTGTACGACCTCTGTCTGTGTCTGGCAGGCGGTTCTTTGGCGGGTGATGTTAATGACTGTTTTCTGTACGTCTTGTTCAGTTTGTTTCCATTCCTTAATGACGGGGTTATGTTTAAATAGCCACCAGAAGATACGTTTTAAAAACCAGAGACTAGATCGTAATATCGTGATATTTTGTTGCTGCAGTACCAGCGTATTTTCCAGGTTGCCCATTTCTTGCTGTGCTGCCAGCAAAATTTCCTGTTGTCGGCTAAGCTCAGCCTGTGTCTCCACATTTTTGCTGTGTGCAGTCAGATATCTTACCTTCGCTTGCTCCTGTTCAACCAGCATAGCTTGCGCCTGCGCAATATCATTTCGCATATCGGTCACGGCTTGTAGTGCCGCCCGAAAATTTTGACGCGCCGTACTCCAATCCGGTGGATCTACTTCGTAGTAACGCTTGAGCGTCACCCCGTCATTCGCCCACCAAAGGCGGTCTCTGAGAGCTTTCAGATGGCTCTTCTTTCCCAGTTTGGCCGAAATAAGC
>ENA-UPSB01003043-UPSB01003043.1-bioreactor-metagenome-genome-assembly--contig:-NODE-3043-length-14090-cov-4.216886_pt1 | contig 14090 bp, 19 predicted proteins | sample MGYA00238182_ERZ773286 | MGnify/ENA primary metagenome ERZ773286 (study PRJEB29026, sample SAMN07631240) | bioreactor metagenome | isolation source: Switchgrass digestor | place: USA: Dartmouth... | reverse complement strand
TAAGTTTTCCATCTTTTACAACGCCGTCCAGGTCAACGCCAAAAATGCCATTTGCAAACTCAATGCCTATGCCGTCAAAGCCGTATTTGCTGACGGCCTTAACCGCTGTTTGAAAGTCGCTCCAGGTCGCCGGATCGTTCGCCTTTGCATTGTAGCCGGTCTTTGGATCCTTCGGTATCTTGTCGTACTTGCCTTTTTTTTCGTTATATTCCAGCTTAAAACATACCCATTGCTTAAGCTGCTTTAAGCTCTCAGGAATATTTTTGTATTTCTCCATAACCTCACTCCTTAAAATATTCCCACATGGGGTATATTTCTTATTGATTAAGTCCATATTATTAAGGCATGGCGGCGGCGTCAAGCCGGCCGCCAATGCCCCTATAAAGCTTATATAGCCTATAAAGCTTATACATTTTTTTGCTAAACTCTGGAAGGCTTGTCCTGACTGGGTTTATTGGCATTTTTTGCCCCTTTGAATGTTACCACTTTTCACCCCTACCGTTACCACTTTTCACCCCTACCGTTACCAGTATTCACCCCTACCGTTACCACTTTTCACCCCTGTTTTATAGTCTGATGGTAACGCTATAAACAACTTGGCCGCGTCTGTTCTCAACATAACCGGCTATAAAATCTTCTTGCTTCCAATAGTCCAGTATGGTTTTTATTTGGTCGCGTACTTTGGATTTTTTCTTTCTTAAAGCCCCGTCGCTTGCTGCTTGTATATCAAGCTGATTATATACAGTTTCATAGAGAATGGTTTTACTTAAATTAGGATTGTTTTGCATGGATAAGATCCGGCGATATAAATAGCCTTGTAGTGTGATAATTTCCTCGTTTTTATTGATAGGCGTATTAAGCAATTTTATATCAAATCGGCCTATCTGATTCTTTTTACTGGCGTATTCATATAAAACCGGCGTTCTTAATATCCTTAAGCACTCAACAACGGTACCGTTTAAGGTTGCTGTTACTCGCTCTCCGCTTATAAGGCTGCCGTCGTACTTAAAACTATCAAAGCCGTATGCTTTGGCTTCTTCGCTTGCGTCTATAATAAGCCTGCTATACATACATTTTGTTATGCTGTTGCTAATAGCTTCTGCCTGCTTTGCTTTTAAGGTTGCCTTTGGGTTCCCGGTCATTACCTGGTATATCATTTGCGGTGTTATGTACTCATTGCCGCCATCAACGTATAAAGTAATAATAGCGTCGTGTACTTCTCTATCATAGGCGGTAAGCTCTTTACGGCCTTTTATTTGTACGGATCCGTTAAGGTTATCAAAGTCTATGCTTGCAAGGGTTGTTATTTGCTTTTTACTTCCCCGGCGTTCCATTGCTAACTGTTGTATATGGCCGCCTGTAAGCTCATTACTAAAAGCAAGGTTGCTTACTTTATCTGTTGGGGCTAAAAAGTTCGCCGGATAAAAAGTATTTACTACGGCTTCCGGTACCTTTGTTATATCCTGGTGTTTTGTCCCTTTTGGTGCCACATATTCGCTGCGCTTAATGGTATTATCTACAAAGGTCTTAAACTCTTTGTAAAGCTCTGCATTACCTTTTAACGCTTCAATATGAAGGTGTAAACTGCCTTGTATTCGCTTTTTAACGTCCTCGCCGTCAAGCAATACTTTACTTTCGGTGCCATTGTTAAAGAATTGGTATAGCTCATATATAAGGCGTATTGTTTGGTTTTTAGCGTCCTCTAATATCCTGTTCAAATCTCCGTTTAATTCGTTGAATTGCCTGCGTTCTGCCTTATCAAATAGTTCTGCGCGTTCTTGATTATAGGCCTTGTTTAATTCGTTCCACTTCTCCCTTGCTGCTCTCCATTCTGGGCTGCCTTTGGCTTCCCATGCGTCCAGTATTTCATTTTCTTTTTTTATGGCTGTTTCCCATTCTTCGGGGTTGTCCTTTGCGTTTATTCCCTCGAATAGGTATTCTGTATTTGGCGTTGGGTTTAGCTTCTCTGTAAGTTCTTCCAACGCCTTAAAAGCCTTTTCGTATTTTTCTTCTATAGCCTTAATTTGCGCCTTTTCCTGCTCTGTAAATTCTACAAACATGGTAATCACCCCTTTACTTTTGTAATCATTGTAAACAATGTAAACACAATAAACAAGATAAACATTGTAAACTCTGTAAGCTGCGTAAACATTGTAAACTATTCTTTATTTGCGGCTTTTTCATTATCTATGCCTAAAAGGTACTCTCTCATGGCTTCCTCTGTAACATACCAGCGCGTACCAACTTTACGGGCTTTTATGCGGCCTTCTTTGAGAAACTTTCTTATACTCTGTGGGGTCATATTAAAGATTTTGGCTATCTCTTGCACATCATAAAATTTGATGTCGCCGATCTGCTTCATTACTTATCCTTCCTTTCTATGATTTCTTTGCCTTCTAAAAACTCGGCAATCATCTTATTTACAACGTCCTTTAAGGTTTCTCTTTCGGTGTATGCGTAATCTTTAAGCTTCTCTAAAAGATCCTCTCTTACAATGAAGGTTGCGCGCGTGTAACCGTCCCTTAAACCTTCTTGGCTCGATTTTTCATATTCCCGGTATATAGTGCGCGGCCTTCCCATATTGCTTCTTGGTACCTGTAGCAACCCTTGTTCCTCTTGCTGTTCTGTTTCTGGCTGTTCAAAGAATTTGCTTACTGCCTGGTCGGCTAATCCTTCTATTTTCTTTTTACTCATGTTTTACTACCTCCCTTAATAATTTCAACTGTTAAAGCGTTATAGCCTTCGGCTGTTGGCGAAACAGGCGAATATGTAAGAATATCCGTTTGGTTGGCCTGGGCTTCTCTTGTAGCCACACTTGCCCTTATAGCCGTCTGAAATACTTTGGTATTCATTCGCTTTGCTGCGGCTTTTATAGCCTTTTCAAACTCCCGGCTTAAAAGGGTTCTGTTATTATGCTGCGTAAATAATAGCCCTTCAATCTTTAAGCCTGGGTTACTGTGTTTTCTTACTGCTTCAACGGTGTTGTATAATTGGCTTATACCTTGTAAACTTAATATATCGGCTGATAATGGAATAATAACGCTGTCGGCTGCTGTTAAGGCATTTATGGTTAATATCCCTAATGAAGGCGGCGTATCAATTAAAATAAAGTCATAGCCGCTTTTTATCGCTTCTAACTTATTCCTTAATAGCTCCGGCCGCGTAAATTCCATATCTGCGCCGCTTAAAAGAATATTAGCTGGTATAATATGGCCACTCTTGACTTGCTGCAAAGCTTCTTTAATACTGACTTTGTCGCGTAATACTTCGTATACTGTGGGCTTATTTACGTTGTCTGCACCGGAAATAAAAGATAAATTACCTTGCGGATCCAGGTCTATCATTAAAACCTTATATTCCTTATAGGTCAATGACGCGGCCACATTATGGGCTGTTGTAGTCTTGCCTACGCCGCCTTTTTGGTTAGCTATTGCTATAACCCTGGGCATGGTTCCACCCCTTTCTAATCTTTTTCTGTTAAAACGCCATCTTAATAAAAGCTGTTATATGCTTCTTCCGCTTCTTCTTCGGTTCTCATGTCCATAAAATACTTCATGTTGCTTTCCAGCTGCTTTATGGTTTCTTTGTCAAGCTTTAAGGCTTTTGCTGCTAAAATCATGTATCCAATAGCCGCCGCGTTTGTCATACCGTCCATGTTTTCACTCCTTTTTTACTTTAATGTTTACTTGGATTTTATTATAATATTATTTGCTGTTTAATGTCAAGAAAATAAGGGCTATGATTAGCCCTTATTTAATAACTTTCAAATATCTTGGTGGCTTTTTCTTAAGCCTTTTAGTTTTGCCGGTTTCACTATCAAATAAAAATTCTCGGCCCTGCTGGTCTGTGTGCATGGTGTAGGTCTTAAGGCCGTTCATTTCGGCCCATTCTTCCGCTAAAGAAGGCTGTCCCTCTAATCGTCTTATATTGCTCATATAGCCCATAACGGCTACATTAAACTCTGTAATATCCCAATTAGTGTACTCCCAAATAAATTCTAATGCGTTCTCACCTATGGGCTTGTCCGGGTCAAGGCCTTTTATGTAGTCCCTGGTATAAAAATAGTCTTTCATTTGCCATTTATGGCCCTTGTATTCCTTCTCTATTGGAAATAAGGTCATAAATTCACCGGGGGTTAAAGTTCCTATTAAGTCTAAAATCACGCTTGCAAATTGGAAATCGCTTATTGCCTCGTCATAAGTTATGGCTTGCGGTTCCGGCTTTGTGTTTACTGCTTTTAATCCATAAAAGATAAGCTTTTTAATAAAGGGACTGGGGTTTTGCTCCTGGTTCTCGCTGTATGCTTTGGCTGTATTTCGGAACGCCTTTAAGTAAAGATAATGTTTTTCCTGGCTCTTTGGTGTTCTCATGCTATCGCCCCATTTCTATAAAAGCAAGCTGCCATTAAATTTACTGCGTCTGAAAAACCTTTACTGTATCCTTCGTCTTGGGCTATTCTCTCCATGGCACAAGCATAATTTGATAAATCAAGCTTTATCTTCTTGTCAAGTGTGTTTATGAGGGCCTCAAACTTTTCAGAGGCTTCTTTATACTCCTCATTTTCCTTTAATTTGGCCCCTATTTCTTCGTAAACAACTTCCCAATTCTTTGTAACCATTTCAAATACGTTTTTCATGGTAATACCTCCTTAATACTTTAATGTTTACTTATTGATTACCTACATAATACAACATGATTATTCTATTTGTCAAGTAATATTTGTAAAATAAATAAACAATGTAAACATTAAAGTCGGATAAAAAAGAAAAACCCCGCTATTATGCAGGGTTCGGCTTCCGGTTCCTTTATTTATTTTTTTCTAAATATTTGATTATGGCCGTCTTAAATGTATCCAGGCAATAAAAGGTTTGTCTTGCTAATTCCTCATAGTCATAGTAATTCAATGTTTCCCTGGGGCTGCTTGCGCAACTTATGTTTGATCTGATTTCTTCACTGAATGTTATTAAGGCTTCGTTTAATTCCTTCTCTAAACGCTCTAAATTCATTTTTAAGCCCCCTTAATTTACTTTATAGGCATATATCTTAAGGTCGTTTTTATAGCCCTCATAATCGTCTATGCGCGTTATTCCGTACTTTTCGCCTTTGTATTCTATAGCCATTGTGGTATCAATGTCATTACGCCAATTTATTTCAAAGATGGCTTCAACTTTTGTATTTGATGTTGCAGCTGCAAAAAATTCGCTTCCGGATATTTGACGATAATAAGCCCATATATTTTCTGCTACTGTTATCCATTCTTCTAACGGATAGCCGCATTCGTCCGTTTTTGTTGTTCTCTTTACAATGTTTATTTTCTTGTCCTTTAACATTTTTTTCATAGCTCTTTATCACTCCTTTATAAAGCGTTCAAAAACTCGTTATAATGCTCATATAAGCCCACATAAGCATTTAATAAGCTTGCGGTACCATCTATACGCATTTTTGCACTTTGCGCCTTAATGGGTACAATATTGCCGTTTCTATCGGTCTGTACGCCGGTATTAGTCAAACACCATTTAAGGATATTCGAATTATTATAATTTATCTTCTTGGCTTGCAGATCCGCGCCTAACATCTGCATAGGTAAGCTTAAGGTTTTAGCTCCCTGTATGCAGCGTACCATCTTAAAGCCGTAATTCTCCATTTCCTCAACCCAATACTTTGCGCTGTAGCTGTCATAATAAACCCACAAAGGGGTTATACCCTTATCGTTTACCATCTCTAAAAACCAGGCTGTAACGTCGCCGTAATTGATTGAATTGCCGTTGCAAAGCCTTAATAAGCCCTGTTCAAGCCATTTATCATAAGGTATTTTTTCAATCTTTACGCGCTGTTCAAAGTTATCACGCGGCAACCAATACATTTGATGAACAAAGCGTTCCTCTGTATCCTTATCCATCATCAATAGTGTTGCACAAGTTAAGTCTGTGGTTATACTTAAGTCTGCGCCACCTATGGCGTAACTGTTTCTGAAACGTGCTATATTAAAGGTTTTCTCATTGTTAATATCATCAAAGCTTAACCATGCTGTACTTACGGTATCCCTAATATTAAAGTCCTTTGTCAATATTCCGCTTAAGTCTTTGGGGCTGTTTTTGGCTCTCTCAACCTTGTTTATAAGGTCGTCAAGCTTCTTAATTGTGCCTAAACCTGGGTTAGCTTTTTCCCATGCTTTAGGTTCCTGCCATTCCTCCCGGTCGTCCAGCTCATAAATTACGGGTAAAAATGTTTCGTCTGGAAATGTACCATCAACGACGTTGCAAGCATAGGCGTACATATCATCAAATATACATTCTCTGACTGTTCCGGCCGTTGTTATCATTACAAGTAAAGGTTGACGCCTTGCGCTCTGGCTCTGCTTCATAACTTCGTAAAGGTTTCTGTCTTTAATGCTGTGCAGCTCGTCAATGATAACACAATGGGCGTTTAAGCCGTCCAGGGTGTCGCTGTTCTTGCCTAAAGGTTGGAATTTACTCATTGTCAAAGGAAAATATAAATCACTCTTACGCTTCTTAATGTACCGGTTAATCTCCGGGCTTTGCTTTACCATGTTGTGGGTTTCATCAAAGATAATGCGCGCCTGGTCCTTTTTTGTGGCCACACTATAAACCTCTGCGCCTGGTTCGCTGTCTGCAATCATCATATAAAGAGCAATGCCGGCAAGCATGGTACTTTTACCGTTTTTACGGCCAACCATGAATAAGGTTTCCCGGTATTTCCTTAAGCCTGTTTCTTTATTGATAAACCCAAAGAGCGCGGATATATAAGCCTTCTGGAATAATTCCAGTTTAACCGGCTTCCCTGCCCATTCGCCTTTTGAGTGCTTACAAAATTGCTCTATAAAGCGTATAGGCTTTGTTGCTCGGTTCTCGTCGAATATATAACCGTCCTTTGGGTTCTTTATATCATCAACAAGCTTCTTATATTGCTTCCTAACTCTTTCAGAAACAATACAAGAGCCGTTACATATCTCGTTGTAGTATTGTTCTATATAGTTCATCATATCACCGCCTTAATTAGCCTTTATAAACTCGTATAAGGCGTTTTCTTGAATGTCCTGTTCAACTTTAGGCAATAGGTCGGTAAGCTGCTTATAAAGCAAGCTATAACGCTGTACTGTGGTATTATAAGCCTTTAATGCCGGGCTTTCTCTCATAAACTCCTGTTTGCCTTGCTTAAACAATTCAACTGTACCGGTTTCTTTTAACTGTTCCTTAAGCTCGTCCAGGGTTAAAGTCATAAAGGTAAGCTCTTTTATTAAGCTTTCAGCTATCGGCTTTTTATCTTCCGGTACTTGCTTTAATATCTTGTTAAACTGTCTTTTGATTTTGGATAATTCCTTATCTCTGTCTATTTCCATGTATTTCACCGCCTTATTACTACCTGTTTAATAACTGTTTACCCCTCCCCTAATATGAAAACTCATGGAGGGGTTTTCAGAGGTGGGCACGTGGTATCCAGGCCGGCCACTCTTTTCATCAACCCCGGGGGGCTTTGATTAGATTGCCGTTTTCATCAAACATTAAGCCTTTTGCTGTTGTTTGCGTGTTTCCATGTATAGCTTGATGGCAATTATGGCATAAAGCCATTAAATTACTCCAATTTAACGTAATATTAACGTCATTTATGTTGTATGGTGTAATTGGTTTGATATGATGTACTACCCTTGCCATATCCCCACACCGTTCACAAATATAATTCTTGCTGCTCATGTATGCGGCTTGTGTTTGTTCCCATTGCCTGCTATTGTAGAAGTTCCTTGCAAAGTCCTTTGCCATGATATCACCTTGCTTTAACTGTAATAGCTTTAAGTAAACCGTCAATAGTCCTTTGCAGCTTCTCACTGTCTGCCTGCTCTGCGTTATACCACAACTGTAATATAAACTTACTGGCCGTTCTTGCTAATGGTTCGGTTTCCTGCTGTTCTGGCGTCATTCCGGTTGTTACTTCAATGTAACCTGGTATAGCTTCAAGTAAGGATAGTATGAGCGCGTCGTTGTCTGTGCCGTCTATTCTTAAATGTTCTCTTGCTTCCTCTAAACTTAATACCATGTTATCAACTCCTTTATGTTAGTAAAGGGTACTGGCTAACCCTCCGCTAACCAATACCCCCTACTTTAACCTACGATATGGAGGTAATTATTTAATTTATTACGCTTCGGCTTCATGGAGCTTTACAAAGGCTTCTGTAACGATTGGTTTACAGTCTGCTATTGCCAAAGCTCTGTAATCAATAAGGCCACTTCTAAAGCTGCTTTCTCTGGATACTTCGATTACAATACCTTCTGCAAGGTTGTAACCCATGTAATTGAAGTTACCCAGGTAAATATCACCGTCGGCAATGTTATCATCAATTACAACCTCGCGGCCTAAAATGTAGCCAATGCTTTCATTCTTCGGATCCGCTATAAAGATAGGTCGCTTATTCTGGTCTACAATGCCGTATACATGAGTATAAAGGGTTGCGTTATTCATAGCCCATTTTGCGCCCTGGCTGTAACCTCTCTTAAGCAATGCCATTGCTGCCACAAAGTCCGCATAGGTCGGAATATCTCCGTTTGCGTATTCAATAGCGTTTGTGTCTTTAGTCCAGGTAATGCTTTCAAGGCCTGTTCCCTGTCCTTCTCCGGTACCGTTTACCAAAGCGTCGGCAATACATTCCATTACGCAAGCGTTAAGCTCGTCTATAAGGTATTTTTCAAAGGCGTCAATGCTCATTCTCTTTGCGGCTGCACTGATTGAGAATACTTTGAGAATTTCATATCCGTTAAATGATACTGCAACGGGTTCATTCTTTTCGCTTTCAACCTTTGCGCCTTCTGTATGCCAACTTGCTTTATTGGCCGGTGTACCTACGGGTACGGCTATCTTTGTTGGTAAATTAAAGCTTCTACATACTGAAATCAAGCCGCCCATAGTGCGCGCTTTACTGATAACCTCATTTAAGGTTGTTGTCGGTAATACTGCGGCTGCGCTTGTTACGGTGTTAAACTGGTCTGCCCTTCTTTCGGCTTTGGTAATATCCATTGCACGCTTAAAAGCTGCGTCCTCAACGGTTGTAAGTTCCTTGCCTAAAAGCTGTTTGAAAAATGCGCTTCTATATTCCGGGCTTGCGAATACGTCGCCTTCTCTGGCTTCAAAACTTCCGTTGTTTGTAAAGCTCGTTCCAGTAATAGGGTTAAACTGCTGCGCCGGTTTCTGGCTTCTCTGTTCAATGTTTTCCTTTGCCTGCTTCAAGCCTTCAAGCTCAATATTAAGGCTTGCAATGTCGGCGTTTGGATCTGTGTCCACAATCTGTTTTATTTCCTTTGCTCTTTTCTCAATGTCTGCAATAGAGCTGTTCATGTAATGGTTAAATGCTTCCTGTATAGTCTTAAATTTCATAAATTTACACCTCTCTCATTAAAATTTGGTTAATGCGTATTTTTGCGGCTGTCCTTAAAGGATCTTCTTTTATTTCCTTCATGGCTGTTCTGGCTTCAACGCTTGTTTGCGGATACGCCGGGAATGGTACTATTGATATTTCATAGATTTTTTCAATCTTAAAAATTTCCCTCGTATTCGTTGCTGCGTCGTACCTGTCGCCGCCTTCTGGTACCTTAAAAGCAAAGCTCATTCCGGTTAAATCTCCGCGTTTTACTGCCGTATAAACGCTTTTTGCTTCTTCTGTTTCCGGTAACGTTGCAATCATCTTAAGGCCTGCCGTATCCTTAATAAGCTGCATTGTTTTTGGTGTCCTTGCTAAAGGTACTTTGCTTAAGTCGTGGTTGTATAATAGCCTTGTGTCGCTTATGTCTGCGTCGTCCAAAGCTCCACTCCTTATAATTTCGATATACTGCCCTGCCGGGTCGTTTATCGTGGTAGGCTGATCGTAAACAATCGGCCTGCCCTCTAATATAAGGCCGCTTTCGCCTGCCGGTTCGGCGGCTCTTATTTCGCAAACTCTAATTTCCTTCATACTTGATTTACCTCCTGTTTTACTTTTCTTTTGGGGTTCTTATTGGCTGTAAATAATACTGGCAGCCAATGCGGCGTTTTGTATTCCTTAAAGGTCTTTACAACTGGTAAATTCAAGGTCTTTCCGTCTATGTAGTATATAAATGCCTGTCCTGGTACTTTGCTTATAAGGCCTTCTCTCTGTAAGTCGTTTATAAGCTCTATGGCTTCCTTATTCCAGCCTGTCCAAAATATTACGTTGTCGCATACGTCGCTATATATTTCTAAATCGCCCTGCCATTCAAAGCCTAACCTGGTAAACAAGTATTCAAGTTTAACGTAACTTGTGCCTTCGTTTTCTTTTATGTACTTGTATGCCTCCGCTTTAATATCCATAGGCTTCTACTCCTTTTTAGGCTCGTTTAATTGATACTGATTAGCCTTATTTGCGTCCACAACATTTAAAGTCTGTAATCTCTTGTCGCCATCTTCTACACCTGGCAAGTTTAATATTTCTAATGCCTGGTTTATGGTTAATAAGCCATAAGGCATAAGCTGCGCTATCAAGTTTACTTTTGTTGCATTACTGCTGAATTGTAGGCGGCCACTTTCAAAGATTATCGAATTACCAAAGGCCTGCTCTCTCTCGTTAAATATCTTCCTGGTAAATTCAAGGCTCATTTGTACCGCTATGGGTTCCAGGGTACTTTCATAAAATGCCGCCCATTGATCTTCTGTATAACTGCTGTTTACAATGGCTTCTGATACGCCTAAATAGTCGTATATCTTGGTTTTTATAGCCTGTATCTGCTTATCGTCAATTATGGCCGGTTTAAGTTCAATAGGTTGATACTCCATTTTCTGGTCTGTGGCTACAACCCCGCCGTCATTTGCAATGCTTAAGTAATCATTTATAAATCTTTCTTTTTCTTCCTTAAGCTTTTCCGGTGCCATAATCTGCGTAAATTTCAATATACCGCGTATGTTTGCGCTGGTCTTAATAGCGTTTATGTAGCCCTCATTTTGAGTATGGGCTAATTCTAATGCTGGGCCTAAAGCTGTGTTAGGGTCCCCTAATAGGTCGTTTTCATTAAAATTGCGGCGTAAATGAATTATGTCCGCATAAGGTAAGATTACCTCCCGGCTGTTACTGAATAAGAATTTACAATAAAGCTCATTGCTGTGGTCTGTTAAAAAGTCAACGTGCATGGCCTTTAATGGGTATATCCCCACAACTTGGCCTCTGCCGTCCTTCTGTAAGTATGCAAAGGCATTGTTATATAAAAAGTAATGCGTAACCATCTTATAGAGCATATCAAAGGCACTCATATAAGGGTTTGGCTGCACTTGTAAAAGCCGGTTTAATTTACTGCTCTTGGCCGGCTCGTTGCGGTCTTGGTAATGTATTACATGGCTGCCTTTAAGCTTGGCTGCGTTCCTTGCTATGGCGTCAACGGCGGCCCTGTAAATGTCATTGCTGTAAGCGTCGCCGCTCCAGGGTGTAAATATTGCTGTAGATCCGCTTAAAAGTTCTGCTCTTTCTACCTTAACCGGTTCCTTTTGTCGTCTGAATAACCTACTAAATAGCCCCGCCATTTCTTCACCACCGTTCTAAATACATTTCATTCATTACTAAATGGCTGATAGTGTCTAAATTAAAGTAATATACCTTGTCGTCTATCCATACGGCTATAAAGCCTGGTATCTCCGGGGCTTCATAGCAAAATCTAACGTTATGTAATACTTCATCATTTTTAAATTTAATCGTTGAAAATTCCATCTTCTTTTTCTCCTTGCTTATGTGCCTATCCACTTTATACCATATCATATTTTAATGTTTACGTCAAGTTTATCATATGAATATGACATGATTATTAAAATTACTTTGTTTATCTATTTTACTCTGTAAACCTTGTTTACAAATAAAAAGCAAGGCGTTAATGCCCTGCTTCTTCCAGTTTCTTTAGCTTCTCCTGGTGCGCTTTTATGGCGTTTTTAATCCTTCGCCTTTCGTCCTCTGGGTAGTCCATCTTATAGGCTGCCATAAGTTTCGTTAACCTTTGCTTTACTTCCTGCTTTTCAATCTCTATGGCCGCCGGCTCTCCCAATATGCCGTAAATGGTTTGCAAATAGTCTTTGTTCATATCGTAAAATACCTTGTCGCCTGTCATAAGACTTATACACTCAATGGCTTTAAGCAATAACTTATAAACTGGTTCCCCAGCCTGTACCCCTTTGTTAATGTCAGTTCTTAATTGTTCGGCTCGCTTAATATTTTCCTGGTGTTCTTTATAAACTGCCGCTAAACGCTCCTGTAAGGCTTCTACGACGTTTTCCTTACTTACTAATGGTTTTATATTACCCTTGTCCTTTTTGTCGCTTGTAGGCCGTTTTAGAGCGTCATTTTTTAATAACTTGTCAATTTCTGCTTGTGTCGCCTGGTTCTGTTCCATTGCATAACGCTTTAACGCTTCTAAAGCCATCTAATCACTTCCTTTTACCGTTGCCAATGGGAAGGTCAAAGTCGTCGGCAACTTTATAAAGGTTATCCGGTTCAAATAAGTCAAAGCGTGGATCATACTTAAACCCACATGAATAAGAGCTGACGCCGTAACGGTTCTTTAAGCATACAAGTTCTATTTCTCGCGGTATGGCCTTCTTGGCCTGGCGTACTTTCTCGCGCTTTTCTTTTATTTTTTTCTCCTGGTTAAATAGATCGTCATTAAGTATTTGCAGCTGCAACCCCCATACAACGTCTGCCGTATATTCAATACCGCCGCTTTCCTTAAAGCTTTCAAAATCAATAGGCGTTAAATAGTTTTGTCTGTTTATACTGCTAATAACAAATAAGACTAAATCATTCTCGCTTTGCAGCTTCTTAAGCCCTCTTATAATGTTGTCAATCTTTTCTTTGTCGCTCTGGCGTGGATCTGTCGGCGGTATAATCTGTAAATAGTCAACTATAACAACCGGCTTTACTTTGAAGGTTTCTATATAAGCCTTTGTATACTCCATGATAGAATAAATATTTGTATCAAAATTGCACTCTATAACGCTGATCCGGTCGGCTATCTTGTTATATTCCTCTGCTGCTGCAATTACTTCCGGTGTCAATTTTCCTGCTCTTATTTTAATTGCGCTTACTGCTGTTGCTTTATTATGTCTTGCCGTAATGCGGCTTAAGCTCTTTGTAACCATTTCAAGCCTGCTTTGTTCCAGGCTAAAATATAATACATGGTCGCCCTGCTCTGCTAATTGGTCGCCTATCTGATGAACAAAGGTTGTTTTACCTAAACTGCTTATTGCCCCCACAACATACAAGCCTGGATATAAGCCGCCGGTTAATTCGTCCAGGTTATTAAACCCTGTTTTGCGGTCTTTATAACTCTTAAATTTGTCAATATCCTTTATGAATATATCTTCTAAATAATGGCTTACTAAATTTTCTTTTAATACCGTTTGCGGATCCTGGCCGCTCTGGTATAATGTATCTTGGTTATTATCTTTGACGGCTTCCGGCGTTGCTGCGCTTGTTGGAGCTGTCTTTTTATTTGTTTCAACTGGTGGTATATATGGCGTAAAATCATTTAAGGCCTTTTTTATTGTCATGTTACCGTATGTATCAGCTCCATGCCTTTTATCCCATTTATCCGGTCTATATAATGCGGATTGTCTAAATAATGCATCCATGCGGTAAGCATTGCCGTTTGTCCAGTATGCTAATAAATTACATAAAGCTAAATCTGCTTCAGATTGTGAAGGATAGCCGCTTATATCTCCATTCCATAAAGCCCGAAATATATGGCCGTTCTTTGCGCTCATGGCCTTATTTATAAGTTCACTGTCTGATAAGTCAAGGTCTGCCGGCTGCTGATTGGTTGGCTTTTGTTCTTCTCTTTTCAAATACTTTGTATGAACAACGGCGGCCTGCGCTGTTCTCTCTTGAATTTCTTTAGGCTTCCCTAATATATTCCCGGTTACTGTAAAAAATCGTCCTTCGGAATACATTTCTATATTACCCTTGCGCCTGTCCTTTGGTGGTATAGTGCCTTTGCAAAGTATATGAACGCCGGTACCGCTTGGGCTGTATTCTGTGTAGCTGTCTAAAGTTTTTATAATGTCCTCTGCTTCCGGTGTAAGTTTTCCATCTTTTA
>ENA-UPSB01003040-UPSB01003040.1-bioreactor-metagenome-genome-assembly--contig:-NODE-3040-length-14094-cov-16.315407_pt1 | contig 14094 bp, 11 predicted proteins | sample MGYA00238182_ERZ773286 | MGnify/ENA primary metagenome ERZ773286 (study PRJEB29026, sample SAMN07631240) | bioreactor metagenome | isolation source: Switchgrass digestor | place: USA: Dartmouth... | reverse complement strand
AGAGTCAGGATAGGGCTCTCATCCCCGCCTTTACAGGCGGGGATTTCCCGCTGGAATTAAAGGCAAAAACTACTGAGGAGAAAAGCTTCCCTCAGTAGAGGTACACTCCCTTGCCAACTCCCAAAAGGCAAAAAAACACAAAAGACATAAAAAACAAAGACTGCTGGAGAATTTTCCCTTCAGGGAGTATGACCCCGGGTTATAACTTGTTCCCGACAAAGAGAGATAAATCATATTTAAGAAAGGGTATGACTATGAAACTTTATCAGAAAAACACATCTCATTTATGGGTAGGAAGTAAGTCAACTGTTCGAAGATTTGCTATTGTTCAGGGAGGCATGAAGCTTTGATTTGTTTTTGACATATTCCCAGAGGCTCACTCCCTTCTCCTCTGCCTCTTCAGAAAGTAGCTTTCTTGCTATGTGAACTTGTTGTAATGCAAAATCACCCGGGAATTCTTTTTCAACCTCTCTTTTTATCTCCTCTATTCTTGTCTTTTTCATACTTTCTCTCCTTACAACAATTCTCCCGGTGTGATTATCTCCACTTGCTTTAGATTTCTCAGGGTGGTTATCATTCTCACGATATCTTTTGTTCTCCTCCTGACAACATGCCGAAAGTTCCAGCTTATCAGGTAGTCCATCTCATTAAGGATCGCAACCGCGATATGATAGGCATCTTCCTGGTAAGAATCAGGAACCGCACCATAATTTACACACTCTTTTGCCAGTTCTTCCACGGATTCACTTATTTCAAGAACTGAAAAATCTTTAGCTACCTATTTCATTTTGTTTTTTAGATCCTGGTCAGGCGTGCTTTCTATCTCTGCAATGGTAAGTTCTGATATGTAAGCATCATAGATCCCAATCCTGGAGAAAAACTCCTCGGTCAATGCTTTTCTTTCCGGATTTCTATCATCAAACAATGCAGAGATTACCGAGGTGTCCAGGTACATTTTCATGATTACATTATACCATATTTATCAGACTACAAAGAAAGTATCTCCTCATAACCCCTTCTATTTCGTCATCGCGAGCATGGCGTATTTTGCCATGCGTGGCGATCTCTTTATTAAATTACCTCAGAAAAGGAAAACGAGATTGCCACACCAGGAATGGTGAGTTTGCAAAGAGAAGCAAGAAAGCCACAAGAAGACTATAATCTGAGAAGGGATTTACAGAGTTTAAAGAGTTTAATAGGGAATAAAAAAGCCATCGGTTCTAACAGACCTTAGCCTTCTTCTTTTCTCACCTTTTGAGTGAGAAACTTCAGGATGGACTTCCACTTAACAAAGCTTTGAGCTTCTAATCTTTCAAGCAGAAGCTCTTTTTTCCATTCTCCGGCTTAATCTCTCAGAACCGATGGCAATAATAATATATCACCACTTTTCTATTTCGTCAATAGGGGGAGGAAAAATTTTTGGAAAATAGAAAAAAAACCCCTTTCTTTCCCCCCCCCTTTATTCACTCTGCCAAATCAATTGTTTGGTAGAGAACCCGGGCACTCCCTCCGGAAGTGGGAGAAGGAAGAAGGGCAAAAAACCTTTAGATTCCCGATTAAAGATTTCGGGAATGACAGAAAAGAACTATAAGGGGGCTCTGCCCCCTTATGAACCCCTATAAACAGAAAAACATAAAAATAAAAGAAATCAAAATAACACAGAGGAAAACTCTCTGTGTTGTCATTCCTGAATGCTTCTATCAGGAATCCAGAGTATTTGTATTTATCTTTCAGCTTGCCGCAGGCACGTCTGTTTCAATCCCTTATAGGTAGATGAACCAAAGATAAAAAATCAATGAAAGGAGGTAGCAAAAATATGGAAAAGTTAATCTCAAAACTGCTGCATTTTTTTGCAGGTAAGCTAATGACTTTCTTTACCTGCAGAGGTTGCTGCATAATTATCATCATTTCAATCCCTCATAGATAGGCCAGACTATAAGGGGGTAAACCCCTTATAGTCTCATCGTGACACTGTTATGGTTAACCGCAAACCTAATATAATTGTTATCCTCTCATCTTGTCATCGCGAGGGTCGTATTGTCGCTTCCCGTGGCGATCTCACCAACTCGTCATCGCGAGGAGCGAAGCGACAAAACGATTCGCTTTTTAAATTCTCTATAATAGGGAGAACGAGATTGCCACGTAAGCAAAGCTACGAACTCGCAATGACCCCATTTGGAGAGAATTGCCACACCCGATAAAAACTGCCGTCTTGCGATGACGGTTAATTACAGTGGATTTGTCCAGACCAGATATGGTAATGGTAAACTTATAACCCCCAAAAAACAAATCTTTAAATCTTTTATCTTTTTTCTTTTAGCCTGCCGCAGGCACGTTCTGTTTCAATCCCTTATAGGTAGGCTAAGACTATAGGGGGAAAAAGACCCCCTATCACCCCCTTGGAAAGGCAAAAAACATAAAAAGACAAAAACCAACTGAGGAAGGGAAAGCCTTCCTCAGTATAAGGGGGCTCCGCCCCCTTATGAACCCCTTCTGTCATTCCTGAATGTTTCTATCAGGAATCCAGAGTATTTGTATTTAATCTTTTATCTTTTGCCTGCCGCAGGCACGGAGGATTCTTTCCATCCTCCGTAGTATTTGCTCTTTGTATTCAATCTTTAAAATCTTTTATCTTTAGCCTGCCGCAGGCACGTCTGTTTCAATCCCTTATAGGTAGGCTAAAAACAGCTTCTGGGTAGATTGTTATCCAGTCTCCCAGATGGGTTTCAATCCCTTATAGGTAGGCTAAAAACTGCATCAGAATATATTACCCAATTATTGTTACAAGAGTTTCAATCCCTTATAGGTAGGCTAAAAACAGATACGATTGAGGATATAAGGGAAGGATTAGAGAAGTTTCAATCCCTTATAGGTAGGCTAAAAACTAATTGTTTTGTGTATAACTCGGAGGGAAAATTCCTCGTTTCAATCCCTTATAGGTAGGCTAAAAACACCGTGGAGCGAAGAAGAAGACGGAATAATCCTCAAGTTTCAATCCCTTATAGGTAGGCTAGACTATAGGGGGACAGAGCCCCCTTATGAACCCCAAAAAAACAAATCTTTAAATCTTTTATCTTTTTTCTTTTAGCCTGCCGCAGGCATGGAGGATGCTTTTTATCCTCCGTAATATTTGTTTTTTTTGTATTTAATCTTTTATTTTTTATCTTTTGCCTGCCGCAGGCACGTTCTGTTTCAATCCCTTATAGGTAGGCTAAAAACACCTTGATACAAAAACAAACTGGTGCAATAGTAGCCGAGTTTCAATCCCTTATAGGTAGGCTAAAAACTCGTTCGAGGGGCTTAAAATAAGGATTCCTTATTTCCTATTCACTTTTCAAGGTGCATGCCTGAGATTATTAAAAACTATTGTTATCCTTTTGTCAAGCGGAGGCTAAAATATTTTTTCTTTTCTGTCGATCCCCGGGGGTTTTTGCGCTATTGGACATCGACGAAAAATTTAGATGATCATCTGGTGGCCACCTTTTTCTACACCTATTATTTCTCGCTCAGTATAACGAGTGGTGCGTAAAATGTAGAAGATTACCGAGTCTTCTTCGAGCTTTATCTTTTTGGTAACTTCTGCTTTTAGTTTTTCGTATTTAGCATCGGTGAGTTCTCCTTCTAAAACTGAGTTTTGCACCCAGTTCAAATATTTCCGAGCAATATTTAAGACCTTGGTTACTCTACTTTGATTTACATCATAAACCATAATGATAAACATTACCATTCAGCCCCAAAAGGAGCATAATTTTCTTCTCCCATAAAGTGTTTTTCCAGCTTATATAATTCCAGCCGGATGAGCCTTCGGTAAGAGACCTGTCTTCCTATTTTGCTGTGATTGATAGTAGTTTTTAATCTTTCTTCGAATCTTTCTACGAAAGCTCGTCGGCCCGATTCGTCTAAATATATTCCCCCTACTCGTTCATCAAAATTCTCCGGGCCTATCATTCTTTTGTTCAACAGGTAAAAAATAACCCGGTCAACCAATATGGGTTTAAAGATTTCAGCTACGTCTAAATTCAAGGTAAACCTACGAAAGTTGGTGGTGTGCAGGTATCCAATACGGGGGTCAAGATGAGTTTTGTAAATCTCAGACAACACAATAGTGTAAAGCAGAGAATTGCCAAAACTGATAAGGGCATTCATTCTGTTTTCTGGTGGTCTTTTGGTCCGGCTTTCCAGATTAAAATCTTCGTCTTGCACTATAGAGTCAAAAGAAGAATAGTAAATCTGCCGGGCATTCCCTTCTATAGCCATTAACGATTCAACTGTTTCTTGCTCCTCTGCTGATTGAGAAAAGGAATTTATCTTTTCTATTAATGGCGATAGCTCAACTCCTCGATTGTTGTAATAGCTCAAGACTTTCCCCATATTCTGAAGGGCACCTTGAACAAAGCTTTTAGCTAAAGTCAGCCGCTTTGCTTCATCCAGATAATACTCTGCTTGTTTCAAGATGAGATAACCAGAGTTGTAGTGCTCCCGAGGGTAAAAGCTCCCCGAATAATAGCCATAATAATTATAAAAATGGAGCAATATTTCATTTTGAGAGAGATATTCGAGTATCTCTTTATTGAGAGAAACTTCTCCAAAGATATGAATTTCTCGAGTATTCTCGATAGGGACATATTTGCGTCCTCCCTCACTATCTTCAAAATAGATGGTGTTATGTTTTCGCTCGAGTTTACCACTGGAGAAAATGTAAATGCTCTCACTCATGCCCAACAAAACTCCCGATAGGCACAATTGGTGCAAAACTTTATTTTTCGAGGAGGGGGAGAAGAAGGTAGAGCAATTATCCTTTTTATATCTTCTATAACATTTTTCATCTTTTCTTCTAATTCTGGAGTTAAGTCTACTTTTATTCTTTTTCTTTCTTTAGGAAAGAGCAAAACCCCTTCTGAGGTGATGCCACTCTCTCGTAATCGGTAAAGGTAAAACAACAGCTGTAACCTGGCACTTTCTTCCGCTCGAGAACTCTTTTTTATTTCTCCCACCACTAAATTTCCCTCTTTAGTTTGAACCAGGTCTAAGACGACATTTTCAAAGTGGATTTTTTTCTTATCCCGATCGTAGCTTTCCGTGTCTAAAAATCTACCTATTTCCAGATAGGAATTATCCTGGTCAGGGGTAATTTGATGAGCCATAAGCCATAATTGTCTTTGGCAAATAGAGTAGCTTTGAACCAGAGTTCCCGATATATCGCCATCTACCATATAGCTGACCCTCCTTTTAATTTAAAGCCAGTTTCGGGGTCATAAAAATCGGAAAGACTGTCATTGTTAACATAGCGAAAACCGGAAACTTCGGGGGGGAGATTTTCTACCTTTATTGGTACTGAAACGACGAACTGGTAAAAATCACCTTTTATTTTATCAAATGCCAGACGTCTTTGCCACAGGTCTTTTATTTCTTTGATTTCTAAAAAGGCATTCCAGACTTCCTGAGCTTCCTCGTTTATCTCCAAGAAAACGTCTAATTTGGGATAATCTTCCTCAATCAGTTGAAAATCCGCTATCCCCACCTGCTGATCATTGCTGGTGTATTTTAATCGATAAACAGCTTCCAGTAGTTTTCTCGAATCATCGCTCGATTTTTTATTTTGCAACAGGTGAAAATAATTCTCCACCATCTCGAATAAATCTTGTTCATAAAGAACATTGTTTTTAAGAAGAACTTTTTCTGTTTCCCGGAGAAGTAAAGAATCATAGATATAGGAAGAGTAGGCACGTTTGTTATCTTGCAAGCGTACTATATTTACCAGCCCCTTTTCTTTGCTCCAGTTGCGGTTACATCTTCCAGCAGATTGGATGAGAGAATCCAGAGGAGCGATATCTCGGTAAACCACATCAAAATCTATATCTACTCCTGCTTCTACCAGCTGAGTGGTGACAGCCAAGCGAAATTTCTTCTCCTGTAGTGCTTTTATGCGCTCCAAGCGTTCCCAGGGGACAACATGGGTAGAAAGGTAGACTATTTTATCTTTAACTTTTTCCCTCATCAACTGATAGAGCGTAGTAGCAGCATTTATGGTGTTCATAATGAAAAGATAGCTCTGGTCTTCTTTTATAGTCAGATAGTTGACCAGCTCTTCTATGGTCATACTTTGCTCTATATCGGAGCGGATAGTAACTCGATTGACTTGGGGGAAATACTTCTGAGGGTCAACCAGAGGAAACATTTGTCCTCTTTCTAAAATCAAAGGCTGAGTAGCAGTCACCAATATTATGTAGACATTGAACGATGAAGTTAGATGCTGGAAAACTTCTCTCAGAAGCAACCAATATTTGAAAGGTATAGACTGGACTTCGTCTAAGATGATAATGGAGCCTGCTAACCGGTGGAGTTTGCGCAGGGTGGAGTTTCGATGGGAAATTAAGCTATGGAAAAACTGAACAAAAGTGGTAACGATAATTTCGGCGTTCCATCCCTCTATTAAAATCTTAGCCTGGTCAGGTTCAAACTCTTTTGTATCTTCCTGATAGTAAATATCCGACAAATGGTGGTGCTTTAAGATGATAGAGCTATCTATTACCAGACCACTATTTTTCAAAATTTTTTCTATCTGGTCGGCATTTTGCTCAATAATACTTAAAAAGGGAAGAGAATATATGATACGGGGAGTGTAACCTTTTTTTTCTTTTATTTTTTCTCGAAGCTTCAGAGCAAAAGCAAAGGAAGTGAAAGTTTTCCCCAACCCAGTGGGAAGGTCTAGACTAAAAAATCGGGTAGCTAAATCTATTTCCTGATTAATTACTTCCTGATAAGCCTCTTCTCTTAACTGATTTAAATAGGTTTCCCCTTTTTTCAGAGTAGATTTATATTCACTTACTATAGAAGGAGGAATACTTACTTCTTTTCTGGATAGCTCACCCACAGTTACTTCGCTTTTGTCAGCATCAATCAAGAGAGAAAATACTAAATTGGTCAAGAAATACCAGCTGAGGTTATTTTCCTTACCCAGCTGGCGCAAATTTCTTCTCATCTTTATCACTTCTGAAGGGAAAGCTTCCACCCATCCCGACCAGGAGTCTCTGGTAATGCCTGATGGAAGACCAGAGCTTTTGAGGTTTTCTACCAGTACAGAAAGCCGGTCGGCATCTATATCTTCTATTTGTTTTAAAAGAAGTTCTTCTTCTTTAGTATCCAGAAAAGATTCAGTTAAAACATCTTCCAGATTCCCGTGATGTCTTTTAACCGCCAGGAAGCCTACAAAAGCTAAGAGCTTCTTTTGGTCTTGAGATAAATGAGTTGCTTCTTGAAATTCATCTTCCACCAGAAAAAAAGTGGCTATCGCCGAGAGCAGAGAATGACGAGTTTCCTTAGATTTTCCGGGATTTTCTGAAAGAAGGTATTTCTGAAAAGCATTAGTAGACTTGCCCAGGTCATGAGCTAAACCACAGATTTTGACTAACCTGGTCAAATCGCTTTTAGAGAATTCTCCCAAAGTAGTTATGGGAGCGGCTTCCCAGTTGGTCAGCGCTATTTTAGTTACCCGGATCAAGTGTTCTTCTAAATATTTCCCGGGATGAGAATAGAGATTAGAAAAAGAGAAGCCCTCCACTCCCCTCACCTTCCCAGCTCTTTTGGGTTTCAGCCTGGATAGGTTTACCTTCGGATTCAAAGATAACTTCTTGATATTCTTCTACTACCCTCTCCTCATTCATCCGAACGGGGATTCTCTCTTTAAAATATTTCTTCCCCTTTTCAAAAGTTATCCGCAAACCCTCCAGGTAAAGAAGGGGAATGACGGTAACCAAATCCGCTTCCCCTTCTTTTCTTCTTTCTTCTACCTCAAGTACCTTTTGATATTGGAAATCAGCCAGAAGCTCACTCAAACCTAAAGCAGGAGTAAACACTGCTTCGTGATTTTTAACTTTTCTCACCAGGTCTTCAAAAATTACTTTATCCTCGTGAGCAACATATAATCGATAACCGGGGTCTTTTACAAATTCAGTCCGGATTTGAGTTCTTGCCTCATGACTTCCTCTTTTAGTCGGTATCCAGTAGTTTTGCTTGGTATTTATATGATTAAGACCTAAGCGAATTTTCTTGACCGGCCTTAAGATTTGAAGACCAATTTTACAATGGTCGCTAGAGAAGACCCGGAGATAATCTTTTTTGTCCACCCCGATTATAGCTCCCAGCATCCCCTTAATCGTAGAAGGAGGGGGGAAAGGAAAAGTCAAAGGAGAAGAAGTAGTATAAAATTTCCGAAAGTGAGCTAAATCACCATAAATATCAAAAACCAGGACTTTCATTAGTTACCCACCTTTTAAAAGGGGAAGGATGCAGTCGGCAACCCCGAGAAAGCACTTTCCACTCTTACCGGCTCTCCATCTTTAGCTAGGACTATCCGGTCATCAGTTTTTATCCTCAACTTTTCAATTTTATCCTGATTTTCTTGCAGAGCTTTAATCAAAGGAGAGATTTCCACCTGCAATTCAGAAATATCCCTGATTTTTTCTTCTTCTTTTTCAGTCTGAATAGCTATGCGTTTATCCAGCTCTCCGATATAGAAATTGCCTCCCTTATAGATTATCTGTAAGAGAAAACGGGGAGTTTGTCCAAACTTAGAGCCAGAGATAAGATTTTTAGTGCCGTTCCAGATGGCTTCCATCATCAAATCGACATCCTCGCAAGTTAAAGGAAGGTTTTGAGCTTGAGCTGCTTTTTCATTAACCACTCCCCAAAAAGCGATTAAAGAATAAGGGAGAATATATCTCTCGGTGAAAGTGCCTTGCTTTCTATCAGCTTGAGAAGGCATCACGGTAGTCCCCTTCACATAGGTTAAATCTACTCAATGGAGAGACCTCCCGTACTTAAATTGAACAGGACCGGTGAGAGCCATAGTCTGCTCTTTTACTGCAGTGGTAGCTCCAAAAAGCCGGATATCAATGCATTTCTCTATCAAATCCTGAGGAGAGCTAAAATCTTTAAGCCGGTCTTCCTTGGTTTTTAAATTGCCATTGTCATCTCTTATTTCCCGCACAAAAACTTCTTTTCCCAGATAATCGTAAAGATAATCTCTGATAGTCCTCTTTAATCTGACATCAGAGACCAGATTAATCCCGGTTTCTTCATCAATTCTGGGTTTATTCTCATCTACCGGGTCACCATTGGGGTTAGCGTTGGTAACATCGTAAAGAAAAAGAATTTCTGAACGGTTTTGAATAACATCCATCTCAAACATCCTCCTCTACCAGAATTTTTTCTTTCTCACTTTTTTCGGAATAAATAAAAGGAATGACTTCAGAAAGGAGATTCATTCCGGCCACAAAATAGAAGTTCATTTCATCTGTGGACATCTTCCAGTTATTTCCGGCTTCTAAAAGATAGTGAGCCGCTTCTCTGGCTAACTTCTGTTTCCCCTGGTCAAAAGAATCATATTCCTGCAGCTTATTCTCTACCCGGGGAAGCAATCCTAAAAAGTCTCGCTCGTCCATCCTCAACCCTTTGAGATTCTTTAAAAAAGGTGGCGTTGACTCTCTTCTATTATATTGAACTCGGAGAAGAAGCTGAGTTAGAGCACCGAGAAGAAAGAGACCTCTCTTGAGGGGGGTCTCAAAAGTAGCACCATACTTTTTAAACAGAGGGTCAAAAAGTCTTTCGTCCATCGCCATTACCTCCATTTTGATTAATTTCATTCTTTCCAGAAAATTAACCACCATCACTCCCTCTATGGTGGTCGGGCCAAAATATTGGTCGTTTACAAAACTGCTGCGAATCTTATTCATCAAGAAACGCAATATAAAATCGTAATCTACCGGCCTTCCTTTAAACACTCTATCTACTAAGTCCAGAAAATAACCGTCTAAATCGTTATCTCTTTTGGCCGGGTCAGATTTAGAAAAAAAGTTGCGGACGGTGCGGAAGGTGAAATTTTGCTGGAAAGCACGGTCTATCTCGTCTTTAGCCTCGAATATTTCCTTTAAGTGAGAAGGGAAAACGTCTTCTATAAAGGCTAAAATCCTTTCTGCACTTTGCTGCTTGAGAAGAAAAAGAAAATTAAGAGTAAGATTATCCTGAGCTTGAGAAAGAAGCGGAAGAATTTCTTGCTCATCTCCTAAAAACCTATCCCGGTTTTCCTTTTTTAAGCTGAACAACTTAGGAGAATCGGTAAACAGGTCTAAAATGTCCTGAGCCACATTCTCTTTCCCCATGATGAATTTGGGAATGAGCTGGTAGCGGAGACCGGCAAAATTAAAAGTCAAATTGGCTTCTAAATACTTTTTCCCCTCTTCTAAGGCCTGTTTACAATCTAAACAGATAGGAAAATTTTTCCAGGCTACTTCTTCCCGGAAGCCTCCGGTGATAAACCCCGGTTTATCTATGGTAAAAAAGCTGTACACCCCGTCTCCTAAGATAACGTCTTTCTTCTCATTGCAGATAGAACAAGCGGCAAACTGTCCTCCTCTTTTTTTATTACCCCCTTGAACCCCCAAGGTAAAAATCTTTCTAAAAAGAGGAATATCTCCGGGATAATATTCTTCGTTTCCATCTCTCAATTTCAGAGTGATAAAAATGCCTTCTTTTCTGGGAATCTCTTCCCTGATTTTCTGGATTTCTCCTATTATCCGGTCTCTATTTGCTTCTAATTCTCTCTTTAGAGAATGAAGCAACTCTTTTTCCTCCAGGGAAAGGTCTGCATTCTTTTGGAGAACTCTGTTGGCCCAGCCCAGGATTTTATTGGTAAAAGTTTTTTGCGGTTCGGTAAGCTTGGCAGTAGGAGAAAAGTCCGGACCATTTGCTGCTCCTGAGCGATACAGGTATCTCATTTTTTTAGAGCTGTCATATTCTTCTCTATCCACCTCCTCAAAGGAAACCTGATTGCCTCTCTTTTCTAGAATTATGGTAACCACCTGGGTATACTTTCCGCTAATATTGGGGTCTTCTACCATAATCTCCATCTGGTCTTTTTTTTCTCTCTGAATGATGATTTCCCCTATTTCTTTGATTGCCTCAATCATATCTTTCCTCCTTCCTCGTTTCCACCCTTACTCCACCTGGGCTATCTAAAAGGTAAAAGGCTATCATGTTTGAGCTTTCTTCGATGATGGTGTAGTGTGCTAGGAGGGCTATAACATAATAAATTAAGTTCCGGATTGAATAACCGCACTAAAAAGAGATTTTTCTAGTTCAGAATTCCTGGCCGGATAGCTCAAACCCCCTTATTATTTCCTCATATCGTAATATAGCACATTTGAGCTAAATTTCCACCTCTACTCCCCGAAGATAGCCGAAGCTCTGGCACAGGAAAGAGGGCAAAATTTCTCTTTTTTTCATTACCACATTTATAAATAAATTTAACATCAGCTTAATTTACTCTTAAAAAACTTCTCTTAAACTGGAGAAAATGAAAAGGAGCTGGAGCAGCTTTGTCGGGAATGTAATATAGCTGGGTTATTCACAGATTTCCCCGATATAGTAATCAAGTTTTTAGAAAGATAAGACTCTTTGCTGCTCTCTTTTTTTGGAGAAAGCAGCAAAGTCCATAAAAATATGAAGGCCTATAAAGTCTGGACATGATGCAACTATAAAATTATACTTTAGTGCAGCTAATAATAGAAGTAGGAAATGAAAGAAAGGGGGTAAACCGGTGAAAGAACAACACCAGATAGTAAACCTTCCCAAGAAAAAAAGAATAGCTCTGGTAGCTCACGACCATAAAAAACCGGATCTTCTGGAGTGGGCAAAATTTAATCGTGGACTTCTGAGTGAGCACACTCTTTATGCCACAGGAGCTACAGGCACTCTATTGGAAAAAGAGCTCGATCTCCAGGTGCATAAACTTAAGAGCGGACCCTGGGGAGGAGACCAGCAAATTGGCGCTAAAATTGCCGATGGAGAAATAGACCTTTTAATTTTCTTCTGGGATCCTTTAGAGCCTTTGCCTCATGACCCGGATGTGAAAGCCCTGTTGCGGATAGCGGTTCTGTGGAACATACCCGTTGCCTGTAACAGAGCTTCGGCAGACTTTATCATATCATCTCCTCTTATGTACGAAGCATATGAGAGGTTAGTTCCTCAACCTGTATAAACAACGAAGCCGTTACTGATATCGAGCTTGCATCCTGAGAGGGGGGGAACATTAAATCGCTGCAGATAATATAGTATCCCGCAAAATGTGCTAAAACTTTACCACCCTCACCCTCTCCCTCGGAGAGCTTCCCTTTATCATTCCTGAAATCAGTAATCGGGAATCTACGCTTTTAAATACTGTGGACCCCGGCTTAAAGATTGCCGGGGTGACGAACAAGGAGGGTCATTGCAGTGAGTAAAAAGAAAGGGGTTTACAAGGGGGAATTCTTTCCCCTTTGTACCGAGGAAGCGTTCTCCTTCCTCGGTTGTATTTGCTTTTAATCTTTTGTGCCTTTGGGGGTTATAAGGGGGTTTTACCCCCTTATAGTTCGGATTCCTGATAGAAACATTCAGGAATGACGGCTATGAGTAATAAATACATTCAGGGGTGACAAACACGGAGGTCTTTTCCTCCGTGTTGTATTTGTCTTTTCATATTTTGCCTTTATGTTTTTCTCTTTCCCCGGGGGTTATGAGGGGGCTTGCCCCCTCATTGTCTCTTCGTCATTCCCGAAATCTTCAATCGGGAATCCAAGTTTTTGCTTTTTCTTTGGTTTTTAAAAACTGTGGACCCCGGCTTAAAGATTGCCGGGGTGACGGACACGGAGGGTCGTTGCAGTAACGAAAAAGAAAGGGGTTTACAAGGGGGAATTCTTTTCCCCCTTGTACTGGAAGAGACGCTTTTTCTCTCCCAGTAGTTTTTTTGCTTACTCTTTTTGCTTTTAGTTTTTAAGTCTTTAATCCTACGCCATAGGCTGTTTTTGTTTTTGCTTTTCCCGGGGCTATAAAGGGGTCTTCCCCCTCATAGGGGACTTGTTATTTCTTTCCTGGCTTATGGTATTCTTTGCTCCGGAAAATCTTCCCTCCTCACTTCCCACATGCCAAATCCTGAGGAGTTTTTACTCCCTAAACCAGCGCTGTAACTCACCTCAATAAGCTCTGGGCTTCCGGTTATTTCGTATCTTCCCATCCAGCCATGAATGACAGTTTGCTTATAAATGATGATTTTCTCATCGTTTTTGTTTACCCGAAGAGGAAGGATATCAAACTGAAAATTATCATCAGAAGATGAACCATTCACCAACAGGTATTTTTTTATCAGATTGTCTCGGATTTTTTCTTTGAATTCTTTTTCCTGAGGATTATAGAAATAAGTCTTTTTCTTCCCCTCGGGAGTGTAGAGTGTACTATAGACCACTACAGGTGAGAGCATTTCAATCTGCACTTTTCCGGTAAATTTTCTCTCCATCATAACTTCGATGCCTTCGGTCCAGACTTTGTTTTTCCCCAAAATTAATTCTTTCCTTTTCACTAAAAAGTGAGCTAAACTTTCCAGAATATCTACTTTAGGAGAGGCAATGAAAAGAGAAACCGGAGGATAAAAAGTAAACCCCTCTTGAGGACTATAGTTCATTTTCCCCAGAAGCCGGGAAAAAGTAAAAAGCTTAAAGGTTCTCGAACCCAATTTGTATCCCTCATCGTGCAACGTGCCAGCGAGAGCCCGGTCAAGATTAGCATATATAAAACTCTGAATAATGTGATTATGATGAATAGGAAGGCCTATCTTGCGGTCAGATTGCAAATTAACCTTTATTCTCAATGATATCCTCCTCTTTTTGCCCCCGAGGTGTAATTTATTTTACCAAATATCATCTCCAAGAGGAAGCCTTTGTATAGAGATAAATCTAATATCCTTCTTCTTGACCCTTTTTGTGGACAACGAATTGGGGGTTACCGAAAAAGATACTCCTTTAGTTTATACCAAGAAGATTATCTCTTCCAGGTCGCCAATTTTCAAAAGAGATTATAAAAGATAATAAACTATGGTAAAATATGGTTACCATCGATTCTGAGGAACTAAGCTAGAAGATGGGAGAAAGGAGGCTAATTTGTGAAATTCTTAAAATTAGCTTTAATCCTGAGTTTTTGTTTAGTTTTATTAACCGCCTTTGCTGGGTGCTCACCTACAGTTGCAGATTCCGACAGCTCCTCGGAAGGAGGCTCTCCAAGTCCTTC
>ENA-UPSB01003037-UPSB01003037.1-bioreactor-metagenome-genome-assembly--contig:-NODE-3037-length-14112-cov-460.927225_pt1 | contig 14112 bp, 10 predicted proteins | sample MGYA00238182_ERZ773286 | MGnify/ENA primary metagenome ERZ773286 (study PRJEB29026, sample SAMN07631240) | bioreactor metagenome | isolation source: Switchgrass digestor | place: USA: Dartmouth... | reverse complement strand
CGAAATAATCCTTTTAATCGTTGATTCCCAATCCGGGTTATTCACTTTCAAATGCCTGCCGCCAAACTGGTCAGCTATGGATATGTATTGGTTTCCGATACAGTGGATGATCAGGACATGCTGATTATCCTTCCAGTCAATCCTGATGGTATAACGCTCAGTGTCGACAGGGTAGGTGACGAAAGGCGAAAAGGTTCTTGTAAAGGTTGATTTGAAAAGAAGCTCCTTAAGCCTGTCAACCTGTTCGGCTTGAAGTTGATACTCCTGCCCGGTCTCCTTTTCATAAGTTATTGTTACCAGGCACTCGGACGAAATATGGGATACGCCTTCAATCTCATTTCCTCTGACATTGAGCCAGGAAAAAACCGCTATGCCCAAAGCGATTAGGGCGGCAAAAACTACGGCCTTTCTGAACAAACCTTTACCCCTCATGTTATCTCCCATACAATGATTCATCATACGCTTAAGCCCCAGGCCTGAAACGGCTTGTTTACAGCCCGAAGCGTTTTCTGATCGAAAGCATCATGAACCGCGGCAGATCCAGCATGCGTCGGAAACGCCTGGGCTCCTTGTAAAGCCTGAACAGCCATTCCAGGCCGGAACGACGCATGAATTCCGGCGCCAGGGACGCTGTGCCGGCCAGCACGTCGATGCTGCCGCCGATGCCCATGGCCACCTTGCAGTTAAGGCGTGAGGCGTTCCTGTGGATCCACTTCTCCTGCTTGGGGGCGCCTAAGCCCACCAGCAGGACCTCCGCTCCGCTGTCGTTGATCTTTTCGATGATGCCGTCCTCTTCCGCGGGCTGGAAGTAGCCGTGATGCCAGCCTTTGATCTCCGCTTTCGGATAATCGGAGATGATATTGATGGCGGCCTTCTCGGCGACACCGGGTTTTGCTCCCAGGATGAAGAAGCTGGAGGGCCTGTTACGGGTATTCTCCAATAGCCTATTCACCAGGTCAATGCCTGATACCTTCTCCTTCAGAGGCCTCTTAAGTATCCTGGAGGCCAGCACCACGCCGGCCCCGTCGGCAATAAGCAAATCCGCCTGGTTGAGAATATCCTTCAGTGCCGGATCCCTCTGGGCCTGCATCATGATCTCCGAGTTGGGCGTATAAATCTTTGCAATGCCTGGGCCGTCCAGCCTTTCTACCACAAATCCGAGTGCCTCGTCCATGGTCACATTGTCCATCATCACGCCATGGATATTTATTTTCTCCATAGGGTTTTCCACCTTTGACATCGACTCATATGTTCGGGTTTTCTGAACATACTATAGTGTAAGCCAAAAACAAACCTGCTGCAAGGCGTCATTTCCGCATCGGGCGGCGGAGCCGTACCGATGCCGCATCTTGCGTGCAAGCAAAACCCGGGGTGTTGGTATGAAGCTGTGCGTCATCGGCCTTGGCTATATCGGTCTTCCCACAGCGGCCATGTTCGCATCAAACGGACACTATGTGCTGGGGGTCGATGTCAATGAAAGGATTCTTGAGACCCTGGGCAGGGGAGAGGCTTTCTTCAGCGAGCCCGGGCTTGGGGAGGTGGTGCGTTGGACGGTTTCGGAAAGAAGGCTGATTCCCGGCAGGGAACCCTTACCCGCGGATGCGTACATAATCTGTGTGCCCACACCGGTCAACCCGGACCATTCGGCAGACCTGAGCTACATTGAGCGCGCCGTGCGTTCCATCCTGCCCGTTGTCAGGAAGGGGAACATGGTCATCCTGGAATCCACGTCCCCGCCGGGGACCACAAGGAACATGGTGTGCGGCATTTTGCGGGAATCGGGACTGGAGCCGGGAACGGATCTTTTTGTGGCCTACTGCCCGGAGCGGGTCCTGCCCGGCCGGATCCTCACCGAACTGGTGCACAACAGCCGGGTGATAGGCGGGATCAACACCGAATCCGCCGTGAGGGTCCGAAACCTGTACAGCTGTTTTGTACGGGGAGAGATGTACATAACCGATGCCACCACAGCCGAGATGTGCAAGCTTATGGAAAACACCTACCGCGATGTCAATATCGCGCTTGCCGCCGAATTGGCCATGATCTGCGAGGAACTGGGTATCAACGCCTGGGAGGTCATCCGGTATGCCAATAAACACCCCAGGGTCAACCTCCATTACCCTGGACCGGGCGTGGGCGGCCACTGCATTGCCGTGGACCCCTGGTTCATCGTCCAGCGTCTGCCGGAAACCGCCCGGATGATTGGCCTGGCCAGAAGGATCAACGATGCCATGCCCCGGTTCGTGCTGGAAAAGATCAGGACCCTTATGAAGGATATCGACGGCACGAAGCGCATCTGCGTGCTGGGTGTAACCTATAAGCCCGATGTGGATGATCTGCGGGAGAGCCCGGTCATCCGCCTGATTTCCCTGCTTAAGGCTGAGGGCGGCTATTCGGTTATCACCGTCGACAGGCATGCGGACTACGAAGGCTCCAGAGAAAGGGACTTATACGAGGCTGTCAGGGGCTGCCATCTGCTGCTCCTTGCCGTGAACCACCGGGAATTCAGGCAGGTGGATTTCAGGCGGATCAGGGAGAGCATGGCCTACCCTTGCGTGCTGGATACCAGGAACTTCTGGCCACCGGAGGAGGTGGAGGCCGCGGGCCTGCGCTATCATCTGCTGGGATGGGGGAGACACGCCGATGAAAAAAGTCCTGATGGTGGCGTACCAGTTCCCGCCGGCGGGGGGATCGGGGGTCCAGAGAAGCGCTAAGTTTGCCAAATACCTGCCCCATTTCGGCTGGGAACCCGTTGTGCTGACCAGAAGCGATAAACGTATCGGATTGCGGGATGATACCTTGCTCCATGAGCTTCCATCGGGCATGGAGATCATCCGGACGCCTTCCAGGGACCTGACAGCCTTTCCCGGATTTTTGTCTAAGATAGGCAAGTTCATTGCCTGGAAGGTCCTGATTCCCGACGGGGAGATCCTCTGGATGAAGCGGGCCGTCAGGGAAGCCCTTGCAAGGATAGGGAAAGGGGATATCCATTGCCTCTACACCACCTCCTATCCCTATTCCGATCACCTGATGGGTCTCAGCATCAAGAAAATCTATCCTGAACTGCCCTGGATAGCGGATTTCAGGGATGAATGGACCAACAACCCCTACCTTCTGGACAAGCCTCATCCGGCCTGGCGTACAAAAAGGGAACGCCTCATGGAAAGGAAGGTCCTGGAAACAGCGGATGGGCTTATAGCCAATACGCCGGTGATGAAGCGCAATTTTGAGAGCCGGCATCCGGATCTGAAGCTGGACCGGCGCATGTGGGTCATCCCCAACGGCTTTGACGAGGAGGATTTTGAGCAAAGCGGCGCGGAAAGCCCGGACAACCGTTTCACAGTAACCTATACCGGTTCCCTGTACGGGAGGAGAACGCCTGACGGCTTCCTGGAAGCGGCTGGCCGCCTTGTCAAAACCGGGCGTATCCCCAGGGAGCGCCTGCGCATCCGGTTCATCGGCAACATCAAGGATCAGTCCGTCATCCAGGCGGCAGCCCGAAACGGCCTGGAAGGGGTTGTGGAGGTTCTTCCCTATATGACCCACCGGGACTGTATCGGCAACATGCTGCGATCCCATGTCCTGCTCCTGTTGGAAGGCGGCAGGGGTTCCGAGTGTTTTTACACGGGAAAGCTGTTTGAATATATCCGGACCAACCGGCCCATACTGGCTCTGGTGCCTGAAAAGGGGGCGGCGGCAGAACTTATCCAAAAGACCCGGACCGGCATCGTCTGTGACTGGTCCAATCCGAGAGCCATCGAACAGGGGCTGGCCGAACTGTATGACAGATGGCGTGAGGACCGCCTCTGGCTTGATCCCGACCATGAGGTGATCCGGCAGTACAGCCGCAGGGCACTAACCGAAAAGCTTGCCGGGATCATGGACGGGATGGCTGGAATGAAGCTGCCGTAACAGGCGGCATCTAAGACGCATATATTTCATATCCGGTATTGCTTACCCAATAAATTTGAACTTGCGGGAGGTTTCAATGAAACTGATAGACGAGAGAGGACGCTTGTTTGGTTTGATTAACCTGTTTGACCTGCTGGCGCTCACGGCGCTGGTCATCCTGCTGGTTGCGGCGGGCATGCGGATCGTGGCCAAGAGCAACGAGAAACAGGCCAAAGCCCAGACCAAGACCTGGATAGCCACCATCAAATGCTCCTCTGTGCCCGATAACTTCATGGAGAGCATCATGATGGACAACCGGCTGTATTACGAGACCGATGGTTTCGTCAATGCCCGGGTTATCGAAATCAAGGAAGAGGAAGCCCAGGTCATGAGCGTAACCCCGGTTGACGGCACAGCCGTGGTCTATGATCCGAACCTGAAGGATGTGTATGTGCAGATCGAAATCCAGGACGATCCCAGCGATGAAGGCGTAAAAGTGGGCCGATACGCGGTCTGCGTAGGTGGCAGCTTTACGCTCAAAACCCCTTATGCCTATTCCACCAATGGATTGGTGCTGGACCTGCGTGAGAAGGAATGAGGGGGGCGTGCGATGGAACATGTGGTTGCATGGCTCAGGGAGAGCCGGGTTTACCGCCTGTTGGAAAGATGCAGGACGATATGGGCTCACAGCCTTCTCTGCCGGGTACTTCGGTGGATTGGAACCGTCATTTCGGACAGTTGGACCATCAGATGGCTGTCCCGCTATTTTCACAGGCGATTCCGGCCGAAACAGATTTATGCCTGCAGGTTGCTTCGGAGTTTGCATGCAAGCCTTCTGCCCTTCCGGCTTAAGGCGGCGGATGTTATCCGGGACAGCCTTGTCTGGAGAATGGCGCGGGAATCAAGATTTTTGAGGCTGCTATACCGAGCCTTGATTCCCGCATCGGTCTTTTTTGTCTTCATTGACGAACTGGGCCGAAGCTTTTTCGGCGCCCAAAGCCTTTTCGGCGCCCAAAGCCTTTTCGGCGCCTGGGATGAGGTTTATCTTGTGGTGTGCGTGGTTTTTCTGGCCTTTGCCAGGATCATGGGCAGGGCCGGCATGCCCGTGACGTCCACGCCCCTGGACATCCCGCTGTTCTTCCTGATCGCCGTGTCCTTTTATCTATACCTGAATCATTCCCCATATCCCCATGTGGGCTTTGAAGGCATGCGCGGCACTGTGCAGTTTATTTTCTGGTACTATGTTTTCAGCCGGTACCTGGATTCGGACAGGAAAGCGAACCGGATGACATGCGGCCTGATTTGGGCAGGCGGCATTCTGGGCATTCACGGTATCCTGCAATATATTGCAGGCGTTGAAACCCCTTCCAACTGGGTTGATGCGGCCGAAGGAACCCGTGCAATTCGCGTCTTTTCGGTGGTGGGAAGTCCCAATATCCTGGGAAGCCTGATGGTCCTTTTCATACCCATCGCCCTTGCCTGGTCGCTCCGGGAGCGGACAAACAGATACCGCCGCGTTTTCTGCCTGGTCATGCTGGCTGCCATGGGCATCTGCCTGATCCTGACCCTGTCCAGGGGCGCCTGGCTCGGGATGGCCGTTGCGCTGCTCGTCTTCTGCCTGGCATGGAATCCCGGATGGCTTGCGGCGGCACTGCCGGCGGGAGCTGTTGTCCTGCTGATTCCGTCCGTGTATAGCCGCATCAGCTACCTGCTTTCGCCCCGGTATATCATGAGCAGCCTTACCGGAGGCCGGCTTTTACGCTACAAGACCGGCTGGGAGATGTTCATGGCAAACTTCTGGACCGGTGTGGGACAGGGGCATTTCGGAGGGGCTGTGGCCATGAACCACAGGGATCTTTTCCCCAACACCTTCTACATGGACAGCTATTGGCTCAAGACAGCCGTGGAGATGGGTATGGCGGGCCTTATCGCCTGGTTCATCGTCCTTTCAGCACTCTTTGTCTGGTCGGTGCGCGCGATCAGGACCACGCTGGATCCCGACAGGAGGCTGGTCATCATCGGCGGATTTGCCGGGATGATGGGCATACTGGTCCACAACCTGTTTGAAAACGTTTTTGAAGTGCCTTACATGGTCGTCTATTTCTGGATGGTGGCAGCCATCGTCTTCTACCAATATGACAGGGGGCAGTTCCGGGTAATAAAACGGTATAACCTGCCATTATGAATCGTTCAGCAGGCTCAGCGCCACGTCAACATTCCGGTTGGCCAGTTCCACCAGGCGTTCCCTGGCCCTGCCCAGCTTTTCGCGCATGGCTTCGCGGTTGTTCCAGAGCTCCTCCAGGACCCTGCAGACCTGAGGAAAATCCATATTAAGCGGGGATCCGGCGGATGGCTGGGATACCTCTTTCAGGAAGGCATCCACCTTGGGTTCATACACCAGTCCCAATACAGGGACCATCTGGTTGGATGCATAGATGAGGGAATGAAGGCGCATGCCGATCATCAGCGTCAGCCTTTGGGTAAAGCCCAGCAGTTCCTCCGGCTGGTAGATGTTGCGGATCAGCCAGGCTTTGTGCTTCATCTTTTTGATAATGGACTCGCAGACATTCACGTCCGAAGGATGCTGCATGGGGATAAAGACCGGGTGGGCGTCAAAGCGCTCCACGCAATAATCGCCGAGGGCGGCTATCTTGTCCAGGTAGGACATGTCAGCCCATTTGCGCACCGAGATGCCGATGAGGGGCTTGTCCGTGGGTATGCCCTCGGAGGCCATGATCGTGTCCACTTTATCGGAAGGAACCGGGTTCAGCAGGATGGCCGGATCCGATGTAATGTGTATGATGGGTTTGGTGACTCCCATTCTTTTGAGTTCTTCATAGGAGACCGGTTCACGCAGGGTGATGGCATCCAGGCAATTCAGGACTTTTGCTGCGCTGCGCCAGTTGACCTTGCGGTTGATGGGGCCGATGCCGTTGGCAAAGAGCATGGTCTTTGTCCTGTACCGCTTGGCCAGCCGCAGCATGCACAGGTAATACAGGATGGAGCGTGTGCTGGTGTTGTCCTGGATGAGGTTGCCGCCTCCTGCCAGGAACAGCCGGGTCTGCTTCATGACCCTCAGCACATGGTAAAGGCTGAAGCGGTTGACGGCGTTGACCTCCGTGTTACGCATGGTCTCTCCGGGCTTTCTGGAGAAGACTACCATGGACAGATCCGGATTCCGCTCCAGCAGGGAATGGACGATGGATTTCAGGATGGCTTCGTCGCCGCTGTTTCTGTAACCGTAGTAGCCGAGTATGGCGATATCGTAGAGCTTCCCGTCCTTCCTGATGCGGCTTTCCATGCGGAGAATGCGGTTATAGATCTCCAACTGGGTTTTGCACATGTTCTCCAGGGAGAACTTTTTCTCCGCCTTTTCCTTCAGACGCCGCCCCATCTCGGCTCGCTTCGTCTCATCATTGGCCAGTTCAAGAAGATGCCCTGCCAGGGCTTTCCAGTCCCCGGGCTTTATCAGGTAGCCGTTGACACCGGACTCGATGAGATCGGCCAGGCCGCCCACCCGGGTGCTGACTGTCGCCCGGCAGCAGCGCGCGCCTTCCAGGATGACGAAGGGAAAGCTCTCGCTGATGGAGGTGAGCACATTGATGTCAATGATCTGGAAAAAGTCGTAGGGCTCATGAATCATGCCCGTAAAGCAGATTTTGTCCCTTACGCCCAGTTTTTCGGCCAGATGCTCAAGACGGGGCCTGAGTTCATCCCCGGGACCGGCGATGATGAAACGGACCTTCGGGTTGGTCCTGGATACCTCGGCCGCTGCCCGGATAAAGGTTTCATGATCCTTGACCGGATCCAGCCTGGCCATAATTCCGACCAGGATGGCATCCTCGGGGAAGGGAATACGATAGCGATCAAAAAACTCGCGCCGGGTGCAGGGCGGGATCTCGTTGTCAAAGGGGATACCGTTGTATACCGTAAAGACGTGCTGGGGGTTGAACCTGCGCGCGATCAGCATGTTCCGGTAGCTGTCGGAAACACCGATGTGGTAATCGATTTTTCGTAGGGAGATCATGTTGATCACGCCGAAGGAGAACTGTTTCAGCAGGTTGTTCATGTAATCCAGGCGATAGTCACTGTGAATGGTTGTGACTACCGGGATCCCGGTGATGCGCCTGATGATGGTGGCGATCATGTTGGCCTTGGCGCCGTGGGAATGGATGATATCGTACTTGTTTTCCCTCACGAGCTTTAAGGTTTTGCGGATATCGACCAGGATGTTTCCTGTACGGATAACGCGGGAATCGATGCCCATCCGCACCGCATCCTCATGGAAGGGTCCCTTTCTGTAACACACCAGGGTAACGTCGATATGCTTGCCCAGTTCCTTTATCAGTGAGAGGACGTGGCTCTTGGCACCGCCCACGTCGCCCCCGCCGATCAGGTGTATGATTTTCATCTGCCTTACCTCTTGCTTTGGTTTTCTCTGTGGTTTATACGGCATGCAGGGCCCTACAGCCCTACATCCTTCCATTCTCCGCGGTAGAGAATGCGCTGGGACTTGAATCCCACATCCCGTAAAAGTTCATAGGCTTCCTCAAAGGAGCAGTCGAGAGCATCGGGATGGTGAGCATCGGAGTTGACCATAACGGGGATGTCCATGTCCAGGCAGTATTCCAGGATCCACCTGCTGGGATAGGGGGTGGTCATATAGCCTCTTGAGATGCCCCCGGTATTGATCTCCAGGACGGCATGGGTCAAAGCGACGACCTCAAGGGTGTTGAGGACTTCTTCCCGGTACCATTCCTCATCCTCGTCAAAAAACCGCCCGCCCTGGTTGTTCTTTATGATCACATCCAGGTGGGCCACGATGTTGGGGGTCATCTTCATGAGCATTTCCCTGACCAGGCCGTAGTAGCCCGCAACCAGGCGCCTGATATCGCCCCCGAAATTGACCTCCAGGTTCTCCTCGAATTCCTGGCGGCTGCCGTCAAAGGCATAGTATTTGCCCGTTTCGGGATTCTGTATGAAATGGACGGCGCCTATGGTATAATCAATTCCTTTCTTGTTCCGCCAGTCCGTGCAGCCTTTGTAAAAGTCGGTTTCCAGGCCGGTGTAGATCTCAATCCTGTCCCCGTATTTGTCCCTGAGGGATTTGGTCAGGGCAATATATTCATCCCAGGCCTCCTGCTTCATGTTCCATTCGCTGTCAAACAATACGGGAGCATGGGCTGAAAATCCAAGGACAGAAAAACCCTTCTTCAGGGCGGACAGGACATAGTCCTCCAGGTCGCAAGCCCCGTCATCAAACCGGCTGTGGGTGTGAAACGTGCTTTTTAGCATGCTGTTTTATCATGCTCCTTTTTTCTGCTCATTTTTCCCGTTTTTATTGAGCACCTTGATCATGTCGCCGATGGATTTCAGGGACACAAGCTCCAGATGGCGCTTGATCTTCTTGGTGGTGGTCTTCTGGAACTCACCCTCCTTGATCTCAAAGTGCCTGATCTTTTTGTAGGAGGAAAGCTTCCTGTTGGCCTTCATGACCTCCTGCTTGATCAGCTTGTAAAGCTCCTCCTGGACCGGAACCTTTCCGAATTTCTCAACGATGACTTCCATGTTGGGAACGATTTTGGCGCAGACAATGGTGTCCTCGCTGCTGTCGTCATCCACGCCGTAAACAAGGGATTCCTTGATGTACTCGCTTTTGTTGAGATAGAGTTCCACGTCCTCCGGGAATATATTCTTGCCGTTTTTGGTGACAATAACATTCTTCTTGCGCCCGGCTATGTACAGGAATCCCTTTTTGTCAATATAGCCGTTATCCCCGGTGTAGAGCCAGCCGTCGCGCAAAACGGCCGCGGTGGCTTCCGGATTCTGATAATAGCCCAGCATGGTGATGGGGCCTTTTATCTTAATTTCTCCGATGCCATCGGGGCCGGGATTGTCTATGGCCACCTGGATCCCCGGCAGCGGCAGGCCGGCGGACCGATCGTTGTAATAGTCCAGGCGGTTGACCGATACGATGGGCGAGCATTCCGTCAGCCCATAACCCTGCATGATGTTGAAGCCCATGGCCCGCAAGGCTTTTGAAACCTTCGGATTCAACGCGGCGGCGCCGGAGATGATGAGCCTTAGGTTTCCACCCAGGTTGTCCATGACCTCGCGGAACAGCTGCCTGCGGACATCGATTTCGATCCTGAACAGAAGGCCGGAAACGAACAGGCCAAATTTCAGGGCCAGAAGGCGCTTTTCCTTCTGAGCCTTCTTGATCACCTTGGAATAGACATTTTCCAGGATTAACGGGACGCTCATCATCATGGTGGGTTTGTATTCCTGGAGATTCTTGGTGATGTGCCTCAAGCCCTCGCAGAAACAGATGGTGACGCCCAGGTAGACCATGGTCAGGAATCCGGCTGTGCATTCATAGGTATGGTGAAGGGGCAGAATCGACAGGATCAAATCGTTGTTGTCGGCATACAGGAGCTTGGATACCGCCATGATGTCGCTGGAAATGTTGCGGTGGGAGAGCATGACCCCTTTCGACTGGTCGGTGGTACCCGATGTGAAGATCAGCGCGCACATCACGTCCCGGTTGATTTCGGCATCGGTAAATTCAGTGTAACCCTTATCCAGAAGGGCCTTCCCCTTTGCGAGAAGCTGCGTGTAGGACAGGACGCCCTTGTCGTTTTCATCGTAATCAAAGCAAATGATGTGCTTTAATTTTTTCAGGCTTTTCTGTTTGCTGACCAGGACCGGCGCATAGCTTGCGGAACACAGGACCGCGCTGGCCTCGCTTCTCTCAAGCAGGGATTCCAGTTCGGCCTCGGGGAGCTCCTTGTCGAGCGGAACCACCACACCGGTTCCGTTCACGACAGCCAGGTAGGATACGCACCATTCATAGCGGTTTTCACTGATAATGGCGATTTTGGTATCCTTGAGTCCCAGATGGCATAATGCCGATCCCAGGCAGTTGATGTCCTGCCTGAACTGTCTGAAGGTTACGTTCCGGATGTTTCCGGATGGGGTCTTTACAAGAAAGGCATCCAAATCGCCGTAGATGTCTGCGCTTTTCTGCACAAGATCCTTCAAATCCGTGATATGCCTTACGTCATAGAATTTAAGCTGTTTCATGCGCATACCCTGCCCTTTCTGTCCGGACGCATCCGCCGGATATGATAATGCCGGTTTGATGAAGGAAATATTTCAATAATAATCCTATTATACTTTAAACAAAACATGCTGACAATAAAGTAAAGGCCCTCATGGGAGACGGATCGACAAAGTACCTGATTATTCTGCGCTTGAACCCTGTCTGCGTGGAAAGATATTTTTGCTAAATTGTTGAAAGGCCTGTGTTGGCTATGGTATCATGGAGTTTAGATATGAATAATCATGTCGAAAAGAGGAGAATCCAATGAGTAGCGTGATAAAAATAAATGCGTGCGTTTATTCACGCAAGGGCTACGGAAGAGAAAGCAACACCAATTCCTTCTACATGAACGGCAAGTTCACGTCCGAGCAGCACATCGACAACGTCCAGGCCTCCATGGAGAACCGTGGCACCGAATACCTTTTTTCGATAGCCGATAACATGAATGGTGCCGATGAGGACAACGATACGCAGATCGCGATCATTGATGAACTCCGCAGGTATCATGAAAAAATAACCGTTAATGGTGGCGACCTCAAGTTCAAGGTCAAGGAACTGGAAGCCCAGATAACGGATATCAGCCGCCTACTCACCTCTTTTCTGGAAATGAACAGGGTGCCTGCCGAAGACCCGAGATGGGGCATCGGTTTTGGCAGCCTTCTTGTTTCTGACGGTCAATTCGTCGCCGCAACCGCCGGGAACTGCAAGGTTTTCATGATGCGCGACGGGATGTTCAGGCCCCTGGCGGGCGAAACCTCAAGAGCCAAACGGATGCTGGATGCGCTGATCCAGCCGGGGGAAAGCGTGGAGGATGAGGAAATCACCCTTCCCGACGAGAATCCCGAAAGTCCGGTGGTAATTTCAGATATCTATGAAGTCACGGAGGGCGACTGTTTTCTCCTTTGCAGCGATGGTCTGGTGAAAGCCCTTGGGGAGGAAAAGATTGAGGATATCCTGTCCCTAAGAAGCGACAGCACCTATATCGCCTACAAACTGGTGGATGAAGCCATGAAGCGTACCACTTTCGGCGATTTGACAGCCATGGTGGTACAGGTGGAGCGTCGTTATGAAGGGACAGCTATAGCCAGGAAGACCACGACCAGAACCAGCCAGGTCAAAAACAGGGTTGAGCGTCTGAACAGGGCTCCCGCGGTAACCTACAAGTACAACCGCAAGCGGGGCGGCAGGTATCAGGGCGCATTGTATGGCGTCCTTCTGGTGGTTACCGTGCTGATTCTCTTCGGCATCATCGGTATCATGATTAAGTCCATGATCGATCCGGGCAAGGAACCTGCCAGAAGTCCTTCGGCATCGGCTACAGCCACGCCCACTCCCACGCCATCAGCCACTCCGGATCTGAGCACACCCGATCCGGCTGATGAGCCGACTTTCGGAGAAACACCCACACCGACGCCCGAGTTTGAAATCAAGATCCACAAGGTAGCCGCGGGCGATACCATCAGCAAGATTGCTCAAACCTATTACGGTTCGACGCAGTATGGCCCGAAACTCTGCGAATATAACGGGATTACGGATCCCAACAAGATCATGATTGGTCAGGAAATCAAGATTCCTCCGAAAGAATTGCTGCCATAAGGCCTAATCAAAAGGCTGGCTCTTTGTGAGCCAGCCTTCATTTTTGTTCTGTTCTGCTTTATCGATTCCCAAGAAACATGTCCATCAGGGTGTATCCCTTCTCAATCAGAAGATCTTTATCGGAAGCGTATGCTTCAGTGTATACGGCGTTTTCATCCACCACAGGGTTTCCGCTTCTGTAAATCATGAAGGGAACGGGATCGGAACAATGGGTCCTGATGGCAATCGGGGTGGGATGGTCGGGAAGGATCAGGATGCTGTAATCCCCGCTGCCTTCAAGGCCATCGAGCAATGTTCCGAGAACCTCACGGTCAATCAGTTCGATGGAACGGATCTTTTCCTGAACAAGTCCCTGGTGCCCGCACTCGTCGGGGGCTTCTACATGGATGTAAACCAGATCCCTGCCTGATTTCAGTTCGTCCAGGGCTGCCATGGCCTTCCCTTTGAAATTGGTATGGATATTGCCCGTGGCGCCGGGAACCTCAACAGTATGCATGCCGGATGCCTTTCCGATGCCGCGGATGAGATCCACTGCAGATATGACAGCGCCGCAAAGTCCGTATTTTTCAATAAAGAGGGGAATCGCCGGCCTTTTGCCCTGGCCCCACAGCCAGATGGAGGTTGCCGGGTTCAGCCCCTTTTTCATCCGCCTGATATTGACGGGATGGTTCTTGAGGATGTCCCGGCTTTTGACCATGAGATCCAGCAGGACCTCGCTGCCTTTGCCTTTTGGGAGATACTCCCGGATTGGTTTTCCGGAGATGTCATGGGGCGGTGTCAGTTCCAAATCCAGCGGGCCCTTGTTCCAGACCAGGCAGTGCCGGTAGCTGACACCCGGATAAAAGGAAAGTCCTTCACGGTTCAGTGCCTGCGCAATGGCCTGAATCAGTTCCGAAGCCTCTTCGGTTGTGATTTCACCGGCGCTGTAATCCAACATGGTGGCATCCTGATATGCTGCCGTATCGGACAGGGTCACCAGGTTACAGCGCAGGGCGATATCGTCATCCGAAAGCCTGATACCCATGCTGACGGCCTCCAGTGGTGAACGGCCGGTGTATACCTCCCTGGGGTTGAAACCGAATACGGAAAGGTTGGCCACGTCGCTTCCGGCAGGCATCCCGTCAGGAACGGTTTTCACCATGCCCATCAGCGAGCGCTTCGCCAGGGTGTCCATATTGGGTTTGTGGGCTACCTGCAAGGGTGTCTTGCCGCCTAATTCGTCCAAAGGCCAGTCGGCCATGCCGTCGCCCAGCAGTACGATGTATTTCACTTCAATCACCTTGTTTCCTGTAAGGTTAAAAAGGCATCAATACAGTTGATTATAGCAGAATCAGGATTTCTTTGGCAAATTCTTTCGGCTGAACGGGTTTTGCTCATCTGGCCGCTCTAAGTGTGATTGTGAGCGGAGCGTCAGCGCAGCGCGGCAATCTCATTACGCCCGCAAGCCGTACCTTTGTTGTCATTGCGAGTCATGCGTAAGCGATGCGAGGTAATCTCTGTGGCCGGGAGCCCGTAAAGCCCGG
>ENA-UPSB01003031-UPSB01003031.1-bioreactor-metagenome-genome-assembly--contig:-NODE-3031-length-14142-cov-5.082771_pt1 | contig 14142 bp, 12 predicted proteins | sample MGYA00238182_ERZ773286 | MGnify/ENA primary metagenome ERZ773286 (study PRJEB29026, sample SAMN07631240) | bioreactor metagenome | isolation source: Switchgrass digestor | place: USA: Dartmouth... | reverse complement strand
AGCCTGTTCTGCCATTTCCCGCAGCGCAATTTCCCGGGCGTCCTGCAATTTTTCTTCATAGGCACCCGAACGTCCGCCGATAATATCGGTAACGGCAGCGAAGATATCCCGCACGATATTGGCACCCATGATCGCCTCTCCGGTAACAATCCCGTAATAAGCCGTAATTCTGCGTCCCTCAACATTCGGTGTTGTGGTAATGATCATCTGGTTCACCCTCCTGGCATTTTTTTGCGTTGAAATTTTTAAGAGTATATTTATTCACTCTATATAGTGTTTTATTATTCTGCCTAATGTATCCGTATCCTTTTCATTTAAAAAGTTTTTCTGCTATAATTCATTTTCCTGCACCTGAAATAGGAGCGTATTACTTTAAGAATATCTTCACCGGCAAGGCGAATGATTTCTTGGACTCATTCAAATTTTAAAACAAGTCTCTTCTTGTCTTTTTAACGATGGGGTATATTATAACACCTTTTGTGATAAATCAAACAGCATAAGGGAGGTCAATTCATTGTAATTAGGCCTAAAAAATAACCTCAGGATTATTAGACATCCTGAGGAATTACGATATTTACAATGTTTCAAATATTGCCTTGCTTTACGAAGAAAAATTAATATCTATGACCATCTTAATCACCAGTAATCATTTATCCAATTCGTTTATTTTATCTACCTTTATTTTTGGTGGTAATATAATGTACCCTCCAAACATTTTTTTAGTCAATGAAGCAATAATATAACTTACCTCTGGTCCAAGCGGTGCAATTATTTCATCGATATTACTTTCAATCTCTTCATCAGTAACTTCTTCTTTGAACATGACTTCTACTTTATACTCTAAATCTACTGCAAATAAGGCTTCAGGGTCTACAAAAACCTTAATATCAACTTTTGCAGAAAGATTTTCTTTTGTTTTTTTTAAAATTTTGCATTCTATATTTTGATCTATATTTATTATTTTATCTTTAGGCTCTTTATCTATTCTGTTTGCAACAATCTTATTTAAGCGGAATTCCCTTTTTCTGAGCTTAGATAAAATGTTTTTATCTTCCATAATAATCTTCCTTTTCTATATGAAATTAGTTCGTAAATTTAATAAAATCGACTATAGCCTAGAATATATATTTTCTATATTTAAAAGGAAGCCTTTATCATTTTCTGTGGAATCGTCTTTCCATCGTTCCTTTATCAATGGTTGAATTAGATTATTGAACCCATCAATGCTAATAGATACTTGATTTTTTCCAAATTCATTCCCTAGCCCCATCGAAATATACATCAGGATTAATTGGTTTATACTACATTCTTCTTTTTCAGCTTGCTCCGCTACCATTTTGTGTAATGACTTAGGCATTCTTAAAGTGAATTTTCCACTATAATCTATTTCTTCTTGATACTTTTCAGGCAATGGAATTGGCTTTCCGTCCTCAACTGCCAATCTCAAATAATCTTCTGCAACTTCTTTCAACTCACTTATGGCTTCATCAATAGTTTTTCCGTCGGCTATACATCCTAATTTTGGTATCCTAGCAATATAATCTCCATCATCATCTCTAACAATTTCAATTTTATAATCTAACACATTAATTTTTTCCATACATATCCCTCCTAACATATCCCTCCTAGTCATTTTGCTCAACAAAATGAGGATTGGCCAGTTCAAACTTTTCTATGGCTTTTTTAATATAACATTCTTTTATATAAGGTTTATTATATGGTATGTTTACATAGTCATCGATTTCCTTAAGATCGGGATGCGAATATATATAATGACTAGTTCCTTTATTCCTTCTTTCAAATCCTCCAACTCTTGTGAGTAATTTATCAATATCCCAAACCTTACGTTTTTAGGGTTATTTTTAATTCTTAAGTATAATTTTTTATAATGGCTCATTAATACTTCCTCCAGTATTTTTCCAACCATTCATTTAAATTATACTTATTGATATTATATTTAATACCGCTTAGTATGTGATATCATATATGATACCACCAGAGTTAACTCTTGTAAATATTTTCTTTCAATTTATTTCACAACACATTTCTAACACTTTGCCTAAGGGTTTCCCTTTCTCCGACTCAGATTTTCCGTGATAACGCTGGAGAAAATCAGGCCAAAGGCAATGGAAGCTGCAAGCAGCAGAGTGACGGTGCCTAAACGAATTCCTTCGAGGTAATCGTTCTCGATAAAATGCCGGATAGTTTCGTAAGCCATGCCCCCTGGAACCAAAGGGATGACTCCGGAGATGCCGAAAACCGTAACCGGCATTTTGTAATACCTGGCCAGGAGCTGACTTGCGGTAGCAACGCAGAAAGCCGCCAGCAAGGTAGCGGGTATTATATTCATGTTCATATTGTTGTTCAGGGTTACAAAGACGCTCCAGCCCAACATCCCTACGCAACCGGCGGCAACCAGGCTTTTCCGGGGAACATTAAACATCACCCCAAAACCCACAGTAGCAAAAAAGCTGGCATAAAGTGCGGTCCAACTCATGATGTTCTCCCTCCTACATTAGCACAGCTAAAGCCACGGCCACTCCGGTTCCAATGGCCAAAGCGGTTAGAAAGGCCTCCGTTCCACGGGCCAGTCCGGCAACGAGATCTCCGGCCATCAGATCGCGAATGGCGTTCATAATCAGCACACCGGGAACCAGGGGCATAACCGAGCCAATGATAACTTTATCGCTATGTAAGATTATATTTAAATAGTGAATACCATAATAATAGAAAAGGTAAGCAATAAGGCCGACGGCAAAGGCGGCCAAAATCTCGGAGAAAAATTTTACGGCAACACGGCGATTGATCAGAATATAGAGCAAAAAGCCCAGTCCTCCGGTTACCACCGAGGGCCAAAAATCAAGCCAGGTTCCTCCAAAAGCCAGGCAGACGAAACCGCTGGCAAAGGCCGCGGCTATAATTTGCAGCCAGAGCGGATAAAGAAAACCGGATCTCTCTATAGTCATGAGCGCCTCATGAGCCTGCTTAAGCGTCAGCTCCCGTTCTCCCAGCATCCGGGAAATCTGATTGACAGCGGCAATCTTGTTCAGATCGATCTGCCGCTCACAAATTCTTAAAAACCTGGTCTGTTCCCGGCCCCGTTCCGGATCCCGGAGAGTCAAAAAAATTCCTGTAACCGTAACATAGCTATGGGGTTCTGATACAGCGCAGGCCCGAGCAATACGATTCATCGTATCTTCAATCCGGTAGATCTCCGCTCCGCTTTGCAGCATGATTTTGCCTGCCAAGAGGCAAACCTCCATAACTTCTCCAATGGATGAGTTCACTTAAGTTCCTCCAAGTCCGAGTTAATTCTGCATTTTAACTTATTGAAACATTTCCGGCAAAGGGATATTCTAAAGAGGAAGCATTCCTTTTTTGTTTTTTTATTATACGCTAAGCAAAGGAGCGTCTATATGAGCTATAGCAGAGAATTTATCCGTTCGACGATGGCCATTTGTCTTTTGACGTCTTTTATCGGGGCCTTTATGGCCAACTCCGTAAACATTGCCGCCCCGGCCATTGCCCTTGATTTTACCGTGACTCAGTTCCACTTAAACTGGATGGTGAGCGTTTATCTTTTAACCAGTGCCGCTTTGGCCATCCCTTGCGGTCGCTTGGCCGACATTGTCGGCAGAAGAAAGCTTTTTCTTATCGGTATCGGCTTTTTCACTTTTAGCTCTCTGGGCTGCAGTGTGACAACCTCCTTTGGCGCTTTGATTTTTTTCCGGCTTTTGCAAGGGGTAGCCAATGCTATGATAGCCGGCACGTCGATGGCTATCTTGACTACGGTGGTTCCTCCTCAAGAGCGAGGTAAAGCCCTGGGGATCGCTTCCGCCTCTGTCTACGTCGGTCTGTCCCTAGGACCGGTCCTGGGCGGATTTCTGGTCAAGTACATAAGCTGGCGCGGGATTTTTATTTTCGGCTTTTTGGTGGATGCCTTAATCTTTGCGCTGATCCTTTGGAAACTTACCGATGAATGGAAGATGGCGGCAGGAGAAGCTTACGATTATACGGGAGCGGCTCTGTGGATTTCGGGTATCGCTCTTTTGCTGTTTTCCTTATCAAATTTAACCCTGGCTCCGTATTACACTCTGCTCCTGCTTGGCAGTATCGTGCTTCTGGGGCTGTTCATCCGCTTCGAACTTAAAGCTCCTTCGCCGATTCTGGCCATTAAAGTTTTTGCCAAGAATACAACCTTTATTTTTTCCAATTTAGCCACGGTCATTAATTATATGGCCACTTTTGCCATAAGTTTTTTAATGTCCCTGTATCTCCAGCTGGTGTTGGGTTTGGACAGTTCGTTGGCAGGAATGATCCTTCTGTCCCAGCCGGTGCTGATGGCTCTGGTCTCGCCCTTTGCCGGACGCTTATCGGATAAAGTCGAACCGCGTATCCTGGCTTCTCTCGGTATGGGCATCATTGCGCTGGGGCTCTTTTTACTTACCTTCTTTTCCACTGCCACTCCCGTTCCGTATATAGTAGTCAATTTGGTTTTTATAGGCTTCGGTTTTGGTTTGTTTGCCTCTCCGAACACCAATGCGATAATGAGTTCCGTAGAAAAGCGTCACTACTCCATCGCTTCGTCAACCGTAGGAACTATGAGGCTTTTAGGCCAAACCATGAGTATAGCTACCGTCTCCCTGATAACCTCAATTTTTATCGGCGATACCGGCCTTCATTCGCCGGAGTATATTCAAGTTTTCATGACCAGTTTTAAATTGTGTTTTAGCATTTTTGCCGTCCTCAGTTTCCTCGGCGTGTTTGCCTCACTGGCTCGGGGTAACAGAAACGCTGCTGCCGGCCAATGAAATGGGACAGAGAAGCGGCAGCTCCTTTTGTAGTTTAGGTATAAAAGACAGTGACTGAATTTGAGGGACAGTTGACCGGAAGACATTTGACCAAGGAACAGTTCGTTTAGGACTGCGGAACGGATGTTTCCCAGATAAGCATATTGTAGTCTTTAGTATATCTGATTCTTTCGATATTCAGTTCCAGTTCCTGCCCGGTCCCTTCAAATCTCATGGTTCTGGTGTAGTAGATTATGGCTTTTTCCTGATCCGGGTCCAAGGTTTTTACCAGATCTCCGGGAATGGTTTCCCGGAGATTTTTTCTTTCCCCGTCGATATTCAGGGATACCTTGCTTAAGACCACACCCTCTTCGGTAGTAAATGTGATATAGGTGCTTCCGTCAGACTCATAAACCTTTTCTATCCGGATTTCCTGACCCAGGACCTCGAATTTATCCGTCTGACCCTTTGCCAACTTAACGGACTTACTGACATCGTGATCTCCGCCGAAAGAGATGAGCCTTAACTCCAATTCCTTAGTATCCTTCGGCAACGCATCAAAGGTCATGCTAAAATTAATTCCGCCGATATCCGTGGACATGTTGCTTCCTTGCAAAGGTATTTCCTTGCCGTCGGCAATCAAGGCAATCTCCAGTTTCTCCGGTCTGAACCTGTTCCCGGTAATATAGTCTAAGCCAAGTTCCAGCGTATCCTGAATTTGGCCTTTCAGGACCGTAGTGATCGGGGAAGCAATTAGGGATTGCAATTTGATGCCGCGCCGGTCCAACTCTATTTTTCTACTAATCGGAATCTTAAGGCTCTTGCCCACGGCCTGGTTCCTATTAAGTTTAAAGGAAATGGTGGCGTTTTCGGCGGGCTCCTGCCTCAGCTCCTCTTGCCTCAACTCTGCTTTGAAATGAAAGGTTTTTTCATAGAATCTCGGCGTCTCGTGGGTCGAAAGCACCCATTTCATCTCGGTCATATCCTCATTGGCTTCGCCGTGGCCCCCGAAGGTAAAGAACCTGCCGGCAAAGCCTGTAAGACTTACGCGCAAATCCTGGTAAACATCCATTACGTGTCCGGCCGGATCTTGAATGGTATAAAACAAAACCAGATTGTTATCGTCCAGCATTACGCCATCCAAAATAACTTTAACTCCGTTTTGGAAGGTGTGAGATTTGTTAATTATCTGTCCTTTACCCATTTCATTAAGCTGTTGCAAAGTCCCGTTCATTACATTTTCGTATCCGAGCAGTTGCTTGCCGTAATAGGCAAAGGTGTCCAGATTATAGCTGAAGAAGAAAACCAGCAAGATAGCGGCAGCCACTTTTAACCGGATAGAGAAAGGGCTTTTCCTTCGGGATGTCCTCTGCGGGGCTTCAGCAAGAGCCTCTTTCAGCCTCGCTTCCATTTCCTGCGGAACGTCCAAGTCAGCGATTCTCTGTTTTTCCTGTTCCAACAGCCTTTGCAGTTTTTCATCCAATTCGTCAGACTCGTCTAATGCTTCAAGTTCTTCTAATCTTTCCGGTTCCTTTATTCTCCCTTGCTGCTCATGTTTCTCAAACTTCTTCATTTATCTCACCTCCCAACGAGTCCTTCAGCTTTTTCAAACCGTGATTTAAACGGGATTTTACCGTCCCGACCGGGATTTGAAGAATTTCCGCCATTGTCTGATAATCCATATCCAGAAAATACTTAAGCCTTATAACCTCCTGGTGGATTTCGCTTAATCCGAGCAGATGCTTTTCCAGAACAATTCTGTCTTCAGACTCCGCATAAAGCCCGTCAACGGGCGCGTCCGCCGCTTGGTCGAATGAAGTGGTCAGGGAAGCGATTTTATTTTGGCTGCGCAGTTTATTCCGGCAACAATTGACCAATATGGTTTTGCTCCAACTATAAAAGGATTCTTCCTTTTTTAGTTTGGAGATATTTTGGTACAAGACAACAATCATATCCTGAAGTGCATCCAGCGCATCTTCTTTATTCCGCATATAGACATAGGCCAATTTATAATAATCAGCCTGTTTATCCATTATTAGCCGAAGCAAAGCTTCTTTGTCGCCTTTTTTAGCCTTTTTAATCAGCCTTTTGAATTCCAACCACTCTCACTCCTATCCGTTCTACATGTAAGAGTGTTTTGGGTCCTAAAAAGTTCACTCTTGCAAACGTTCATTTTAAAGTCTTTTTAAATATTTTCGTCAAATGTCGTTATACCCATTAAAAATACCATAAAATATGCAAAAACCAAAAAAGGTCTGAGATTATCCCAGACCTTGTTACCGGACCTTGTTAGAAGATAAGGCCAAAACTTATTCACCTGTCGTCATTTTTTCAAGACTTTAAGCAAGACCTCTATTACTCTGTCCTGCTCCTCTTCAGTCATATTGGAACCGGAAGGCAAGCAGATTCCGGTGTTGAAGATATAATCGGACACACTGCCGCCGGTGGCCCCCCACGGAGCATTCCGGTCTTCAGCGGAGCCGTGGGTAAAGTACCTGCATTTTTGGAAGACAGGCTGCAGATGCAGCGGTTTCCAAATCGGCCGTCCTTCGATGTTTTCAGTTTCGAGAGCATCCAGCAATTCACTCGGGGTAACCGGATTGAGGTTCGGATCAACGGTCATAGTGGTCAGCCAGCGGGTACAACGCCCAAACGGGGCTTCCGGCATAAAATTAACCCCCTCTATATCCTTCAGGGCCTCGTAATAACGTTCAAACACTTTTCGGCGCTGCTGTACTCTTTCCTCCAGCACCCTTAATTGACCCCGGCCTATACCGGCCAAAACGTTGCTCAGCCTGTAATTATAGCCGATTTCACTGTGCTGATAATGTCTGGCTTTATCCCGGGACTGCGTGGACCAGAAGCGGGCTTTGTCCAGAGCTTCCAAATCATCGGACAGCAGTATGCCGCCGCCGGAGGTGGTAATAATCTTATTACCGTTAAAAGATATGATGCCGAATTTGCCGAAGGAGCCGCAGGCTTTGCCTTTGTAAGTCGCCCCAAGGGCTTCGGCGGCATCTTCAATCATCGGCACCCGGTAATGGTCCAACAGCTCCAGCAAAGGTTCCATATCGGCACTCTGACCGTAAAGATCAACCACAACAGCGGCTTTCGGAAGCCAGCCCTCCCTTTGGGCCTGTTCCAAAGCTTTGGCCAACGCGATCGGCGACATATTCCAGCTTCCGGGTTCGGAGTCGATAAAGACCGGCTCACCCCCTTCGTAGACTATCGGGTTGGCGCTGGCCGCAAAGGTCAATGTGGAGCAAAGCACTTTATCCCCGGGTTTGATGCCGAGCAGTTTTACGGCCATATGAATGGCCGCCGTACCGGAGCTCAACGCCAGGGCCCCCTTGGTGCCGACATATTCGGCCACTTCCCGTTCAAAGGCGTCCACATTAGGCCCGAGCGGAGCAATCCAGTTGCTCGTAAAAGCCTCATTTATGTATTGCTGCTCGAGACCGCTCATATGAGGCACTGAAAGATGTATCCGGGGTTTTGTAGTCATAGTATTTCCTCCCATTATTCCATAGCGAATGACTCACATTCAATATACGCGTTTTTACTTAACCAAGTATCTCCTTAAAATTTCTTACTGAAATTAATTTTCTAATTAATTTTTCTACTTAATTAATATGTATATATTTTTTAACACCATAACTAGTTTAGATATATTATCGTTATTTATTTAATATATTATCGTTGTTTATTTCTATGCCTTTTTGTTCTATCTTTAACGCCTTTATAAATTCACACATCTTTTGTTTATTCACTTTTATTCTATGCACTAGCTATTAATTTTAGCGGCGCATTACTCTCAGGACTACCAGTAAAGCGCAGCTCAGCCACAGAATCGGATCTTCAAAAAAGCGCCCTTCGCCCTGAGAACTTACAAATACCGTCAGGGCCCACAGAAAATAGCCTGCCCCGGCATAGTATTGGTTGCGATAATTGGTGAATATGCTCAGGCTGTAGCCGGAAATGTTTAACAACTGAAATACTCTGACTATCAGAATCACCCAAAGAGCCACTAAAACCAAAAGGCCGACGATGCCTAATTCCGCTGCAACAGTCAGAATTGTGGTATGGGACAGACTTACGTCCGAAGCAACGGTTTTCAAATGGGCATAGTCGCTTAGAAAGACGGTCTGGAAGGTGCCAAGTCCGGTCCCGAGTACCGGATGGTCGGCAAAGATCGCCAGGGCCGCTTTCCAGAGATAGAGTCTTACCGGTCCGGCCGCGGCAGCTAAGCCGCCTGACAGGCTGAACAGCCTGTCCCAAATATCCGGGCGAATAAACAATACCAGCGCGGCACAGAGAACACCTAAGCCAAATACCCACAACACAGCCTTCTTATTGGGCAGCATAAACAGCACAATTATCAAGATAAGCAGCAGGGTCAGCACTCCGCCGCGGGAAGAAGTGAGCGCAAGCTCGGCGAGCAAGACGGCCAGAGCGCCCATGTAAAGCACTCTTAGGCTTTTTTCCCGGGTATAGAGCTGCAAAACAAAATTGGCGACTATGGCTAGAACCAAGAAGCGGGCAAAAATGTTCGGGTCAACAAAGGTGGCGTTCACCCTTATCGTCCCTTTGACCAGCGCTTGTTCATGCCAAATCGCGTTGCCGGTAAAGGCTTCATAAAACGAGAGCGGCGCCAGTAAAAGTGCAGTGATATGTACCGCATGGAAAGGCAATAGTTCCTGATTTCTGTCCATAAGCAAAGCAATGGATAGGAAAACGGCAAAAAGCACCAGCAAGCGGACAGTTTCCGTCAAAGTCTTCAGCAGATCCGCCGAGTAAAGCATGCTTGCCGCCCCAAGGATTATGTAAATCAGCAGAATAACAGTCAACGGATCTCCAACAATTGCTCTGAATCTTTGCCGCATTTCAGATATGTACAACAAGCGCGGAAAGGCCGCCAGAATCAAAGCCACACTGGTCAGTCTGGTCAGCGAAACAATTCCGAGCATCTCCCCAATCCTGCCGAGATCAGGATACCAAATGCTCGAGATTTCCAAAGCAACCGCTACTGCCAATAACGGTACGAGCCAAAGGGGCTTTCTAACTATCAGAAATCCAAGGCCAAGTACAGTCAGCGCAAGCAATATCCACTGAAGCATTTTTTCCTCCTTGTTTTCATATTTTATTAAATCTTTTTCCAGGCTTTTTCTTTTGCCATTGGAAATTTGTTATATTTCTGTTTTGATTCACTTTACTTTTTGATATGGAGCAACTGTAAAGCTTGAGCCGCTGCATACCTGCCGATTTTGCGGAAATCCTTGTCCAAGGCGACGATCAGAACTACGAAAACCGAACCGGCCGCTGCAGCCGCCAAAATCGGATGATAGCTCTGCAGAGCCCAGGCACAAAGACCCATAATCAATGCTGCGATACCGGTCGCAGGCAACTGCCTTAATAGGCGAATTTTATACACATTTTTCCTTACAATTATATAATAGCACAAAAAGATAAAACCCTCGACCAAAATAACCGCATAAGCCGCTCCGTAAATCCCCAAGCTCGGGTACAGAGCCACAATCAAGGCAAACAGTATCGCCAGCGCACAGCCTTGAATTACCGTCCTTTGCCATTGACGGTTAGTGGTGGTCAGCACGTCCCCTAGCGCAAAGCTCATGCATTCAAAGGCCAAAAGCCAGGTTACGATCATCAAAATGGGCACGGAATCGTTGAATTTGCCGTCATACAGCCAGACTACCAGCGGTTCGGCCAGCACAAAAATTAAAGTGCTGCCGGCAATGCCGACTGCAGCCAGAACTTTAAACATTTTTTCCACAATATCCCGGTGCTTGGAAGTATCGGACACGCCAAGCTGATATAAAACCGGATAAACGGCGCTGGTCATCAGGCTCGGGATGAAAATCAAGATAAGTATAAGCTTGTAGGCCGCCGAGTAAATCCCTACATCGACATTCGTGGTTATCAGGGACAGCACCAGGATACTGAGCTGGGCAAACATGTAATAAAAAATCCTATGTATACCGAAGGGTAAAGCCTTCTTGATCGTAGTGCTTAAGCCCCGTATTTGGAATTCAGGTTTTACTTCTTTGCGCAGGGCCAAATAGAGCAAAACACTGATGATGACGTAGGTCAGCAGGTGGGTAAAGGTGATCTCCACAACGCCCAAGCCGGCCATCAGCACGATTACGGTCAAAACGGCTATCAGGAACGTGGTCAGGAATTGAAACCAGGCAGCCAGATAGAGTTTTTGGACCGCTTGGTAGTAGTTGTACACGGACTGATTCAGAGCGTTAAAACACACCCCCAAGCCTGCAATGACAATCAGGGTCTTTACCGTGGAGCTGTAGCCGGCCGGAAACATCAGCACAAGCATAAGCAGGTAGCATACTACGCAAAGAGTGGTTTTAACCAAAAGAGTGCTCCCGAAATAGCGGGGCAAAACGGCCAGATTGCGCGATCCTTCCTGGACCATGTACTGGCTTATTCCGAGCTCGGCAAAAAGGATAATAGTTCCTACATAAGCATTAGCCGCCGAGTAGTCTCCGTAAGCGGCAGGCCCCAAATAGCGGGTTACCACTATACCTACCACAGCGGTAATTGCTTTGGCGACAAATCCTGATATTCCTAAAGCCGTAGCGTTTTTTATGATTAAACGAGTATTCATAAATTCACTTCTTCTCTTGTACGTTCGTTTATCTTTTACTTACTTGTACGTTCGTTTATCTTTTACTTATTGTTCACTCTATTACTTTTTCCTTTTTTATTGCTCGCTCTTTTCCGTCGTTTACTTTTCTTTTTTCTCCGTATGATTTCTTTTCTACTTATTTTCTTTTCTGCTTATGTTTTCGGATATATTTCTTCTTACTTGCTTTCTTCCAGTTCTCGTTCCAAACGGCTGTAGATTTTAAACAGCCTTTCTTCCATTTTACCCCAGTTGTACTCTTCTCTAACCGCTTTCAAGCCGTTTTGACCCATTTCTTTGCAAAGGCGCGGATCGGCCAGCAGAATGTTTATCGCTTTGGCTATTTCCTCCGGTTTGGTCGGGTCCACCACAATCCCGCTGTTGTACGGTTCCAAAAAGCGCTTAATCGGCGGCAGGTCGCTGCCGACCACCGGGATCCCGCAGCTCATATATTCAAACTGTTTGATCGGAATGTTTTTGTAATATTTGGGCACCGGCAACAGCGTAACCGCGCCAATCTTCGATTTGCGGATATAATCCTCGACTTCCAGGTGAGGTACTTTCCCCACAAACAAGACGTTTTCGTTTAAGCCGTTTTCCGCAATATAGTTATAGACCAATTCCCGCCCTTCAGAATCATTGAACGGGCCGACAAAGACCAGTTTTATTTGCGGGTATTTTTCTTTCAATAAATGAACGGCTTGGACCAGGTTAAAGGCCCCGCGTTCCAGCGTAATTCCGCCTTGGTAAATAACATCGTACTCTTTCTCTATTTCGGGCTTTTCTTCAGGCACAAAGTCCGAAAAGTTGTAAAGAATATCAACATGCGGGTGATTGCCAAATCTTTCTTTAACGGCATCGTCCGCGGTGATAATCTGGTCGAATTTCGGAGCTAAAAAAAGCTCGCTTTTATCCACGATAAATGTGGCCAACGGCCGGATAAATTTCGGCACTTTTTTGGACATGCGCATCATGTCCGGATAGTGTTCGTGCACATCATAGATTAATTTGCAGTGCGGCAAAGCTTTCTTAATTTTCCCTACTTTAAAAATCAGCTCGTAATCGTGGAAATGGTAAACGTCGGCCTGGACTTCAATAGCCTTGGCCACGACCGTGTCCCCAAGTTTATAGCGGCCGTACAGGGAATTAGCTCTGGGGACGCCGATTATCTTGATTCCCTGCTCGGTATATTCGGCACGTTCATCAGGAACAATCAGAGTTATATCGTCATACTTTTTCTTTAGAGACAGCGCTTCTTTATAAAATATCCTGTTATCGAGAGCCTGATGCCCGGTTGTCAGGATACAGATTTTCAATGTTATTACCTCCTAATAAGGCACATACCACTTGACCCTTGTCCCTTCTTCCGTCTCACTTCGTCTCACTGTCTTTTTTAAGTGTATCTTCCTGCTCTTTGTTCCAATAGCCTTTTATATACATTTACGGTTTTCTCAGCGTTTTTCTGCCAAGTGAATTTTTTCCGGACGGTGGCTTTAGCTTCTGCCGCGAGCTTTGCGGCAAAGGAAGGAGAACTTAGCAGACGCTCCAACGCTTTGACCAAGTCATTAACATCCTGCGGACGGACCAAAAGGCCGTTTTGTTCGTGGACTATCGCGTCTTCAATCCCTTCTCCTCTGACTCCTATAACAGGGATGCCTTGGGCCATCGCTTCGATATATACCACTCCGAAACCTTCCTGCCAGCTCGGCAGGCTGAAAATATCCGCAGCGGCTATTTGTTTTAAAGCTTCGGCATGGGGCAGGCGACCCAGAAAACTAACCTTATCGCCAAGGCCCAGATCCTTGACCAGACGCTCCAGATTTGGCCTCTCTTCACCGTCCCCTACTATATAGTATTCCAGATTTGGATATTTTTTCACCAAAACAGCCAAAGCTTGGATATTTAAGTCGATTCCTTTGGTTTTTTTGAGATTGGATACACTGACAATTCTGATTTTGTCTTTCCGGGCAAAAAAATGCCCGCTTTCGGAATAACCCGAACTCTGTAAAGCCTGTGTCCGGATTTCGGTCTGATCTGGGGGCAAAACTTTTAAGTCTATCCCGTTATTTACGACTTCAATCTTAGAACCGAAAGAATATTGTTCGCCAAGCTTAATGCCGATATTCTTAAGTTTGGAGCTTACAGTGATAATTTGGTCGGCATTGTCCAGCACTTCCAGGAGCTTAGCCTTTACTCTGCCGCTTCTGTTCACCGTGGTCTGAAAATCCTGGCCGTGGATTGTTACGACGGCCGGTACCCGGTAAATTTGCTTCAGGCAAACGGCCGCTTGGCCGTCAGGCAAAGCCACATGGGCATGAATCAAGTCAAAAGGAAACTCCCGGCTCAAGCGTTCAACTAAACGCTTCATCCCGCGGAACATCAGATAGCCAGCTTCAGCCAACAAAAAAGAGCGCGGCAAAACCGGGTAGCGCGGGTAATGGACTTCTATGCCGTCCAGCACGTCCTTTGCCGGTATGGAAGCATAGCTTTGCCACTTCTTTTTCAGCGCGCTGACAGGCCACGGAGCCCAGGGTACCGGCGCAATGACCTTTATTTCGCAACCTTGCTCGGCCAGAGCCTTGACCTGCTCATGCACAAAAATCCCGTAAGTCGGATTTTGGTCGGAAGGATACATATGGGACAAAACCAGAACTTTCATACCCACTTGACCCCAAATCTCTGAAACTTCAGACT
>ENA-UPSB01003029-UPSB01003029.1-bioreactor-metagenome-genome-assembly--contig:-NODE-3029-length-14161-cov-5.973274_pt1 | contig 14161 bp, 10 predicted proteins | sample MGYA00238182_ERZ773286 | MGnify/ENA primary metagenome ERZ773286 (study PRJEB29026, sample SAMN07631240) | bioreactor metagenome | isolation source: Switchgrass digestor | place: USA: Dartmouth... | reverse complement strand
GCACGGCGGTGGAGCACGGCGTGCCGACGCTGACCTCGCTGGACACCGCCCGGGCCGTGCTGACCGTGCTCTCGTCGCTGCGGGAGGGCGAGGCGTGCGGCATCTCGGCGGTGCAGGATTGGGTGTAAGGGAAATCGGGGGCGAAGTGCGAAACGGGGCCGGCCTCGGGACACATGCAGTGACTCGAGGCCGGCCCCCTACTTGGTGGTGACGGAGATGCCGTGTTCGGCGATGTCGGCAGGACAACTACGCGGGTCTGTGGTATCCGAGATCGGAACCACACGGGGTAGGCTCATGTGCTTGGACAACCGATTGGTCAAGGGATGCCATTCTTGGTGTGTGGCTGGGTGTAACTGATTCAAGGAGATTACTTAGTAACTCCAAGAACCTTCATTAGAACATCGGGATAAGGGGCAGTGTTGGCAGCGACACGTTGAACCCATGAATCTGCACAGAGGTTTATGCGAACATCTTCCCGAACGGAGACAATCCTCTCCGGTACACGTGCATCGCCTCCGGACACCTCGAAAGCGCATCTTGCGTAGGAGTGCCAGATCATGCAGAAACCGACGTGTCCATGAGTCAGCCATCTTACTACTTCACCACTGGAGTGCTCCAGGACACCTTTCCAATGCTCGTAACGCTCTATGACCTTGTCCGCGTCTGCCGCTGGCCATACCTGGAGAAGCCGAGGTCTCCATTGGGCAGTGTTGACAGCGATCTCGTTTCCGATGATGCCCAAGCACTCCCAGTTGATTGTCGATGCAACACGGCGAATATTGCATAGGTCTCGACCAGCTAGCGCCACACTTGCAGCCGATAACAGTACTGAAGGAAACAACTCACGAAAAGCTACCCAGGTGCGTCTTTGGAACTCCGGTGGTGTAAGGGCCCGAAAGGTCGCCTCAAGACACTGTGCGTCAAAGAAGTAGTTCTCAATCGAATGGCCACGGGACCAGATCAGTCGGCCCGAGGTAAAATGGGTGGCTAGTTTGTCTTCCACAACGGCTGCCATGTGGAACTCTCGGAACTCACGGTCTACGAAGCCGATGATAGTCCTATGGCCTACTGCGGGAGGCAGTGTGTTGATCACCGCCTCAACCTTTTCGCGGTTGCCCATGGTCTGCCCCTGGGGCGACTCGAGTTCCTCTGCTGTATCGATGACTAGGTCGCCTGCCCCGATAAGATCGTCAGCTGCCAGCCCGTTAACCAGCTTAGCCAGAATTCGTTTGTCAGTCGTTCCTTCCACCAGTACTACCCTGTGGTCTGTCAGGGTTAGCTTACGCAAGTACTCCGGAATGGTGTTCCTGGGCTTACCCATGGCTTGAGTCACTCCAGGGCCTGGGCTGGATGACCTGGTATTCCATGCAGTCAGCCCCAACCTCGATTGAGTGGGTGCAGACAATGATCTGGCGCTCACCCAACTGCGCAGCCATTCTCGACAGCAGTTTCCGTTGCCAATCAATGTGAAGGGAGAGTTCAGGCTCATCGATCAAGACCACATCTCCGCCTCGGCCAAGGTAAGTAGCAGCGAACAGCATACTGACGATTTGCCGTTCTCCCGAGGACAGTGCACTCAGAGAAGCAGAAGAACCATCGTCGAACTGCACCAGAACTTGCCTGCCTGGCGCGGGCGAACGCTTCACGACCAGTTTCTTACCCTCAAGGAAATCGTTAACTGCATTGAGGTATCGCTGGATCGGAGCGAATGTCTGTCGCTCAAACTCTAGTTGAGCTTTCAGAGATTGGCGATATACTTCCAGGACCGCGGTTATCTCAGAAGCTTGGGTAGAGACGGATGGTAGTCGCTCTCGCAAACGCCGATATACGTTGCTGTACAGCCCTTCATCTGGGGTGTCGAGTTGTGCAAGAAGATTACCTATGTCCGCTAGTAAGGGCTCAGGGGAACTAGTGGTCTTGGTTGAAGTGCCTGAAAGGGCCGCAAAGACGTTAATGAAAGCGTCTGAAAATATCTCCTGGTTCTTTCTTGCAACCTGGAACGTCGCCGCCCTCACTCTTGCCCCCAGGTCCCGTTCGATTGTGGCAGGAGTAGGATACCGAAAACTGGGTACGAACGATCCGAAGAGACGCCTAGCCATGGCCAGCGAGTTCTGGTAGTTGGTAGCAGATCGATCCGCTTCGATCACAGTCCGGAAGGCAGGGAAGTAAGCAACTCGAGGAACGGCGAGATTCGGACGCGGGAAAGCCCATAGGTCCGGCTCTTCAATCTCATCATCTTCTTCCTCGTCATGCCATTCTGAAGTGGCGGCCTCAGTCCTGTGTATGTCTTCGGCTGAGAAGCGAATCACTTCTTCATTGTCATGAGTCACGCGGATAGTATCATCGGGTTGCCGAACAACAGTGATCTTGTTGTCTGCCGAAGTAACAAGCACGATTCTCCTGAAGCGCAAGAAAGCAAATCGATCGAACGAGTTGTTTAGTATATTTGCTATAATATGAAGTAAAGTTGTTTTGCCGCTACCGTTTCGCCCGTATATCACGTTTATGTGGGGATTTAGGTCCAGTTCAATACTGAACCTGCCGTGTAACCCATAGGCTTCTACTCTGGAAAGCGTCATCTTCACCGCATACACCCTCCTTCTCTTAATACCTTGTCACAACATATTAGCGTTTCCATCCCCGCATGGGGTTATCCTTCAACGTCGCGGCTAGCGCATGAGTCTGGACCCTTTGGGACAGACGAGAGCTACGTGATGACTGTGCGTTGTAGGTGGCTTCTGGCATCAGGGCTTCGCCCTAAGGCCAACGACAAGTCGGAGAACTGAATGTCCTTCTGCGGGGACAACCCGCCGCATAGACTCCTCTGAGGCCAAGCCTGGCCGGGGGAGGAGCATCACGCATGAGCTCTGGCGTGCTGCAGCGGAGGCGCACGGTGGCGCTGATCGGCATCTTCGGCGTGGTCTTCACCGCCCTGATCGGCCGCATGGTGTACCTGCAGATCGCGGCGGGCGACTACTTCGCCGACAAGGCGTTCCGCTACCGCATGCGCCCGGTGCCGATCCAGGCCGACCGGGGGCAGATCCTGGACCGCAACGGCTACCCGCTGCTGACCAACCGGGTCTGCGAGTCGATCTACGCCGAGCCGATCCTCATCCAGAACAAGGCTGCGGCGGCGCAGGCCCTGGCGCCCGTTCTCAACATGGAGCCGCAGGAGTTGGAGCGGCGGATGAGCCGGCACACCTTCTTCGAGTGGCTGAAGCGCAAGGTCGACCCCGAGGTGGCCGCCCAGGTGAAGGCGCTGAACATCACGGGCATCGGCCTGGCGCCGGAGAAGTGCCGCTACTACCCCGAGGGCGAACTGGCGGTGCACGTGCTGGGCATCGCCAACCTGGACCACCAGGGCATCGAGGGGCTGGAGCTCACCTACAACGAGTACCTGAAGGGGCAGAACGGCCAGATCCAGTGCGAGTACACCGCCCGGGGCCTGCCGATGGAGGACGGCGAGTGCCACGTGATCTACGGCAAGCCGGGCCACGACCTGGTGACCACCCTCGACGTGAACCTGCAGCGCATCATCGAGCGGGACGTGGAGCGGGCGGTGCTGGAGACCCGCGCCCAGCGGGCGACCATCATCGTGATGGACGTGAAGACCGGCGAGATCCTGGCGCTCGCCCAGTGGCCCCGTTACGACCCCGAGCTGGGCGGCAACTCCGACCCGAAGCTGCGGCGCACCTTCACCGTGGCCGACGCGCTGAACCCGGGCTCCATCTTCAAGCCCATCACCGCCGCAGCGGCGCTGGACAGCGGGGTCATCGACCGGAACACCGTGATCAACGACACCGGCTGCATGAACGTGGAGGGGTGGACCATCTGCAACTGGGACCGCAAGGCCCTGGGCAGCGTGCACATCGACACGGTCATGGCCAAGTCATCCAACGTCGGCTTCGGCACCATCGGCATGTGGCTGGGCGCTGACCGGTTCTACGAGTACCACAGCCGGTTCGGCCTCGACCGGCCCACGGGCATCGACCTGCCCGGCGAGGCCACGGGCCAGTACCGGCCCAAGAAGCAGGCGACCGCCATCGACCTGGCGGTGCAGGCCTACGGCCAGACGCTGACCGTCACGCCCATCCAGATGCTCACCGCCATCGCCGCCATCGCCAACGACGGCAAGCTGATGTGGCCCCACCTGGGCAAGGCGATCTACGACCACGAGGGCAACCTGGTGAAGGAGATCCAGCCCCGGGAGGTGCGCCAGGTCGTGTCGCCCGAGGTCGCCCGGTACGTGCAGGAGCTGATGGTCGAGGTGGTGGAGACCGGCACCGGCAAGAACGCCCGGGTGGCCGGCTACCAGGTGGGCGGCAAGACCGGCACCGCCAACAAGGTGATCGACGGGCGCATCGCCCAGGGCAAGTACATCGCCTCCTTCGTGGGCTTCGCCCCCTATCCCGACCCGCAGGTGGCGGTGCTGATCTCCATCGACGAGCCGGTGGGCGCGTACTACGGCGGGCAGATCGCCGCGCCGATCTTCGGCGAGGTGATGGGCTCCGTGCTGGCCTACCTGGAGGCGCCCAAGTCGACGGCGCCGCCTCCTCCCAAGGAGAACCCGTGGGAGCCGGATCCGCCGAAGGAGCCCGAGCCGGCCCCGGTGCCCCCGCTGGTCAACCTGCCGGTCCCGGAGGCGGAGCGGGCCGCCCGGGAGGCCGGATTCACGGTCTCCTTCATCGGCGCGGGCAGCTACGTGGTGAGCCAGTTCCCCTTGCCCGGCGCCACGGCCTACAAGGGCGGCGAGATCGTCGCGAACCTGACGCCGCCCGGGCCCGGGTCGCGCGAGGTGACGGTGCCGCCGCTCTCCGGCCTGACGCTGCGGGACGCGGCGCGGACGCTCGCCGAGCGGGGCCTGCTGATGGAGGCGGAGGGGCAGGGGGCGGTCCACCGACAGGATCCGCCCGCAGGGACCCGGGTGCCCACCGGCACACCCGTGCGCGTGTTCCTGACATTACCAGAACAAAATAGTCGGTGATTTCGTAAAAAGAGGCAGAACTGAGGAGGTATTTCACCACTATTATGTGGAAATAATGGCAACGGATGTACTACCTCTTATAAAGCGAGGCGGATCGCACGATGCGGGTGAACGATTGCCTGGTTGTGGGCAGGCTGCTTCAAGGAGACGCAGCAGCAGAGATCACCGACGTCGTCTACGATTCGCGGCAGGTCACGCCCGGCGCGCTCTTCGTTGCCCTGCCCGGGCGGAAGGTCGACGGACACGATTATGCGGGCGAGGCGGTGCAGCGGGGGGCGCGGGCGCTGGTGGTGGAGCGGCCGGTCGCTGCGCCCGCCGACGTGGCCGTCATCCAGACCGAATCGGCCCGCGCGGCCCTCGGCCGGCTGGCGGCCTTGTTCTGGCGCCACCCGTCGCGCCGGATCCGGGTAGTAGGGGTGACGGGGACCAACGGCAAGACCACCACCACCCACCTCATCAAGGCCGTGCTGGAACGGCAGGGTCACCGGGTCGGGCTGATCGGCACGGTCCACACCCTCATGCCCGGTGAGCGGCGGCCGGCGAGCCTGACCACCCCCCAGGCCTCCGATCTCCAGCGCCTCTTCCACCAGATGGCCGAGGCCGGCTGCACGTATGTGGTGATGGAAGCCTCCTCGGAAGGACTCGACATGAACCGCGTTGATGATGTAGAGTTTGACCTTGGGATCTTTACGAACCTTACCCAGGATCACCTGGATTATCACGGCACGTTCAGCGCGTACCGGGAGGCCAAGGCAAGGCTCTTCCGCCTGCTCAGCCGCCCCGGGTACAAGCCGCGCAAGGCTGCCGTGCTGAACGCCGACGACCCGGCCAGCGAGTACTACCGCGCCGCCACCGAGGTGCCCGTGTACACCTACGGGCTGCGCCCCGATGCCATGGTGCGGGGTACCGACGTGCACCTGTCCCCCGACGGCACGCGCTTCAGGCTCTGCACCCCGCAGGGCGAGGTGCCGGTTGCGCTCAGGCTCGTCGGCCGGTTCAACGTGTACAACGCCCTGGCCGCCGCCGCGGCCGGCGTGGCCGAGGGCGTCGATCTCGACGTGATCCGCGGCGCACTGGAGTCGGAGGAGGGCGTGCCGGGCCGGCTCCAGCCGGTGCGGGCGGGGCAGCCCTTCGGGGTCTTCGTGGACTACGCGCACTCCCCGGACTCGCTGGAGAACGTGCTCCATACGGCCCGGGCGTTCACCCGGGGCCGGCTGATCGTCGTCTTCGGCTGCGGGGGCGACCGGGACCCCACCAAGCGGCCCATCATGGGGCGCATCGCCGGGTGTCTGGCGCACCACACCATCGTCACCTCCGACAACCCGCGGAGCGAGGACCCGGTGCGCATCGTCCAACAGATCGAGTCCGGCCTGGTGGACGGAATCCTGCCCGGCCACACCTACGAGGTGGTCATCGACCGGGCCGAGGCCATCCGCCGGGCGGTGACCATGGCGGAGCCGGACGACGTGGTCGTCATCGCCGGCAAGGGGCACGAGACGTATCAGATCTTCAAGGACCGCACCATCCCCTTCGACGACCGGGCGGTGGCCCAGTCGTTGATCGAGGCGCGGGTCGGAAAGGGCGGATCGAGTTGACACATCTGTTTACCGCCGCCGAGATCGCCGAACTGACCGGCGGCCGCGTGGCCTCCGGAGACCCGTCCGCACGGGTGACCGGCCTGGCCTGGGACAGCCGTCTGGTCCGGCCCGGCGACTGCTTCGTCGCCCTGCAGGGCGAGCGGGTGGACGGGCACGACTTCGCCGAGCGCGCCGCGGCCGCGGGCGCGGCCTGCGTTCTGGCGGCCCGGGCGGTTCCCGCCGGCGAGGCGGCCGTCGTCGTCTGCCCGGATCCGCTGCAGGGCCTGGGCCGGCTGGGCCTGGCGCTGCGCAGCCGCCACTCGGACCTGCGGGTGGTGGGGGTCACCGGGTCGGTGGGCAAGACCACCACCAAGGAGATGGTGGCAGCGGTGCTTTCCGAGCGGTTCCGGGTCTTCCGGACCGAGGGCAACCTGAACTCGGAGGTGGGGCTGCCGGCCTCGCTCGCCCGCCTCACCGCCGACCACGAGGCGGCGGTGCTCGAGATGGGCATGCGCGCCCTGGGCGAGATCGCCTATCTGGCCTCCATCGCCCGGCCGCAGGTGGGCGTGGTGACCAACGTGGGCATCACCCACCTGGAGCTGCTCGGCACGCAGGAGAATATCGCCCTGGCCAAGTCGGAGCTGGTCCGGGCGCTGCCGGCCGGCGGGGTCGCGGTGCTGAACGCCGACGACCTGCGGGTTCGGGCCATGGCGGCCGTCACGCCGGCCCGGGTCTGGTACTACGGACTGACGGCCCGTGAGGCGGCCGAGGCGGCAGCCGGGCCGGGTGCGGCGGAGCCGGCGGGCTGGGTGACCGCCGCCGCTGTGCGCCCCGACGGCCCCATGAGCCAGCGGTTCCGGCTGGTGAGCCACCTGGGCGAGGTCGACGTGCAGCTTCCGGCCCCCGGGCCCCACAACCTGCTCAACGCCCTGGCCGCCGCGGCGGTGGGGCTGTCGCAGGGCATGGACCTGGAGGCCGTGGCCCGGGGACTGGCCCGCTTCCAGAACGCCGGCAGCCGGATGCGGCCGGTGGAGGCCGGCGGCGTCAACATCCTGGACGACACGTACAACGCTGCACCGGCCTCGGTCATTGCCGCGCTGGAGGTCATGCGCAGTTTCGCCGGACCCGGCGGCCGCTGCGTCGCCGTGCTGGGTGAGATGTACGAGCTCGGCGCCATGGAGGTGGAGGGGCACCGGCAGGTTGGGGCCGCCGCCGCGCGGCTGGCCGACGTGCTGGTCGCCGTGGCCGGGCTGGGCCGCCACATCGCCGCCGGGGCGCGGGAGGCGCTGGCCGGCGGGGACGCTACCGGGGAGGGCGCTGCCGGTGACGGCGTTGCCGGGGGTGGCACCGCTACCCTCCGGGAGGTCTACGAGGTGCCTGACAACGCCGGGGCGGTCGCCCTGCTGAAGGGGCTCCTGCGCCCGGGCGACACGGTGCTCGTCAAGGGTTCCCGCGGCATGAAGATGGAGGAGATCGTACAGGCGCTCACAGCATACCTGGACCGGCCGCAGCCGTAATCCCGGAGCGTCTGCTGCACAACACGAGGAAAGGGCTCGATCTTATGGAACAGACCACCTTGCTCCGCCTGGCCGGCGCGGGCCTGGTCGCCCTCGTCGGGGCGCTTGCCCTGGGTCCCGTGGTCATCCCGCTCATGCGGCGGCTGCGGGCCGGGCAGACCATTCGGGCCGAAATGTCGGCCCGCCACCAGGCCAAGGCGGGAACGCCCACGATGGGCGGCGTCATCTTCGCCATCCCCGCCCTGCTGGCGACCCTGATCTTCGCCCCCCGGGAAGGCGACGCGCTGCCCCGGCTGATTATCGCTCTGGTGCTCACCGTCGGCCACGGCCTGGTGGGATTCGCCGACGACTACATCAAGGTGGTGCTGAAGCGGTCGCTGGGGCTCAGGGCCCGCGACAAGCTGCTGGCGCAGGTCGGGCTGGCGGCCGTGCTGGGCTACGGCGCCGTGGAGGTGCTGGACCTGGGCACCGCCGTGACGCTGCCCCTGCTGGATGTCACGATCACCCTGGGCAAGCCGCTCTACTACCTGCTGGTCCTCATCATGGTCTGGGGCACCGCCAACGCGGTCAACTTCGCGGACGGGCTCGACGGCCTCCTGGGCGGCCTCAGCGTCATCACTTTCGGGTTCTACGGGCTCTTCGTCGCCCTGGCCGTCGGCCAGGTCGACATGGCCGTGCTGGGCATCGCCCTGGTGGGCGGCGTCCTCGGCTTCCTTTACTACAACCGGCATCCCGCCCGCATCTTCATGGGCGACGTGGGTTCCTTCGCCCTGGGGGGCGCCCTGGCGGCGATGGCGGTGCTCACGAAGACGGAGTTCCTGCTGGTCATCGTCGGCGCCGTCTACGTGATCGAGGTGATCTCGGTCATCCTGCAGGTGCTCTCCTTCCGCCTGACCGGCAAGCGCATCTTCAAGATGGCGCCGCTGCACCACCACTTCGAACTGCTGGGCTGGTCGGAGGGCCAGGTGCTCCGCCTCTTCTGGGGGGCGGCGCTGCTCTTCACCATCCTCGGCTGGTTCGCCTTGCCGGGCATGCTCGCCGGACGGTAAGGGGGCAGTCACATATCGAGGGGGTCGGCTCTCGTGCAGGTTCAGCGCAGGAGTCCGGACTACACCCTCATGGCAGTGGTTGCGCTGTTACTCGGCATCGGAGTTGTCATGGTGTATACGTCCAGTACCGCCATCGCGGAGGCGGACTTCGGCAACCGGTACTACTTCCTGGTGCGCCAAGTGATCTGGGTGGGGATCGGCCTGGCGGCCATGACCTTCTTCGCCAGCATCAGCCCGTGGTACTGGCAGAAGCACAGCCGCACGGCCCTGCTGGTGGCCATCGGGCTGCTCATCCTGGTCATCATCCCCGGCGTGGGCATCGAGCGCCTCGGCGCCCGCCGCTGGCTGGGCTACGGCCAGCTGTCCTTCCAGCCGTCCGAGGTGACCAAGTTCGCGTACATCATGTGGCTTTCCACGTACCTGGCGAAATACGCCCGGGACGTGACCGACTTCGTGCGGGGGCTCCTGCCCCCCGTGCTGGTGATGGGCCTGCTCTTCGGGCTGATCATGCTGCAGCCCGACCTGGGCACGTCGATGACCCTGGCCGGCACCGGCGCCCTGATGCTGTTCTCGGCAGGGGCCCGGCTCACGCACCTGGCCGGCCTGGGCGTGGTCGTGGTGATGCGGCTCCAGCGCTCCTCGTCGATCTTCGCCAGGGCGAAGATCGACGAGGAGCGCTGGAGCCGCATCACCACGTTCCTCAACCCCTGGGCGGATCCCACCGACTCGGGCTACCAGATCATCCAGGCCCTGCTGGCCTTCGGCTCCGGGGGGCTGTTCGGCGTGGGCCTCGGCGAGAGCCGGCAGAAGTACTTCTACCTGCCCGAGCGGCACACCGACATGATCTACGCCGTGCTGGGCGAGGAACTGGGCTTCATCGGCGCCGCGCTGGTGCTCCTGCTTTTTTTCGCCTTCGCCTGGCGGGGGTACCGCATCGCCATCCAGGCGCCCGACCGCTTCACCAGCCTGCTGGCCGCGGGCGTGACCTCGCTGATCACGCTGCAGGCGGCCCTGAACATCGCCGTGGTGACGGCGTCCGTGCCGTCCACGGGCATCCCGCTGCCCTTCCTCAGCTACGGCGGCACCTCGCTGCTGATCACCCTCTCGGGGGTGGGGATCCTGCTCGGGGTCTCCCGTTACTGCCGCAACTAGCGGCGACAGGCATGTCGGCGCACAGGCTGCAAGGAGCCCGCCTGTGCAACTGCCACCGGCAGTACGCCTGTGCAGCTGCCGCAAGCAGCCCGCCCAGGCAACTGCGGCGGCAGCCTGCCGGCGCAGCTGACCCGGAGGCCCGCCTGCGTGCGGCGGACTCCCCCGACGTCGCAACACTTGAAGGAGGTTCTTCCATGCGCTACCTGATCACCGGTGGCGGCACCGGCGGCCACATCTACCCGGCCCTCTCCATCGCCCGCGCCCTGGCCGAACAGGACCCGGAGGCGGAGCTGCTCTACGTGGGCACTGCGACCGGGCGCGAGGCCTCCATCGTGCCGCAGAGCGGCCTGGAGTTCGCCGCCATCGCCAGCGGCGGCGTGGTGAACCTCGGCCTCCTGCAGAAGGTCCGCGGCGCCTTCCGGGCCGCCCGGGGGGTGCTCGAGGCCCTGGGCCACATCCGCCGGTTCCGGCCGGACATCGTCATCGGCACCGGCGGCTTCGTCTCCGGCCCGGTGCTGCTGGCCGCCCGGCTGGCCCGGGTGCCGAGCGTCATCCAGGAGCAGAACGCCTTCCCCGGCGTCACCAACCGCCTGGCCGCCCGGTGGGCCACGGCGGTCTTTGTGCCGTATGAAGAGGCGCGGGCCCACTTCCCGCAGGGCGCGCGCCTGATCCGGGCGGGCAACCCCGTCCGCCCCGAGGTCGCCGCCGCCACCCGGGAGGCCGGCCGGGCGGCCCTGGGCCTCTCGGAAGAGGACCGGGTGCTGGTCATCATGGGCGGCAGCGGCGGGGCCCGCGACTTCAACCGGATCGCGGCCGAGGCCGTGATGCGGCTGGAGGTGCCCGGCCTGCGGGTGGTGCACATCACCGGCGAGCGCTACTTCGAGCAGGTGAAGGCGCAGTACGGGGACGGCGCCCCGCATGTGACGCTGCTGCCCTACGCCCACAACATGCCCGAGGTCTACGCTGCCGGCGACGCCGGGCTCTTCCGGGCCGGCGCCCTGACCCTGGCCGAGATCCAGGTGCGGCGGCTGCCCAGCGTGCTCATCCCCAGCCCGAACGTCACCCACAACCACCAGGAGTGGAACGCCCGCACGCTGGAGCGCCGGGGGGCGGCGGTGGTGCTGCGGGAGGCCAACCTCACCCCGGCCGACCTGGCCGCGGCGCTGACGCGGCTGCTCACCGACGAGGCGGCGGCAGGGCGCATGCGCGCCGCCCTGGCGGAGCTGGCCGACCCCGACGCGGCGCAGACCATCGCCCGGCGGATCGTCGGCATCGCCCGGCAGGCCCGGGAGGAGCGGAGGTGACCCCGGTGTCACCCATCGACGGACGGCTGCGTAGCATAATCCGCGACCCGGGCCGCATTCGTCAGGCCGAACCCCTGAAGCGCCACACCTCCATTCGCATAGGCGGACCGGCTGACTACCTGGTTCAGGCGGCCGACCGCCACGAGCTCTCGAGCCTGCTGCGCCTGGCAGGCGAGGAGGGCCTCCCTGTCTACATCCTCGGCAGCGGCAGCAACCTGGTGGTCTCCGACGAGGGGGTCCGCGGGCTGGTGCTCCGTCTGACGGGCGAGTTTGGCCAGCTTGCCGTGGACGGCACCACGGTCCGCGTCGGGGGCGGCTGCAGCCTGCCGAAGCTGGCCCACCAGGTCTCCCAGATGGGCCTGGGCGGCATTGAGTTCGCCTGTGCCATACCCGGCACCGTCGGGGCCGGGCTGGTGATGAACGCCGGCGCACACGGCGGCGACATGGCACAGGTGGTCACCGAGGCAACGGTGATGTGGGGCGACGGGCGCCTGGAGCGCCTGGGCCCCGAAGAGATCGGGTTTGGATACCGGAGCACCTGTCTTCAGGGGACCTCGGCCATCGTGGTCGAGGTGGTGATGGCCCTGCGTCCCGCCGACCCGGCGGCGCTGCAGGGCGCGATGCGGCAGCACCTGGACCGGCGCCGCGCCACCCAGCCCCTGCAGCACCCGAACGCCGGGTCGATCTTCAAGAACCCCCCGGGGAACTACGCCGGCCGGCTCATCGAGCGGGCCGGGCTGAAGGGGGAGCGGGTGGGCGACGCCCAGGTCTCCGAGAAGCACGCCAACTTTATCGTCAACCTGGGCCAGGCCACGGCGAAGGACGTGCTGACACTGATGGACCGGGTTCGCAGTACCGTTGAACAGCGGTTCGGAGTGCGGCTGGAGGCCGAGGTGAAGATCTGGGGGCACAACCCCTGGTTCCTGCCCTGACGGGCCGGCCTCGGCACCGGGCTCCGGCCGCGGGAGGTCGCATGCACAGTGAAGCAGCATGAGCGCTACGTGGTCGCAGGGGGGTGCCGCCTTCAGGGTGAGGTGCCGATCAGCGGAGCGAAGAACGCCGCCCTGCCGATCCTGGCGGCGGCGCTCCTGACGCCGGGCGAGTCGGTGATCCACAACGCGCCGATGATCCGCGACGTGGCGGTGATGATCGAGATCCTGCACAAACTGGGCGCCCGGGTGGAGGAAGGGCCCGAAGGCGTCTCCGGGCGAACCCTGCGCATCCGGGCCGACGGGCTGAACGGGCAGGAGGTCGGGGCGGATTTCACCCGTGAGATGCGCTCCTCGATCTTCCTGATGGGTCCGCTCCTGGCCCGCGTCGGCAAAATCCGCATCTCCTATCCCGGCGGCTGTGCGATCGGCCCGAGGCCGATCGATTTTCATCTCCGCGGCCTGGAGATGCTGGGGGCCCGCATCGAGGAGCGGTTCGGTTTCATCGAGGCCAGCGTTCCCCGGCGGCTCCGGGGAACCGAGATCTACCTGGACTTCCCCTCCGTCGGCGCCACCGAGAACCTGATGATGGCGGCCGTGCTGGCGGAAGGCACGACGGTGATCCGCAACGCCGCGCGGGAGCCTGAGATCGTGGACCTGCAGGAGTTCCTCAACAAGCTCGGCGCGAAGGTCCGCGGGGCGGGGCTCGACGTCATCCGCATCGACGGCGTCCGCAGGCTCGGCTCGGTGGAGCACACCGTCATCCCCGACCGCATCGAGGCTGCCACCTTCCTGGCGGCCGCGGCGATCACCGGCGGCGAGGTGACCGTGCAGGGGGTGATTCCCGAGCACCTGGACGCGGTGACGGCCAAACTCCGGGAGATGGGGACGGCCGTGCGCGAGCACGGCACGGCCATCACGGCCACGGGGCCCAGGCGGCTCAGGGCCGCGGACGTGAAGACCCTGCCCTACCCGGGCTTCCCCACCGACATGCAGCCGCAGATGATGGCGCTGCTGGCCACCGCCGACGGGACGAGCATCATCACCGAGACGATTTTCGAGAACCGGTTCAAGGTGGCGGACGAACTGCGCCGGATGGGCGCGAACATCAAGACCGAGGGGCGCACGGCGGTGGTGCAGGGGGTGCCGTCCCTCTCGGGAGCCACGGTGGTCTGCCCGGCCCTGCGGGAGGGGATGGCCCTCATCCTCGCCGGCCTGGTGGCGGAGGGGGAGACCACCATCGAGGAGATCTACCACATAGACCGGGGATACCAGCACCTGGAGCAGAAGCTGACGCAGCTGGGGGCGACGATCATCCGGCAGTAGGGGACCGGGACCGGCGGGAGACCGGTCCCGGTTTCGCGCGTCTAAACCTGTCCCTCCCCGCATAGCGATTGACAGGCCCCCGGGTTGGCTATCCCCGCCGTCGCCGGTCAGTGCGCGCGTCGGCCGATGACGACGGCGATCCCCGTGTGCAAAGGAGGGTCAAGTTATGGGACGCCCGCTCATCGAGATCGACCCCACCAGGCCCATCGAGGAGTACTATGAGGTGATCCAGAACCGGTGGCACCCGGATATCCCGGCGGTGGCCAGCGTCAGGCCGGGCGAGGTCTTCACCGTGGAGTGCCCCGACTGGACCGGCGGCCAGG
>ENA-UPSB01003024-UPSB01003024.1-bioreactor-metagenome-genome-assembly--contig:-NODE-3024-length-14186-cov-5.775246_pt1 | contig 14186 bp, 11 predicted proteins | sample MGYA00238182_ERZ773286 | MGnify/ENA primary metagenome ERZ773286 (study PRJEB29026, sample SAMN07631240) | bioreactor metagenome | isolation source: Switchgrass digestor | place: USA: Dartmouth... | reverse complement strand
GCGAATGTGCAGAAGCTGTCACAGATTATCAATGAGGAGTACAACGGAGAGGTTCCCGGCGATTACGATAAACTGATCCGTCTGCCCGGAGTGGGGAGAAAGACCGCCAACGTGGTGCTGGCCAACGGCTTCGGGGAACCGCGCATCGCGGTGGATACCCATGTTTTTCGCGTTTCCAACAGGATAGGGCTTGTGGAGGAGAAGGACGTGCTGGGAACGGAACTGTCCCTGATGAAGGTAATACCCAAAGAGAAGTGGAACCGCATGCACCATGCGCTGATATGGCACGGGAGAAGGGTGTGCAGCGCCCGGCGGCCGGATTGCGGGCGCTGCGGTCTTTCGGGAATCTGCCTGTACGCCTCCGGCCGCAGCTAAGCCTCCGATGCTCAATTACAGCTAAAATGCGAATACCATGCGTCCGATCTTAACGGATACTTTTTTCGCGAGCATGAATTGGTTCGTACAGCTGTCGTCGTAGTACCACAGGGCTCCCCCGGTCGGATCGGCGCCGGCCAAGGCTTCCTTTGCAGCTTTGACGGAGTCCGCATTCGCGGGATTGTTGATCCAGCCGTTTGCCACCGGGGTAAACTGATAGTAGCCGTTGATGTTCTGATTGATAACGTCTTTAATTGTATCGGCGAATAAACCGCTTTGGATTCTGTTTATCACCACCGCGCCTACCGCGACTTTAGCCTGGTACGGTTCGGTCTGCGTTTCGGCCATAATCAGCCTGGCAAGCAAGTCCAGTTCTTCGGCGGTATACGGCACGGCGGCCGGCGTCTCTTTCGGAGCTGTCTGCGAAGCCTTCGGCAGAGGCACCGCGAGCCTTTGTCCGATATCGAGGTAGTCGCTGTATATATTGTTCGCCCTCCTCAGTTCGTCCAGCGGCATTTTATACTTTTTGGCAATCAGGAACAGCGTATCCCCTTTTTGAACGGTATAGGTGTCGCCCGGAACCTTCAGGACCTGTCCGATGTCCAGCGAAACGCTTTTCAGACTGTTTAATTTCATCAGGCTGTCCACATTTGTGTAGAATACCTGACTGATCTTATACAGCGAGTCGCCTTTTACAACGGTATAATAAGTGATTCCCGGAGTGTAGGTGTAGGCTTCGGCGGCGGCTGGCAAAGACAGGGCCAGCGAAAGAATCGCAATCAATAAAACAGATGTGACCTTCTTCGATTTGCGCATAGATTATCCTCCTTTTATCTCCAGGGCGGTGACAGGTCGGGACCGGGAAAGCCCGCTGCAGCGGTTTCCCTATTTATTCCGATCCCCGGCAACCCCCTGCGGGAAACTGGATATCTAAATTTTAATGGAAAATCGCCGGGGAATCTAATGGAAATAAACGGCATGGTTTCAGCATAAAAAAGCGCCCCGCCGCATTTGTCCGGATCAAATGCAACGGGGCGCTGGTATTCAGATATAATGCGCAGGGCGCAGGCCCTCGCGCGGGAAACGGTCCGGGCTCGTTCAGCCGGAGGCTCCGCAGCACTTTTTATATTTTTTGCCGCTGCCGCACGGGCAGGGGTCGTTTCTGCCGGGCTGCTTCTCTTTAACCACCGTCTTTGATTTCTTGAATTCCTTAGTGATTTCCGCCCGCCTTTCCTCCGTCAGGACCCCGTCCCACTGGGGCAGGGTATAGAGGTGGTCCGCCTTGGCGTCCAGCATGTTGAAATAGAGCTTTTCAAAGTCGATGTCCAGCAGGATTTCCGAATCCTCGTCATAAGACTTAAAATCAATTTCGGAATTCAGGCTGGTGCTGATTCCGTCCAGAAAGCCCATGAAGATTACCGGGTCCGCCTCATATTTTTCGGCAAGTTCCCGGAAGGTTCCGCTTACCTTTTTTTCCGGCTCACTCAGGATCGCGCCGTAAATCCGCTGTTCCGTCGTGCTGTATTTTTCCCAGAACGCCGGAAAGGTCTCGTCGGTCTGGTTGTCGATCAGGTTTTTCCATTGTTCATATAGCGTCATTTTTTTTCCTCCGGTTGGCTGAAATATCTGCATCTTTTTCGTAGCGCATCGATTGCGGTTACATGACCCTGATAACGCTTTTTATCTCGCTGGCGAATTTCGAGGAACGGATCTTGTCCAATGCTTCGTCAAGCCTTGCCCTGGTGACCTCGTGCAGAATAAACACAAGGGGCACCTCCCTGTTTTCCGTCAAATCCCTGGACAGCTGAAGCACCGAGTCGATGCCGATGCCGTAAGCGCCGAAGGTGGTCGAGATGCTGCCCAGCACGCCGGGCACATCCTTTACCATCATGTTGACGTAATATTTATTCTGGCCTTCACCCACGTACCGCAGCATCTTGACCGCTTTCTCCGGATAATGGTCGAATGCCGCGCCTTTGGCAATCGCTTTGGCAATTTCTATCACGTCGCCCATAACGGCGCTTCCCGTCGGCAGGGGACCTGCGCCTTTTCCGTAGAACATAAGGTTGTCCACGGCGTTTCCGGTGACGAAGATGGCGTTGAATTCGTTGTTCACCGAAGCCAGGGGATGGTCTTTCGGTACGAAGGCAGGCTGAACATGGCACTCCAGCTGATTTGCAATCCTCCTGGCCGTGGCCAGCAGTTTGATCTTGTATCCGAACTGGTCTGCCAGCCGGATATCCTCCTTGGTGATCCTCGTGATTCCCGCGGTCGGGATTTCCTGCGGCGGCACGCGGACTCCGAATACCAGCGAGATCAGGATGGAAAGCTTGTTAGCGACGTCATGGCCTTCCACGTCGGCGGTGTGGTCCGCCTCTGCGAAACCTTTTTCCTGCGCCGTTTTCAGGACATCCTCGTAATCCAGTCCGTATTCCGTCATCTGCGTCAGGATGTAGTTGGTGGTTCCGTTGACAATGCCCAGGATTTCATCGTATTCATTGGCCAGAAGCGCCGTGGTCAGAGCGTTTAGGATCGGGATGCCGCCTCCCACGCTGGCTTCAAACCGGAACATCACCCGGTTGCGTTTCGCCGCTTCCATAAACGCGTCGAAGTTGGCGGCTATGGCCGCCTTATTCGCGGTCACCACATGCTTTCCGTTCCCCATCGCCCTCAGCATGAAGCTGCTGGCCGGTTCGATGCCGCCGAGAAGTTCGATGACGATATCGATGGAAGGGTCGAGGAAAATGTCATCGGGATTTTGTGTGAACAGATCGGGCGATACCGTGATGTCCCGTTTGCGGTTTACGTCCTTTTCGAGAATTCTTGTTATTTTTATCGATACGCCCGCGTTGGACTCGATCTGCTTCCGATTCATTTCAAGCACTTTATACGTACCTGTTCCGATATTGCCGAGTCCCAATAGTCCGACATTTATTGTTTTCATTGCAACAACCTCCTAATAGTACAAGCATATTAAGACATTATAACATATATCATTCGTAAATCATATATCCTATATAATTGAAAATTGTCTTTAAAAATTCAGAAAAATTTATTATAATTAATAGACGCAATCAGAGCATTTTCGCGCCTGAGCATGGAAGATGCACGGCGTTCCGTGAAATTAACAATCAAGGATTGCGCGAAATTGACAAGCAAGGCAGGAGGACAGATTATTTGACCATTCATATCGTGCTGGTAGAGCCTGAAATTCCGCCCAATACAGGCAACATAGCAAGAACCTGCGCGGCTACCGGAACCAAGCTGCACCTGATTAAGCCGCTGGGTTTTTCCATCGATGACAGGACATTGAAAAGAGCCGGGCTCGACTATTGGCAATATGTTGATCTGGAAGTCCATGAATGTTTGGATGATTTCTTAAAAAAGTACAAAGATATACCCAAATATTATGCAACCACCAAAGGAATCAGAAAGCACACAGAGGTGCGCTACGAAGAGGATGTCATGCTTCTTTTCGGTAAGGAGACGGAAGGCCTTCCGAGATCCCTGATCGAGGAAAACATGGACAGGACGATTCGGATTCCAATGAGCAGGGAGACGCGGATGCGTTCGCTCAATCTTTCCAATTCCGCCAGCATCGTATTGTACGAGGTGCTGAGACAGAGAAATTTTTCCGGTTTGGAATAGCATTCTATATCTCAAAATAATACCGTTCATTTCATTGAGTTATTATTAAGTCATTAGTTGTCAAATTTTTATTAATTTCTGGAAAAAATATGGCACAAGATGATATAGTTGTGGTATAATGATGAAGCGGTTTGAATTGTCTTTGAAAGCCCTTCATCATAATAGAGGGATTTATTATGAGACTAGGGTATGATTTGACAATTGAACAATCGCAGAAATTGGTGATGACGCCTGAACTCATTCAGGCGATCCAGATTCTGCAGTTCAACACCCAGGAATTGGAGAGATATGTGGAAGAGCAACTGCTGACCAACCCCATCCTGGAACTGCAGACGACGCCGCCCGCGGAAGGGGAAGGCGAAAAGCCGGCGGACGATTTCAGCGCCAAAACCGATGAATTCGAGCAAAACGAAAGCGCCGAAATTGACTGGGCCGAACATTTCAAGGAGAAGGAATACGACGACATCAGCTACAGGCAATGGGAGTATGCCGCGGAAAAGAGCGATTATACGTATGAGCAGTTCGTATCTACGGAGATCACCCTGGCTGAGCATTTGATGTTCCAGCTGCAATTTACTCCCCTCAAGCAGAGCTGCCGGCGCATCGGAAGGTATATCATCGAATCCCTTGATGAAAACGGCTACATGACCTTGAGCGTGGAAGAGATCGCTAAGGCGCTTGGGGTAGGACAGGATAAGGTGCAGATGGTGCTGGAGACGATCCAGGGTTTCGAACCGGCCGGCGTCGGCGCAAGGAACCTGAAGGAATGCCTGCTGATCCAGCTTAAGCACAGGGGAAACGACAATCCGCTGGTCGAAGAAGTAATCAATAATTACCTTGAGGACATTGCGGGAAACCGGCTGAACAATATCGCGAAGGCACTGAACATTTCCGTCAAGGAAGTCCAGGCGATCAGCGACATTATCAAAAGCCTTGAGCCGAAACCCGGCAGGCAGTTCGGTTCTTCCACCGAAACCCGGTACATTGTGCCCGACGTCACGGTGGAGAAGGTGGACGGCGAGTATATTGTGACCGTCAACGAGAGCAGCGCGCCGAGGCTTACCATCAGCCCCTATTACCAGAAAATGCTCATGGATTCAGACAAGGAGTCCAATATCTCCAAGTTCCTGACCGGGAGACTCAATTCCGCCCTTTGGCTCATAAAAAGCATCGAGCAGAGAAGGCAGACCATATATAATGTAGTCAGCGCCGTTGTCAAATATCAGATCGATTTCTTTGAAGAAGGCCCGAAGCATTTGAAAACCCTGACATTAAAGCAGATCGCAGATGAGGTGGGCATTCACGAATCCACGGTCAGCCGTTCCATCAACGGGAAGTATATGCAAAGCCCGCGGGGAATCTTCGAAATCAAGTATTTCTTTACAAGCGGCGTCCCCAGCAACAGCGGCACGGGCATCGCCTCGGAAAGTATAAAAACCATCATTAAGGAAATAGTAGAAAATGAGGATCCGAAGGCGCCTCTCTCTGATCAGGCCATCGTTGAAATGCTTGCGGAAAGAGGAATCGAAATCTCCAGAAGGACGGTGGCGAAATACAGGGATGAGATGAATCTCCCGTCGTCGTCCAAGCGGAAGCGATACTAAGGTAACTACAAAAATCAAATATATTAATTTTTGAGGAGGATTATTTATGAAAACAAAAGTTGGGATTAACGGATTTGGAAGAATCGGAAGAAATGCATTTAAGGCTGCGCTGGCTAAAAACGCAGATTTTGAGATAGTTGCCATCAATGACATCACAAATCCCGCTACTTTAGCACATCTTTTGAAATATGACAGCTGTTTCGGGCATTTCGACGGCACGGTCGAAGCAAAATCCGATGCCATCGTCGTCAACGGAAAAGAAGTAAAGATCCTTGCGGTCAGAAATCCGGAAGACCTGCCCTGGAAGGAAATGGGCGTTGAGGTTGTCCTTGAATCAACGGGACTCTTTACCAAAAAGCCCGATGCTGAGAAGCATATCAAAGCTGGCGCAAAGAAGGTCATCATTTCCGCTCCGGCTACGGACGAGGACATCACCATCGTCATGGGCGTAAATGAAGACAAGTATGATCCCCAGGCGCACCACATCATATCCAATGCGTCCTGCACCACCAACTGCCTGGCACCCTTTGCCAAGGTCATCGACGAGGAATTCGGCATCGTCAGGGGGCTTATGACCACCGTTCACTCTTATACCAACGACCAGAGGATCCTGGACCTGCCTCATTCCGATCTGAGGAGAGCAAGAGCGGCGGCGCTTTCCATCATCCCCACAACCACCGGAGCCGCAAAAGCGGTATCCCTGGTGCTTCCGCAGCTCAAGGGCAAGCTCAACGGCATGGCCATGCGCGTGCCGACTCCGGCCGTATCCGTTGTGGACATCGTATTTGAACTGAAAAAGAAGGTAACCAAGGAAGAGGTCAACGCCGCCCTGAAGAAAGCTTCCGAAGGCCCGCTGAAGGGGATCCTCGGCTATACGGAAGAACCGCTGGTATCTATCGATTTCAAAGGCGACACCAGATCCTCCATCATAGACGGGCTGTCCACCATGGTCCTTGAAGACAACATGGTCAAGGTTGTTTCCTGGTATGACAACGAGTGGGGTTATTCCAACAGGGTTGTCGACCTGATTGAATACGTGATCAAGAAAGGTCTGTAAGAAGATGAAAAAGACAATCAGAGACATAGATGTAAAGGGTAAAAGGGTGATCGTCCGCTGTGATTTCAACGTCCCGCAGGACAGCGAAGGAAGGATCACGGACGATATTCGCATAAGGAGCGCTCTGCCCACCATCAACTGGCTGATTGAGCAAGGGGCCAAGGTGATTCTCATGTCTCATCTTGGACGACCCGACGGCGAAGCAAACATGAAGTATACCCTTAAGCCCGTCGCGGACAGGCTCTCAGAACTGCTGGGGAAAAACATCGTATTCATCAGCGCCCCGGAAGTCGTGAACGACGAAGTGTCGAAAGCCGCGGCCGGACTGGAGGAGGGCGGCGTAATGCTGCTTGAAAATGTGAGATTCCGCAAGGAAGAGACGAAAAACGGCCAGGCCTTTTCGAAAGAACTGGCCGGGCTTGCGGATATCTTTGTCAACGACGCCTTCGGGTCGGCTCACAGAGCGCATTCCTCCACGGCGGGGATCGCTGAATTCCTGCCGGCGGTATCGGGCTTTCTCATCGAGAAGGAAGTTAAATTCCTCGGAGGCGCCGTGGAAAATCCGGTACGGCCTTTTGTCGCCATCTTGGGCGGCGCCAAGGTCGCGGACAAAATACCAGTGATCGAAAACCTGCTTACCAAGGTTGATACGCTGATCATCGGCGGCGGCATGGCCTTTACCTTCCTGAAGGCAAAGGGCTATGAAATCGGGAAATCCATTCTGGACGAGGAGCGGATCGATCTGGCCGCAGAGTTTATCGAAAAGGCAGAGAAAAAGGGAGTAAAACTGCTTCTCCCCGTCGATGTAGTCGCTGCGAAGGAGTTCAGCAACGACTCGGAATTCAAAGAATTTGACGCCGACAACATGCCCTCCGACTGGATGGGCCTGGATATCGGGAAAAAATCAATAGAGATTTTCAAAGAAGAGATAAAAGAAGCGAAAACCGTGGTCTGGAACGGTCCCATGGGAGCCTTTGAAATGTCCAATTTCGCGAACGGAACGAAAAAGATCGCGGAAGCTCTTGCGGAAAGCGATGCTGTGACCATCATCGGAGGCGGAGATTCCGCCGCGGCGGTGGAACAGTTCGGGCTGGCCGATAAGATGACGCATATCTCCACTGGAGGAGGGGCCTCGCTGGAATTTCTCGAAGGCAAGGTGCTCCCGGGCATAGCGGTATTGCAGGATAAATAGCCTGAAAGAAGCCGCAACGTGTTCATGCGGGATTCCGGCCTTGGAGATTGCACAGGTAATTTTGGATTGCGCAGCAAAAATTCCGCAGTGCAACACGGCAATGCGGAATTTTAACAATCGATTGCGCAGGGAAAATTTCGCAGTGCAAGGCGCGGCGATGACTGCGGAGCGACGTGTACACGGATGTACACAAGGCGAGCAGGAAGACGCCGCAACACAGCAATGCGGAATTTTAACAAGCAAGGAGGCAAGAAATGAGAAAGCCCTTGGTAATGGGTAACTGGAAAATGTATAAGACTATCGGTGAAGCCAAGGCCTTCGCCGAGGAATTCAAGAAATTATATACGCCGTCGGACGTGCAGGTTGGTTTCTGCGCTCCCTTCACTCAGCTTTCCGCTTTGAAGGAGGCGTTCAAAGATACGGATATCAAGGTTGGAGCGCAGAATATGCATTTTGCCGAAAACGGAGCTTTTACCGGAGAGGTTTCCGCGGATATGCTCAATGAGCTCGGCGTCGAATACTGCATCATCGGCCATTCGGAGCGGCGCCAGTATTTCAATGAGACCGACGAAACCGTAAACAAGAAGCTCCATACCGCGTTCAAACATAACATTATTCCGATCCTTTGCGTCGGCGAATCTCTGGAACAGCGGGATGCCGGAAAGGAATTCGACGTGGTGCGGGGCCAGATGGTGGCAGCGTTGAAGGGCCTTACGGCGGAACTGGTCGCTTCGCTGGTGGTTGCCTACGAGCCGGTCTGGGCCATCGGAACAGGACGAAACGCGACTCCGGAGCAGGCAAATGAAATGTGCGGCTATATCCGGAAGGTCATCGAAGAGCTTTACGGCGACGAGGTTTCCGAGCAGGTGATCATTCAATATGGCGGCAGCGTAAAGCCTTCCAACGCGTCGGAACTGCTGAATATGGAAGAGATCGACGGCGCTCTGGTAGGCGGCGCGAGCCTTGTGCCGGCGGATTTTATCGAGATCGTTAATTTTTAGGAGGATAGAAGGATGTCATACATTGAAGATGTAATTGCACGGGAAGTATTGGATTCAAGAGGAAATCCGACCGTTGAGGTCGAAATCTATTTGGAGGACGGAAGCAAGGGGAGAGCCATTGTTCCTTCCGGCGCTTCCACCGGTATCTTCGAGGCTGTGGAACTGCGCGACGGGGACAAGGGAAGATACCTCGGCAAAGGCGTTCAGAAGGCGGTGGATAATGTCAATAATATTATCGCCGACGAGATTATCGGCATGAACATTTTCGATCAGGTCGGGCTTGATAAAAAGCTTATCGAGCTTGACGGAACGGAGAACAAAGGCAAGCTCGGAGCCAACGCGATCCTGGGCGTGTCCCTTGCGGCGGCCCATGCCGCGGCGGACTGTCTCGGCCTGCCGCTGTTCCAGTACATCGGCGGGGTCAACGGCAAACTGCTGCCGGTACCAATGATGAATATTTTAAACGGCGGACAACATGCCGACAATAATGTGGATATCCAGGAATTCATGATCATGCCGGTAGGCGCGCCGAATTTCAAGGAGGCGCTCAGAATGGGAGCGGAAGTCTTCCATAGCCTGAAATCCGTTCTGAAAGGAAAGGGATTGAACACCGCGGTCGGCGATGAAGGAGGATTTGCTCCGAACCTTTCTTCTAATGAAGAAGCCATCGAGGTCATCGTGGAAGCCATAAAAAAGGCCGGTTACGAACCCGGAACCGACGTGAAGATTGCGTTGGACGTGGCTGCTTCAGGAATGTACGACGAAGCGACAAAGACCTATAATTTTGCGGGCGAAGGCGTGAAACGGACCGTAGCCGAAATGGTGGATTACTATGAGATGCTGGTATCGAAATACCCGATCATATCCATAGAAGACGGTCTTGCCGAGGACGATTGGGACGGCTGGAAGCTTTTGACCGACAGGCTGGGCAAAAAGGTACAGCTGGTGGGCGACGATCTGTTTGTCACCAATACAAAGAGACTGGAAAAAGGTATTTCTCTCGGCGTGGCAAACGCTATCCTGATCAAGGTCAACCAGATTGGAACGCTGACGGAAACCCTGGACGCGATCGAGATGGCGAAAAAAGCCGGTTATACCGCCATTGTTTCCCACCGTTCCGGCGAAACGGAAGACGCCACCATCGCGGATATCGTAGTTGGAATCAACGCGGGGCAGATAAAGACCGGAGCGCCTTCAAGAACGGACCGGGTCGCGAAGTACAACCAGCTGCTGCGGCTTGAGGAGATTCTGGACACCTCCGCCCAATATGCGGGAAACAGCGCATTTTATAATCTAAAATAATCCGTTGATTACACCCGCGCAATATGGTAAAATATCATAGTCAATCTTGAACGGCGGCAGTCCCGTTGTTCAGCGACGTGAAGGCGAATTGATATAGGAGGTGCGCAAGTGCAGACATTCTTAATGATATTGCTCTCCATTGCCAGCCTGGTGCTGATCGCCAGCATCCTGTTGCAGAGCGGAAACAGCGCGGGGCTGTCGGGTTCCATCGGCGGCGGTGCGGAGCAGCTCTTCGGCAAGAAAAAGAGCAGGGGTTATGAAGCGATTCTTAGCAGGGTCAGCACAATTGGAGCGATCGTTTTCATCGTATGCTCCTTGGCTTTGGTCGCTATCGAATAAGGAATGCCGGGCGGGAATATTGCCGCCAGTCATTCACACATGGCATTCATATCGGACAAGCCGGTTTGAACGCTAAAGAGGCGCCGAGCGCCTCTTGTTTTTATAATCGGAAGGAATGATTCAAATGGATGCAATTCTTATTGTGGCAGCGGTCACGGCACTGATTGGGCTCGTATTTGCCTATGGCCTGTTCTCATGGGTTCGCAGATCCGATGCAGGTCCCGACGGGATGACGGAACTCGCGGGCTTCATTAGGGAAAGCGCGGTAGCCTTTCTGAAACGGGAGCATATGGTGATGATTCCCGTAATCCTGATTCTTTCCGTAATTATAGGCTTGGCAATCGGCTGGAAAACCGCAGCCCTTTATGCTATGGGGGCGCTCTCTGCGGCCCTGACGGGAGTTTTCGGAATCCTAGCTTCGGCAGGAGGAAGTTCAAGGATTGCGTGTTCCGCCATGAATTCCGGAATAAACGCGGCTTTGAAAACTGCCCTGAGGAGCGGATCCGTTACGGGTTTATGCGGCGCGGGACTCGGACTTTTGGGAGCAGCCGTAGTTTTGGCCGTTTCAGATGTTGGGCCGGCCAAAGACTTGGCGGGCTTCGGACTTGGCGTCGCGACTGCGGCCCTTTTTGGCAGCTCCGCAGGCGGGATCTTTCATAGAGCCGCGAAGGTGGGAGCCGACAATGTGAAAAAGTCCAAAGCGAAGCTGACGGAAGGCGATCCGAGGAATCCCGCCGCTATGGCGGGATATGCGGGGGATTACGCCGGAAATGCGGTAGGCTTAGGCATGGATTTGTTCCTGTCCTACGTTGGGTCAATCGTCGCCGCGGTTATTGTTGCTGTCTCCGCCAAGTCCATAAATCCTGAATTCGGATATCCCTTCGATCTGCCTGCCCTGCAGGGGACGGCCTTTCCGCTGCTGGTTCTGGCCGGCGGTATCATCGGAACCGTTGCGGGCATCATGCTTGCCGGAGGCAAACTTAACGCGGAACCGGCGCAGGCAATCAATGCGGGAAAATGCCTCTGCGCGGGAATCACTGCGGTAATCTCAATCGTTTTAAGCTGGGTGTATTTCGCCAATTTCAACTGCGCGGTCTGTATTTTGATCGGAATGCTGATCGGGGCCCTGTACGGGAAAATCGCGCGTACATATCATTCAGGAACTTCCCGCCGTCTGAAGAAAATGGCTGAGAGATCGCGAAACGGATATCTGACCGTGGGAGAGTACGGCGTCGGAATGCTGTCGACCCTGTGGCCGCTTGCCTTCCTTGCGGCAGGTTTGCTGGCCGCAAACGCGTTTGCCGACTATTACGGGATCGCTCTCGCTGCGGTAGGCCTGCTTTCGTCGGCCGGAATCACGGCATCCGTCGGCTCCTTTGCTTCCGTTTCCGCAACCGCGGGAGAAATCGCGCGCATGGCCCGCCTTTCCGAAGATGCGAGAGAAGCCGTTGATAAGCTTGATCTGGCGGGGAAAAACGGCGCGGCCACGGGAAGAGGCTTTGCCGCAAGCGCCGCGGCGCTGACGGCGGCAGCTCTGTTTTTCGCCTATGCCGATATTTCGGGATTGAAAGCGGTTGATCTGCTGAAACCGGCGGTATTGGCGGGATTGTTTGCCGGAGCGGTCCTTCCGGTCTTTTTGCCTGCGATGACGATGCATTCGGCGGGCAAAGCCGCGATTCAAATCATAGAAGACGCAAAACGCCAGTTTGATTCCGACCCGGGCATCATGAAAGGGGCTTCCAGGCCGGACTACGCAAAATGCGCGGATGCGGGAACGAAAGCCGCTATAAAAGGGATCATCGTTCCCGGGTTATTTGCGTTTCTTACTCCGCTTGCCTTCGGGTTTTTGTTTGGCACGGAAGCTTTGGGAGGCTTGCTTTCCGGATCCCTGTGTTCCGGTGCCTTGACCGCAGCCCTGCTTGCCAATGCCGGCGGCGCTTGGAGGCATTCGGAAAAACAAACTCCCGGGGATCCTTTCAAGGACGCGGCCGGCTCTTCGGTATGCGTAATGATCCTGTTGTCTGCGTTTGTTGCCGTTTTATTTGCTCCCGTTTTCATATCCGCCGGCGGGTTGTAAAAATTTATGGCAAATTTAATAAGTTTAGGTAAATTTCACATTGTAAAATGCTGAAAGATGAGTTATATTAGTAACATGCATTGAACATGCTGCTTTTTATAGTTAACTGGTAAAGGAGGTTTTATATTGAAACGAGACAGTTGGGGCTCAAAAGTGGGCTTCTTGCTTGCAGCCATCGGTTCTGCCGTAGGCCTTGGAAACATATGGCGTTTCCCCTATACCGCTGTGGAAAACGGAGGAGGCGCTTTCTTGCTACCTTATTTTTTCGCAATTATAACGGCAGGTATTCCCATTCTCATTTTGGAATACACTATTGGTAAAAATTATCGTGGAGGCGCGCCTGTGGCGCTGGCCCGCATCAACAAAAAGTTTGAATGGCTTGGATGGTTTCAGGTCATGGTGGCATTTACAATCACCGTTTACTATCTTGCCATCATCGTTTGGGTTCTGAGCTATATCGGTTTTGCTTTCAATCAGGCATGGGGAACGGATCCGACCGGTTTCTTCCTCAATTTTCTCGGGTTATCCTCGAGCGCCCTTGAACTGGGCGGGATTCAGGGTAATCTGGTAGTTCCTTTCCTTATTATTTGGGCAGTGGCCGCCTTCGTTATGTACAGGGGTATCAGCAGAGGAATCGAGCTGACCTGTAAAATTATGCTGCCCGCACTAATGATTGTAACAGCGATATTGGTGATCAGGGGCATTACGCTGCCCGGCGCCGTCGACGGCCTGAATTACCTGTTCACACCGAAGTGGGATAGAATTCTGGATTCAAGCGTGTGGGTTGCCGCATACGGTCAGGTATTTTTCAGCCTGAGCATCGCCTTTGCGATCATGATCTCTTATTCAAGCTATCTGCCCAAAGAATCCGACGTTGTAAACAGCGCGTTCATAACCGCAACGGCCAATCACGGATTTGAACTCTTTGCCGGCATCGGCGTCTTCAGCATCCTGGGATATATGGCTTACACCCAGGGCGTTGCTGTGGAAGAAGTCGCGGCGGGAGGAGTAGGCCTTGCATTCATGGTATTTCCTGAAGCGATCAACGCTCTGCCGGCAATGAACGGATTCATCGGAGTGTGCTTCTTTGCCGCCCTGTTCTTCGCGGGATTTACTTCACTGATCTCCATTATACAGGCTGTAATCTCAGGTATTGCCGATAAGTTTGAATTCAGCCATAAGAAGGCGACGACGATCGTTATAGTTCCGGCTTTCCTGATCAGCTTTCTGTTCATAACCGGCGCAGGTCTCAACATTCTGGATATCGTCGATGCGTTCATCAACAATATCGGAGTTGCGGGAGCTGGCCTGATAGAGGTTATTCTTATCGGATGGTTCTTCAATCTGGAAAGCATCCGCAAGGAAGCCAACCAGTTCTCCAATTTCAGCATTGGCAAATGGTGGCTTTACAGCCTTAAAATCGTTACGGTTGTCGTGCTCGGCTTCATGGTCATCTCCAACACCATCACCTATATCAGAACAGGCTATGGCGGATATGCGACAATTGACGTTGCCGTATTCGGATGGGGCGCTTTGCTGGTCTGCATCATCATGACGATCATCCTTACCGCCATGAAGGGCAAAGAGGGCT
>ENA-UPSB01003023-UPSB01003023.1-bioreactor-metagenome-genome-assembly--contig:-NODE-3023-length-14186-cov-5.835680_pt1 | contig 14186 bp, 9 predicted proteins | sample MGYA00238182_ERZ773286 | MGnify/ENA primary metagenome ERZ773286 (study PRJEB29026, sample SAMN07631240) | bioreactor metagenome | isolation source: Switchgrass digestor | place: USA: Dartmouth... | reverse complement strand
TGCGGGTATCAGCAACGGAACGTGGACATGTTATTATGTCTATACCGTACAGGTGGTAAGACCCGAAGCAAGATCAGCCTGCATGGTTCTGTCCAGCATCGTAACACTCCCCGGAACATTTGCAAACGGACTGGCCGGTTTTATATGCGACAGGTTTGGCTATATCCCCCTGTTTATTACCTGCCTGCTTATTGCCCTGACCGGTACTGCTTTTTCTTTCGGGATAAAGCCGCCCAGGACGGTTTTGAAGAAAAGAGGTGAAAAAGAGCGGAACTTGTGCCATATGCAATAATGGTCTGATACCTCTGTAACAGACTTTAGCGTGGAGCTGCCGTTAAATTATAACCATCAGTTTTTCAGTGCCTTTTCCAGCTCTTCCCTGATTAATTTGGGATTGGAGCCTTTGCCCATTTTTTTTGACACCTGTCCCATCAGGAAACCGAAAACCTTTTCCTTACCGGACCTGTATTCGTCCACGGCTTTTTGATTATGGGCCAAAACTTCTTTTATGACAGTTATCACGGCACCGGTATCCGTTTCCATCAAAAGGCCGTTTTCCCGGGCGATTGCGTCCGGGCTTCCGCCTTTTTCGAACATTATGCGCAGAATGTCCTTTGCTGCATTCCTGCTGACCTTGCCTTCGTCAGTGAGCCTAACCAGCTTGGCTATGTCCTGGGGAGGGATCAAAAGTGAATCCATTGATAATCCGCTTTTATTCAGCAAATGCAAAAGTTCCACCAGAATCAAATTGGCAATGCCCTTATAATTCGGATATACTGATACTGCGCCGTTATAAAAGTCTGACAATGCCTTGTCACTGATTAAAAGCCTTGCATCATCTTCAGGCAGCCCAAAAACCACTGTATACTCTTCAAATCTTTCTTGGGGCATTTTGGGCAGGTTTGACCTGATATTCTCTATATCATCCTGTGTAAAGATGACCGCAGGTATGTCCGGCTCAGGGAAGTAGCGATAATCATGTACCTCCTGCTTTGAACGAAGAGAGCTGGTTGTGCCGCTGTTATCGTCAAAACGCCTAGTTTCCTGTATTATATTCATTCCGTTGTCCAAAAGCTCGCTCTGACGGTATATTTCATATTCTATCGCTCTTGCTATGGACTTCAGGGAATTCAGGTTTTTGATTTCTGCCCTGGTACCAAGCTCGGTGGCACCCTCCGGCATAAGCGAAATATTTACATCAACCCTTAAAGAGCCTTCCTCCATCCTGCAGTCGCATACTCCTGCGTATTTGAGGTTAAGTGATACAGCTTCCACAAAGGCTTTGGCCTCTTCGGCCGATGATATGTCCGGCTCTGTAACGATTTCTATCAGGGGGATGCCGCACCTGTTGAGATCAATCAGGGATAATCCGTCAGAATCATGGTGGATCAGCTTTCCGGCATCTTCTTCCAGATGTATGCGATTTATGCGTATAATCTTGCCTCCTATGTCCACCTTTCCGCTGACGCATATTGGCCTGAGGTATTGGGTTATCTGATAGGCTTTCGGGAGATCCGGATAGAAATAGTTTTTGCGGTCAAAGCTATTATGCATGTTTATTTCGCAGCCCAATGCCAATCCGGCTTTTACTGCATATTCCATGGCCTTTTTATTCAAAACCGGCAAGGTTCCAGGAAGTCCTGAACACCTCGGGCAGCAGCGGGTATTCTGTTCCCCTCCGAATTCAGAGGAACAGTTGCAAAATACTTTTGAATCAGTAGATAGTTCGGCATGGATTTCCAGACCTATAACCGGGATGTATCTCATAGTGAAACCTCCTGTCTCCCAAAAACCTTTTCAAATGCATCAGCAACACCAATTATCGTCGCCTCATCAAAGGGACGCCCTATTATGGACATTCCAACCGGCATTCCGTTCCTGTCGTATCCGCAGGTGGTAGATATGGACGGAAGACCTGCAATATTAACCGTTACAGTGCAAATATCTGCGAGATACATTTTGACCGGGTTGATTTCCTGTTCTCCGATCATGTACGCTGTGGTGGGCGCGGTGGGAGTTATTATGCAGTCACAGGTTTTGAATATCTCATTGTAATCTTCTCTTATCATACCTCTGGCGTATACGGCCTTTTTATAGTACTCATCATAATAGCCGCTGGAAAGGGCGTAGGTTCCCAACAGTATCCTGCGCTTTACCTCGTCGCCAAACCCTTCTGCCCGTGTATTCTTTATAAGATCTTCATAAGTTTCCCCGTTTTTGCTCCTGTAGCCAAATCTTATACCATCATACCTGGCCAGGTTGGAGGATGCCTCTGCCGATGAAATCAGGTAGTAGGCAGCTATTGCATATTTAAAGCTTGGGAGGGAAACCTCCTGCACACTACACCCCATCTTTTCATATTCTTTCACCGCATATGAGACTGCGGTTTTTACATCATCGCTTATTCCTTCCCCGAAAAATTCCACCGGTATACCTATCTTTATATCCCTTAACTGCATTCCGATTTTTCCGCAACTGTTGCAGCAAACTTCCTTGTGGGTTGTCGGATCGTCAGGATCATATCCGGCAATTATGTCCAGAACTATTCCACAATCTTCGGCGCTTTTTGCAATGGGTCCGATCTGATCAAGGGATGAAGCAAAAGCTATCAGGCCATAACGGGATACAGCTCCGTAGGTTGGTTTGAGCCCGGTTACACCGCAAAATGAAGCCGGCTGCCTTATTGAACCGCCGGTATCCGAAGCCAGGGCGGCCGGAGCCAGATTGGCTGCCACCGATGCAGCGGCGCCGCCTGATGATCCTCCCGGAACCCTGTTTAAATCATACGGGTTTTTCACTCCTCCGAAATATGAAGTCTGAGATGAGTTTCCCATAGCAAACTCATCCATGTTGGTTTTGCCCAATATGACAGCCCCATGGGCCTTGAGCCTCCTTATGACCGTTGCGTCGTAGGGAGGGATAAAATCTTCCAGCATTTTTGATGCGCAGGTTGTCCTTATATTCCTTGTGCAGATGTTGTCCTTTATATTCACCGGGATTCCCGTCAGGCTACCCGCACAACCGGCATCTATGAGCTTTTGTGCTTCCCTTGCCTGTTCCAGGGCTTCCTCTTCACATACGGTTATATAGCTGTTGATTTTGCCGTCTGTTTCCTTGATTCTTTTTATATAAAGCATGGTGAGCTCAACAGAGGATATCTCCTTTTTGTCAAGCATGTCTCTGAGCGTGCCAAGGCTGAGCCTATTGAGTTCCATTAATTACACCACCTTTGGGACAGAAAAGTAGCCTTCCCTGGAACCTTTTGCATTCTTCAGAATTTCATCCCGGTCAAGGGAATCTGCTGCCATGTCTTCCTCCAAATCTCTGTAATATATGCTGTTATCCGGGATTAGGCTATTATTGCATATTTTAATCTCTTTGATACTGTCCATCAGATTAATTATATCGCTCATTTCATCAGCCTTGGCCTTTAGCTCCTTTTCAGACATATTTATCCTGCATAGTTCTGCAAGATATCTGACGAGTTCTACATCAACCATTATACCGCCTGCTTTCCCCTAAAATTAATTCGTTGCACCGATTTTTTTTCAAGTAATAACTTCCGGCTTGCCATAGCACTGCTGCAAATTATCCGGTACAACTAAAAACTGCTTTTTCATGCTACAAAAAAGGCACTATAAAAAATGCCTGAGCATTTTTATTATAGCGCCGGTACCTTATCACATAATCATGTTATTACATATAATTATACATAAAGCTATGGCATTATACAACATTGAAAGATTTGTCCCTATGCATTATAAACTGAATGTAACATCTGAGCTCTGAAACAGTGGCATGTCATCTCCATAAATTAACAGCAAATTTCATTTTAAAAATGATAAATTCCCTATTGACTTTATGTAACATTACTGCTACAATAAGAAAGCGCGTTAATGATGCGCTTGATTAAGGAACTTACATATGGCGGCGTAGCTCAGTTGGCCAGAGCATGCGGTTCATACCCGCAGTGTCGTTGGTTCAAATCCGACCGCCGCTACCATATGGCCCGTTGGTCAAGTGGCCTAAGACACCGCCCTTTCACGGCGGTAACAGGGGTTCGAATCCCCTACGGGTCACCAAAAATTATAAAATGATGATTTATGTTGACAAATTGTCATATTACTCGTATAATGAGTCTTGTGTTTGTGGTTATAATATGGCCCGGTAGTTCAGTTGGTTAGAACGCTAGCCTGTCACGCTAGAGGCCGAGGGTTCGAGTCCCTTCCGGGTCGCCATATGATACATGTTCAGAAGCAGCTGGATTTATTCATCAGCTGCTTTTCTGCATATAACGGTGATCGTTCTCAGCGGGGTTCATTCCTTTTGGGTTTTATCTGAAAATTCAGTTCCTCCAGCAATCTGTCGGTAGGAACGTCAAAAATATAGAAAAACGGCCTGGATGATTCATCCAATACCAGAAGAAAAGGATTCTCGTTTTCGGGGAACAATACAAAGACCTCACCGACGTTTTCAATACCAAATCCGTTCAGCCACTGGTTTTGCACATGGGCGGGGGGATATATGGGAATCCTTATGATATAACCTTTGTCAGGAAAGGCATTTACCCGTGTATATATGCCGGTTATCCCGTTAAGGTACTTTATTGCCTCCTGCTGCACGAGATCAGTGGGTTTTGATTTGACTACCACTTCGCCTTTTACGATATCAAATATTTCCACGTTTCTTGCAATACCTGATGATGAATAACAGGAAGCTATATATGCAACAGGAATTGATTCATCAAAATGGTTTGTGAGATAATGCAGGGCATCATACCTGTTGGATATTTCCGTATTATGATAAAAGTTATAAACATTAAGAGAAAGAGACAGCACCAGGATCGCAAGCCTGACAGGTTTGACAATTTCCCTGAAAGTCTTGTTTATCTTTATTACTATCATTTTTTCACCCCCTACTTATTTATGATTCAGCAATGGATTCTATTACATAAGTTATTCAGCAGCTTGACATTCAACGGGGGTATATGTATTCTTGTATTTGATGTTGCACTTGTATTTTGCATTAAGCTCAAAGAGGTAATTCTGAAAGGGCAAACCTATAAAGTTTTTGGAAATATGATTGCAGGAAGGTGGTACATATGAAAAGCTACAGGAAAGAATTGTGGTTTGAAACCAAGCACAGGAGAGAGTTTATAAACATCACTCCCCAGGTGGAGCAGTGCCTGAGGGAAAGCGGCATAAAGGAAGGATTGCTGCTGTGCAATGCCATGCACATCACAGCCAGTGTTTTCATAAATGATGATGAAAGCGGATTGCATAAGGACTTTGAGAAATTTCTTGAAAAGCTTGCACCGGAAAAGCCTTACGACCAGTATGCTCATAACGGCTTTGAAGATAATGCTGATGCTCATTTAAAGCGCACGATCATGGGCAGGGAAGTAGTGGTAGCAGTCACTAACGGAAAACTGGATTTTGGCCCCTGGGAACAGATATTTTACGGGGAATTTGACGGGAAACGCAAAAAAAGAGTGCTGATAAAGATAATCGGAGAATAATTAAAAATCGTAGATGGTGCCCCGGATAAAGGCACCATCCACGGTGTTGGGGTTGAAGTTACGTCAGGGAAAGAAATTTTTCTATATCCTGTTCAATCAGCCTGAGAGAGTTGCGCCAGTACTCCGCTGAGCGGATGTCTATTCCGATCATGGCTGCAACGTCTGCAATTTTGTTTTTGCCGGTTGCTGCAAGAAGCTTGTCGTATTCTTCCACAAAAGCGTCACCCCTTTTCAGGTATTCGGCATAGAGGCCTTTGGAGAACAACAGGCCGAAAGCATAGGGAAAATTGTAGAAATTGCGCTCAGCGCTATAGTAATGGGATTTGCATATCCACATATAGGGATGTAGCCGGCTGTAATCAAGGCCTTTGCCATAAGCAGCTTTCTGCGCGCTGATCATTATTTCGCAAAGTTCGTCCGACGACAGGGGACCGGCTTTTCTTCTTTCAAACACTTCGCTTTCAAACAAATACCTGCTGTATATGTCAACTATTACCTGGCCTGCATCGGATATATCGTTTTCCAGAATGGCCAAGGCTTCTTCGCTGGAAGCGGTTTTTACCGCAGCATTTTTTACTATTGTTTCACAGAAGTTTGATGCTGTTTCAGCGAGGGGCATGGGATAACCACAATTGAGGATGCTTTCCTGATTCAGGCAGTGCCCATGATAGCCATGGCCGAGCTCGTGGGCCAGGGTGGTGACATCACTGAAGCTTCCGGAAAAGTTGGCCAGGATCCTGCTTTCTCCTATTGAAAACAAGTTGGCACAGAAAGCTCCGCCTCGTTTACCTTCCCTGGGTTCTGCATCAATCCACCTTTTTTCGAAAGCATTGGCTGCAAAGTCTGAAAGCTTGCTGCTGAAAGTTTTGAAATTCCTGATTATAAAATCCTTTGCCTCATCATAGGTAAAAACCATGCTGCAATTTCCGATGGGGGCAAAAAGATCGTAAAAAGGAAGTCCGTTGTGGTGTCCCAGCAGCTCAGCCTTTTTGATGTAATATCTTTCGAAACAGGGCAAAAACTCTTTTATAGCCGTAAGCATAGCATCCAGTGTTTCTTTGTCCATTCTCGCGTCAATGAGCGTCTTTTCCAGAGGAGACTCATATCCTCTAAGTTCCGCCAGGGTTATCACTTCCCCCTTTATCCCATTGAGGCATGCGGCAGAGGAATCCTTAATCTTCTCATAGGCTTTCAGTTCTGCTTCATAGGCTGTTTTTCTGACAGAGGCATCCTTGTCATAGGCCATGTTTCTGGCTACCTGAAGAGGAACATGTTTTTCCTCGCCGTCCATAACCATGTCCACCACCAAAGTGGATGTGAGATAGCTATGCAGCCTTGACCAGGCTTTGGACCCGGTGCGTTCCATCTTTGCAATCAGTGCCTCTTCCTTGTCGCTGAGCATATACCTGCTTTGGCTGACTTTTTCCATGAGATAGAATTTGTGCTTTGAGAGCAGCTTTGATGAGACGATGATTTCCTCCAGGCTTTCTAGGGAACTGAGCCACTTTTGGAAGACTGTCTCAGGTTCTGCCAGTTCACTGCCGATTTTTTCAAGCTCATCAATGATCTTCTCTGCTTTCTGGTTTTTCGCTTCAACACTCCGGGTCAGGAATGCATAGTTGCCCAAGCGCGTAAAAATGTTATAGAATTTTACCTGCATATCCAGAAATTCTTCGATTTTGGACTTCGCCCTGTCCTTATCGGCAGTGTTTTCCATTACCCACTGCTTCATTTCATGGGCAAGGTTTGAACATTTACCGATGTCCTGTCTAAAGGATTCTGAGTCAAAGGATGTATAAAGTTCATCAAGGCTCCAGCTTAAATCCATGGGATTGCCTCCTTTCGCAAATCATTTGCATTGCCACTTTTTTAGTACGTTCCTGTTAATTTTATCCTTATGGCATGGACATGTCAAACATCCCTTTTGCATTGGAAATACTATGGGAGTTTGGTTTACATAATTTACAGGTTGATTAATACCCTTGTATGCTGTAATGTTTAACCGTAATGTTTAAATAGGGGGGAATTCACTTGTGAGAATAAAAGAGGTCAAAGATATATTAAAAAGAGTAATAGTGTTTACGGTAGTGTGTATGGTGGTCTTATCAGCCGGTATATCCTCCCGTTTGTATGCATCGGAAAGAAAGTTCAACATGACCTATGCTTATTTCGGCAATTCCAGCACTTTTTCAGCTTACCTGGACAGAGCTTCAAATTCTCTGAACGAAGTGGCTCCGGATTATTTCGGCATAAATCAGGATGGTTCGTTGAAACTTACCACCAAGCTCAATACAAGTTTTATCATTTCAACCCAGGAAAAGGGCATAAAGGTTGTACCTTTTATAAGCAATCATTGGGACAGGCAACTGGGGAGGACTGCACTGGCCAACAGGGAGCAGCTTGCCCAGCAGCTGGCGGATGCGGTAATGCAGCTTAACCTTGATGGGGTGAATGTTGATATAGAAAATCTCAACGAAACCGACAGGGATGCTTATACGGATTTTGTCAGGCTGATCAGGGAGAAGCTGCCTTCCGACAAAACAGTTTCAGTGGCAGTCGCCGTTAACCCATATAACTCAACCAAGGGCTGGAACGCGTCCTATGATTATGCCAACCTGGCAAAATACAGCGATTACCTGATGCTGATGGCTTATGATGAGTCCTACGAAAGCAGTCCGGAAGGTCCTGTGGCAGGAGCCGAGTTTGTTGAAAAATCCATAAAATATGCCTTGGAGAGGGTTCCTGCAGACAAGATCGTGCTGGGAATACCATTTTACGGCAGGTACTGGATCAGCGGAAAGAGCTATGGAGGTTACGGAATAAGCAACAACATAGTTGAAAGCTTGATTGAACAGTACAATGGCAAGGTTATATATGATTATAGGAAGCAGTCTCCAAAGGCGGTAATAAAAATAGGAGCAAATGATCCACCTTTTTACCTGTCCGGGAGGAAAATGCAACCGGGAACTTATACCATCTGGTATGAAAACGTGCAGTCGATAAAGTACAAACTGTCCCTGGTTAGCAAGTACAACCTCAAAGGAACCGGAAGCTGGAGTTTGGGTCAGGAAACGGATTATACCTGGAAATATTACAATCTGTGGCTGAACGGAGTATACTTTGGCGATGTGGAAAAAAACTGGGCGAGGGAAGCGATACTCACATCCACGCTGAACGGATGGTTCAAAGGAGTGTCCAGTACCCAGTTCATGCCGGACAATTATCTCACCAGGGCTGAGGCTGCGGCAATCCTTGTAAGGGCATTGAATCTGGAAGATACGGGAGAGGAAAGTGAATTTCCTGATACCGGTGGGCATTGGGCTGAAAGGGAAATCAGAATAGCAAAACAGCATAATATAATTAAAGGTGATGACAGCGGGTATTTTTTACCGAATGAACCGATCAGCCGGGAGCAGATGGCAGTAATGCTGGAGAGGGTTTTAAGCGGCCTGGAGGAGAATGGGTACAGTTCCGTGAGATACTGGGATGTCACCCGGGAAGACTCATCCTGGTCTTATGATGCCATAATGAGAGTTTCCCAGAGCGGCATATTCAACGGATATCCCGATAACGGATTTTATCCCGAGCATAAAATAACCCGTGGCCAGATGGCTCAGTTGATGTGCAGGGCAGAGAAGTTCTTTGGCAAATAGGTCAGATAGATAATGATTAGTATTGTACTTTGACAGTGTCTATACAGGCACATAAAATGTGATATATGTTATGTGCAAAAAAAATAACGGATGAAATGACTGCAGTATTTAGAAACTTGTAATAATGTCAAAACCGGGGCTGTGCAGCAACCCCGGTTTTATGCATTAACGGAGGGGTTTTATGAACATTTGGGTCCAATAGTATCTTCCGGCTGAATCCTTTGCCACACCGACACCGATTTGGGTGTAAGACGGGCTTAGTATGTTGCTCCTGTGGCCGGCTGAATTCATCCATGCGTTCATAACTTCCTGTGGAGTTCTCTGCCCCTTGGCTATATTTTCACCGGCTGCCGAATATTTTATTCCAAAGGATTCCATCATGGCAAAAGGTGAGCCGTAAGTGGGAGATGTGTGGGAGAAATATCCCTTTTTGGCCATATCCTGAGATTTGTATCTTGCTACTCTTGATACCTCCCAGTTCGCCGTCAGAGTCTGCAAACCTCTCTTGGACCTTTCAGCATTGACAAGTTTTATTACTTCATTCTCCAGGGTTTTTACGTCATCTATGTTCGGAATGTTTATTTTCTGCCCGGGATAAATGAGGTTTGGGTTTTTTATCTGAGGATTTGCCGATATTATTTCACTTATGCCTAACTGGTATTTTACTGCAATTTTCCACATGGTGTCCCCGCTTTTTACTGTGTGGGTCTTGGTCTGTGCGTATGCGGGAAATGCAAGCAACAGGGCAAGTACCAGAATCAAGAAAACCTTTCTTTTCAAAAAAAATCACCTCCGATATTATTTTCCTATACCGGGGTGATTATTATGTCAGTTAATTTTGCCCGCAACTGTAAAACTTATTGTTATGGATTTAAAAATTGCTAATACAGATATTTTATCAATCTGATCCCCTGGATTTTTCTGCATAAGCGGATATGTTTCCCAAAAACCTGAATGGCACAGGGACTTAATTGCTTCTATATGCAATGCATGGATGACAAGTATGTCCATATACAGTGCTGCCTAAACTGTCTGCTTTGACTGGGAAACCTTGTGAACCGACGATGGTGGCATCTTCTTGTATCTTTTGTACAATCTGCTGAAGTAGTTTACATTATCAAATCCAACCATCATAGATGTCTCTGATACGTTATATGTTGTTTCCTTCAGTATTTTTTCAGCCTTATTTATGCGCACATAATTGACATACTCACTTAGCGTTTTCCCCGTCAACTGCTTGAAAAGGCGGCAGAAATAAAAGCGGCTTATATTGATCATTTTGCAGAGCATATCAATACTCAAATCCTCGGTATAATGGTCCTCAATATACAGCAGCACCTGGTTGAATCGTTCGAAGTTTCTGATTCTCGCATTATATTCCTTTGGAGTGAGAATCAACTGGACATGGTTCCTCATCAAGAGGACCAGGAGACGGTATATTGACGACTTTATGGCAATTTCATAACCTATTTGCTTGTTCTCATACTCACTTATTATATTATCCAATGTTTCTTTAATACTTACGTCATTGCTTACTTTATTTTTGAACAAAATATTGTTCTGGCTTATGGGGGCTATGTACTTTACTTCACAGGTGTCGACGGAGCGGCTTTCCAAAAGGGAAGTGTCTACGATGATGCAGTAATACTCCAGTACATCGCACAGGCTTTCACCCTGGTGAAGGTCATTGCTGTTGACTACTATAAGGTCCCCTTCTTTTACATGTATAGGATTTGAATTACACTGAATGACAGCCTTTCCCCTTATAAAATACAAGAATTCAATTTTCTCATGCCAGTGGTTTTGGAATATAATATTGCCGTTTTCGTTTAAAAGAAGAGTATTCTGAATTTTAATAGGGAAATTGGGATCAGGCATATCCCATTTTTCATATAACATCAGGTCCCTGTTTATAGTATCACACCCCTACTATAGCAATATAGTGCTAATAATCTGCAAACTAATTAATGAACACGATTGATATCTATTATATAATACATATCGTGTAAATGTAAACGGAAAGAAAATAGCAAATTAGTACTCTATTATTATTTCAGCATTGGTTTTCTCAAATGATAAGCTTACTTTTTAAAATTCATCGGAAGAAACTGAATTTAATACACGAGATAAGGACTCTTGGTTGATATACCTCATAAAGGCCATGCATGGACTTGGGAATTCATGTTAATCGCTAATCAGACAAGCGGGCAGGTTTTAACCTTGATGACTTCTTATGTAAAGGCAATATGTTAATTATTCGCCTATGTCTTGTGCTGTGCATAAATTTGGCATTTATGCGATCAAAGGCCATGTTTAAAAAGGAGGATGTGTTGTTATGAAACGTCTGATTGCAACGATTCTTTGCTTCTTTGTAATTGCCGCGTGTTTTCCTTTTAATGTTACAGCAGCAGAGTCGGATATCTATGCCCAGGCTTCAAACGGACAATCCATACGGATTAGCGGGGTTAACAGACGTATTCAGGCAGAAGATGAAGTCATTCTTTTTACCCGCGACAACCCAAGTGATATGACGGACACAAATATTTGGTGTGCAGCTGTTATCGTTGACTATATAGAAAGCAAATACATCATAACTGATATAAAGGACATGCAGGGAGCAGTGAAAATTCCCTACAACGGGTTTGTACTGTTTGGTCACGGGGTGAGCAGGGAATGGCTGCTTCAAAACATGAATGTTGGTGAAGAAGTTTCAATTATAGGGCATGAACTTCCCCCGGTGGTTACGGGCAGTTATGTTGTACTGGAAAACGGTGAACAGTATGAGATTGGAGCTGTTAATCAGGAAAGGCAAAATGACAAGCTGATACTGTATACATATGATTATGGCAGTGCAACAGAGCCTTTTGGAGATGATACGGAAGAGGTCGCAGTGGTAAATGGAATTATTGTGTCCGAAAACCCAGACGGCCGGTCCGGCACACCCATACCCAGCAATGGCTATGTTTTGAGTGGGACAGGGATTGCCAGGGAGTTCGTATCAAACCTGTCAACAGGACAAAGGATTTCTCTTTCCAATATCGAGCTGTCCTTTCTCCCGGAGATGTATTTTACACTGGATGATATACTGGTACCGATTGATAAGAAAAATGACTTCCGCGGAACAGCACAAATTGTAATCTATGATTCGTCCTATGGTGAAACCACGGGTACGAATATATGGGGACTGGAAATAACTGTAGTGGATGGTATTGTCACAAAAGTAGATAATCTGACCAAAAACAACTCTACTATACCTCAAAACGGGTATGTTATCTCAATCCATGTAAGCAGCCCCTATTATGAGGATTTGAGCGAAGTTGTCAATGAGGGGGATGAAATTGAAATTGTGATGGACAATACATATTTCTACAATGCCGGCAAGACAACCTATGATGCCGTGAACCCCAGGACAAGCGAAGATAATCCCGAAGGAGCGCCTTATCCCGGCTTCAGGGGCCCGGATCAGCTGATCATATATGATTCTTCATATGGAAGCACTACGGGAACTAATCCATGGGGGTTTGAGGTTACAGTAAACAGTGACAATAAAATAATAAAAGTCGGAGGCAACAACTCAGAAATCCCGGAAAGCTGCTATGTGCTTTCAGGGCATGGCGTGAAAGCCGACTGGCTGAGCAAATATGCGGAAATAGGCGCCAGTGTCATACTGGACAGGGACAACAGGTCCGTTGCCATCATATTGACTCCTGAATCTTTTATAAACAGGGCAATGATAAAAATAAACAATGCAGGGAACGAGCTCGATTCATCAAGGAGCAGATTCCTTGACATCCCCTATGGCCTTATCCAGGAGTATATTGACCAGGCGGTTTCATTACTGGAACAGGCGGAAATCCAATTGGAAAACATGAATTATTCCGGTATGGCGGATATTGTAAAGCAGATAGATAGTTTTACGGATAAAGCGAGCTATACAAATTTAGAATCAAGAAAAGTCGAAAACAGGGCTGTATGGCTGAGACCGCTTGATACTGACGTAAGCCAGGTGGCAGCACGCCTGGACAAACTGAAAGAGTATAACATAAATATCGTCTACCTCGAGACTGAATGGTCAGGATATACCATATTTCCGATGGAGAATGAAATCACTGAGCATAATCCCATATTCAACGGTTTTGACGTTCTTCAGGCGTATATTGATGAAGGGCACAAGAGAGGTATGGAGATCCACTGCTGGGTGGAGGACTTTATTGTCGGAGATTCGATTACAAACAACGGAGGCCCGGTTAAAAACAAAAAGCCTGAATGGCTCCTGATCAGCAGAAATGGTGATAATTTTGAACATGATTATTCCTATAACTGTGATTTCTATTATATAAATCCAGCATTGCCCGAAGTAAGGGATCATATTATAAGCGTTTATAAGGAAATTGTTAAAAAATATGATATAGACGGTTTGCAGCTTGACTATATACGATACCCTGACGGAAAGGACGGAAGCAATGATTTTGGATATGATGAGTATACCCGGGGCCTGTTTATGGAGCAGTACGGTGTTGATCCTATCAATGTCTTCCCAGGTGACGAGCTGTGGCTGGAATGGTGCAAATTCAGAGCGGAGTTTGTAAACACCTTTGTTTACAGGCTGGTTTCCGAATTGAAAGCTCTGAAACCGGATCTCAGCATATCAGCTGATGTATGGGCTGACTATGAGAACGGTCCTACAAGAAAAATGCAGGAACCAAAAGAGTGGGTAGAAAAAGGATACATCGATAACCTCTTGCCGATGTCCTATACCTTGAGCCCTTCGGGCACTGAAACTGATACGAGGAATACATTGGAGTTTACCGAAAATTACACATATGTGACTGTAGGGCTGGGGCCGTATGTATTGAAAGGTACAAAAGGCATACTTTCGGAACAGATAAAAACTGCAAATGAACTTGGAGCGGACGGAACTTCCCTATTTGAGTATGAAGCGCTTGTAAGCGGAGGGTTTGAAGCGGAGCTGCAAAACGGACCGTACAGAAATGAAGCTTTGCCGGTCAACAACA
>ENA-UPSB01003021-UPSB01003021.1-bioreactor-metagenome-genome-assembly--contig:-NODE-3021-length-14192-cov-4.662729_pt1 | contig 14192 bp, 10 predicted proteins | sample MGYA00238182_ERZ773286 | MGnify/ENA primary metagenome ERZ773286 (study PRJEB29026, sample SAMN07631240) | bioreactor metagenome | isolation source: Switchgrass digestor | place: USA: Dartmouth... | reverse complement strand
TTAAAACAAACGATGAGATTAAAACACTGGCGGTCTCCTTTAACCGCATGGCCGAAAGCATAAAAAAGCAGCTCATTGAGATTCGTAAAAAAGCTGAAATTGAAAATCGCCTAAAACAACAGGAAATGCAAAATATCAAAATGAAATCCATGCTTGATGAAGCCGAGCTCCGCTCCCTGCAGGCCCAGATTGACCCGCATTTTATGTTTAATACGCTCAATGCAGCCATGCAGCTTGCGATGTTCGAGGACGCCGAACGCACGCAGCTTTTTTTAGAGAATTTCTCAAACCTTCTCCGGTATAATCTCGGCACTATCAGCATCCCCTCAACCATATTGGATGAAATAAGCAACATTGAAAGCTATATTTATTTACTGAAAGAAAGATATGGAAGAAAATTTGAGTTTAATGAATATATTGAAGATGGGATACCTAATTTGCAAATTCCGCGAATGACACTCCAGCCTATTGTTGAGAACTCTTTTATTCACGGCATTAATGAAATGGAGAGCGGGGGAGTTATCAGTGTTTCCGTTAAAAGATGTGGGGATTATGTGCATGTTGTAATATCTGACAACGGACGCGGTATGAGTAAAGAAACCATTGATAAAATATTGTCTGACAACCATAGCAGCTTGACAAAGGAAGATAGCACCGGTCATAAATCCCAAAGTATCGGTCTTAGAAATGTAATCAGCAGGTTAATGCTTTTTTATCACATTGAAAAGGAATCTGATATAATAGAAATCGAGAGTATCTCAGGCACAAAAACGACGTTGAAGTTGCCGATTAAACGGGAGGAAACATAAATGTATAAGCTGCTAATTGTAGATGATGAACAGATTGTAATAGACTCGGTTAAATTTATTGTTGAACGACAAGGCAATTTGCATTTTGAAATGGAGACTGCTCATACCGGAAGGGAAGCAATTGAAAAAGCTGAAACATTTCGGCCTGATATTGTTGTGATTGACATAAAAATGCCTGGTATCAGCGGATTAGAGGCAATTTCAGAAATAAAAAAATTTCATTCCGGGGCCTTATTCATAATCATTACCGCATTTGCAAATTTTGATTTTGCCAAAGAAGCATTGCAAATGGGCGTTATAGAGTATATTAATAAGCCGATAAGCCGAAGCAAGCTTGTTGCTGCACTTGAAAATGCTGTAAAAATCAAAGATGAAGAGCGTAAAAAATTAAAAGTTCAACTTGATTTTAAAGAGAAAATGGCTTTTATCCTGCCGGCCCTTGAAAATAGCTTTATATATTCCATTGTGCTTTCCGATGACCATACTACTGAGCTTAAATCGCTGAAAAAAATACTTGATATTAATTTTGACTGCGGATATATAATGACTATCGAATATGGACAAGGTAAAAACAAAAACGGCCTTGTATATAAAATCGGGGTAAGCATTAAAAGTCAGAAATTATATTCTGCATTAAGAGACGCTATCAAAGAAAACTGTAAAGGTATCGTCGGCCCGGTAATGATAAACCGCATTACCACATTTGTTCCATGTAATGCTGAAACGGATGAATACACACAGAGAATAGAAGCATTAAAAATAGGGACAAAAATCTATAATAAACTTAAAAGCATAGATTCAGGTATTGATTATTATATCGGCATCGGCAAATGTTATCCCTCGTTAAGGGATGCTAACAAATCCTATGAAGAATCGTTAATAGCCATTGATTATATGGACGAAGGCGGAGTAGTCCATATTAACGACATACCAATGGAACGGGATATCCAAAGGTCATATAAACAAGATATAGAGCAAAACTTGGTTAAAAAAATAATTTTGGGAGAAACAGAAGAGAGTGTCGCTGCTTTTGAACATATTTTCTGCCGGCTAATTGAACAGGATAGGGGTAATATTGACAAATTAAAATTAAATCTGCTGGAACTGGTGGCTGCCATTTGGCGTATTTCAAAAGATTATAATCTCAACAGTGACAACGCTGTATTCGCAGATTGCCTGTCAGAATATATGTCGATAAACAATATAAACCTTATACGGACGTGGATGATAGACAATATCAGGCGGACAAGCGATGAAATGGCAAGGGCTAAGAAAAACAATTTTTCATGTATTGTAAAAAGAGCGATTGAATATTTAACCCAAAATTATAATAAAGCTATAACATTGGAATATATGTCCAGAGAGCTTAATATTAGCCCAACGTATTTCAGCAAAATTTTTAAAGAGGAAACAGGATACACCTTTATTGATTATTTAACCAAGCTTCGCATAGAACAGGCGAAAAAGCTAATCGCTAATAGTAATTATGGGAACAAAGAAATCTGCGATTTTGTGGGTTATTCCGATCCTAATTACTTCAGCAGAGTTTTTAAAAAAATTGTCGGGGTAACGCCAACGGAGTACAGATCCTATTCAATGAACAATAAATAAAAAGGAGGGCAGTGAATATTGAAAAAGCCCTGTACTGTTCTAATAATTTTTATTATGATGTTTGGAGTCATAATACAGACAGGATGTTCAGACCGGAAATACATAAGTTCTCGAAGCTCTTCCCAAAAAATTACTATTGGTTTTTCTATAGACAATTTGCAGCAGGAACGCTGGTATATTGACAAAGATACATTTGTAAAAGAAGCAGAAAAATTAGACGCAGACGTTATTGTCAATGTCGCTTACAACAATGCCGATACGCAGATTTCCCAAGTAAAAGATATGGTGGCAAAGGGAATAGATGTGCTTGTCATCATACCTTATGACTGCCGTAAGGCAGCCGTAGCAGTCAACTACGCTAAGAAAAACGGGGTAAAGGTAATCGCATATGACCGCCTTGTATTAAATGCCGATGTGGATTTATATGCTTCATTTGACAATGAAAAGGTCGGCACATTACAAGCAAATGCAATGATAAAAGCGGTTAGCAAGGGAAACTATGTAATAATCAATGGCCCGTCTACTGACTATAATACTGTTATGATTAACAAAGGAATAATGGATGTTCTCAACAAATACATAAAGGCAGGGCAAATAAAAATCGTCAAACAGATAGTAACTAAAGACTGGTCGGCAGATGAAGCCTCTGACAGTATTGCTAAACTGTTAAAAGATGATACACATATAGATGCCATTATTGCAGAAAATGACACGTTGGCAGCCGGAGCTATAGACGCTCTCGCAGAATACCATCTTATCTCATCAGTTCCCGTTGTAGGAATGGACGCTGACATAGCCGCCTGCCAGCGGGTTGTTGAAGAGCAGCAGCTTATGACCGTATACAAACCAATTAGTAAACTTGCCACTGCTGCTGCGGACGTTGCTGTGAAATTGGCAAAAAACGAGAAGATAACCTTCAGTGAAAAGATAAACGACGGTAAATATGATGTTCCATACCTTAAAATTGAACCTCTGGCAGTTGATAAAGAAAATATGTATTCCACAGTTATAAAAGATGGTTTCCACACTGTTGAAGAGGTTTATATGAATGTTCCGAAATCCCAATGGCCGGAAGATAAAAATAAATAGCAGAATAATTTTTGAATAGTGTTAGGGGTTTATCTGCTTAGCCTAAGACAAGAATAGTTTTTGAATTTTAATTTTGTCTAATATACTGTAATAAATAAAAAGCGGTACCTGTTGAATTGGACACAACAGGTACCGCTTTTTTTAGATTATTTAAATGTTATGCGCTGGTGCCTGCCAATCTCCTTGAGGCTTGCGCTAAATATACTAAAAGAGCACTGCAAAACTTTTCGCTTTGCAGTGCTCTTTAAAAATAAGAATTGGTAAAGTTCTTAAGCTGTCAGCCTTTGACGGCACCTGCGACCATACCCTTGACGATGTTTTTCTGGAAAATCAGGTAGATAATCAGTGCCGGAATGATAATCAGTATGGCACCGGCCATAATGTTCTGCCATTCCATTTTATACTGTCCCATAAAACCATAGGCAGCGAGCTGGAGGGTTTTGACAGAGTCGTTGCTGTTGATGGTAAGAAGGGGGAGCAAGAAGTCATTCCAGATCCACATGGCGTTGACGACAACTACACTTGCTGTAACCGGCTTGAGCATTGGGAAAATAATGCTGACAAACATACGCAGCGGCGAGCAGCCATCCAGCGAAGCGCACTCTTCAAGTTCATGCGGGATTCCCTTGACGAATCCATGATACAGGAAGATTGAAAGCGGCGCACCAAGTCCCCAGTAGATGATACCAAGTCCATAAAGGTTGCCGAGCAGGCCAAGCTCTTTTGCCAGCTTTACCAGTGTAATCATAAATGATTGGAACGGAATCATCATTGGCATAATGCAGAACAGGAAGATGAGGTAGCTGTAACGTGTTTTGGTACGAGAAAGCTTATATCCTGCGAGGGAGCTGATAACAACAATACCTGCGACGCCAAACACTGTGACAAACAGCGTATTGAGGAATGACCTCGGATAGTTCATGCTTTCAAAAACATTTTTGAAGTTGTCAAAGGAAAAACGCTGTGGTACTTCCAAAACGTGAGACATGATTTCGCTGTAGGATTTAAAGGAGCCGAACACCATGAGCAGCAAAGGGGAGAGGTAGCAGGCCAGGATGATCAGCATAACGACAAATGTAATAATGGAGGAAGTTTTTGTCTTTTTCATGCCTCTATCTCCTTTTTCTTGAATAGGGTTACCTGCAGAATGGTGATAAAGGCCACCATGACGAACAGGATAACGGATTTGGCACTGCCGTAGCCATACTGGTTACTATTAAAGGCGGTGTTGTAGATATCAAGTGCAACAGAAGTCGTTGCATCGCCCGGACCGCCGCCGGTGAGTGTGAAGATTAGTTCAAACATTTTCAGAGAGTTTGCAATCGAGTAGAAGGTACATACTGTAATAGATGGAACGATCAAGGGCAAAACAACCGAGAAGAAGCGGCGGACTTTACCCGCGCCGTCAATTGTTGCGGCTTCCAGAACATCATCCGGCACGGACTGCAGCCCGGCAATATATATCAGCATGTAGAATCCGAGCGCCTGCCACACAGTGACAAGTACAGTGCTGATAACTGCCAGTTTGGGTTGCCCCAGCCAGCTCCATCCGAATGCTCTAATGCCTGTCGCCTGATGTATCGCTTCAAAAGCTCGTCCGAAAATAAACTTCCAGATAAAGCCGATAATAATAAGACTGATAATATTCGGAATGTAAAAAGCAGCCCTAAAAAATCCTTTGCCCCATAAGTTTGACTGTTCCAGAATCGCTGAAAGGAGCAGAGCTATTATATTGATCAGGATAACCGTCAGAAGGGCATAGAGCAGCGTATATCCGATGGCTTTTATAAACGTAGAGTCATTAGTAAAAGCACGAATATAGTTCTGAAGCCCGATGAAAGTTGATTTACGCTGAATGCCGTTCCATTTGCGTAAAGAATAAAAAATGCACATGAAAAAGGGAATTCCGACAAACAGTAGGATTGCAATTACTGCGGGCATAGTAAAGCCAAGAAACTCCAGAGCATGGCTGACTTTTTTTCTCCGTGCCTGATTCATAGACTTAGACCTCCAGGATTTGGTCAAAAATGAGGGGGGCAAAAACGTCCCCCTCACCAGACCTGATAAATGATTTTACTGTCAGCTTTCTGCGTTATAGGCATCTACAAATATCTTAGTCAAATTGTCTTTAGTTTGCTGACGGGAAGCACCCGCTGCGTAGTTCTGGAATGCTGTGCCGAACGGCTGTTCGATACCATCGGGGCCGCAGAATATCCACCACTGGCATGTTTTCCCGTCGTTTACAGCCTTTGCAGTTTCCTTAGCCAGTTGTGTGTCGGGGCTTGCTGCATCTTTCTGCGGGGAAATTTGCTTGACAACTTCCGGAATCCAAGATTTGCCGTAATCAGAAGTGGTCAGCCAATCCAGGAATGAGAGAACTTCTTTTAGGTTTTTGGAATCTTTTGAAACGCGCATAGTCAGGTTTGAATCGACGGCTATAACAGATTTTCCGTCCATGCGGGGAGCTTCAAGGTAACCCATGTCGATGTCTTTGTTAATCTTGCGGATAGAATCCTCTTCCCATGAGCCCTGATGGATCATGGCAACTTTGCCGTTAGCAAAGTCGGAAACTTGCATATCTGCAGTGGACTCCATCGGTTTAGAGCCGCTGTATTTCTTAACAAGGTCGATCAAATCAAGAGCAAAGTCAACCTGCGGGAGATCGCCGAATTTTAACTTGCCGCTCTTAATGTCACTGAAGAGCTTGTTGTAATCGCCATCGTATGCGTCACTCATAGACGGGTAGGTCATCTGAGGCAGAACCCACCATTCAGCAAAACCGGAGCTGAACGGCTGAATGCCCTTAGCCTGCAGTTTTTCACAAACTTCCTTGTAATCGTCCAGTGTAGTGGGCAGTTTAGTAATTCCTGCTTTTTTGAACAGATCTTTATTGTAAATAAAGGAATGAGACTGGACAAGGAACGGATATCCTGTAATCTTATTGTCTAATGTAACACTCTTGAGGAACACCGGGTTAAAATTCTTCATGAAACTTTCGTTTGTCAGGTCGTAAGTATAGTCTTGATAGACCTTGTTGTCGTTATAAGCACTGGACATGAACAGGTCGGGAATATTGCCTGAATTTAGTTTGGATTTTAATACTGTCTGATAGTCGTTTTGAATGATTGTCATGTTGATGGTGACGTTCGGAGCAACTTTCTTGTACTCAGCTGCCATGGCTTTGTACTGATCAGTAAGTTCCGGACTGTTCAACATGAAGTTTAAGGTAACGGGACTCTTTGATGAAGCTGTACTGTTAGTTGTTTTTTCGCCTCTTGAGCAACCGGCCATGGTACCGGCCAGAAGAACTGCGCAAAGAGACAAGGCAATCAACTTTTTCATATTTTACCTCCTTGCTTTTTTGAACGAACAATACGCTGTTAGCTTTCATTTCACCCTATGATAATATGTTTATTGTTAAAAGAAAAGTGAAAATCGAAAACTATTAGGGGTAAAAAGAGATACAAAAAAATCCTTAACTCGTATAATTTTTTATGCTATAATTTATAAAAATTCCGTCATATAAGGAAATGGAGAGGCAACCAGATGCACATTCTGGTCAGGGTCAAGGAAAAATTTCATCAGATGACAGTCGTAAAACAGATGATGATTGCCATTACGCTGATTGTATTTTTTTCTTTTACGGCCATTACGGTCTTTAACTATCAGCGTACCATTGATATCATCAACCGGCAGCAGTCTGATTCGAATTTGGAAATCCTGGACCTGAAGAAAAACAATTACGTCAGCTATATGAATCAATTAGAGGATTATACCATGCAGCTGCGGTATAATGACCAGATATTTAATATTATAAATTCCGGAAAACCTATTGATTATTCTGCTTATTCCACTGTCAGCTCCTTGCTCAGGAACACTTTTTTATCGCGCAATGATGTGGTTTCATACCAGTTTTACCTGCTGAAAAGCAAAACCTGTTTCAGTATCAGCAGTTCCGATTTTAATGTGAGGAGTTTTCCCTTTGGTTCCGCTGATGAGATTTACTTGTATAGACAGACTTATGCTGCAAAGGGCAATTACCTGACTTTCCGCACAGAATATGGAGACGGCAAAAAATTTTTGACAATATGCCGTCTGTATATCAATATCAGCAACCGCCGACCGCTTGCTTTCGTAAAGATAACGGTAGACGATTCGTTCTGCCGCAATCTTTCTTCTGACAGCAGCGGTGTTCAAGGAATTCTTGGAATAATAGATCAGGATGGAAAACTTGCTTTTTCGAGTGATGGCAATGTCCTGAATACAAATTCTCTGCCACTTGTCGCTTCTGCGCTTTCGGGCAAAAACAGCAAAGGGAGCCGTTCTGTGCAGCTTTCGGGAGAAGAATACTTAGCAGTGTTCAGCGATACTGAAGACGGAAGGTGGAAGCTTATCCGGCTTCTGCCGCAGGATGTTCTTCGCCAACCGGTAGTCAACACGCGAAATATCAGCCTGCTTTTAGTTTTGGTTGCCTTTATCATTTCTGCCGGTGTTATCTATGCGCTGATCCGCGCTCAGCTTCGCCCGCTGCAGATGCTGGCAAAACAAATGCAGAACGTAGGACGCGGTGACTTCAAGACAAAAGTACAAGGGGGCGGCAGTGCCGAGGTAAACAACTTGGCAGAACAGTTTAACCGGATGACGGAGCAGATCGACGAGCTGATCCAGAAGAATTACGTCGCCGAACTCCATGAAAAAATTGCGCAAATGAAAGCACTGGAAGCGCAGGTGGACCCGCATTTCCTTTACAACACGCTGCAAACGATTTCCACAGAGGCAGTGCTTTCCGGCCAAAAAACGATACAGCGCATGGTCGAATCGCTGGCGTCTTTACTGCGGTATTCCGTCCGGGAAAAGGACTTAGTTCCGGTCGGGACGGAATTAAAGCATGTGCGCCAATATCTGTTTTTACAGACTGCCCGGTTTGAGGACAGGCTTGCCTACAGCATTGATGCGGATAAGGCACTTGAAGAGCAGATGATACCCAAGATTTCTATTCTGTCACTGGTGGAAAACTCCATCAAACACGGATTGGAAAACAGCTGCGAATTGATTTCCATAGCGGTTCAAGTGCGCACTTCGAACGATTTTCTCCGTATTACTGTAACTGATAACGGAAAGGGGATGACTGAAGAGCGGCTTGCTGAGGTTCGCAGCATGACAGAACTGGACAACGCGGAGGGCAGCAGCATTGGCCTGCCGAACCTTGCTGCGCGGCTTAAGATACTTTATGATGGACGTGCTTCTCTTTTGATTTCGAGTACACCCGGCACGGGGACGAGAGTAGATTTGATGATTCCTCTAAGTCAGAAGGGGGGAGCTTCATGTATCGATCGTTGATAATCGACGATGAAAAACCAGTTCATCGTGTAATAAAAGCATTGGGTAACTGGTACCAGTTAGATATAGCCGAGCCGGAGTCCGCTTATGACGGGAAATCGGGTCTTTCCGCTATGAGAGAGCTCCGGCCTGATATTGTTTTCTTGGACATGAAGATGCCGATGATGAACGGCAGCGAGTTTTTGAAAACGGCATATCCGGAATTTCCGCACGCAAAGATTATTGTGGTCAGCGGCTATGACGAATTTACCTTTGCCCGAACTGCAATACAGTATCATGTAATCGACTACCTGCTGAAGCCTATTGTTGAGGAGGACCTTAACAGCGCGCTGAAAAAAGCACGGGACCTCCTCGACGAAGAGAACCACGTGCAGCGCGGGGAACAAAATGAACCTTCCTCCCTGGGCGCGGAACGTCTGGCTGATGCCGTCAAGGATTATCTGGACCGCAACTATGCCCGTGATATTCATCTCTCTGAGCTGGTTGATAAATTCCATTTTTCGAAAGAATATATTTCAAGACTATTTCGAGAAAAATACGATACCGGAATCTATGAGTACGTTTTAAAATCCCGCATGACCCGCGCCAAAGAACTGCTTTTGGAAAACGATCTCCGTATACAGTCAATCTCGGAGCGGTTAGGCTACAAGGACAGCAACTATTTCAGCAAGGCATTCCGCACATTTTACGGTATCTCTCCCTCGAAATTTCGGGAGCAGCACCTTAACAATCCCTCTGAGAATCATCAAAAACCAACATTCCTGAAAGGAAGCTGATTCAATGAAATTTACCGACGGATATTGGCTCAAAAAACCGGGCGTGGAGTTTAGCCGCGCCGTTCAAGTACGCGACATAAAAGAGGAGAAAGACAGCGTTACCATTTATGCCGCAAACCTCAATGTGACCGACCGAGGGCAGACCCTGAATCACCCGCTGCTTACAATCCGTTTTACAGCTCCAAGGCCGGACGTATTGCGGGTTGAAGCTGTGCATTTTGCAGGAACCGCTAAAAAGGAACCGCGTTTTCAGATATATGAAGAACCCTGCGAGCTTAAGGTAGAGCGCACTGAGGACGAAATTAGAATCTCGAGCGGCAAACTCACCGCAGTAGTTTCCTGCGCACATTTCCGCGTCAGATATTTCTATGACGGCCGGTTTCTTACCGGTACGTCAGACCGTCCCCTTGCCTATGTGAGTGCTCCATGGGGCAAATTTATGCTGGAGCAGTTTGGCCTCGAGATAGGCGAAAAACTGTACGGACTCGGCGAGCGGTTTACCCCGTTTGTCAAAAACGGACAGACGGTCGATATATGGAATGCGGACGGCGGCACCTGCTCTGATCTCGCATATAAGAATGTGCCGTTTTATATTTCCAACCGTGGGTACGGCGTATTCGTCAACAACAGCGGCCGCGTTTCCTACGAGATTGCTTCGGAAACAGTGTCTTGTGTCCAGTTCAGCGTGCCGGGCGAAAAGCTGGAATATATGGTCATAGGCGGAGATGACATGAAAGGGGCACTGCGGAACTACACTTCCCTCACCGGACGTCCTGCACTGCCTCCCGCATGGACTTTTGGTCTGTGGCTGACCACTTCTTTTACAACCCAGTACGACGAAAATACTGTCAACAGCTTTGTTGACGGCATGGCCGAGCGGGATATTCCGTTGCACGTATTTCATTTCGACTGTTTCTGGATGAAGGAGTATGAGTGGTGCAACTTTGAATGGGACCCACAGGTGTTCTCTGATGTCAAGGGTATGCTTGCGCGCCTCAAGCAGAAAGGCCTTAAAATCTGCGTCTGGATCAATCCTTACATTGCCCAGAAGTCGGCGCTATTTGAGGAAGGACGCAAAAATGGGTATTTCTTGAAGCGGCCGAACGGCGATGTATGGCAGTGGGATCTCTGGCAGCCGGGTATGGCAATCGTGGACTTTACTAATCCGGCAGCCTGCGACTGGTACTGCAGCAAACTGCAGAGGCTGATTGATCTCGGCGTAGACTGCTTTAAGACAGATTTCGGCGAGAGAATCCCAACCGATGTAGTCTATTATGACGGTTCCGACCCAGAGATGATGCACAACTATTATACATTACTTTACAACCGCACAGTGTTTGAACTGTTGCGCAAAAACTTCGGCGAGAACAATGCCGTTCTGTTTGCACGCAGCGCCACAGTCGGAGGACAGCAATACCCGGTGCATTGGGGCGGTGACTGCGAGGCAAAGTACAGTTCTATGGCGGAGAGCTTGCGCGGGGGACTTTCTCTGTGCCTTTCCGGATTCGGGTTCTGGAGCCACGATATCAGCGGCTTTGGGAATACGGCGACACCTGACCTCTACAAACGCTCGGCTGCCTTTGGCCTGCTTTCTACCCACAGCCGCCTGCATGGCAGCAATAGTTACCGCGTGCCGTGGTTGTTCGACGAGGAGTCCGTCGACGTAGTGCGTTACTTTACAAAACTGAAATGCCGCTTGATGCCGTACCTATACTCGATGGCCTGCGAAACTCACCGTACCGGTGTGCCCTGTATGCGTGCAATGGTGCTGGAGTTCCCCGATGACCCCACCTGCGATTCGCTGGATCGCCAGTACATGCTGGGCGATTCGCTGTTGGTCGCACCTATTTTCCATGAGGACGGAACGGTGGAATACTATCTGCCAAAGGGGAAATGGACACATTTGCTTACCAATGAGACCGTCGAAGGCGGCTCATGGAGGCGGGAGCACTATGACTATTTTGGCCTGCCGCTGTTTGTCAGACCGAATACAATACTTGCGCTCGGTAACAACGAGCAGAGGCCCGATTATGATTACTCCAACGGCCTGACACTGGAGGTATTTGAGCTTTCAGATTATAAGCCGGCACAGGCGGAAATCTTTAATCAGGACGGAAGTCCTATGCTGCGGGTTGAGGCGCGCAAAGACGGGAGCCGCGTAACCATTCATTTTGAGGGAAAAGCGACGGGCCTGTGTGTGCGGATGCGGGGCATTTCAAAAGTCAGCGGACTTTCCGGTGCAACAGGGGAAGAAACACAACAAGGTATAATGCTGTTGGTTGATCCGTCTCTCGGCGACGTCACGTTTACAATCGAATAAGATGCAACCGTAAAACAGTGATTAGGGCTTTCGGTCCAAAAGACCGAAAGCCCTTTTTACTGCCGCCAAAATGAGCAAAAAAGCTCCCTGTGATACTTAAAGCAGCCCAGTCAACTGCTAATCAAGTATCCAGGGAGTATGAAGGGGATATGTATTGCTTCGGCAGGGAAGCAGAAGCAATAGTTAATTAAAGGAGGCTTTCAAAAAACTCAAGGATATAATCACCTGAATATGGGAGGTATTCATGACCGTATTCAGGGAAAAACACACGCTGTTTATTTGATGTTATGCCGTTATATGCTGCCATCTGCGAGAAGGGAGGGCAAACCTTGTCCATCAGCGCCGTAGTCCACAAAACATCGCATTTTATATCCTTTGTGCGGTTCTTGAGGTCAATATAGCCAAGCCGGTCAAAGAAGAAATCTTCTTTTCTGTGAAGCGGGTCGCGCTGGCGGAAATACCAGGTTATCTCTTCATAGCAGGGGCAGTCAAAATTAAACTTATAGATACCGCGGAAATCGCATAAAAAAGGATAAACCGGCGCCGCACCTTTAAGGGACGGTACGAGGCTTGCACATGCTACGGTAAGAGCGCCGCCTTGAGACGCACCTGTCGCAAAAACATTGTTTTCATCGACGAAATCGAAACTCATTAAAATTTTTGCAGTCTGCGCCGCGTCAAGGAATACGTTTCTGTAGAACATGTTGTCCGGATTTTCGGATTCAAGGCCTCTTATTATATGTCCGCTCTGTGTGTTGCCTTTTCTGTAAACGCCGTTATCCTCGCTTTCTCCGCCTTGGCCTCGCACATCCATTGCCAAGACGCAGAAGCCCTCTTCGACATAGCCGAGCTTTGACGACCAGTCACCGATATTGGTCCAGTAACCGTGAAACATTGCCACACCTGGCATTTTTCCCTTAATGTTTTTTGGTATAAGCAGCTGGCAGTGGATTTTTGCTCCGCCGGCACCGGTAAAATACAGGTTGTATGCCTTGCAGCCGCGCGGATGGAATTCCGGCTCAGCCAGCTCGTAGCTTATGGGCAGCGCGTTGAGTTCCGCCTTGGCCCTGTCCCAATATGCGTCGTAGTCGGCGGGAGGATCGCCGACGCCGCGGTAGTTTTCAAGATTCTCTATCTGCTCTTTGTAGAGCTTAGATAAGGGGTTTATCTCACTTTCAGAAAAATAAAATTTTCTGTTCAAGCTGATTCCTTCTTCTTGGTATAATATTTTTTGACGACATTGCAGGCCGGTTTTCCAAAGATGCAGTAATCGTCGTTTTCTTTTCCCTTGCTCTCAGGATAAAGCTCGGCAGGCCAATCCCACAGCCCAAATCCCTTAAACCAAGGGTATGGGTCGGTACTATCAAACATTGTTTGATAATACTTCTTCTGTTCAGACAGACTTAAACGCCCTTTATGTTCCCAGTTGTAGGGCTCCATTGCCGAACCCTCACGGGATGGACAGCCAGCCTCCATGAAAAAGAACGGTTTCTTGACTTGCTCAACAAAGCGCGCAATCCTTGAAAGCTGCTCCGGCCATTCGTTGATTGCATAATAGCCGCTGGCTGATACGGCGTCGACCGCGTCCCAAAAGTCTACCTTTTCCTCGCGGTATTTATCAGTGTTGTAGGTAAGATAACCGCTGTAAACTCCGCGGATTTTTTGAAGGAGAGCCCGCCATTCGGCTTCTCTTTTCTCGGTGCCGATCATCTCGCACCCGGCGCAAAACATAAAGCAATGCGTTGATTCGGCTATCCTCGCAAAGTCCAAAATAAATTCTTCATACGAGGCAAACCACTCTTTCCATGCTTGCTCATCGCTGCCCATGTCAATAAAGGCGCGCCATAATCCGCTTTTTATATTGAGAATAGGTTTTAGGATAACACGGAGCCCCAGACTGTGAGACAATTCTATAATACTGACCACTTCTTCGGGACTTACCGTTCCTTCGCCGGTGTAGTCTATCACGGTTGACTTTTCATTCGCCTGATAAGCGGTAGGCGCCAACACTACCGTATCGGCTCCGGTTTTTTTCGCCATAAGTTTCAGCGATTGTTTTGCGCTTTTTGTTTCCCATGCGCCGCGCGGGCTCATAAAGCCCCAGGTTACGCCCTTTATGTAAGAAAACGTATTATATGTACTCATCGCTGTCACCCGGGCAGAGAGAAGAGTTGTTGATTAATTCGTCCATAATCAGATCAAGCTGAGTGAACGCAACGGCGACATAAGGTTCCGCGGCGCCGTAAT
>ENA-UPSB01003020-UPSB01003020.1-bioreactor-metagenome-genome-assembly--contig:-NODE-3020-length-14198-cov-4.072403_pt1 | contig 14198 bp, 12 predicted proteins | sample MGYA00238182_ERZ773286 | MGnify/ENA primary metagenome ERZ773286 (study PRJEB29026, sample SAMN07631240) | bioreactor metagenome | isolation source: Switchgrass digestor | place: USA: Dartmouth... | reverse complement strand
TCACTTGCAAAAAGTACTTTCTGCCAGCCAAACGGCATTTCCTCTATCTTTTTCTCTTCAAAATGAATTTTCTCATTAGCCTTATGCCTGTCGGTCCATTTGTTGCTGCTGACAATATAGATTTGCTCATTCATGTATATCTCTATACCGACATCCGAAAATCGCTCTAATATCTTTTTTACGATTTCTCTAGCAGATTCTGCCAGTTTGGCGCTCCACAAAATCTTCTTTTTATCAAAATCGTATATAGTCGCGCCGTTCGACAAAATGCACGGCGAATTTACTTTCACTTTGCTTAAGTATCTGCCAGCGGATTGGGCGGAGCGGCCCGTTGCCAAAGAAAAATGCCCGCCTTTTTCGATAAACCTTTCAATAGCTTTTACATTACGCTCCGGGATTTCGAAATCTTCTGTCACAAGTGTCCTATCCATGTCAGATATCATAAGTATTCCCTCAAATGGGAGAGTTTGACTCATAAAAAGCCTCCGAAATACTCTGCAATAATGTATGATGTTATGTCCTGACTTTTTCCAAAAAATTTGTGAAGTAATCAGGCAAATCGCTTGAAAACTCCATATATTCGCCTGTTGTCGGATGAACGAAACCGATTAAGCGGGCGTGCAGGCATTGCCCGTTAAGGGCAGCCTCTTCCCTGTTCAATGATCCGCCATAAACCGGGTCGCCGGCAACAGGGTGGCCGATATATGACATATGCACCCTAATCTGGTGTGTTCTTCCCGTTTCAAGCATCAATTTCACATGTGTGTACTTATTTAGCCGTTCGATTACTTCATAATGGGTAATTGCGTTTCTTGAATACTTTGATGTAACTGCCATTTTCTTTCGGTGCGTCGGGTGCCTTCCAATAGGCGCATCGATCGTTCCTCTGTCATCTTTTAAGACCCCGCGGACAACAGCCTCATATTCGCGCCTTACACTGTGCGCCTTTATCTGAGCGGCAAGGCTCAGATGAGCGCGGTCATTTTTTGCAACAAGCAATAAGCCACTCGTGTCTTTATCTATACGATGGACGATGCCAGGCCTTACAACGCCGTTAATTCCAGAAAGGCTGCCGCCGCAATGATTGAGCAGCGCATTGACAAGCGTCCCGTCTGGGTTTCCGGCAGCGGGATGAACAACCATACCTCTGGGCTTATTGACTATTATAACATCATCGTCTTCATAGACGATGTCGAGAGGGATATCCTGCGGTATTGCTTCAAGCGGCTTTGGTTCCGGAAGCACAACTTCAAGCGACTGTCCAACCTTGACCTTCTGGCTCTTTGAGCATACTTTTCCGTCAATTTTGACCATGCCAGAACTAATCAGCTTTTGAGCCGCCGACCGAGTTATGCCGGAAAGCGCGGACACAACACTGTCCGCGCGTTCCCCATCATGCTCCGGGCCTATCTCAAAACTTCTTTCGAGTGAAGATGCCACTTTTGGTTTTTCTCCTTTTGAAAACTCCCTCTTGCCATAAGAATAATATAATAAGCAAAGCTACACCGATAGTTATAAATGTATCGGCAACATTGAAAATTGCAAAATGAATGGTATGCAAATCAATGAAATCTACTACATATCCCAGCCGTATGCGGTCAATAAGATTGCCGATACCGCCCGCCAAAATCAGTACGAGAGATATATTCCATTTTACTGATTTTATGCGGTGCGATATTATGACTACAAGCACTGCAGTCAAAACAACGGCAGGAAAAACAATCAGAAATGTGCGCTTCCCTGCAAGCATGCTAAAGGACGCGCCGGTGTTTTCAATATAGGTGAACCTGAGAAAATCTCCTATGACAGGCACCGAACCCTGCTCTGCAAGTGAATTTACCGCCCAATATTTTGTTAACTGGTCTGCTGCCACAAGCGCCAGAACAGCAATACAGTACAGAATGACGGCGATCACGTCTCTGCTGTTTCTCCGGTTCGTTCTGAAAAGTCTTTTACTTGACAATTTCTGCACAGCGAGAGCAAAGTGAGGGATGATCGTGGTCTTTGCCCACAGTTTCACTGTAGACCCAGCAGCGTGAGCATTTTTCGCCCGCCGCGTGATCCACTGTGAGCGAAATGCCAGTTTCACCTTTGAACTTGCCCTCTCCATCCTTTTCAATATTGACTTTAGAAACAATAAAGAGAGCCGCAAGATCGCTTTGCTCGGCTTTCAGTTTTTCAAATTCTTTCTCGTCAGGTACAAAAAGCGTAACCTGAGCGTCGAGAGAACCGCCGATTATTTTTGCGGCACGCGCCTGTTCGAGCGCCATTTTTACATCATCGCGGATTTGATGCAGCCTTGTCCAGCGGTCTTTGAAATCGCTTTCATATACCCTGCCGGATACTTCAGGCATCTCGTTGAACAAAACAGAGCCCTTGTCATGGGACGCCTTGTGCGGCATATATGACCAGATTTCTTCTGACGTGAATGCCAAAATCGGCGCAATCATGCGGCACATCGCGTCAAGCACTTTATATATGACCGTCTGGGCGGCACGACGTGATTTAGAATCCGCCTTTTCTACATAAAGCCTATCCTTCAAAACATCAAGATAGAAGTTGGACATATCAACTACGCAGAAATCATGGATTGAATGATAGACAATATGGAATTCATATCTGTCATAAGCGGCCTTGACCTTCGCAATAAGCTCATCGAGCTTCATCAGCGCCCATTTATCAATCGGCAATAATTCGTCATAGGCGACTTCATCCTTATCCGGGTCGAAATCGCCGAGGTTTCCGAGGATGAACCGGGCCGTATTGCGAATCTTACGGTACGCCTCTGAGAGTTGTTTTAATATATCATTTGAGATACGGACATCTGACTGATAGTCGCTCGACGCAACCCAAAGCCTTAATATATCCGCACCGAATTTATTGATAACATCGGAAGGTGCAATGCCGTTGCCAAGTGATTTCGACATCTTGCGCCCTTCAAGGTCGATTACCATACCGTGGGTCAAAACCGACTTATACGGAGCAGTCCCCCTCCAGGCAACACTTGTCAGAAGCGATGACTGGAACCAGCCTCTGTACTGGTCGTTGCCCTCAAGGTAGAGGTCTGCAGGCCATTTCAAATCATCTCTGGTTGTAAGCACCGAGGCGTGGCTGCAGCCTGAATCAAACCAAACGTCCATGACGTCGGTTTCCTTCGTAAACTCCTCACAGCCGCACTCGCAGCGTGTGCCGGCGGGGAGTATCTGTGAGGCGTCATATTTAAACCATGCATCGCTGCCCTCTTTGCGGAAGAGCTCGATGACGGCATTGATACTCTCGCGGGTAATCAGTTCCTTGCCGCACTTTTTGCAATAGAATATCGGGATCGGAACGCCCCAGAGGCGCTGACGTGAAATGCACCAGTCGCTGCGGTCGCGAACCATGCCGGTTATGCGCTCTTCGCCCCATGCCGGAATCCATTTGACATCCTTTATAGCCTTAAAGGTATCTTCCTTTATATCATCGACAGAGCAGAACCACTGCTCGGTAGCACGGAAAAGCACCGGGTGTTTACAGCGCCAGCAATGCGGATATTGGTGGACAATCTTCTTAATCGCGAACAATGCACCGGTCTTCTGCAAATGCTCGGCAATCGCTTTATTGGCTTCTTCTGTGGTAAGGCCAGCAAACTGGCCGGCCTCTTTGGTCATCCTGCCCTTTGAGTCGACAGGTACAACAATCGGAATCTGCGAATAGTTGAGGCAGACCTGATAGTCTTCGACACCATGGCCGGGTGCTGTATGGACACAGCCTGTGCCGCTATCTAAGGTTACATGGTCGCCGACGATGATAAGCGATTCGCGGTCCAAGAAGGGATGTTTCGCTGTGGCAAGTTCAAGGTCGGAGCCTTTGACTGTGCCAAGTATCTTATACTCTTCAATGCCGCCGGCCTTCATTGTCGAATCAACAAGCTCTTCCGCGACTACATAATACTCACCGTTTGCTGAAACTACGGCATAGTCAAAGCGCGGCCCTAAGCAAATCGCCACGTTGGCAGGAAGAGTCCATGTTGTAGTTGTCCAGATTATGAAATAGGTCTTTCCGCGCTCGGCGCCGAGCTTATACAGGCAGCCTTTGTCGTCGAGCACTTCAAACTTAACATAAATAGAATCGCAGGGATCCTCAGAATACTCGATTTCAGCCTCGGCGAGGGCTGTCTCGTCGTGAGCGCACCAATAAACCGGCTTCAATCCCCTGTAGATATAGCCTTTTAAGGCCATCTCGCCGAAAACTTCAATCTGTTTTGCCTCAAACTCATGATTGAGCGTGCGATAGGGGTTTTCCCAATCGCCGATTACGCCGAGGCGCCTGAACTGTTCGGTCATAATGCCAATATGTTCAACGGCAAAGTCACGGCAGTGGCCGCGGAAATCAACCGGGTCGTCGCTGCGGCGGTCGAGCCCTACCTTATCTATGGCTTTGCGCTCGATAGGCAGGCCATGGGTATCCCAACCTGGCACATAAGGCGCTTTGAACCCTGCCATATTTTTATAGCGGTTTATAATATCCTTGAGAATCTTGTTGAGTGCTGTGCCAAGGTGAATGTCACCGTTCGCATAGGGAGGGCCGTCGTGAAGAATGAATAACGGCTTACCCTCATTCTTTTTCATCAGATTCTCATATAACCTGTCCTTTTTCCATTGTTCCAACATCTGCGGCTCACGCTGCGGGAGACCTGCTTTCATTGGAAAACTTGTCTTTGGCAAATTTAACGTCTTGTTATAATCCTCGGGCATCTAATACTTTCGCTCCTTTATAATGCGTTTGACTTACTTTATGTGCTGTATATATAAATTAATATTTGTTACCTGCGCTTTCTGCGCCTGTCTGAGCCATCATAGCTGTCTTGGTTTATACCAAATTGTAGGCCTTCATCTGAAAGTTCACCGTAATCGGCATCGATGGGTTCATATTCCCCAGTTTTCTCGTTATAGCGAAGATTCAGCTTCACTTTGTTTATTGCGGGTTCTTGCTCGTCTTCTTCATTTTTGCTTTCCTCCGGCTGCTCTTCTTCCGTTTCAGGTTCCGGCACTTCCTCCGTTACCTCCGCAGCCGCTGCTTCTTGTTCGGCAGCCCTTACTTCTGCTTCTTCGGGAGCTTCAGGCTCATTTTCCGCTGAAGTCTCTTCTGTATCGTAATTCTGCTCTATTTCTGCCTCGTCCTGCACCTGCTGTTCGTCATTTTCTATTTCAGGCTGCTCCTGAGGCTCTTCTTCTATCGTCTCAATGGTTTCCGAGGGTATTTCATTGATAAGTTCAAGATGGGATCTATAAAGACGCATTACGCTGAGTTTGAATTCGGTAATTTCTCTTTTTAATGTTTCGGCTTCGCGTTTTCTCAATTCAACTTCCCTGTTAGCAGCATCAATTATCTTTTCAGCTTTTATCTCTGCGTCCCTTATAGTGAGGTCCGCACTTTCTTGTGCCTTCTTTATGGTCATATTGGCATTATTCTGCGCTTCCCGCACAATCTTACTGGCAAGCTCTTGCGCATTCAGAAGCGTATTTTTCATGCTTTCTTCCATAGATTCGTATTTTTGAAGTCTCTTCTCAGCGGCATCCAGTTTTCTCTTTAAATCTGCGATTTCGCGGTCAGTGTTGGAAAATGCCTGTGCAACCTCTGCCATAAAACTGTCGACATCAGCCGCTTTATATCCGCCGAAACCGCTCTTTTCAAAGCGCCTGTTCAACAAATCCTCGGAAACCGGCATTTATATCACTCCTACAGAAATTTTCTGGCCGCAAATGTGAGTCTCCCTTTTTTCGTCTGCGGGCCCAATTTATCAATAATAAAGCGCCCGTGCCCGCGGATGGACACAGCTGCGCCCTCATTTATTTCATATGAATTTTCATCGCGGACGACATAATTTACAAAAACTTTTCCCTCCGCGATAAGACCGGCTGAAACGGAGCGCGGACGACCTGTTAGCGCTGAAACCACACAGTCAAGCCGTTTCGAAGCAACTGTACCACTAATAAATTTAAAATTATCGGACCGCCTTGTTATATCGCCTTCGCAGATACTGCACTCAACACCGGCGGAACCGACCTTGGTCAGATTCTGAAGAATAAATGAAGCAACAGATTTGTCAACAAAAACAGTACATTCACAATCTCCGACAATAATGTCGCCGATTTTGCTGCGTACAATGCCAAGCGCCAAAATGGCGCCGAGAAAATCCCGGTGGGTAAGTTTGGCAAACCGCCATCTGATTTTTATTGCCGCGATCGTGAACTCACTTTTGATGATTTCGGAATACGGCGGGAAAACGCCCAAAAAAACACGTTCGGCTCCTTCATATCCGCCGAATGTATCACAGGTTACGCCATCATATCTCTTTTTTAACTCCGACGCAAATAACTGCGCCTGTGCCGCTTCATACGGATCGAGAAACCCTATGAACTTTGTCCGGTACCTTGATGCGCTTTCAAAGGCGTCGTTTACACGCGCTTCAAGCAGTCTGTCCTCTTGCGTTTTTTTATGCAAAGCTCAGCAACACTAAATTCAAAAAATCTCTTATTGCAAACAGCAAAAATATTGCTATAACCGGTGAAAAATCGACAGGCAGTTCACGTGTAAACTTAAACTTGTAAAGCAGGCTTCTCACAGGCGAAACAACCGGCTCGGTCATTGTATCCAAAAAGGATATGAATTTGCCGCTCTGTGAAACGGGAAACCAAGAGACGAGCGCTCGCAAGACTATTAGTGTGGTAATAAGATAAACGAGAAAGTTCAGCACCCTGACAACATTTAATAAAAAAGGCAAATTAAATTCCCTCCGTGATTACGGGCTAAAACAAATTAATTGCAGAAAAACCCGAGAAACCGCTGACTAATACTGATATAATTATTGTGCCAATTTTATACAGTAATTAATCAGCGGTTTCCCTTATCACCTTTGTCGTCAGCTATCAAAAGAAAACGCCGTTATTCTCGAGCTCGTCAAGCAAGTCCCCCATTATGTCAACATTATAGGGCGTGATGATAAACGTGCTGTTAGCAACGCGTTTAATCTGGCCATTGTTGGCATATGCGACACCACTTAAAAAGTCGACAAGTCTTCTTGACACGTCTTTATTAGTAGATTCGAGATTCAGGACAACCGTGCGCTTTTCGTTGAGATGGTCAGCAATAGAGCTTGCGTCCTCAAAACGCTCCGGTTTCACAAGAACTACCTGAAGCTGCGCTGTGGTATGGATATTTACAACCTTATTGCTGCGTTTGCTATCCTGAGCCGCAGAAGACCTTTCGTCATTTCTTGAAATAATGTCCATTTCTTCATCCTCATATTCTTCGTCGTCAGGAACAGTCAGAATATTTTTGACTTTTTCAATAAATCCCATTTTCAGTTGCCCCCTGTATAATTTCTTTTCCCGAATATTTTTGTTCCAACCCTGACCAGAGTTGCACCTTCCTCAATTGCGACATCAAAGTCGGAGGACATTCCCATTGACAGTATAGTCATATCTATATTATCCGATTTTTTTGCCATATTGTCAACAAATAGTTTTCGCATCTCGGCAAAATATGGCCTCGTATTCTCTTTATTTTCAAAAAAGGGTGGAATTGCCATAAGCCCCTTGACCCTAATATTTTTAAATTCTTTCAAAGCGTCAAGGAATTCCGGCAATTGCTGCGCGGGTATGCCTGACTTTGAAGCTTCCATGCCGATATTGATTTCTACGAGCACATCCATGACCTTGCCCACTTTCGCAGCCTGCTTATCTATTTCCTTCGCCAGACGCAGGCTGTCGAGGGACTCAATCATATCAACCTTGTCTATTATATATTTGACCTTATTGGTCTGCAAATGTCCGATGAGATGTGCTGAGCGGCCTGTCATATCAAGCTGCGGCAGCTTTTCCAAAAGCTCTTGCACACGGTTTTCTCCAAAAAGCGTTATCCCGCTCTTAAAAGCGGCATTGATTGCTTCGGCGGGAAATGTTTTTGTAACAGCCATAAGGGTTATATCATTGTAATCTCTTCCGGACCTTTCTGCAGCCGCCCGGATTTGCTTGCGCACTTCTTCGATATTTTCGGCAACATAATCAAAATTACTTGATAACCTTGCCGTCATAAATGTCATCTCCATTTTCAATTACTTCATCGTAAATCTGCAAGTAATCGCTGTCGTCTTTTATGGCTGAAACCGTATAACCCGACGAGCTGAAAATAGAATCCAGCTTCTTGAAAACCACCTTGTTGCCTTTTCTGACATATACGCCTTTTACCCCGTTGACGATATGGATAAATTGGTCTGAAACCTTGATTCCGGTAAAAGTTCCGGCGATAATTTCAACAGCCTGCCGCCTTATAACCGCGAGCTGTGAAGACATGGTATTGCATTTTAAAACCATGGCTACACCGGAAGAGTCTTTGTTGATAGCCGAGACGGTTACCGGGATATTGCCCTGGGACGACATTAGAAACCTTAGTTTTAAATTGTCGCCGACATGGAAACTGTATGCAGCATCTGCATCGATGACGCAGGCTATATATGTATCGTAACCGGTAATAACCTTTCCCACCGCGTCTGCGGGTTTTTTAGGATTCGCAGCCAGAAGATTTTTGACTTCCTTGGCTGTTATCGACAGTATTTTATCGAAAGAATACATGTTCTCAAACCCGTCAACGGAGGACACAAAATAACCGGCAGCTGGGGAGGTTATCGAACCGATTTTTGGCCCGGTTGAGCTGGCCAACTGGTCGCGCTGTTTCTTTAGCTTTTCAATCTGGGCATTGAAATCGGTGACATCTCCGGTCACCAGCTGCTTTTTATTTAGCAATGAAAGCAACTCGTTTTTTCTCTCAACAGCGGTTCTTACATCTGCGCTGTCAGCCGCTCCCGAAAGTTCCAAAAATTTTTTCTTGATTTCGGAATCAAGCGCGTTGACGTCGACAAATTCGACACTTTCGGAATTGCCTGCATGGGTGTAACTTTGAATCTCTTTGTCCAATTCCTTGATCTTGCGCTGATTGCGGGCATCCTTCTCGGAGGAATAGATAGCCGCAACCTCGCCGTTTTTGGACACGCTTTCGCCGTCTTCCCTTATATAATCCAAAACTCCGCTTTGGCTTGATGTTAAAACAGTTTCGGAATGAACAACAAAACCGTCAGTCCTAATTATGTCCTCATAAGTTCCGCTTGTTACGCGCGTTGTCTTTAGCGGATTGTAAAGCGCTCTGTACGCCTGATAGCCCACATATACAATAAGTATAAGCGAAACCACAAATGTAAGAATTCTCTTGACTGTAGTATTCATCTATAACTACCAACAGGTTACTTCTGTTCGCTTTCGGAATTTTCAAGAATCGAAACCGGTTTTGCAGGGATTATCGTTGAAATAGCGTGTTTGTAAACAAGATTTTGCTTGCCGTCACTCGCGAGCACAACGGTAAAGTTGTCAAAGCCTTTGACATAGCCCTTGAACTGAAATCCATTAGTAAGATAAATCGTAACCGGAGTTTTTTCTTTTCTAACTTGGTTAAGAAAGATGTCCTGAAGGTTTAAAATTTTCTGCATAGCAAAACCCCATTTCCCCGCCTGACAGCGGCATCTCAATATTTTATTTTGAAATTGAATGATATCAAACTGGTAATTTTGGTTTTCATTTTCAGAAATTATTATATCATAAGATACCCGATTTATCTATAATTTCAAAGGCTGCTTGGCAAATTTTTTCATACGGTTCAGACGCTTCAATCCAGTTAATTTGCTTATTTCTCCTGAACCATGTAAGCTGTCTTTTTGCATAGTGCCTTGTGGCCAGTTTTATCTTTTCAGCGGCCTCAGCCATGCTTTCGCCTTTTGAGATTGCTTCCGCGATTTCCTTATACCCTATGGCCTGCATTGCCGTCGAATCCATGTCAGCGCCGTTTTCAAGCAGCGTCCTGACTTCTTTTTCAAGGCCACGTTCCATCATAAGGTCGACGCGCATTTCAACCCGGCGGTAAAGTTCGGCGCGGTCTTTAAAATTAAGCCCAATAAAGCAGGTTTTATAGATTTGAGGGCTTTGACGCGACCTTTTGCGCATTTCTGTCATTGTCTTTCCGGTGGTTTTATAGACTTCAATTGCCCTGATAATGCGTTTGATGTTATTCGGGTGAAGCGTGCTGGCGGTTTCCGGGTCAAAACTTTCAAGCATTTTAAGAAGCGCCTCGCCGCCTTTTTCTGCGGCCAGCTTTTCCAAATCAGCCCGCAGCTTGTCATCGCGCACAGTCTCGTCAAATTTGATGTTGTTGAGAAGGGAATCTATATAAAGGCCTGTGCCGCCGGCAACGACAGGAAGCTTTCCCCTACTGTGGATATCCTGAATCGCGGCATGGGCGTCTTTGACAAACTGGGCAACACTGTAATCAGTCCCCACATCAAGAAAATCAATAAGATGATGAGGGACACCCCGCATTTCCGCCTTATCCGGCTTTGCGGTCCCTATATCCATGCCTTTGTAAATCTGCATTGAGTCGGCGGATACTACCTCCCCGCCGTATTTCAAAGCAATATCAATAGCAAGCTTCGTCTTTCCGGAAGCAGTCGGTCCGACGACTGCAACAAGAGGTATCAGTGACAATGTGTTTTCTCCTCGCAGAATATTAAGTTTTATCTGCCAAATTTCTTTTCTATGTCGCTTCTCGGCAGTTCAAACGCCACAGGCCTTCCATGGGGGCAGTACAGAATATCGTTGTCGCAGAGGACACGCTGGGCAAGGCTCTGCATCTCAGGCAGCGATGTCCTGTCGTGGGCTTTGACTGCCGCCCTACACGCTATGGAATGGAATATCCAGTCAAGGCGGGCAGGCATGACTTCCTTTTTATGGGCCAGCAGTTGGCCTGCAATCTCTGAAACCAAGTCCGGTATGTCCTGACCGGTGAGGTCAAGAGGCGCTTCGCGGACCAGTATTGTTGAGCCGCCGAAATCCTCGGCGACTATGCCGGCCTCGGCGAGCAAATCTAGGTTTTCGACCGCTGCCGCGTATTCGTCAGCGGGCAGGGTCACTGTTATAGGCTCAAGCAGCACCTGAGACGACGCGCGCCGCAGTTTTTTTACCTTTTCATATAAAATGCGCTCATGGGCGGCGTGTTTGTCAATTATCCAAAGGCTGTCGCCCTTCTGGGCAAGAATATATGTGCCAAAGCACTGCCCTACCACAACTACGCTTTCCTCGGCTGCCGCGCTGACCGCTGTTTCGGGCTTGGCACTGACCTGCTGGAATGACTCCTTAATAGTCCTACTTTCCTGTGTTATTATCGGCTGTTTTTCACCTGCTAAAACGCTTACAAAAGGTTTTTCCGATGTTTTAAGCTCACTGTCTGTATTAATAAATTTTATCGTTTCGCTTTGCACCGGCTCATAAGACACTCTTGCCGCGTTATAAGCGGGTGTGACTTTTTCCGGTTCATTCTGCACAGGCGTATTCTTGACGATAAGCCTTAACTGCTCGTCTTGTTGCCCGCTCTGAGCCGGCTGATTAAACGGAGCAAAACTAAAAGAAAACGTCGGCTGTGACTGCGGTTTCTTCTCCTCAAGCTCAAACTTAGGCCGCTCGTCACTCTGCGCAAGGGCGTTTTTCACCGCGTAATAAACGGTTTCAAATACTTCGCGCTCATTTGAAAACCGGACTTCGAGTTTCGCCGGATGCACGTTCACATCGACAAGGGACGGGTCAAGGATAAGGTTTAACACGCACCCCGGATATTTTCCCGCCATTATGCTGTTTTTATACGCCTCTTCAACAGCCGCCATCATTGTCTTTGACTTGACAAACCTGCCGTTTAAAAAGAAAAACTGCATGTTGCGGCTGCTTCGTGCCGCCAGCGGCTTTGTCACATAACCGTAGGTTCTTGTATGCCCGATTGTGTAATCTGTTTTAATAAGGTTCTTTGAAAAATCGCGCCCCAGCACTGAATGTATGGCAGAAATCAGCCTGTTGTCGCCCGGGGTATGCATTTCTTCCCTTCCGTCTTTAATAAATCTTATTGATATCTCCGGATGGGACAGGGCTATGCGCTGGGCCACAGCCGCGACCGCATTGCCCTCCGTTGTATCCTTCTTAAGAAATTTCATGCGCGCCGGGGTATTGTAGAAAAGTTCCCTTACTATAATCGTCGTGCCGACAGGGCAGCCCGAGTCCCCCGTCTCCACAATTTCCCCAGCCTCGAGTTTTACATGCGTTCCGGCAAGCTCCATTTTCGTCTTTGTTATAATCTCCGTTTTTGAAACTGCGGCAATGGACGCAAGTGCCTCGCCCCTGAAACCCAGCGTTCCGATGGCGTTAAGGTCGTCCGCTTTTTGAATCTTGCTGGTGGCATGGCGCAGAAAGGCCGTCGGAACATCATCCCGCATAATTCCGCAGCCGTTATCCGTTACCCTTATAAAGGTTATGCCGCCATTCTTGATTTCAAGCGTAATCATTGATGCGCCAGCGTCAATGGAATTCTCAAGCAGTTCCTTGACCGCTGACGCGGGGCGCTCGACGACTTCGCCGGCGGCGATAAGCTCCGCTACTTTTTTATCGAGGATATGTATTCGGTTTGTGCTTTCACCGCTCATTTATTTCACTCCATCAGTTTATTTTATTCGCGGATTTCAGGGCTACAATTTCGGCAATCCGTCCGCTTAAGCAGAAAATCAATGGTCCTGTGCCAGTTTGCACAGCTCAAACAGGATATTGAGCGCCTCAATAGGCGACAGCGTATTCGCGTCAATAGTGCGCAGCTTTGACATTATTTTGTCGGTCGTCGGGTTCGTAAATGAAACCTGCGCAGGCTCCTGAGGTCTGACCTCGGCGAGTTTTTTCCGACGCACCGCAACCGGCTGGCCGGCATTCAGTTGTTTTAATATCTCCTTTGAGCGGGAGATGACCGAATTAGGCAGGCCCGCGAGCTTCGCGACCTCAATGCCGTAGCTGTCGTCCGCTCCGCCGGCGATAATGCGGCGCAGGAACGTAATATCGTCGCCGTGCTTTTTCACAGCTACATTATAGTTCTTAATGCCGTCATACATGGATTCCATTTCCGTAAGTTCGTGGTAATGTGTCGCAAAAAGCGTCTTGGCGCCGAGGCGTTTTTTGTCGTTGACATACTCGACGACTGCCCGCGCTATGCTCATACCGTCAAAGGTGGAGGTGCCGCGGCCGATTTCGTCAAATATCAGCAGGCTCTGGCGGGTTGCGTTTTGCAGTATGTTCGCGACTTCGCTCATCTCGACCATAAACGTAGATTGGCCGGACGCGAGGTCATCCGACGCACCGACGCGCGTAAATATGCTGTCGACGATGCCGAGCTTTGCGCTGGACGCCGGTACGAAGCTGCCTATCTGTGACATCAGTACAATCAGCGCGACCTGGCGCATATATGTAGACTTACCAGCCATGTTGGGGCCGGTGATGATGGCGGTGCGGTTTTCGTCAAGGTCAAGGAGCGTGTCGTTCGGTACAAACGGCGTGTCCTTCATCATCATTTCCACAACCGGATGTCTGCCGTCTTTAATGATTATTTTGCCGTCCAGCGAAACGTCGGGGCAGCAGTAGTTGTTGTCGACGGCAGTCTGTGCAAAGGAAACCAGCACGTCGAGCTTGGCCAGCGATTTCGCCGTCCTCTGAATACGGTGAAGCTGCTCCGCAACCTTTTTGCGCACCTCGTCAAAAAGCTGGAACTCGAGCTGTTTTATCCGCTCTTGTGCGCCGAGTACGCGGCTTTCAAGCTCTTTCAGCTCCTGCGTAATGTAGCGCTCACAGTTAGTCAGCGTCTGCTTTCTTATATAATAATCCGGCACCTGTGACAGGTTGGATTTTGTGACTTCTATGTAATAGCCGAATACACGGTTATAGCCAATTCTTAGGTTTTTAATACCGGTCTTTTCGCGTTCGGCGGCCTCTATTTTTGCTAAGAAGCCATGGCCGTTCGTCATTGCTTCCCTAAGCTCGTCCACCTCGGCGTTATACCCGTCCTTGATTATGCCGCCCTCTTTGAGCAGAGCCGGCGGGTCTTCCACGATTGAATCGTCGATAAGCTTGAAAACATCCTGAAGCGGGTCAATTCCAGCATAAATCTCTTTCAGAAGCTGAGAATTGACGCCTGCCATCCTCTCTTTTATCGACGGCAGCTTTTCCGCCGTCTGGGCGAGGCTCCTCAACTCTCTCGCGTTTGCGGAACCGTAAACTATGCGCGTCATCAGGCGCGCGAGGTTATAAACACCT
>ENA-UPSB01003014-UPSB01003014.1-bioreactor-metagenome-genome-assembly--contig:-NODE-3014-length-14219-cov-5.427986_pt1 | contig 14219 bp, 12 predicted proteins | sample MGYA00238182_ERZ773286 | MGnify/ENA primary metagenome ERZ773286 (study PRJEB29026, sample SAMN07631240) | bioreactor metagenome | isolation source: Switchgrass digestor | place: USA: Dartmouth... | reverse complement strand
ACCATCTCCCTATTAAAGCTTAAACTACTGTTAAACTTCTATGGCTTACGGCGGCGGTCCCGGTCCTTGTGAAACTACAATAATAACCTCCGAACCTTGTTTTACAGGCTGCCCGGGTTTAGGAACAGTGGTTATAACTATATCAATCGGGTATTCATTAGAAGGCTCGGGTTTGGCAATAACTATTAAATTGTAAGCTTCAAGGGTTTGTTTGGCCAGGGCGGAAGTATAGCCCGTAACATCCGGCATAACTCCCATAGCTAATTGCTGACCGCTGCTTACATACAGTTTTATGGGTGAAGATGTCGGCCATATGGACTTGGGTCCTGGATCTTGGCCAATAACTCGATCTTTATCGATAATGGCATGGGGACTGTATACAACAGAAATGTTTTCTTCTTTAAATCCTGCGGCTTTAATTATACTTATGGCATTCTCCAAAGTAGGATTGTTGGTGGTAACATCCGGGAATTCAAGTCTTTCCGGCCCTTTACTGATCACGACCGATATAACCCTTCCCGCTTTAACCTTCGAATTGGGTTTATGGTCCTGATCAATAATCAATTCCTCTTCATATTCATCGCTAAATTCGTACTGCGGATTATCTCCCAAAACCAAATTGTGTTTCTCCAGTTCATTTTTGGCCTCGGTTAGAGTCATACCCTTAAGGTCAGGCACTGTTACCTCGGGCACGAAAAAATATTTGTGTATCCCCAAAGCGATAGCTGAGCAAACAATGATAACTGCCAAAGTTATTACCAACGCCCGCGGTATTCTCTTTTTCTTTTTTCCTTTTTGTTGCCAGGTATCTTCCAGATTCCGGTCCTCAGCCGGAAGTATTTGCTGCTTTAGACCTCTATGAACCTGGGTTTTGAGCATCTCATCCTCATCTTCGGCCGGTTTGTTCTCCCGGACAATGGTCTGGCCGTTTTCAATACGTTCCAAATCCGCCAGGAATTCCTGCGCACTTTTATAACGGTCGTCAACTGATTTAGCCAGGGCCTTCATAATAAGGGTATCAATTTCCGGAGGGACTTCCAAACCGGTTTTACTAGGCAGTTCCACATCCTCTTGAATATGCTTTAAAGCAATGGTTATTGGCGTATCCCCATCGTAAGGCACTTTGCCGGTTATCATTTCATAAAGAATAATACCAAGAGAATAGATATCGGACTGTTCATTGATCTGAGCGCCCTTAGCCTGTTCCGGTGAAAGGTAATGTACTGACCCCACGATATCCCCGGTATGGGTCAAAGTAGAGGAAGAGACGGCTCTGGCAATGCCAAAATCAGTGACCTTTACCCTGCCATCCCAGGTGATCAAGATATTTTGGGGTTTAATGTCCCGATGAATAATATGATTGGCATGGGCATGGGCCAAAGCCTCGGCAATTTGCCTTGTAATTTTAAGAGCTTTTTGGGGAGGCATTGGAGCTTCCTTACGGATAATATCTTTTAAGGTTGAGCCCCAAACATATTCCATGACTATATAATCTTCCTGACCGTCTTTGCCCACATCAAAAATAGATACAATATTGGGATGGGACAAACTGGCCGCAGCCTGAGCTTCTCGACGGAAACGCCGGATAAAACCTTCATCGGAAGCAAACTGTTCCCTTAGGACCTTGATGGCCACCGTCCGGTTGAGCAGGGTATCACGCGCTTTATAAACAATGGCCATCCCGCCTGCTCCGATCTTTTCCTCTATCTCATATCTTCCGCCATACATTTTGCTCACTGGTTACCACCTTCTTTCAATTCCAACGCCTTTTCGATCACAGCTTTGGCGATCGGTGCAGCGGCTCCGCCCCCTGTACCGCCGTTTTCCACCAAGACCGCTAAGGCAATAATAGGGTTGTCCGCAGGGGCAAAAGCAATATACCAAGCATGCGTATCCTTATCGCCCCCGGGTTCGGCAGATCCGGTCTTAGCGGCTATCTGCACTCCCGGAATGGCTCCGGGGGCGGCAGTACCTTCGTTCACAGCCAAAATCATAGCGTTTTTTACCTTTTCTGCTTCCTCAACACTTAAAGCTTTAAGCCATACTTCCGGTTTACAATTATATATAATATTTTGCTGTGAATCCAATACCCTGTCAATGAGTTGGGGAGTCATTATTATTCCTTTATTGGCTACACCGGCCGTAATTAAAGCCATATGGAAAGGGCTGACCATAACCTGCCCTTGGCCGAAAGTGCTGGCCGCAAAAAGATTTACACTAAGCTTGTCGGGCAAAGCTTCGTCCCTCGTGATGGAAGATACCGGAATATCCAAATTGAAAGGAATCTTTTGGCCGAAACCGAAATCAGCCGCGGCTTGCAAAAAGCTCTTAGCCCCCGCTTGCACTCCATACTCGGCAAAATAATTATTGCAGGAATAGGCCAAGGCAAGATCGTAATTAACCCAGCCATGGGCTTTGTTGTTCTGTTCGGTTATGGTTTGGCCGTTAATTACCGTAGACCCCTGGCAATGATAGAGGGCAGATGTATCAAGACCGGAACGGAAAATGGCAGCGGAGGTGACAACTTTCATAATTGAGCCCGGGGGAAATTTGGCAAAAGCATGGTTTAACAAGGGGCTTCCCTCCCTGTTAATAACCTCGTCCCAGTCCTCCACAATTGTATTGCCGTCAAAACTCGGCTGGCTCAGCAGTACCAATACCTTCCCGTTGCGAGGATCCAGGGCAACCACCGCTCCCGCTCTGCCGTTCAGTTTTTGATATGCCACTTCCTGCAGCCGGGCGTCCAAGGTTAAAATCAGGTCATTGCCTTCCCGTGGCAACTCAAAAGTGTTTTCAATTTTTCGGACCAGGGATCTTTCCTTCATCCCTAAGAGATTAGCCGCCTCGGCGGCTTCCAAACCGGCGGAACCGTACTTAACGGTAGCATAGCCCAACAAGGGTTGAAACATATCTTTCTGCGGGTATACCCTCACCTTACCCTTTTCCGTCTGGATGGTTTGAGCCAGTACTACACCGTTGCAATCATAAATTCCGCCCCTCATAATCCTTTTTTCCAATAAAACCGCCCTTCGGTTGGCGGGATTATCCAACATGGTATCAGCACGAATAACCTGCCAGTATAGGAGACTGAAACTTAAAAATACGAAACTGAATACAAATATTAAGGCAATTTTACGTATGCCGCTGTTCATAAACACCAACCCGCTTATTCCTTGCTGTGCTCAGAGAATATGAGGAATTATGAGAGATATTGGTGACTAAACCTAAAAGAAGGAAATGAATTATCAGTGAACTCCCCCCATAACTTATCCAAGGCAGCGGGAGCCCGGTCAGCGGAAGCATCTTGGTAATTCCGGCCAAGATAATCAATACTTCCAAACCGATTAAAATACCTATACCTGCAGCCAATATCTGGCCAAAGCGATCCGGGGCTTTAATACCTGTTGCCAGCGCCCTTAAAACCAAAACCAGAAAGAGAGTAATTACAGCCATGGCGCCGAAAAAACCCAACTCCTCAGCCAGAACCGAAAAAATAAAATCTGTTTCCGCCAAAGGAATCTGATAAGCCCCGATGCCGTTACCCAAACCGGTGCCCAGTAACCTGCCGCCGCTTATCGCAAAAATAGACTGCGCTATTTGAAAGCCCCCTCCCGTGGAATCAGCCCAGGGATTAAGCCAAGTCGCCACTCTGATCTTCACATGATCGAAAAATATATAACCGGCCGTCCCCATAAGCAGGACTGCCGGGACGGACATGGCCAAGTAAAACAGTCTTTCCGTAACCATATAGACAACAAAAACCATTAATAAGAAAAATACCAATGCCGTACCCAAACTCTTTTGGGCCGCCAGCAAAGCCAAGACGATGAGACAGATAAAAGCAAAGGGACCCAAGGTCCTCCTGTCAGGCAAAGAAATTCTACCCACTTGAATAGTGCCTATGCGCAGAAGCTCCCGGTTATTGTTGAGGTAAGCGGACATAAACAAAAGGAGCACTACTTTGACCAATTCCTCAGGCTGAAAACTTCTGGAACCAATTTTTATCCAGCTCGTAGCGCCATGTATATTAATCCCGAAAAGCAGGGTAGCAAGAAGAAGCACTAAAGCAGCCAAACCCCAAATATACTGGTATTGTTCCAATTTGCGGTAGTCCCGCAGCCCGAAAAGAACAATATAAAAAACGATCAAACCCAGGAATGCCCATACAAACTGGTCTTCAGCCAGGGAAGGATTAACCCTGATTAACAAAACAAGACCAATAGCAAGCAAGGTCTCGGCAACAGGCAGTAAATAACGATCACCGGCATAACCGAGGAATATCTCCAATACCGCACCTAAAAGAATAAGCACCGAAAAAACTATAGCCAGGGGTAGGAAATGGCTCTCCAGCATATTGGTCAGTTTTAAAACCAATAAACCCAGCCAAAAAATGGCGAGAGTCAACAATCTTAAGGAAAAACTATTCAGCATCGTTTTCCCCGTTTAAAATACAGCAAATTGCCGTAAAATTGTCGGGAGCCCCCCTCTTGATTATTAGATCCTTCAGTTTTTCCAAATGCTCCTCCCATGATCCTTCACTTCGGAATTCCCTTGCAATCTCTTCGTCTTCAATAACATTGGAGAAACCGTCCGTACATAGCAGGAAGACATCGCCGGCTTGAGTATCCAACTGGAAGCAGTCTATTTCGGTATGTCTTTCTATCCCTAAGGCCCGGGAAAGAATATTGCGATGCGGATGATTTTTGGCCTTTTCTTCGGAAATATGTCCCATGCGCACAAGCTCATTGACCATGGAATGGTCTTCAGAAAGCAAGGAGAGCCGACCATCCCGCCATATATAAATCCGGCTGTCGCCGATATGGCCGATCACCGCTTTATTATTCTTTACCACCAGAGTTGTCAGAGTCGTTCCCATTCCCTCCATGCCGCTGTCAAAGCAAGAGGCTTCAAACACTTCTTTATTGGCGTTGGCAATGGCCGATATAACCCATTGTTGGATCTCATCGGTCCGGATTGAATTTAACATGAAAGCTCTTTTCTTTAATTCTTCAATGGCCAAATAAGAGGCGACTTCTCCGGCGTTATGCCCGCCCATGCCGTCCGCAACTGCAAACAGGCCATAATCAGGCAAAACAAGGTAGGAGTCTTCGTTATTTTTTCTCACACACCCTGTCTCATAAATACTAACAGCTTTCATTTCTCCACCTCGAATAAACAAAAGTGATGCCACCGATTTTAATATAATCTCCGTCTACCAATTGTACCGGAGAATCAATCCTCTCACCGTTAACCCAAGTCCCGTTTGTGCTGCCGACGTCCTCGATGGTGGTTACCCCTTTATAGTGCTTCAACTCGGCATGAACCAGAGAGCAATAATGATCGGGAAGAACTATGTCATTATCTTTGCCTCTGCCTATGGTCACTCCCCGCCCGTCTATCCTGATTTTACGGCCTTTGGGCAACAAGTCGGTGCCGCTTATTACTTCCAGGCAACCTGCATCCGGTTCGGGAGCCTTGCGCAGAATTCCCTTGGACCTTAAATCCGCCAACATGACCGTTAGAACTCGCAAGAGGAAAAGATAAATAAAAACAACAAACAAAATCCTTCCAAGGATCGTAATTATTTGCATTGCCAACCACCAACTTATTTCTCGATATTAAATCGGAAATGCGTTTGCCCGGCTCTGATCCTATCTCCAGGATTTACCATATAACGGTCCACCCTCAACTTATTGACATAGGTTCCGTTGGTGCTTCCCAAATCTTGAACAAACCACCTATTATTTTCACATATAAGTTTAAGGTGTTGACGGGATACCTCCATATCGTTGACTTTTATATCGCAGTCCTGGTTCCTCCCGACAGTTACTTCCTTTTGATCAAGACAATAAATCTTTCCGGCGTCATTGCCCTTAATAATTTCGAGATAATAACGCCTTTTCCTGCTCCAATCGGATTCCAATGAACGGGCTTTTCTTACGGATTCCGCTAAAATTGTGGTTTTTTCCAAAGGTTCGCTTTCAATGCTGTCATTTTCCTCTTCAACATACCAAGGGACGACAAGAGAGTATACAAACTCTCCCTTGACTTTCATCCTACCAGGGCTAAGATTATCCCCCTCTTTAATCTCCACAAGGGGCGGGGTCAAAAAAGTAAACCCCTGCTTTCTGCCTTCTTCATAAAGGTGTTTGGCCAACTCGGTAAGAAAAATATCGCCAAAGCTTTTCAAGACGGAATAATCATCTTTATGCAGGTAGACCGTGTATAAGTTTGGTACATAAACGTTGGAAATGCTAACCTGTTTGTTTTTTAACATCACCTTGGACAATTCCCTGGCAACCCTGACCGGCTGGATAGGCCCCGGTGAGTGGCGAAAAAAGTAAGTTACAATATATTCCGCAATTGATTCGGCCTTGGCTAACAAACTCATGCCCTTTCACACTCCAAGCGTTGTCTCAGTTGGCCACAAGCGGCATCAATGTCCAAACCCTTTTCTTCCCGGAACGAAACTGCGATCTCAGCTTCTTCCAGTATCTTCTTAAACATTAACATTTCCTCCCTGGTCGGACGGTGAACCCCACTTCCTTGCACCGGGTTAACCGGTATTAAATTGACATGGGCCATCATTCCCTTAAGAAGGTTAACAAGTCCTTGAGCTTCGGATTTATTGGTATTGGTATTATTCAAGGCGAATTCAAATGTTACTCTACGCTTAGTTATTTGGGAATAAGTGCGACAAGCTGCCATAAGGGACGCAAGCGGATACTTTTTGTTGATGGGTACCAATTTGTCCCTCACTTCATCCCGGGACGAGTGCAAAGAGACCGCCAACCCCACCTGGGGATTATCTTGAGCCAGTTGGATTATTTTGGGAACCACTCCGCTGGTGGAAACCGTCATCCTGCGCATACCAATGTTTTGGCCGTTTTTGCTGTTAAGAATGGAGATAGCTTTGAGCACGGCTTTATAATTAAACAAAGGTTCACCCATGCCCATAAAAACAATGTTTGTAATTTTAGACCCAGGATTTTCCTGCCTTAAAATTCTCAAAACATCCAAAACCTGGCCAGTAATCTCCCCAACCGTTAGATTTCTCTTAAAACCTTCCATCCCGGTGGCACAAAACAAACAACCTACCGGACAGCCCACCTGGGTAGAAATGCAAATTGTCTGCCGGTCTCGCGACCTGTCTTTTTCATAACCCATAAGAACTGTTTCAATTCTTTCCCCGTCAGCCAAACCAAACAAATATTTCCGCGTACCGTCTTTGGACTTTTGTTCTCTTATTAGATCAGCAGGTCTAAGAGATAGAAATTGGCTTATTTTTTCCCGGTCGGCTTGGCTGATATTGCTCATTTCCCGCCAGTCCCGGATTCCCTTTTGCTCTACCCATTGAAAGATTTGCCTGCCTCTAAACTTACTTAAACCCTTTTCGGCGCACAACTCGGAAAGTTCCGTTTCCAGCAGGGATCTACAGTCAATCTTTTCCATATCCCCTATTATTCACCTATTCCTTAATTTATAAACATGGTCTTGAGGGCATTCTTTTATCTTTCCCTCTTCAGTTTGGCGATAAAGAAGCCGTCCATGCCATGAAAATGGGGCAAGATTTGCCAAACCCCTTTACGCAATTGGGCAAGGTCCCTTTCGGCAGAAGGGACAAAAGGCAAGAAAGGCGTCAGATCAACGGGTTTAAATTCGGGCCTCAGAGCTTTAAAAGCTTTTATAACCTCAAAATTTTCTTCCGGTTCGGTAGTGCAGGTGGAATAAACCAGTTCACCCTCCTCGGCTACGAAAGATGCGGCTTGAAGCAAAATTTCCAGCTGTAATCGCGGAAGTTTTTCAATCTCATCTTCCCGTTTCCGCCAGCGCAGATCGGCTCTGCGGCGAATAACCCCCAATCCCGAACAGGGAGCGTCCACCAGAACGCGGTCAAATTTGTCGTCAATGCCTTCCAGTTTTCTGGCGTCGCTTTCCACGGTTTTTATAATATCTATGCCCAAACGGCCGGCCAACTGCTCCACCAGCTTCAGTTTCTGCGGATTTATGTCAACGGCGACAATCTCCCCTTTGTTCTGCATAAGCTGGGCCATATGGGTAGTTTTTCCTCCCGGCGCACTGCAAGTATCCAGAACCCTTTGCCCCGGCCTTACTCCCAAGATATGGGCTACAAGCTGGGAACTCTCGTCCTGGACGGTAAATAAACCTCCTTTAAAAACATCCAACCCTTCAACCCCACTGAAATCCTCAAGGCGAATGGCTTCCGGGAGCCTGTCAATGGGGGTGCACTTGAGATTTAAGCTTTGCAGCTTGGCGATTAATTCTTCCCTGCCGGTCTTAAGGGTGTTTACCCGGATAATGGTTGCAGAGGGCTCATTATTGGCTTTGAGCAACTGTTCCGTTTCCTCTGCCCCCCACCTTTTAAGCCACCTTTTAACCAGCCATTCCGGATGGGAATAACGTATTGAAAGATAGCGCCAAGGCTGTTTGTTTTTGTCGGGCCAGGCAAAATCCCAGCCCTCTTCCGCCGTCCGGCGCAGTACACCGTTGACCAGGGCGGGGTAATTGTGCCCGCTTATTTGTTTTATGTTTTTACAAAGATTGACGGATTCATTGATGGCCGCAAAAGCCGGTATTTTAGTCAAAAACAGAAGCTGAAAAGCCCCCATTCGCAAAAGGGCCCTAAGCTCATAGGGAAAGGACGACATAGGGCTTTTCAAATGGCGGCGCAAAGCGTAGTCGAGCAGGAGCTTATTTTTCAAAACACCGTTAACCAGAGAAGAGACCAAATGGCGGTCCCTTGGGTCTTCAATTTCATCAAGACTGTCTCTCAGCAATAGGTTGGCATAAGCTCCCTCTTTTTCAACTCTTGTAAGAATACGCACGGCCATTTGCCGTGCGTTTATTTCCAAGCTATTGTTGTTTGTTTTATTCTCCATTATTTTTTTACATCCTTTTATTCTTTACAACCTAAAACAGAACATTTTAATCGAAACAGACGGCATTTTAATCGTCTCGGCCCTGCGCTATCCAAATAAATCTGAGCAAGGTGAGGATTGCACCCAGGGCCGCAGCAACATAAGTCAAGGCTGCCGCACTCAGCATGTTCCTGGCACCGGCCGCTTCTTCCCTGGAATTCAGCATACCACTATTTTCCAAAAAAGCCAAGGCCCTGCTACTGGCATTAAACTCGACAGGCAGGGTAATTATTTGAAAGAAGACGGCAAAAGCAAAAGCATAAATTCCCAGGGTTAACAAGAAATCAAATGAAGACATGACAAAGCCGATAATAATCAAAAGAGGACCGACCTGGCTGCCAAAGGTAGCAACCGGCACAAATGCAGTTCTAATTTTTAACGGAGCATAACCGTCGGCATGCTGGATAGCGTGCCCCGTCTCGTGAGCAGCCACGGCAATAGCCGCCAGGGAAGTGCTGTTATAAACCCCGCTACTGAGACGCACGGCATGAACCCGCGGATCGTAATGATCGGTTAAATTACCGGCAATCTGTTCCACTTTTACATCATAAAGCCCATTGGCATCCAAAATTCTACGCGCAACATCCGCTCCGGTACGTCCCGCGCTGCTCCTAATCTTGGAGTAGCGATTATATGCACTGCTGACTTTGGCCTGAGCATAAACCGTTAAAATAATTGCCGGGATTAGCAAAATTACTGAGGGATGATACAACGTCGGATCAAAAATCATTTTTTTCCTCCTTTTGCTGAAACAACCTTAAAATATTATATTAACATAATCTTGACATGGCTTAAAAGACAAGTTATTCATTTTAAGCCTATGTTTTTACTATTATTAGTATGCTCTATCTAACTTAAATCAAGCTTAAAAAATATTCATTTTTTATAAAAACCGTTCCCCGGCGGCAATCTTACGGCCATTATAAAAATCCAAGGCAGACATTTTCCTCTTCCCCGCCGGTTGAACTGTATTGATTTTTAGCTTTCCTTTTCCTGTGCCGACTATAAATCTTTTATTGCGTTCCAAGCTAATCTCTCCCGGGAGCAATTCGGGAAACACATCTTCTTCCACTAACTCGCTTTGCCAAATTTTTACCTCTTCTCCGCGAAAAGTGGTAAAGGCTCCGGGCCAAGGGGACAGTCCCCGGATCCGGTTATGGATTTTGGCAGCCTCCCAGGACCAGTCAAGCCTTTCATCCTCTCTTTGCAATATAGGAGCATAGGAAAAATCGGCGGGCTGGGGAGTGCCTTTCAGTTTTCCTTCTTTTAATCCTTGCAAAGTATCCAGTAAAAGTTCGGCCCCAATAAGCATCAATTGGTCATGTATGTCTCCCGTTGTAGCATTTCCGTCAATAGCCACTTCCTTCGCCAACAGAATATCTCCGGTATCCAAGCCCTCGTCCATAAGCATGGTCGTAACACCGGTTTTGGATTCCCCGTTGATTACCGCCCAATGAATAGGGGCCGCGCCACGGTAAGCCGGCAACAATGAGGCATGCACATTAACGCAACCAAAGGGCGGGTATTCCAATATGGCCCGGGGCAAAATTTGTCCATAGGCCACAACCACAATACATTCCGGGGCCAACTGCTTAATCAGTTCCAAAGAAGCCGGATCTTTAATTGAAGCGGGTTGGTACACCGGCAGTTCCAATTTCTGAGCCAGCAGTTTAACCGGGCTGGCGGTTATTTTACCCCCTCTACCCGCCGGTCTGTCCGGTTGGGTAAAAACCCCGACAATATTATGCCCGGCCTCATGCAACGCTTGCAAGGAAGGCACGGCAAAATCCGGTGTGCCCATAAAAACGATTCTCATTTTATTCACCGGCCTTTCCATCCTTTACCTGTTCTTCCAATCCTTACTCATCTTTATAAATCTTTTGAGCAATATCGATAAAGAGGATGCCGTCCAAATGATCGATTTCATGCTGAAATATCCTGGCCAATAAATCCTCAGCCTCATACCTTTTTAATACGCCATTGCGATCCAAGGCCTCCACCACAACTCTTTTAGCCCGTTCCACATCTCCGGTTACATTGGGAATGCTTAAACAGCCTTCCCGGTCCACCACTTTGCCCGATTTTTCAATAATAACCGGATTTATTAGCTCAATAAGGCCGTCCCCGGCATCAAGGACAACCGCTCTTTTCGAAACCCCAATCTGGGGAGCGGCAAGTCCCACTCCCTTGGCCGCATACATGGTCTCCGCCATATTGTCCAATAACTTATGAATATTGGAATTTATCTTTTTTATTTCCATCGCTTTATCTCTTAAAATATTTTCGCCAACTTTAACCACTTGAAAAACAGCCATTTTTTACGCCCCTTTATTTCTATATCAATAGAATTATACCCGCAATACCACCTGAAAGCAATTAAGCTAGTTGAGCGGATTAACTTCAATACTGATTTTAACTTGGGAACTGCAAGAACCATGGCAAAACATTTTGACCCCGGCATGGACTATCTGTCTAAGACAGTCGGGATTTTTGCCCTTAAGCAATACTTGCCACCTGTATTCATTTTTCAGCTTGGGCAACACCGCCGGAGCCGGCCCCAGGATTTGATAATCATCCTTTTTTTCAGCCGGAATGGATACTCTGATACTGTAAGCCAGGTCCTGAGCGGCTTTGATCACCCTGTCCTCCAAGGTATGGAAAAGCATAACCCTGATAATATGGGCAAAGGGAGGGTAACCAAATTTTTTGCGATAGGCGATTTCCTCCCAGAAGAAGGCACCGTAGTCTTGTTTCGCCGCCCTTAGAACGGCCCTGTCCCGGGGGGAATAGGTCTGAATTACAACGTCACCGGGCTTGGTTCCCCTGCCAGCCCTGCCCGCCACCTGCGTCAAAAGCTGGAAGGCCCTTTCCCGGGAGCGAAAATCCGGCATGTTTAACAACTGATCCGCAGCAATAACTCCCACCAGGGTTACGTTGGGAAAATCAAGCCCTTTGGCCAGCATTTGGGTCCCCACTAAAACAGGAACTTTTTCATCCCTAAATTTAGCCAGAATATCGGCATGTTTCTCCAAACCTTCCGTGGTATCGGTATCCAGCCTTAAAACCTCGATATCCGGGAACAAGGCTTTTACCTCTTCCTCAACTTTCTGCGTTCCCTGGCCGAAAAAGCGAATAAACCTGCTGCCGCAATCGGGGCAACGGTGAAATACCTCCCGTTTATAATCGCAATAATGACAACACAGCTCTTGTTTATAACTATGAAAAGTTAATGACACATCGCAATGGGGACAACGGGCCACATAGCCGCACTCCCGGCAAAAAACGAAGGTCGAATAACCCCTGCGGTTAAGAAAAAGAATGCTCTGCTCTCCTTTCTTGATTCTGTCCCTTAGCTTTTCTCTTAAACTGAAAGAGAACATGCTTTTATTCCCTTTAGCCAATTCTTCCTTCATGTCCACAATTTCCACCGAAGGCAACGGGCGCTGGTTAAACCTTTCACCCAGGTAGACGAGTTCGATCTTGCCCCTTTGAGCCGCGGCATAAGCTTCCAAGGAAGGAGTGGCGCTGCCGAGAACCACAAGCCCTTTCTTTTGTTTCATTCTCTGGCGGGCAACATCCCTGGCATGATATTTGGGATTTTCATCCTGTTTATAAGCATTTTCATGTTCCTCGTCAATGATTATCAGGGACAGATTGGGCAAAGGCGCGAACACGGCGGAACGGGCTCCGACAATAATCCTTTTCTGACCGCTTAAGATCTGCTCCCAGAGAGAGCGCTTGGCGGCGGCGCTAATCCCGGAATGAATCACCCCCACGGCATCCTGGAACTGGCGGAGAAAAACTTGGGAAATCTGCGATGTGAGCGAGATCTCCGGCACAAGGATAATAACATCGCCCCCTGCAGCCAGCACTTTGGCAACGATCTCCTTATAAACCTGGGTTTTGCCGCTCCCCGTTATCCCGTGCAGGAGAATACAGCCGCCGTCTCTTCTTACATAAGCATCCCAGATTTTTTGCACCGCATTTTCCTGGGCGGAGCTGAGTTCAACATTTTCCGCGAATTGAGAGCCCGCTTCCTTTTCCGCCTTACTTTTATTTCCGGCTGGGTTTTGCTGGGCCGGCGTGTCCGTGGTTACAACCGAAGCCGCTTTCTGCAGACCGCCGATGCCGGAAAACCTGCTTTCTTTTTTGAGCCAACCCCTGTTAACCATTTCCGCCAATAAATTAGGGCTTACTTGCGTTCTTTGCAGTAAAACCTTTTCCGTCAAAGCCTTTCGGCGCGAACGATTAAGGGTTTTTAAAACTTTATAAATATCAGGGTCCAACAGTTCCAAAACTTTAACATCTTCATCATCCATTGAGGCCAAAGGCAGATACCAAGTCTCGACCTTCCCTCTCAGAAAAGGCCAAACCGCATGTAAGGCCTGAGCAACGGGACAGACTGTGGTTTTCGCCAGCCAGCACGCCAGTTCGATCAACTCGGGAGGGAGCAAACTCTGCTCCAAAATTGCTTCAATCGGGCGCAAGTCAACATCCTGATCCAAATCAGGCAGACTGTCACTGACTCCCACCACCAGACCTTGGACTTTGCGGTTTCTTAAAGGAACCATCACCGTCATTCCTATTTTCACATGCAAATGTTCGGGAACAAGATAATAATAGCTTTGATCAAGCCGCCTGTTGGCTACATCGACCAAAACTTCGGCATATTTCGGCAAAGATAAATCTCCTTTCCCAAGGCAACTCTTTTGCAAACAATCAAATTCTTAAAACAGTAAAACTCTTTAACACAGTTAATTCTTTGGGACAGTTAAATTCTTTCAGGCAATTAAATTATAACAGATAATCCGCAACAGCCTCTAATCAACAAAAAGCTCCAAGAGAATACAAAATTCTGCAAAAAACAGATAAAAGTTGTTGCGAAATGATATCTAATCTGGTATTCTTGTTTAGGAATTTAAAAACCTTTAAACTAGTCCCGTGAGACTGGAAAGGCAAATAATGGTCGTTACATTAGCCATATTATACCTCTTCCTGCGCTCACGGTGGGAAGAGGTTTTATTTTAGGAGGTTTTATTTGCTATGTCATCTGAAGTTCAAATTCACGAAAGACTATCTTTAGCCAAAACCATACCTTTAGGCTTGCAACACGTGTTTGCCATGTTCGGGGCCACAGTTTTGGTTCCTTTCCTTACCGGTTTAAGCCCGGCTGTAGCCCTTCTCTGCTCCGGTATCGGTACCATAGTCTTTCTGCTCTTTACCGGAAGCAAGGTGCCTGCTTATCTGGGATCCTCCTTTGCCTATATCGGTGCACTAACC
>ENA-UPSB01003012-UPSB01003012.1-bioreactor-metagenome-genome-assembly--contig:-NODE-3012-length-14221-cov-4.638712_pt1 | contig 14221 bp, 10 predicted proteins | sample MGYA00238182_ERZ773286 | MGnify/ENA primary metagenome ERZ773286 (study PRJEB29026, sample SAMN07631240) | bioreactor metagenome | isolation source: Switchgrass digestor | place: USA: Dartmouth... | reverse complement strand
GCCGTGCCAGATAAATTTGCCTGCGAATGGCTCAGTGACCGCCTGACGGCGCTGGCAGAGCGCAGACTGCACGTCCTCTGCAGCCGGCCGGTGCGTGTAGTTTTCCGCACCTGGGAGGACTTGACTGGCGCAAAAGGCCGGTGACTGGACTACCGGACCTGCGCCGCTCGCTTGACCACCTCGCGCTGTGCCACAGTCTCCGGGCCAGAACCGGCCTCTTCAACTCTCCTGAAGGCCTCGTCCAGCGGCAGGCCCAGGGCGACCAGCAGAGAGGCGGCAAACATGCCGGTACGGCCAATGCCGGCGCCGCAGTGAACGAGTAAGTTTCTTCCTTCCCGCAGGTCCTGGGCTGCAGTGCTGACGAACCCCAGGAACTCGTTTAAATCGGCCGGGGTGCCAAAATCTTCGATGGGGTATTCACGGCGCGGGCAGGGCAGCCGGCCTTCACGGATGGCGGCGAAGTAACCGGGTGATTTGCTTTCGATCTCGTCCAGGCTGGTCAGCGAGATGATCGCGTCTACTCCGTGCTCATGCACAGCACGGAAGTCGTTTTCGAGACTTGCATAGCGCCCGGGCATGCCTGCCAGGAAGAGCTTACCTGTAATTTCGGGGATCTGTACCATGCGCATGAGAGTATCCTTCACGAACCGAAAATCATGCGCATTGATTGTAACGCTCTTTGATCTGTGAAGGGAATATAAATAAGATCACGACCCGTTTAAACAGAGGACCAGTTTCGGTTGACTTTCAACCAGCGGACTCATTTTGGTTCCGGCGGCAAAATGCAAATCTTGACAATCCGCCATTTGGGATGGGTTCTGTCAAAATGTTCCTCACATTTACTGAATGAAACCACATAGCCACACATCCCGCAGCGAATTTTCTGTGTTAAAAAGGCCTTGTGTACTCCAGCAGGTTTATAACCATTATGGACGGTGTCCATATGCTTAGACCACTGATTGGCAGTGACAGGCTTTCCGCACAATAGACAGGGGGCTTTGAGTTCGGAGTTGTGTTTCTTGATACCATCAGGACTCCAGCGGATTTTCGCTGCACGGTAAGCCAGAACCGGTAGTATCTCTCCTTCGACCGGCTGGTATAACTTGGGGTGCCAGCGGCGGAGGTGTTCCTTCATATTTGAGGTCTTATTTCCGCAGATGGGGCATCTTCTGATTTTGACAGGTGAATAGGTGTCCTGAACTTCCTGGATCCGCTCGAAGGCTGGAATGGCTGGTTCGATCGTTGCACTTTGAGCAGGGCGAGGCGTGGAGTCACCCAGGCGCTGGTTATCAATCCAGAACTGATAATCGATCAGGCGGCCGGTTTCATCGGAGATCGCATCGGCCTTCACTGCGATAGGTTTGAATGGTATTTGAATGTTTCCTGATGCTGAATTGACCTTTGAGCGACGGGCGGCCTTCTTTTTCGATGCAGGCTTTCTACGAGAGGATTGAGAGCCATCGTTCTTAGTTTCGTGCTCCTCAGTGTCCTTACCCTTTGTTGAGAAACATTTCGAAATATCAATCTTTTTGCCCGGGTGACTGGTTCTTATATGTTGTTCTAAATGTATTAACCGGAGTTTCTGATGACAGATTGGGCAATTATAAGTTTGAAATATAATCAGGAGTTTGCTCATCCATACGTCCTTCAGCAGTGATGATGTGATGATGGTAGGGTGATATTTTGCTGTAATTAAATGTAATGAGCAAGTTAGTCAAACGGGCTATCAGCCTTTATTCGATGGTCAGCTAACGATTACGATTACTATTCTTGCTTACTTATGGGGGTGGATCTATATTGAAAATTATAGACTTGATACAAAAACGGGTCAAGCCGCAATCCGGTCTGTTTTGTGTCTTTTCTCACTGATGACCTGGTATCAAGGTTATTCAACAAAGATACGTATTTGTAGAGCAATACGTGGGTTCTTGAAACCTATGCCGCCCGGCTGCGTAAACAAAAATAGTGAAACCGGTCTGTGGGCGATATAATAAATTACCATCGCAGCCGGGGATTGTCATCCTACCTTTTCATACGTAGCTCGAAGGATCAAACAGCGGGGGTGGAGCGTGCAGCCATGAGTGCAGTGGTTGAATTGTCCAATCTTGTCAAGAAATACGGCGAGAGGACGGTGGTCGACAATGTCAGCTTTGAGATCCGGCAGGGGGAAATATTCAGTCTGCTGGGCCCCAACGGGGCCGGGAAAACTACGATCCTCTCGATGATCTGCGGTGTGGTCCAGCCGACGAGCGGCGAGGCGCGCATCGGCGGATATTCCATCGTGCGTGAACCGATGAAAGCCAAGGCGCTGCTGGGGGTAGTGCCGCAGGAGATCGCCCTTTACGATACGCTCAGCGCCCGCGACAATCTGTTCTTCTGGGGCCGGATGTACGGAATGGAGAGCGCCCGGCTGAAAAGGCGCGTGGAGGAGGTGCTGGAGCTCACCGGCCTGCGCGACCGGGCGAAGGAGCGTATTAAGACCTTCTCCGGCGGGATGAAGCGGCGCATCAACATTGCCGCCGGCCTGCTGCACGAGCCGCAGATCCTGCTGATGGACGAGCCCACCGTGGGCATCGATCCGCAGAGCCGGCGCGCCATTCTCGATTCCGTCAAGGAACTCAACGCTGCCGGCCTGACCGTGCTCTACACCACCCACTATATGGAAGAAGCGCAGGAACTGTCGCACCGGGTGGGGATCCTCGATTACGGGCGCCTGATCGCCCTGGGCACGCAGGCCGAGCTGACAAGGACCGTGGGCGAGCATGAAGCGCTGTACCTGCAGCTGGAGGACGGACAGATGCTGGATCAACTGGCCGCCGAGCTGCGCAGTCTGCCCGGCGTTCTGGAGGCCTCGACCACCGACAGCCAGGTGATCGTCATCGTATCCGAGGCCTCGAGCGCCCTGCCGCCCGTACTGGCGCGCACGGCAGGGCTGGCCTTTAAAGTGCGCTCGGTGGAGATCCAGGAGCCGAACCTGGAGGCCGTCTTCCTGAGCCTGACCGGACGCGCGCTGCGCGATGAAGTCGAATGAGGCCCGGCGATGAGCAAGCTGTTAACCATCGCCCTGAAAGATCTGCGCATCGCCTTCAGCGACACCTCGGCGCTGATCCTGATGCTGGCTACGCCCTTCGCCATCAGCCTGGCGATCACTTTTGCTTTTGGCGGCCTGGGCAGCCAGGGCGGCTCGGGGATCGAAGAAATCCCGGTGACTCTGGTGAACCAGGATGATGGCCTGTTTGGGGAACTGCTGGTCGAGACCTTTCAATCGCCGGAGCTGGCGGATCTGTTCGCCCCGGAGATGCTCAGCAGCCCGCAGGAAGCGCGCCAGCGGGTGGACGCTGACGAAAGCGCGGCGGCGGTGATCATTCCTGCCGGTTTTTCGGACGCTGTTTTTCAGGAACTGACCGCCGGTGAAGCCAGCGCTGAGGTGGAGATCTACGCAAACCCCACGCGCCCGATCAGCGTATCGGTGGTGCGCAGTATTACCGGGAGCGTGCTGGGGCGGATCAACGCCAGCTATGCAGCCGGGCATGCGGCGGTCGAGGGTTTGATCGCGTCCGGACTGCTCGACCCCCAGCAGGCGGGAGAGGTCGCCCCGCAGATCGGCCAGCGCGCCGGCGAGCAGGTGTTCAATGCGCGCGGCATCCGGGTCGAACGGGTGCAGGTCGCTGGTCAGAGGGAAGAGGCGAGCGAATTCAACTGGGCCGGCTACTTTGCACCCAGTATGGCGATCATGTTCCTGATGTTCACCGTGACCTCAGGTGCGCGCACGCTCCTGGCGGAGCGCGACAACGGGACACTGCAGCGCATTTTCGCCGCTCCGACCCGGCCCTGGCAGATGATCGGCGGGAAGGTGCTGGGCACGTTTCTGATCGGTGTGCTGCAGATGACCATCCTGGCGCTGGCCACGCGGTTCCTGCTGGGCGTGCGCTGGGGGCCGCCTGAAGCTGTGGCGGCCCTGATCACCGCCGTGGTTTTTGCCGCCACCGGCTGGGGCGTGCTGCTGGCTGCTTACGCCCGCTCCGCCGGCCAGGTGGAGGTTGCGGGAACGGTCATCTCCCTGGTGTTCGGCGCCGCGGCGGGCAACTTTGTGCCGCGCTTCAACCTGCCGGCCTGGCTGCAGCAGGCGAGCTATATCTCGCCCAATGCCTGGGGTCTGGAAGGGTTCAACAGCCTGGCAAGCGGGGGTGCGCTGGTCGATATCCTGCCGGCGATCCAGGCCCTGGTGATCATGGGGGCCGTTCTGTTCGCCCTATCGCTGCTGGCATATCGCCGCCAGATGGTCTGAAAGGGGAGACTCCATGAAAGTCCTGACCATTGCCCTGAACGATCTCAAAATGGAGTTCTCGGAACGCACCACACTGGTGTTCTTTCTGCTGATCCCGCTGGCCTTTACGTTCGCCATCGCCCAGGGGCTGGGCGGTTCCGGGGGGTCGAGCGGCGGACCAGACCTGTACCCGGTCGCGGTGGTGGATGAGGACGGTTCCATGCTTGCGGAGCAGGTGATCCAGGCCCTGCAAAAGACACCCGACCTGCAGGCGGCTCTGCTGTCCGCAGACCAGGCCGCCGCAGCGCTGGAGGATGGGGAGGCGCTGGCCGTGCTGACGCTGCCGGCCGGCTTCGGCGAGGCGCTGGCGAAAGGGCAGGATGTTCCGGTGCGCCTGGAAAGGGCCTCGGATGAACTGGAGGCCCGGGCGGCCGCTCAGGCGGTAGAGAACGGGCTGGCGCGGGTCGATTCGGCCGTGCAGGCGGCCCTGGCGGCAGTAAATGAGAGGCGCCGCTTCCAGGATTTTCCAGATGCAGAAGCGGAGCAGGCCTTTTTTGACGATCGGCTGGATGCTGCCCTGCGGACCCTGCAGAATCCGCCGGCCAGCCTGCGCATGACCCAGTCCGAATCCGCCGCCGGCAGCGCAGATGAGATCGATGCTGCCACCCAGGCTTCATCGGGGCAGCTCGTGACCTGGACACTGTTCACCCTGCTCGGTGTCTCTGATATGTTCGTAGGCGAGCGCCTGCTCGGCACGCTGCGGCGCCTGATCGCCAGCCCCACACGCCCCTCCACGGTGCTGCTGGGCAAGCTGGTTGGCCGGCTGGCGATGGGCTGGACCCAGATGGCGATCCTGATTCTCTTCGGAGGCCTGGTCCTGGGGGTCAACTGGGGGCGCTCACCCCTGGCGCTGCTGGTCGTGGCGGTCTCTTTTTCGCTGGCTGCGGTGGCGTTCGGTGTGATGATTGGGGCGTTTGCGAAGACGCGCGGCCAGGCCGGCGGGTTGACCACCCTGTGCGCGCTTCTGCTGGCCGCGCTGGGCGGCGCCTGGTGGCCGCTGGAAATCACCCCGCAGGTCTACCAGGCGCTGGTGAAGGCGCTGCCCACCACCTGGGCAATGTTCGGTTTCAATGAGGTGATCCTGCGCGGCGCAGATGTGCGCGCCGTGCTGCCGGAAGCCGGCATGATGCTGGTCTTTGCCGCCCTGTTTTTTATAATCAGCATCCCGCGGCTGCGGTTTGCTTAACCCGGGGCAGCACCCTCACAGGGGAGGGTTTTTCGTACATGGTTCAATGGCCGTCTTGATTGCTGCAGGCCTCCATGCGTCAGGGGGCACGGCGTGCCGCGAGCAGCCGGCGAGCTGTCTTGATGAGTTAGAAACCGTATAAGGCTGAATCCCTTATCTGCCTTATGGACCGGCTGGGTCTGCCCGGTTTTGGTTTCGATTTCCGGCTGGAAACTTAAAAGAAAAAGCCCACTCCCGCAGCCGGGAGTGGGCTTTGATGACCTCCTCAGTGGAACATAAACGGGAAATACTGCCGGTAGCGGTACACCGGCCCGGCGGAAAGGGTTACTGTCACGTTGTCCAGGCCCCAGCTCTCGTCTTCCAGCGGCTGCAGGCCCATCGCCGAGAAGTCCAGGCGCAGGTCACCGCCGCTGTGCGGAACGGAGAAGGTCAGGCGGTAGACGCTGTCCTGGCCTTCGATGGGGCCGAAGGAATATCCCAGCGTGCCTGTCTCCGCTGCGCCGCTGCGGGGCGGATTCTTCCCCTCCGGATAGCTGTCCGGATAGGCCTGGGTACCACCGGCCCCGTCCCAGTTGCTGAACGTGGTATGCAGCAGGCTGGTGCCATCCAGCTCGAACATCCATTCATCCGGTCCGACCGCCGACTCGCCTGCCGCAGCTCGCAGCTTCATCAGCTCGGCTGAATAGCTCGACTGGTTTCCGTCCCAGGAGCGGATGATGTAGAGATCGAAGGTGACGTGCACCCACTGGTGGTCGGGCAGGTCCTGCAGGTTGAGGGTCACGGTCTCATTACCAAATTCTCCCAGGAAGCCGCGCCCGCTGGGCGTGGTCGAGGTCTGCCTGCGGTTCCATTCGGGGCCGGCGGACCTTTCAAAGTCCTGGCGGTAAACTTCAAGTCCGGGTACGACGCGCAGGCTGACCCTGGCCTCGTTATTTTCTGGATCCGGGTCCGCGTTGCCAGAATACACCAGTGTTGTGTTGGTCAGGATTCCGGTCGCTTCTGCATCGATGCGCACCCGGATCTGCAGTTCAACCGACCTGCCGGCGGGCAGGTCGCCGATCATGCAGGTGACCGGTCCGGTAATATCCGTACAGTCCGGAGAACCGGAGATGAAGCTCATTTTCCTGGGCTGGAAGCTGGTAATCATCACACCGGTGGCGGAGTCGGGGCCGTGATTGGTGGCCTTGAGCGTGATCACCTGCTCGCTGCCCGCCAGCACCCGGTCTGCTGAGACGCTGGCCTCCAGGCTCAGGTCGGCCTTGTCGGTGACCAGAACCTGGACCGTGTCCTGGCCAACACCGCCGTCATCGTCTTCAATTGTCACGGTGACGGTATAGGTGCCGCGCTGGTTGTACAGGTGCCCGTGGGTGAATTCTTTACCCACCAGAACCAGGTCCTGGGGTGGGCTGCCGTCGCCAAAATCGACGGTCCCTCTCCAGCTGTCCGCCCCCGGGTCTGTAAACGAGCCATTCAGCTGGTAGTACGCGCCCAGCCAGCCCAGCGGGACGACCGCATCCTCGCCGGCATCCACCACCGGTGGGACATTCCTGACCTTCAGCTGGAGATTCTTTTCGGCATACCAGCCGTCATCGTCTTGCAGTTTCACATACACCTCGATGGTATCGTCCGTGCCGGGCGGATCATCCATGTAGCGGAAGGTCTCGCTGAAGGAATCGACCCCGGCTGCGTAGCTGTAAAATTTCTGGGTGTCGAGGTACATTTTTCTCCAGATCACCTCCAGCGTATGGCTGTCGCCCTTGCCAGCACTGTGGATTGTCCCTTCCAATATGGCGAAATCGCCCTCATGGATTTCCGCATCCAGTGTGACTGTGAAGTCTGGGAAGACGTGATCTACCTTGTAATCATCGTAAACTTCAGCCGTATCTCCATCCGGTTCCGTCAGGGTGATGCGGTAGGTGTAAGTACCGGCGTTCAGATAGTGATGTTCGAAGGCAGCGCTGCTCTCTCCGGCGGCCAGATTTTTGGTACTTTGTTCGCCATCTCCCCATTCGACGGTGATCTCGTGCGGTTCGAGCCGGTTGTAATCGGTGAATTTAACCGTCAGCTTGGTGGGGTTCGGGTCGTTCTCTGAGATCCTGGGCGGGTCAACGCTGATTTCATCCAGAGAGGGCGGCTGGTCGAGTTCGGTGGAGTCGACGGCCGTATTGTTGCTGGGATCCGGGTCGGTCACACTGGTATGCGCTGTGACCTGAGCGGTGCTCTCGATGCTTTCAGAGGTATGATCTCCGGTCAGGTCGAGGTCAACCGTATAGGTGACCTGTCCACTGGCCGGAATCAGGACCGTTTCGTTGATACTGCCGCTCCCTGTTGCTTTACAGCTCGCTCCAGGGCTGGGTGCGCAGGTCCAGGTGGCTGCAGCGGAGGCAGCTGAAAAGTCAACACTTACAAGCGTGCTCGCTGCGTCCGATGGCCCGGCGTTGCTTGCCATGATCGTGTAATGGATGATTCCCGGACGGGCCTTATCCTGGCCGTCTGTCACGCTGATGGCAAGATCCGCCTGGGGGGTCAGGGGCAGAGTAAGTTCATCGCTGTTATCGCCGGGGCTCGAATCGGCTGCTGGCGGTTGGGGAGCGATGCTGGCGCTGATCGTCAGGCTGCCGGCAGCGCCGGGGTCGATCAGGGCCGTGATCTCATACAACAGACTGCCGCCGGCAGGAAGATCGACGGTGCCCGGCAGGCTGCCGCTTCCCGTGCTGGCGGCGCAGGCAGCTCCGCCGGATGCCGTACAGATCCAGGAGATATACTCTACGTCGCCCGGCGGGACTGCGTCCAGCTGTGCAGCGGTCACGTTGATGAGGCCGCTGTTCTCTACCCTGAGGGTAAAGCCCACCTGTGTGCCCGGGATGGCGCTGCTCGCGCTGCTGCTCAGGCTTAACGACAGGTCGGTGTTGACATCTGCCTTGACGACCGTGGGATCATTCGCGAGTGGTGTATTCGGGTCGTCGCTCAGCACGAAGATGTCCGGGCCGCTGACGACAGCCTGATTGGAGATCAAATCCGAGCTGCCGGTATAGGGATCGTTAACCTTCGCCTGAAAGACAACCGTAACCGACTTGCCGTCCGGCAGTTTGTCGATCGAGACCGACAGCGGCTCCCCGGAGAGCGCCTCAGCGGCAGCGGGCTGGGCACCGGAGGCCAGCCCGCGTGGCCCGAGCAGGTAGAGCAGCGCCAGGGCCGCCGCCAGAACGATACCCTTCCCGGCTGCCCCGAACGGATTCCGGTCATCGTTCAGAGTGCTGCCTCGCTTACCGGGCGTTATAACCAAGCGGAACTTACGCATCAATTGAGTCATCCAGGGTGCTCCTCTGGCAGAACCGGTGGAGTAAACCGGTTTTTATGTGTTTCACAAATCAGAATAGTATCGACCGCCATATAACGTGTCACCCCACCCTAAGGCCGGGGTGGATATATGCCCTGTAAAGCGATGCAAAAATAAAAGGTCATGTACGGCTGCATATTGTTATGCGGTAAACCGCCCCCTACCGGAGGCAGTGATTGGGGAGCCATACTCACCAGGTTCGACATCGTGTTTGACTGATAGCGGTTGTCGGATGACCGGGCAAGGGTATTCGCAGCGGGATCGAACGTTTCAGCCGGCGAATCTGAGACTCTTAATCCATGGCTGTGAACCGGGATCTGCGATATTTGGAGCCGGACGGTCTCCTCACCGCCGGCCTCGCCCAGTACGCGGGCTGATAATCCCGGCCCCTGGCCGGGATGCATTGGGGCGCGCCCCCGCAGATCGGGCAGGGCGAAGTTGGTTACGCCGTTGCCGCCGTAAGTGGTGCCCAGCAGGGAGAACAGGGCGGTGTTCTGGTCTTTCGAAATTAGCTGGCCGTCGCACCAGGCCCAGCCCATGGGAGCGAAGTCGAATGGGAAGATGCGGATTTCAGCGATAAATGGATCGGCCACAGCAGAACTCCTATGCGGGAGAGGGAAATATCCCGTAAAGCGAGATAATGAAATTGACGCACAGATAAGGCATCAGGTTGGTGTGCGGCTGGCTGCCCCCGACCGATGAAATTGCGGCGGGCGACATATTTGCAGAGGGAGAATCTGTATCAAAAGCTGCAACTGTGCGGGGTTGGGCCAGCACCCGGTTGTGCGGGTTGCTGTCGCTGGCCAGGTTTCGGTTGACGAGCAGCGGGTGGGTGTGAGCGGGAATCTGGTTGACGGTCAGGGTGATCTCTTCTGCACCTCCGGTTTCAGCCAGGACAAAGCCGTTGCCCTGGTGGATGGGCAGCCGCCCGCGCAGGTCGGGCAGGGCGAAGGTGGTTACGCCATCGCCGCCGTAAGTGGTGCCGATTATATTGAAAAGGGCTTCGTATTCGTTTTTCGACAGCAGCTGGCCCTCGCAGAACATCCAGCCGTCTGGCGCAAAATTCCCGGCAAATATGCGGATTTCACCAATATAAGGTGTGGACATAAGGTGCTCCTCTAATATTACGAAGGAAAGATGCCCTGCAGCGCGATGCAGAAGCTCAGCGTGAGGAACGGCTGCATATTGAGATGTGCCTGGCTGCCGCCAATGTTGGTGACCACTGGGGATGCTTCCAGCCCGGAGGCCGGTCCGTAAGGCTGCTCCAGTGAGCGCGCCATGACGCTGCCGGCAGGTGACTGTGTATTACCGGGGCTGGCAGATGCGTTCAGCACGTGAGTATGTTGGGGAATCTCAGCGATGGACAGGGTATGTGCCAGTTCCCCGCCGCGCTCACCTAAGGTATGCCCGCTGCCCACATGAATGGGGGTGCGGCCGCGCAGGTCGGGCAGGGCAAAATTTACCTTTCCGTCGCCGCCAAACCTGGTACCCAGCAGGCTGAACAGCCCCTGGTTCTGGTTGATGGGTAGAAGCTGCCCGTTGCACAGCGCCCAACCTTTGGGGGCAAATACAAAGCTCATGAGCCGGATTTCGGCTAAGAATGGTTCTGCCATAAGCGTTCTCTTGCTACCTCCTGATCAACGAAAGACACAGGGCCAGGCTTCCAGAGCGCAGTCGATGCGACCGGAAAGATAAGAGCCATCTACGGCACACGACAGCCTCCGTCTGCACTGCTGAAAGCGGTCTCCTTACTGACGCTGGCGCTGACCCCTGGATTCTGGGTGACGATGAAGCTGACAACCTCGGCATCAACACTCCCATCCCCGCTGAAACCGGCCAGCATGAACTGGGATGCATCGCTCTGGCTCAGGTGGATATCCTCCGTGCCCTGCCCCTGGACGCTGTTCTCGCGCAGGTCAAGGCACATCTGAGTGGTGTGGCGCGCTTCAATGTTCAGGCCATAGACAGACGGCAGCGGGAAGGCTGAATTGTTATCCGGGGGTCCCACGATGTTCCCGGTCAGGGTCAGGTCCACCAGACCGGTCTCACCGTCCTCATCATCGTCGAGGCGCGCAGCGGCGTAGATACCCTGCAGCTCTGTGTGCTGCACGGTATTATTGGTTACAGAGACGACGGCGTCGACATCGCCGCGCAGGTCCAGAGCGATCCCATAACCCTCGAGCGATCCCGAATCGACGCTGGCATTTCCGATCGTATTCCCGTCGATCCAACCGCGAACGACGGCCTCGCGGGTTGCATCTTCACCTGACACGATGTTGATGGCCTGCCGGGTGTGGCCGGTAAATTGATTGTCCTGCACTGTGAAGGTCAGGTCTGCGCTGCCGTTGGTTCCCAGGTCTATGCCGGCATTACTGCCGCTGAACGTGCTGTTCTGAATGGTGATCGTCTGCTGGGAATCACCGCTGAAGGTGGTCAGCAGCCCGGCAGCCTGCTGGCCCTGAATGGTGCTGTTCTCCACGGTAACCGTCACATCCGCTGTGGATGAGCCCAGGATCGTTACCCCGTTATTGCCGTATTCGGTTCCACTGGGGCCAATCGTGCTGTTCTCGATCGTCACCGCCGCAGTAGAAGTCGAATGGACCAGGCGAAGGTTATCCTCGGCAGCGTTCTGGAAGGTTGAATCCAGGATAGAGACCTCACCTGTCAGGTTTTCGATGTACACGCCGTGCTCGCCAGGGGCGTCTCCGGTGTCGCTGATCTGGCATCCCGTCAGGCTGAAACCGCTGACGCCGGTGCCGTAGACACCGCTGCCGGCGGTATCCTGAATTTGCATATTATGGAGCGCCACATTGGAAACATCCTTCAAGAAGACGGCATCCCCGGTCAGGTTCTGCAGTGTACCGCCCGAACCGGCTGTTGTCTCGCTGCCGGTGACGGTGAAAGCGGTGACATTGTTCAGCGAGATGCCGGTTGCGCCTCTGTCTGCGAGATGCTCTTGAAGGTCAGTTTGGCGGCGCCCACGGCGGTGACGCCAGTCCCGCCGACTGGGGCGATCAAATCCACATCTCCAAACCTGTACTCACCGAGCTGGTTCTCCCCCAGATACAGGCCGCCGCTGGCATTCCCGCTCAGCGACACCCCGGCCAGGTCGAACGTCCCATTCGTGGTCCCCGAGAAGTGGACCAGGCGGCGCCCTGTGCCGGCGGTGGTGATGCTGCCGGAAGAAACCGTAACCTCAGATCCAGCCCCCAGGTCAGAGAGCACCATGCCGTGCTGCATCGAGCTGGTATCCAGGGTGATGCTGGGGATGGAAACCCGGTAGGCCGAGCCGGCGCCGTCCAGGGTGATGGCATCTCTCCCTGTGCTGCTGCCGCTGACCGTCACGCTGCTGGATCCCTCCAGAATCAGGCTGCCGCCGGCCACGTTGGAGGCGGTGATGGCAGCATTGCCGTTGGTCTGTTTGATCGTCAGGTTGGTGAAGGAAACATCCGCCGTGCCGCCCAGGACAGACAGCGCCGGGCTGCCCGAATTCGAGATGCTCGTTTCTCCGGTAAAGCGGATCACCGAGGGGTTGGTATTGTTCTGCAGCTGGATGCATGTGCTTGTGGTGTTTGCGCAGGAGACCGTACCAATGAAAGTAACCGTGCCGCCGCTGTGGTTGACGACCTCGACAGCCCTGCCGTTTGATGTGCCGCTGATCTGGCCCGCATAGGTGAGATCATTATTCGAACCCGACAGCCGGACCGCCGCCTGGGCTGCACCGCTCAGGCTTCCCCCATGAGCGGTCAGTGCGCCGCTGACGTTCTCCAGGCGCAGGCCGTAGCCGGTACTGCTGCTGGAATCCAGGGTAGCAAATACAGCGCCGCTCCCGCCGATGGTCAGGCCGCTGGCATCGATGGCGCTGGCATCCTGAGCGGATATGCTGCTGTTTTCGCCGCCGATGATCAGGGTTCCCCCGTTCGTGGCTTTCAAACCGGCCGCGCCGGTGATCTCCACCTGGAACCCGGCGTCAAAGGTTGTGGTCGTCGAACCGGTGTTGTTCTCCAGGGTGATAGCTGGTGTGGAGCTGCGGACTGCCCCAGTGTTTACAGTGAGGCTGCCGCCGCTGAACGTGACATTCCCGTTGTTCTTGTTGCGTACGGAAACCAGCGGTCCGGCCGTTTTTTCGATGACCACATTCGTGAAGATACTGTTTCCGTACCAGCCGTCCACACTCACCGCGTGACCGGAGCCATTTCCATCAATGGACCCGTCTTCAAACGTGAACGTTCCGTAATAATTCACGAGGCTGACGCCGCTGCCTGTGCCGCTGGTGTGCACTGCAGTCTGGCGTACGTCGTTTGAGCCGCCCAACCAATTGGCGAAGATCCCCGGGCCGCTGGCGGCGTCGATCTCCAATCCCTCGACTGAACTGCCGTTGGCCAGAGTGATCACCGGCCCGTCCGTGGAGGTGAACACAGGGCGGTCCCCGGCCCCGGCCAGCTCGATCCCTGCGACCGTGAGTGCGACGCCCTCGCCGGTCAGGCGCTGATAATTTTCCAGGGTGATACTGCCGTAGCTGCTCCCGCCGCTGAAGACGTAAATGATTTCCCCCGCCCCGTCGGGGTCGTCGGTAGAATTTACAGCGCTGATCGTGTTGAATGGGGAGGTCGACCGGCCGTCGCCGTTGACCGCCAGGGAGTTATCCACGTACCAGACCATCTCCTTGACGATAACTGTCACCCGGGCCGCGCTGGTCAGCCCCTGCGAATCGGTCAGGGTGTAGGTGAAAATGTCGGTGCCGGTGAAGCCAACCGGCGGCAGGTAGGTGAACGCCCCTCCGCCGAGATCGGTCACCACGCCGCCCTGCAGGCTGACCGCATCCATGGCCGTAACGGTGAAAGTGTCGCCCAGGAACTCGATATCGTTGTCGGTCAGCGCAGCGGTGGATGTGACCGCCGGGCCGCTGGGAGCTGCGTTCACAGCCAGCAGGGTGTTGCCGATGGTCTCGTACCAGTCGTCGATGGCCAGCGGCGAGACGTTGACAGAGCCTGGTACGAGGGATAAGGCTTCATCCAGGTTGTCGCTGATGACCAGGTCCAGGGCGTCGCCGCCGCTGCGGTTGGTGACGGTGATGGTGTACTCGATCGTGTCGCCCGGGTCTGCGCGTCCGTCACCGTCGACGTCGTTCACGATGGTATAGGTTTTTTCAGCGGTGATGAGCGGCGCGGCCAGGATGGCGGCTGCAGACAGCAGTCCTGCCAGCAGCGCCGGAAGCAGGGCTCGTTTGAGGGTCGAGAAATGTCGTGAGGGTGTGGGGATACGCCTGGGAGCAGCGTCGGGAATGGTGTTATTCCTCGAGGCTTCTGGTTTTTAGAAGGTGAAATGGAAATCAGGTAAATATGGCTTCGTAAAGGATCCCTTCGGG
>ENA-UPSB01003009-UPSB01003009.1-bioreactor-metagenome-genome-assembly--contig:-NODE-3009-length-14230-cov-4.296720_pt1 | contig 14230 bp, 15 predicted proteins | sample MGYA00238182_ERZ773286 | MGnify/ENA primary metagenome ERZ773286 (study PRJEB29026, sample SAMN07631240) | bioreactor metagenome | isolation source: Switchgrass digestor | place: USA: Dartmouth... | reverse complement strand
TCATGCGCGGGCAGCGATATTATTAAAGCCAAAGAGATATATAGTATGCTTATTAGCTTGCCTTGCAAATAAGTTAACAAATTTCCCATTAACACACCTCCAAATATAAAAATTATAACAAACATGCAAGTGTATTTCAAGTTTTTACAGTACAAAACTGGATATATTCACTGCTGTAATTCTAACATTTACTTTAACGAGTTTTAAAATAATTTTTTTATTCTTTCGTTCATTAAGTTGCCTTAGAAGTTTACTTCCACAATTTATTGTGCTAAAATAATACTTAATCCTAATGTATTATCTAATTATAGATTTTTTGGGGGAATAATTATTAACAGCAAAATTAAGGACGAGAATGTGGACTTTTTATTTAAAGCCATTCTGTCACTTAAAAGCATAGACGAATGCTATGATTTCTTTGATGACTTATGTACGGTATCAGAGATAAAAGCATTGTCCCAGCGTTTGCACGTCGCCAGAATGCTAAGGGCTCATCACGTCTACAGCGATATCGTACGAGAAACCGGTGCAAGCACTGCAACAATCAGCCGTGTTAACCGTTGTCTTAACTACGGCAGCGACGGTTATGGGAAAATTCTCGAAAGGCTTGAAAAAAACAACGAATGAAATCTTACAGCGTTTTTGCAAAATACTATGACGTGCTGATGAAAGACGTCGATTACAAATCACGGACCGACTACTTATGCGAAATTTTTAAGAAGCACAGCCTTTGTGGTAATTCCATTTTAGACCTCGGCTGCGGCACCGGCGCAATAACATTCGAGCTTGTCAAAAAGGGGTACGATGTGATCGGCGTCGACCAAAGCGAACAAATGCTGTCACAAGCCGCCGAAAAATCAAACGGTATTTCAAATAATCCGATTTTTATTTGTCAGGATATGCGTAATCTTGACCTTTATGGCACCGTTTCAGCCGCTGTCTGTGTGCTTGATGGCATAAATCATCTTACATCGGCAGCCTCCGTAAAAGCTGCTTTTTCAAGAATCGCATTATTTCTTGAAAAAGGCGGGCTTTTTGTTTTTGACCTCAATACCCCGTTTAAAATGGAAACAATACTCGGCAACAACGCATTTGTTTACGATTATGATGACATTTTCTGCGTATGGCAGAACTTCTACAACAAAAAGACAAGACTATGCAATTTTGAACTTACGTTTTTCGAGTATGACAGTGGACACTACAACAGATTCGACGAAAGTTTTTCAGAGCGTGCCTATACAACAAGACAGATTAAAAGCTGGCTTTTTGAAAGCGGATTGTCTCTCGAAGCCGTTTATGATGATTTAAGCTTTGACAATCCTAAGGACAACAGCGAACGTCTGATATATGTGGCGCGCAAAATTTAAAATGAGTTTGATTGGAGAATAACTATGAGCAAATTAATACGTGCAATTACATCCGACGGTGGAATAGTCGCATTTGGCATAGATTCAAAGTCAATTGTCAGCCGTGCTGAACAAATTCACAAAACCAGCGCCGTCATGACTGCGGCTCTCGGAAGGCTACTAACTGTTACTTCGATGATGGGTATAATGCTGAAAGGCAAAGATGATACTGTTACCGTCCGCATTCACGGCGATGGCCCTGCGGGGCATTTGATTGCGGTTTCTGACAGTAACGGCAATGTCCGCGGATACGCCGACAATCCGGTTGTTGAAATTCCGCTTAACCAGTATGGCAAGCTTGATGTTTCCGGCGCAGTCGGAAAAAATGGTACGGTGTTTGTTTCAAAAGACATGGGGTTGAAAGAACCATATAACGGGCAAACACCTCTTATTTCCGGAGAAATAGCCGAAGATATCACCCAATACTTTGCAGTAAGTGAGCAAATTCCAACCGTCTGCGCACTCGGCGTACTTGTTGATACCGATCTTTCTGTCAAAGCCGCCGGAGGATACATTATACAGCTTCTGCCCTTTGCAGATGATTCTATTATTGATAAGCTTGAAGATAATCTCAAAACCATACAACCTGTCTCTACTATGCTCAATGTGGGACATACGCCTGAGGATATTATTCGAAGTGTTCTCAAAGGCTTCGACGTTGAGATATTGGACGAAAATGAAGTTGAATATAAGTGTAACTGTTCTGCTGAACGTGTCGAACGGGCACTTAGAAGCCTAACGAAGGATGAGCTGCAGTCCATGATTAATGAACAAGGCGGCGCTGAAGCAAGGTGCCATTTTTGCGATAAAGTCTATACTTTTTCAAAGTCGGATTTGGAAGCAATTCTAAAAAGCAAAAATTAATCATGTAAAGGCTATATGCTTCACACATTCTTTGATTCAATTTAACATAAGCAATTTAAAACCCGAAAGCAAATAATACTTGCTTTCGGGTTTTTTTCTACTGCATTTGCTCTCTTTGCTTTAAAATTGATAATATTGTAATTATACGAAGAAAGTTATGGTAACGCAGTTATTTATTATGGGATTCGTTTTACTTAACTGCATAAATTATATATAATAAGCGACGTAGGCGTACATTTTTTAGATAAGTTACCTTAAACAAAACAGCCTTCACAGTTAGGCCTTATCCCTTTCCCCTAACGTGAAGCCTTGAAGCAAAATAGTTTGGTTAAAGGAGGCCACAATGAATAAGTTAAAAAAGTTAATTTCAACTACCATTGCGGCAGTTGCAGCCGTATCCATCATGTCAATCTCAGCATATGCTTACAGCAATACGGGTACAGTCAAAGTCAACACTTATCTTAACGTAAGATCTTATGCGTCCACAAGTGCAGCTATCATTGGAAAACTGTACAAGGGTTCTAAAGTATCGATTATTGGCGGTACATACGGCTGGTACAAGATATTATACAACGGAAAAACTGCTTGGGTTTCCAGCAGCTATATCACACTTCCTGAATCAAACGCAACAAGAATTTCGACAGTTATAAATACTGCTAAAAGTGCACTGGGTATCAAATATGTATGGGGCGGCGCGTCACCTTCAACCGGATTTGACTGCTCTGGACTTACAATGTACGCCTATGAAAAAGTCGGCGTGTTCCTTCCCCACCGGGCAGCAGACCAGGCGCAACTCGGAACCTGGGTTTCCAAATCAAACTTGAAGCAAGGTGATCTTGTTTTCTTTGATACCGATGGCGGTAACAACAATGTAACCCACGTTGGCATCTATATTGGAAATGGTAATTTTATTTCCGCAACCAGCGGCAATAAGCAAGTGACAATTTCGAGCCTTTCAAACAGCTACTGGGCAAAGGCATATATGAGTGCAAGGCGTTATATTCAGTAAAACTTAAAAGGCTTCTTCCACAACATTGGAAGAAGCCTTTTTTTATATTGTGAGTTTAACTTCACCGTTCATTGCCAGTTTAAGGCGGGACTCTACCTCTTCCCAATTAACTAGCTGCCACCATTTTTGTATATATTCATCCCGATGTGTTTTATAGTCGAGATAATACGCATGTTCCCAAACATCGAGAACAAGGATAGGTATTCCGCTCCACTGCGTCTTGTTCTGATGCTTTTCGGCTTGTAATATCTCAAGTCTGTGCCATGTCGGTTGCCATGTCAAAATGGCCCAGTAGGAACCTTCTATTTTATTGGCAGCATTTGAAAACTGTTCTTTGAATGCGTCAAAGCTTCCGAAGTAATTTATAATTTCGCTTAGTGTTATATTTCCCGGTTCCCCTCCTTTGCCGACAGGCGACATTACTGCCCAAAAAATACTGTGAAGGATATGCCCAGAACCATTGTATGCCAATTCATTTTCCCAATACTTTATAAGTTCAAAATTATTGTCTCGCCGAGCGTCGACGAGATTAAGCTCCGCTCTATTAAGTCCATCGACATAGTTTTTATGTAATATGTCGTGATGAATCCTTAACGAATCCGCGCTAATTATCGGTTCAAGAGCGTTATATGCATAAGGAAGAGGAGGCAACGTATGGCCTCCCGGTTCTATCAATCTTGTAAAATCCATTTCGTGTTCACCTTGTCAAAGAATAAAATGTCATACATCAAGAATATTTGCTAAATAAATATAGGCTGTATCTGCTTTCCCTCAAGAGCAGCTTTTACCGTAGGAAGAACAAGTTCAAAATTTGCTACGATTGAATTCGGTTTTTTATTAGGATCATCTTGTTTCATAGGTACGAAAAATATATTTTTAGTATTGAGAAGCTTCCCGATGTTTTGCGCAGCAGATGATAGAGCATCGTTCGTGGAAACTGCAATTACCAATGGTTTTCCGCCTCTTAAATGCGCTTTGGCAGCCATTGTAACCGGTGTATCGTTTATCCCGTTTGCAAGCTTGGCAATAGTATTTCCCGTCGCTGGAACTATCACAAGTATATCGAACATTGATTTGGGACCGATGGGTTCAGCATCAACTATTGTGTGAATTATATTGTGACCAGTGATATCTATTGCGCGGTTCCTAAAATCAATTGCGCGTCCAAACCTTGTATCAGTTTCATAAGCGGCATTTGACATAATCGGAATAACATCAAAACCTGCCTTAACCATCTTATCCATTTGAGCCATTGCCTTTGAAAACGTGCAGAAAGAGCCGGTTATAGCAAATCCGGCGGTAATCATCTTAAGCCCTCCTCAGCAATTATGTTGAGGATAGTATCTTTTATTATTGCGCCGGCTGTCAAGGGCGCAACCTTTCCAGGCAAGCTTAAAGCCCATACTGTTTTAATGCCTATTCTCCCTGCAATTTCAAAGTCAACTCCGCCGGGTTTTGATGCAAGGTCAACTACAAGACAATCCTTTTTTAATTTTGAAAGCACTTTTTCCGTTAGTACAACGCATGGTATGGTATTAAAAACTACGTCAAAGTTTGATACAGAATGTTCTAGTGCCGGAATACTTATAGCATTATACCCTAATGTTTTTATCCAAGCTAAATCGGCATACTTTCTGGCACAGGCAGTAACATTTGCCCCAAGTGCTTTGAGCCTGTCACAAAGTGTTTTTGCTACCCTCCCGAAACCGGTGACAAGGCAGTTCGCACCATGAATTGTTATAGGCAGCTCCTCCATTGCTATCTGGATAGCGCCCTCAGCCGTTGGGATGGTATTTAATACCTCTAATTCTTCACGCTTATAATAGTCAACAAGCTTTATGCCTGCTGATTTTGCTTGCTCGGTCAATGCATCGCCCAGTTTTCCCCCGACTACAATAGTCCCTTTGCCTGCCGCACCTATCACTTCGTCAACAGGTATAGGGGTCCTTGCAAACGGAGCATTTACCGTAACACCATCTATTGAATATGGTAGAGGCAAGACAACACATTCAGATTTATGTACAGCTTCTTCTGCACTTCGAAGCCGTATTACATCCTTAGATACTTCTACGTCTCTGTCAAAACCAGTTGCGTAAACATTGTGTCCTTCAGAGGCAAGCAAGCCTGCAAGGTGTACCTGACGCAGATCGCCGCCTATCACCGAAAACGATTTGACAATATTATTAGCCATTTTTAATGACCCCCACAGGATAATCTTGCGTCTTTACTAAGGGTTTACACAATAAAGCACATAAGCAGATAATGCCTGTACTTTGTTGTTGTACGTCTGTAAAGATTTTCAATACTATCCTATGAAAATATTGCGTGTTTAGTGATAGGACAAAGTCAACTTAAAGTACGTTTTGCAAGTGTTAAGAGGGTCTTTTTGTCATTTAAAGATGGGTTAGAGATCACTATGTCAAGTAATGACCTCAAAATTCGGCCGCAGTCAGGTCCGCTTGCCACGCCGTTTTCAATAAGGTCGTTGCCGTTTATCGCCAACATTTTTTGAGTAAAAGGCTCACCGCGTTCAATTATCTCATTCAGTATACTTAATTGAGAAGATAAATCAATATTGTTAAGGGCACTGTATAGATTAAGGTATTCTGTAAAGAATTCCGGCGAGAAGTCATTTGCAAGCCGTTTCTTTATATCAACTGGAGTCATCGGAAGTTTTAACTTAAGTTCACTCAATAGCTTTAATACCTTATTTTTAGTATGGTTATCAAAATGCAGTTTTTCCAATATGGCTTTCACGTTGCGCGTTTTCAGCAGATAAAAAAACGCCGCCCATCGCGATGGGAGCGATAGTGGTGTTGACCTAAGACAATCATTAGCTGTATCTTGCAGATTTTCTTTGCTTTTTATACCGCAAAAATCTAATATGCCGTTTGCCACAATTTCAAAAGCAATCTGCGGATTATTACTTTCAAATATACGATTAAGCTCGTTTCTGATTCGCTCCGTGCTGATTTTCGCTGTAAGAAATGCCTTTTCCTTTGCTGCTTTCAATGTTCCGCAGTCAATTTCAAAACCGAGCTGTGCCGCAAAACGGAAAGCCCTGAGAATTCTCAGTGCATCTTCTTCAAAACGTTCACTGGGATTACCTACAGCACGAATTTTTTTATTTTTAATATCCAAACGTCCGCCAAAAGGGTCAATAAAACCGCGGCGCGGACTATACGCCATCGCATTGACAGTGAAGTCGCGCCGTGATAAATCGTTCTCGATATTACTACAAAAACTGACGCCGTCAGGACGCCTATGGTCGCTATAACTGCTTTCACTGCGGAAAGTCGTTACTTCCGCCTTTCCTTCATCGGTAATAACAGTCACAGTACCGTATTTAATTCCCGTAGGAACGGTTTTGGGAAATATACTTATTATGTCCTGCGGCAGCGCTGATGAAGCAATATCCCAGTCCGAAGGATTGCGTGAAAGCAACATGTCTCTGACACAGCCACCGACAAAATACGCTTCATAACCTGCGCTTTCTATCTTCTCGATAATCGATATAGCAAAAGCCGGAGGTTCAAACATTGTTATTTTTGCTCCCCAGACTCAATATAAAGTTCGCGATGTCTCTTGAAGCATTAGGTTTACCAATCAATCTGATATTTGCTTTCATATTTTCAAGCTTTTCAGGATACATAAATAGCTGATAAAGAGCTTCATCTACTGGAACTGTTTTCGTCGCATTGATGGCAAGCCCGTTGTTCAATAAAAATTCCACATTTCGCTCTTCCTGGCCGGGAATCGGGTTAATCATTACAATCGGCAGATTCTTAGCCAGTGCCTCACTTGTTGTAAGGCCGCCGGGTTTTGTAACAATGCAATCCGCTGCGTCCATCATTACGTCAATATTGTTGACAAATCCGTAACAGTAAACCTTTTTTCTCGTTTTCATGTTTTTAATTCTTAGTCTCGCGTTATTATTATTGCCGCATACAGCAATTATCTGAAAATCGGCGTCAATACTATCAATTTGGGCGAGTACATTTGCTATATTGCCGTATCCCATACTTCCGCTCATTAAAAGGACCGTCAGTTTGTCGCGATCAATGCCAAGCATGTCTCTTGCTTCGGCTTTATCAATCTTTTTACTGAACTTTGGATTTACCGGAATGCCGAGGGGCAAAATCTTTTCCTTGCTTATTCCCCTCTTTACTGCCTGCATCGTAAGCATCTCACTGGCGATAACTATATAATCAACATACGGGACGTCTTCCCAAAACGGATGGATAGTATAATCTGTTACTATACCTATAATAGGAGCTTTAATCCAACCCCTTGCCTTCATGACATTGACAACCTGCGCTGAAAAAACATGCGTGCAGACAATTACATCTGGATTAAACTCATTATCAAAAAATTTTTTGAGTTTTAGCCCTAATATAAAATTGTCTACATTCATCGGTGAATAGAGGGATTCTCTTTTGGGCATCTTTTCAAAGGCTCTGTAAAACATACCGTATGCCTTTGGTAATTTGGATGTTGCCATTAGGTAGCCCCGGTCAATAATCTTATAACGGACGGGGTCTGTATATTCGTAGGTGTCAATGATTCGACATTCTACCCCTTCTGATTTAAGCATGTCATAAAGGGCTTTGGCTGTTGAGTGGTGGCCTTGTCCCGCCGTATTCGTAAGGAACAGAACTTTCACAATACTCCTCCACTATTTTTTTATTCTACTCACAGACAGCTAAATTGGTATTTTTTCCGGTTTCATTATTTTGTGTAATGAGTTTATAATCGAACCTTAAATCATTATAACATAATTTGCTTTTTTTTGAAACATAACAAAAGTAAAACGGCGGGAATAACCCGCCGCTATAAACAAAGGATGCTTATCAAATGAATTATTATGTTGTGCACCCGATTTTTTCAGAATTTTTATATGTTCTATCACTCAAACGTCATACTTTCAAATCATTATTAACATAATACACGCGGTTTACTTGCATTTATTTTTTATCTCTATAGAGTGCCTAACAAAACTGTTAGCTCAAAACAGTTTAAGCCTCTTTCTTTTGCTCTTCGGCAGCTGCTACTGCTTCTCTATATTTCTCGAGAACAACTGCTTCAAGCTGTGTTCTTGCTTCTGTTGAGATCGGATGGACAATATCCTGGAATCTCCCATCCTCTGAACGTCTGTTAGGCATTGCCACGAAAAGCCTTTCAACACCTTCGATAACCTTAAGGTCGTGAACTGCAAAATCACCATCAAGAATTATTGAAACGACTGCGCGGACCTTTCCCTCAGTGAAAATCTTTCTTATTTTTATATCCGTGATATTCATAGCTGAACCTCCTATTTTGTCTTATCCCAATTTCTCAAATGAACTGAAAAATGCAGTAAACCGTTACATAAAACTTAAATGTAACAATTGGTATTATGTTCCTTTGCACAAATATTATGCGTCTTATGTAAAAAAAGGTTTATTTTAAACACAGAAGGACGTATAATAAGTGTGCATGTTAAATGATTTGAAAGGAGTTATGACATAGTGATAATCGACCCTGATATATTAAGTAAAGTGAAAAGATTACATTTTGTAGGTATTGGCGGAGCTGGAATGTGTGCCTTAGCTGAAATAATGAATAGCAAAGGTTATCAATTAACCGGTTCCGACAATAACGAATCTGATAATCTTTCACGGATTAGGAAACTTGGAATACCCGTTACTATTGGGCATAAAGCTGAAAATATAGGCGACGCCGAGTTGGTTGTCCATACCGCTGCAGTTCACAGCGACAATGTTGAGCTTGTCTACGCCCGCTCTAAGGGAATACCTGTTATTGAACGAGCGGTACTATTAGGACTTATAGCTGATAAATTTAAAGATACTATAGCAGTTTCAGGAACACATGGCAAAACCACAACCTCTTGCATGCTTACTCAAATTCTACTTTATGCTGATTTTGACCCAACAGCTATAATCGGAGGAAAGCTCCCTCTCATCGGCGGAAACAGCCGCGTCGGCAAATCCGAATTGATGGTGTGCGAAGCCTGCGAATTCAATGATTCATTCCTACATCTTCACCCTGCGGTTTCTATTATTCTAAACATTGACAACGACCACCTTGAATATTTTAAAACTATTGAAAATCTAATTGCCCATTTTAATATTTTTGCTAATCAGACTTCACGAGCGATTATTTATAACGGCGATGATGAAAATACCATCAAAGCACTGGCTGACGTTAAGGCACAAAAAATATCATTTGGTCTTTCAGACAAATGTGATTTTAGGGCCGAAAACATAAAAATGGAGCCAGGCAGCCACCTCTATTTTGATATCGTTAATGCCGGTATAAAAATCGCCAGCATCAAACTTAAGATCCCAGGACGTCACAATGTACTTAACGCTCTTGCAGCCGCTGCAGCAGCTTATATTGCCGGCGCACCAGCCGAAGCTATAGAAAAGGGACTTAACGAATACTCAGGAGCCGGAAGGCGTTTTGAAATTCTCGGCAAAGTAAATGGAATAACTATTGCCGACGATTATGCGCATCATCCAGCGGAATTGGAAGCAACTCTTACAGCCGCAAAAGAAATGGGGTTCAAGCGAGTTTGGGCTGTGTTTCAACCGTTTACTTATTCAAGAACCGCCATGCTTATGGACGACTTTGCAAGAGTGCTGAGAATACCTGACCGGGTAGTCCTTGCTGAGATCATGGGATCACGCGAAAAGAATACTTACAATGTATATTCAAAGGATTTAGCCGCCAAAATACCAGGAAGTGTTTATCTCCCCGATTTTCAAAGCATTGCGGATTATATACTCAAAAATGCTTCAAGCGGCGACCTTGTGATAACTCTTGGATGTGGTGACATTTACAAAGCTGCAAAACTGATGCTCCACAAATAATAATTCATTAAATTTTGCATTATAAGGAACGGGAAACCGTTCCTTTCTTTTTTGCAAATGTCTGTTACTAAATCGGTTTACTAAACAAAATACATGTATTAAATAATTATTTTATTTGCTATATTACAGAATTTTATTTACTGCGTATCAAATCTTTAACTACTTCTCCAGCAATTATTAGACCAGCGACTGATGGAACAAAGGATACACTGCCGGGAACCTGCCGCCTTTCGGTGCATTTTCGTGTTGTGCCTTCAGGGCACACACAATGATATTTGCAGCTTGTATGCTCTGTTTCAATTGGTTTTATGGGAGGTTCTTTTGAATAAACAACCTTCAGTGAATCTACTCCGCGCCGTTTTAGTTCATGCCTCATTACCTTTGCCAGTGGGCATACGCTTGTTTCATAGATATCGGCAACTTCAAATTTCGTTGGGTCAAGCTTATTGCCGGCACCCATACAACTGATTATAGGAATATTCCGTTTTTTTGCCTGCACTGCAAGATCCAGTTTAGAACTTACTGTATCAATGGCATCAACAATATAATCAATTTCACGACCTTCAAAAAACAGGTCAGCGTTTTTTTCAGAATAGAATTCCTTTATAACTTCAACTTTTGCATGGGGGTTGATTTCGAGAACCCTGTCTCGCATTATTTCAGCTTTGTATTTTCCGATTGTCTTCCTTGTCGCATGAATCTGTCTATTGATGTTAGTAAGGCATATTCTATCATCGTCAATCAGGATAAACGAACCTACCCCCGCTCTGGCCAATCCTTCAACAGTAAATGACCCAACTCCGCCGATACCAAATATAGCCACATTACTTAATTTTAATTTATTAATCGCCTCTTTGCCTAATAATAATTCTGTCCTCGAAAATTCGTCTGGCATTTAATTCACCTATTAATTTCAATCTATCTTGTATTATTTTATTTTGACCAGTCATTATTATATCATTATATTTTGATTTTTCATATAGTTTTTTTGCACATATTAGACAAATAATCATAAAATGTAATATAACCCGAGCCTTAATGCTCATCATAAAATAGATATAGCTGAACTTAAAATAAATATATATCTGATATAAACCAAGTTACTTTGGAGTGATATTTTTGGATAGTTCAGCGCAGCAAGGGCTTCAAATTACAATGCTCGCAAACACTATTGCAGTTGCATTAGCCAAAAACCTCACTCCAAATGAAATAAACATATTAGGAAATTTTATAACCCTTATAGGAACTGCACTTACTACTATTGCTGCGATTGAGCAATCAGCAAGTGGAAATTGTATGTCAGTAACCGCTACAGGCAGTACCGCCACAAATAACAATCAGAAAAATTCAGGAAAAACGGACAAGTGTAACGCTTGAACTGATTTATACGTAAACATCTGACATTCTTCCCTAATTTTCGACGCATATTATTATATCTCTTAACCAACCTGACTTCAACAACATTATTGAGAAGATTCGATTACAAATATATTTTATGATAAAATATATTTACGCATTAAATTAATAGAGACTGTGGTGGAATTATGAACTTTATCGGCAATTTCCTTTGGCTGATTTTCGGCGGGCTGATTCTCTCACTTTGTTGGTTCATAATCGGTTTGCTTTGGTGTATTACCATTATAGGAATTCCAGTAGGAATTCAGTGTTTTAAAATTGCTGAGCTTGCCTTGTGCCCCTTTGGCCGCACTGTCGAATATGGCGGCGGTGCTGTTTCTTTTCTTTTAAATATACTTTGGATCATCTTCGGAGGCCTTGAACTTGCCGTTACAGCTCTTATAAATGGAATTATCTTATCGATAACAATTGTAGGCATACCTTTCGGTATTCAATGTTTTAAACTCGCAAAATTATCACTTATGCCCTTTAGTGCTACTATCAAATAAAAACAGCAATGAAGTAATTTATACTTCATTGCTGTTTTTTTATTCATTCGCAGGATTGATTAAAATGTGAAAAATATATTGACAATTAGAGCACTTTTTACAACTCATAATACCGCGCTTTGGAGGTACATTAAATTCTGTCAATCAAAGTTGCGGAGGTACTTATGAGTGATAAAACAAGAAAATTTTTTAATAGATTAATCAAAATATCCGCTGCCACTATCGGGACTATAGCATTATCCGTTTTGTCAACGGGGCTAATTATTGCAAGGGAAATACCTGATAGTTTTTCAATTGTAGAAGGAGAAAAACTATCGTTTAATAATAAATTTCCGATAAAAGCTGAACTGACTGGTTCAAAGTATGTCCTTGCTAATAATATCAGCAAAGCCGGAAAACATTATTCTGATGAACTTATGTTTCTCGGCAGTGTTCCAATTAAAAATATTAAAGTTTCGGTAGTTAAACAAGTAAGCGTTGTACCAAGCGGAGAAACTTTCGGCGTAAAGTTCTATACAGCCGGTGTCGTAGTGGTTGGAATGACTGACGTTGACACTGCGGAAGGAGCAAAAAATCCTGCTTATGAAGCAGGCATTCGTGAAGGTGATGTGATTCTCGCAATTAACGGCAAATCAGTAACGTCAAACAGTGAAGTTTCCGCTTTGTTTTCAGCCAGCAATGGAAAATCTATAACTGTCAGCCTAAAACGCGGAAATGTGGGCTTTTCAGTTACATTTAAACCCGCTTTATCAGTTAGTACCAACTCATATAAAGCTGGACTTTGGGTCCGTGACAGCACCGCTGGAATCGGCACAATAACTTATTATAACCCTTCCAATTATTCATTCGCAGGCCTCGGACATGGTATTTGCGACGTTGACACAGGAAAAATCATGCCGTTGCTTACAGGAGACGTTGTCAAAGTAAATATGACCGGTATTGTAAAAGGCACCAGTGGTCAGCCGGGAGAACTCTTAGGTGTTCTTAGCGATACGGTTTGGGGTAACCTTTGTATGAACAACGAAACTGGTGTTTATGGTTTTTTGAATAGCGTCAATGTAGGTAAGCCGGTACCAGTCGCCATGAAACAAGAAGTAACCGAAGGGCCTGCCGAAATAATAGCGACAATAGATAACAGCGGTCCAAAAAAATACTCTGTAGAAATTGAAAAAATCCATTTTAATGATGATTCACCGACAAAAAACATGATTATCAAAGTTACAGATAAAAATCTTTTGAAAGCAACTGGAGGTATTGTCCAAGGAATGAGCGGATGTCCTATAATACAAAAAGGACGTTTAGTCGGTGCGGTAACCCATGTTTTTGTTAATGATCCCCAACGCGGTTATGGTATATTTGCAGAAAATATGATAAATTCATCCAAAGTACTTGAAAAAAGTCAACAAAAAGATGTATCATAAATATAAAAGTTTTATATGTTTATTAATATTTGCTATCCGCGGCGTTCTCTTATGAATTCGCCGCGAGTAGCAACAAATTATTTAAAACTATTTGTCGTTTTTTGATATATTATTTTATTATTTGTTGTAATATCAGATGTATTACAATTTTATTAAAAAATAATTTTTGTAGATTTACATAAATTCTCTATTTATTTTTTAACGAAATGTTGATTTTTTTATTTTTTTTCGAAAATATGTAAATAACTATTGCAATATTTTTCCAGTTATGGTAAATTATTGTTAGAATTTAAATATCTCAATGGAGGTTAATAAAATGGAAAACAAACTGAAGATTCTTGTGGCCGACAATAGCGTAGAAATCGGTCAAGTATGCGCGGCTACCTTGCGTTCTTACGGTATGAATGTCACAACAGCGTCGAAAGACGGACAGGAAGTTCTCGACGCTATCGCCAGGGAACAACCCGATGTTGTTCTTATGAATGCTTTTATGACACGGATTGACGCCATCGGTGTTTTAAACTCGATTAAATCAATGAACTTACCCAAAAAACCCATTATGATCGTTATGTCTACTTATAACAACGGTATTATAAGCTCACAGGTTATGGAAGCAGGTGCTTCGTATTTCATACCCATGCCATTTGACCATGACCTTTTGGCCGAAAGAATCAATCAACTCGCCGGCATTGTTTCGGAAGAAAAGAAGCCAATTGTCGGCTCAAATTCAATACAGGTAAACAACATGCAGGAT
>ENA-UPSB01003006-UPSB01003006.1-bioreactor-metagenome-genome-assembly--contig:-NODE-3006-length-14245-cov-5.279281_pt1 | contig 14245 bp, 12 predicted proteins | sample MGYA00238182_ERZ773286 | MGnify/ENA primary metagenome ERZ773286 (study PRJEB29026, sample SAMN07631240) | bioreactor metagenome | isolation source: Switchgrass digestor | place: USA: Dartmouth... | reverse complement strand
CATCGGCTTCCCAAGCCGAGGGTCGCGGGTTCGAATCCCGTTTTCCGCTCCATATGAAAAAGCATCCGACATTCAAATAATGTCGGATTTTTTTATTGTAAAAGTTTTATGGTGAATGAACTCAAACAGAAAAAAATGTAAAATAAAAGTGCAAGTACAAACAAGAATAAAACCTAAAAGAGATAAATACATTAAAGTATGCACGGTTTCTAAAAACCCAGAAAGGGGAAGGAGTAGGTTGAAAAAACGGAAATTTATCATCATACTGGGTTTTTTATTTATGGCAGCTGTTTTGAGTTCTTCTTTTTTTAAAAAGGCATATGAAGATGATGCAGTCAAATATACTGAGAAAATAATGAAGACCTGTCCTCATTATAATATTGACGTAACCTTTAATCCTGAAACCAAAAGTATTGCTGCCTTTCAAGAAGTAACTGTTGTCAATAATGAGGTAGACCCGTTTAAAGTCCTGTACTTTCACCTTTACCCTAATGCATTTAAGACATCAGATACGGTTCCCTTTCCCAGGGAAGATATGAACAGAGCATACCCGGAAGGTTTTGTCCCAGGCTTTATAAATATAAAAAAGGTTCTTGTGAAATCAGCTGAAGCAGACTACGAAATAGAGGACACAATTTTGAAGATAAATTTGAATGAACCTTTAAAACCTAAGCAGAAGCTCACTTTGACCTTTGAATTTGAAGTCCAGCTTCCTCCTTCTTGCGGCAGATTTGGCTATGGAAAAAACACTTTTAATATAGCCAATTGGTATCCTATATTAGCGGTGTATGATGAAAAAGGCTGGCACGTGGAACCTTATTATGCTATAGGAGATCCATTTTATAGCGAAGTAGGACTTTACCAGGTGAATATAAAAGCCCCAAAAGGTTATACCATTGCGGCAAGCGGTAGTCTAAGGCAAAAGCGGGAAGAAGGTGGCAAGACTATTTGGAGTTTTAGCACAGACCTTGTCAGAGATTTTGCATGGATAGCCAGTTCAAATTTTGAAACTGCCGAGGCAAATGTTGGGAAAACCAAAGTTACTTCTTATTACATCAAGGGCAAAGAAGAGTATGGTCGGGAAGCTCTAGAGTTTGGCAAAAAGGCTATATCCTGCTTTAGTGAGCACTTCGGAGAGTATCCTTATGACGATTATAATATTGTAGCTGCGGACTTTTATATTGGCGGCATGGAATATCCAAATCTAGTAATAATAGGTGATGAATTTTATTGCCAAGGAGAGTTTCTTGAGTACGTAGTGGTCCATGAGACAGCTCACCAATGGTGGTATGGTCTTGTAGGTAACAATCAGATAGAAGAAGCATGGCTTGATGAGGCTTTGACCGAGTATTCAACCCTTTTCTATTATGAACATTATTATGGCAAAAAGGTAGGACAAAGTATTTACGAAAAGTTCATTTTGAATCCATATAGGCTATACGAAGCGTCAACCGCACCAGGGCCTATCTTAAGGCACCTATCGGAATATAAAGATTGGGGAGATTACAGCGCTACAGTATACTACAGAGGTGCTATAATGTTAAAGGATTTGGAAAGTCGTTTAAGCAGGCACAAATTTCATGAAGCCATTCGGTATTATTTTAAACAAAATCTTTATAAAAACGCCACGGGTGAAGATTTTATAAAAGCTTTAAATCATGTTACAGGTACAGACTGGACCGATTATGTATATGATTGGCTAAAGACAAATGCGCTACTAGATAAAACAGCGTAAGTATGATAAATTTATCCTGTGACATTAAATAAAAAATCAGGTGTAAGACATGAATAACCATAACCGCGGCTTGCTGCTTGTCAGCATAGGTACCATCTTTTTAAGTACAAGTCCAATTCTCACCCGATGGGTTGCAGATCTCCCTGCAGGAGAGATAGCTTTTTTCAGGATGCTTTTAGGATCCATGTTCATATTTATTATATCAAAAGTCACAGGAACCGGGATTTGGCTTAAGACCAAAGATATGCCTAAGTTTTTGCTTTATGGTCTGATAACTGCCCTTCATTTTCTGCTGTATATAGCCTCACTAATGTATACTTCTATTGCCCATTCTCTAAGTCTCGTCTACACTGCACCTATCATGATTGCTGTTTTAACGGCACTGTTTTTCAAGGAGCCTATACCTCGACATAAATATTTAGGTATATTTATGGTAATTTTGGGAATTATTATCTTAGCGGGTTTTGAACCCATGCTGACCAAAGAGATGATATTGGGAGATGTTATGGCTATAGGCTCTGCGTTATGCCTTGCACTGTACTCTATTGCTGGACGGAGGGAGCGGGACAATTATCCACTTTTTCAGTATGTATTTTGGGTTTATTTTCTGGCAGCGATTTTTTTACTGCCGGTAGCTTTAAAGAATTTTTCGCTGCCTACGCCCAAAAACTTTGCAATTTTGCTGCTGATAGCCCTTTTGCCTACTACTTTAGGTCACACTCTTTACAATGCAGGGTTGCGGTATGTTCATCCTGCTTATGCCAATTTGATTATGACCCAGGAAATTACTTCAGGAATTCTTTTAGGATATTTTCTGTTGGGTGAAGTGCCGAGCAAAAACTCTATAATGGGTGTAATAATTATGTTAATTGGACTTTGGCAAGTTTTACATGCTAGAAGTTTGGACAAAAATCAAACTTTAGGAAGGAAAACCTAAATTTACATAGAATATAATATAGTATATTACAATTTTGTTACAAAAAAATTTCACGAAGTATAAATGTTTATTTAGCTATATAAAAAATTTCAGGTTAGACCTCGCGCGTAAACTTGCATATAAAAATGAAAGGAGTGGGGGGATGGAAAAACCTAATCTAAAGGGGCTGTACGAAAAAATACATGAAAAGATGCAGAGCGATAAAAAGCTAAAAACTATTGCAATTTCAGGCCTATGCCTGTTTATAGTTTTAGCAGCTGTGATGTTCGTTTACAGTCGTTCGGTGTTGGAAGTAAGCGTAAACGGTCAAACTATCGGATATGTAAAAAATCATGAAAAGTTTTTGGAGATAAAAAAAGGGTTAAAAGCACGATTTAAAGATAAACTTAGTGCAGACGTGCAGTTTGTTCAGGAAATAAAGGCTACACCAGTTAGGGCATTTGGCCATAAGCTGGACTTAGAAGATGACATAATAGAAAAGCTTGAAAAAACACTAACCTGCAAGCTTAAAGCTGTAGCCATAAACATAGATGGTAAAGAAGTTGCAATGGTAAAAGATAAAGCAACAGCGGAAAAAGTACTGGACCAGGTAAAACAACATTACATCAGTCAGACGCCTGGAGAGTTAATAAAATTAGAGGTAGCAGAAAAAGTCAAGTTGGTAGAGAGATATGTTTATGCAAAGGATATTATAAGCGCTGAAGCCGCAGTAGACCTTATTCTAAAGGGCGGCGTAGAAACCAGGACCTATGAGGTAGTTGAAGGCGATAGTCTCTGGACAATTTCGCGAAGGGAGAATATACCCCTTGAGGAATTAATAAAAGCCAATCCTCAGCTAAAATCTGAACATGAGTTGGCTATAGGGGATATAATAAATCTAACCGAAGTTAAACCCTTGTTAAATGTTTCTATACTTAAAAAGGTTACTTATGAGGAATCTATACCGTTTGAAACCGAGACTATCAAAGACAATTCCATGTGGACATGGGACCAAAAGGTAAAACAGGAAGGACAAAAAGGAGTCAAGGAAGTAACAGCTGAAGTATTATTTGCCAACGGCATTAAGGTGTCAGAACAAGTTATAGGAGAAAAAGTAATTAAAGAACCCGTAAAGCGCATAGTAGCTAAAGGAACTAAAGCTGAAGTGGCGTTTCGTGGAAATGGAAGATTTGCTTGGCCTATTGTTGGTACAATAACTTCACCATATGGCTATCGAGGCAGAGAATTTCACTCGGGTATTGATATTGCCCAAAGTAAAGGTGCACCGGTTCGAGCTTCAAATAGCGGCACTGTCACTTTTGCAGGTTGGCGAGGTGGATACGGCAACCTGGTTATAATAAACCACGGCGGCGGCATCGAGACTTACTATGCCCACAACAGTGCCATAACTGTTTCGGTAGGTCAAAAAGTAGAAAAGGGTCAACAGATAGCCAAGGTAGGTTCAACCGGCAGGTCTACTGGAAACCATGTACACTTTGAAATTCGCATAAACGGAAGCCCTGTAAATCCTCTAAATTATTTATAAGAATACTCTTTCATAAAATCGAGTATAATTTCTTAATTACAGAGGGGTTGCTCGTAGCAACCCCTTTAATAATGCCATGAATCTATAGAAATTTTGCCAGTACCGATTTAAGATCGGGCTGACCAATCTCCTGCAGCTCGTATTTTATCCTGATTATGGGCTTATTTGGCTTTATGACCCGGGTTATATCTATAGGCGTGCCGGATAGCACCACATCGCAGTCTATGCGGTTTATGGTTTCTTCTAATTCTTTCATCTGCTCCTTGCCGTAGCCCATGGCAGGTAAAATTTTATCTAAATGGGGATATTTTTCGTAAGTTTCTTTTATGCTTCCTACTGCATAAGGCTTAGCATCAACAATAGCTGCTGCACCGAACTTTTTAGCTGCCACAAAGGCTGCTCCAAATCCCATGCCGCCGTGCGTTAATGTTGGACCATCTTCGATGATGAGCACGCGCTTGCCCTTTATCATATCCGGCTGCTTAACGCTAATAGGTGAGGCCGCTTCTATAACTTGGGCAGTTGGATTTACCTTTTCAATATTTTGTCTGACGATATTTATATCCGCTGGATTGGCTGAATCTATTTTATTGATGATTATTACATCAGCCATTTTTAAATTGGTTTCCCCAGGGTGATAAAGTACTTCGTGGCCCGGACGAAGGGGATCAGCTAGAACTATGGAAAGATCAGTGTGGTAAAATGGAAAGTCATTGTTTCCACCGTCCCATATGATCACATCTGCCTCTTTTTCCGCTTCCCTTAAGATCACTTCATAATCGACGCCTGCATAAACTACGATGCCGTTATCGATATGAGGCTCATACTCTTCTCGCTCTTCTATGGTGCACTGGTGCAAATCTAAATCTTCATATGTAGCAAAACGCTGGCATATCTGTTTGCTCAAGTCACCACAGGGCATGGGATGGCGTATTGCCACGACTTTTTTGCCATTCTGTTTAAAATATTTGCAAACAGCACGGGTAGTTTGGCTTTTGCCCACGCCGGTTCTGGTGGCGCATACCGAAATGACAGGCTTAGATGATTTGATTGAAGTATTTTTTGGCCCCATCAGGCGGAAATCGGCGCCTGCTGCGAGGGCAGTTGAGGCTTTATGCATCACATCTTCGTGGGATATATCACTGTAGGCAAAGACTACTTGCTGCACGTTGTGCTCTTTAATTAAGTCAACTAGCATATCTTCGGTATAAATGGGTATTCCTTCAGGATATAACTTGCCTGCCAGAATGGCAGGATATTTTCTCCCTTCTATATTTGGTATCTGCGTTGCAGTAAAGGCCACTACTTCGTAAAGCTCGTTGTCTCTAAAATAGGTATTAAATACGTGAAAATCCCTTCCTGCAGCACCCATAATTATAGTTTTTATCTTCACATTAAAACCCCCTCGTATAATATATTTGGTAAATCAAAGTTATTGAATTTCCAGATAAGCACGGACCTTGATAATTGAATATGGATGTTATTAAAAGGGCTGCATAAGAGCTGACATCTAAAACAGGGACTTGGACTTTTCGTGATGTTCCCAGATAATTATCTTAGGATCACGGGGAAATGCTTCCACCCCCTGTAGCTTTGACTACTTAACTAAGTCTGCATCCCCAGAACTCGTCTTAAACTTCTAACCCCGCAGGCTGTTCCCTCTGACAACCCATGCTGGAAGTAGCAGCTTCCAGGCAGCTCATGGTCCAGAGTGAGTTCTAATACACGAGGGTGTCCTTAAGCGAGAAATCTGGGGGCATCCCGAAGGGTCCATTTCCCTGTATCCTAAAATGAAAGGGGGTCAGTTACTATGAAGTTGTTTGTAGGTGTAGACGTCAGCTCCGATGATTTAAAAGTTTGCGTTATGGATTGTGATGGTAACAGTCTTAAAAAGTTTACTGTCCAAAACAATCCCACTGGTGCAAGTTTTCTACGGGATCAGGTCATTTCTTTAGCGGACAAGCATTCTTGTCAGGAAATCCACATTGGGATGGAGTCTACTTCCGTCTACAGTTTTCATCCTGCTATGTTTTTAAATGAGGATGAGGCCCTGCGCAAGCATCAGACAAAGGTTTATGTTATTAACGCTACGCTTGTTAATAAGTTTAAGGAGGCTTACCCTTATCTTGACAAGACTGATGATATTGATGCCTGGGTTATTGCCGACCGTTTGCGCTTTGGGCGTATCCCATATACTGTGGTTATGCAGGAGCAGCTCCTTGCCCTTCAAAGGTTAACTAGAATGCGTTACCGCCTGGTGCACAATATGACCCGTGAGAAACAGTATTTCTTGCAGAATCTATTTCTTAAGTGCAATGCTTTTAAGTCCGAGGTTGAAAGTTCTGCTTTTGGCAATGCCATGATGGAGCTTTTCCTTGAAAAATATTCTATTGATGAGATTAGCTCCATGGATGTTGCAGTTCTTGCGGATTTTCTCAGGGAAAAGGGTAAGAATCGTTTCCCCGACCCTGAAGGGGTGGCCAAATGCATTCAAAAGGCTGCCAGGTCTTCTTACAGGCTATCCAAGTGTGTGGAAGATTCCGTTGATGTTCTCCTGGCCACTTCCATTGAATGTATCCGCACTCTTTCCGCACAGATTAAACAGTTGGATAAGGCTATTGAAAGACTCCTTGATGGCATACCGAATACTTTACAAACTCTTCCCGGCATTGGTCCTGTCTTTTGTTCAGGCATACTGGCTGAAATTGGTGATATCAATCGCTTTAAGGATCAAGCTTCTATTGCAAAGTATGCCGGTCTTACATGGAGTAAATACCAGTCCGGGAAGTTCGAAGCAGAAGAAACTAAAATGATTCACTCTTGCAATCACTATCTACGCTTTTACCTGGTTGAGGCTGCCAATTCGGTTAAGAGAGTAGAGCCGGAATTTCGTGATTACTACCGGAAAAAGTATGGTGAAGTTTCTAAACATCAGCATAAAAGAGCCCTCGTCTTAACTGCAAGAAAACTTGTGCGTTTGATCGATGCGCTGCTACGCAATGATCAAGTTTACACGCCTAGAAGGAAGGTGAATAGATGAGGTAAAACACCTCCTCAATATCCTTCGGTAATTTCCAGTTTTTGGTTGATAAAACTGGGTTAGATTAGTATTGCCTTTTTTACTAAAAATAGGTTAAAAAATTTCCACTTCACCTCTTTTAGGAACTTGACATTTTACCGCAGGACTCTGTTATTTTAATTCGGTGTAAAAACACGTTGATTTAATCCGGCGCCAAATCTTTTAAAAATATTATACACTTATGTTATAAAAATGCAAGATTAATGCATAAATATTCATAAATTAAATAAAAAAATTTTACAATACGGAGCAAGTATCAAAAAAGGGACTATGGGATTTAAGTTTATACGAACTTGCCAATTAAATTTATTATGAATGCAGCCAGACCTGCTGCTACCAAAGGACCTACAGGTATTCCGCCGAAAAATGCAGTACCTATAATGGTCCCAAAAAGCAGTCCTATCATCACTTCAGGGCTATTTTTCATGAGCTCTACCCCGTCTTTTGCCATTACTGAGGACAAAATGCCGATAATAAAGGATATACAGCCCATTGAAGTAAAAAGGCTTTTGTAGAGATCCTGTATCATGATAGAGCCCTGGGAAAAAGGCATCATAACTCCAATTACTAATAAAATCACGCCTACATCCAGTATGATTTTTTGAGCAGAAGGAGATGAAGGCATTAACTTTAAGAAGGAAAAGGTTAAGAGCACACCGGCAGATATATATATCAATCGATTTTTGCTCAATAAACCCAGAACGAAAATTAAGAAAATCAAAGAATAGGATTTCAAATTACACCCTCCAAAATCGTAAAGCTTTACTAAAACTTATTAAAAGATAAGAAAAAAAATTCACAACTTCTAGTCTAAAAAAATACTATGAAAAGAGATTTACTTTTTGGAGGGTGATGGGATGTTTTGTATCAAAAAACAAAAAGTTGTTGCTGTGCTTGTTGTGGCTCTTGTAATAGCCCTTATTCTTTCGGGATGCGGGCAAAAAAATGTAAAAGAACCCCAGGCAATGGCAAGTACGAATGAAGAACTAATGACTATTCGAGTGGCAAAACAATTCGGCCTGGTCTATGCACCACTAATGGTGGCAGAGAAAATTGACTTTTTTTCCAAATACGGCCTCAAGGTAGAATGGGTGACACTGGGTTCCGGTGGGGCTGTAAGAGAAGCCATGGCTTCAGATGAACTTGATGCTGCGTTTATGGGAATACCGCCTTATCTCATAGGGTGGGATAAGGGACTGCCGGCAAAGATTGCGGCAGGATACTGTGTTATACCTGTATCACTGGTCACATATGATGACAATATTAATAAGCTGGAAGATATCAAACCAGAACATAAAATAGCGGTGCCCTCACCTGGCAGCATCCAGCATATATTGCTTTCTATGGCTTTGGAGAAGCAGTTGGGGAACCCAAATGCCCTAGATGATAATTTAGTGGCACTGCCGCATCCGGATGGAGCCCAGGCCATGCTAGCCAAAAAGGACATTGTGGCTCACTTTACTACACCACCATATCTCTTTGAAGAGCTGGAACAGCCCGGTTATAAGGTCATCCTTGACGGATTTGACGCCTTTGGACAGGATTTCAATTTCAATGTGGCGCTTGTGACAGAGAATTACCATGACAACAATCCTAAAGGTTATGCGGCATTTGTACAAGGGTTAAATGAAGCCATGAATTGGGTAAATGAAAATAAGGAAAAGACCGCAGAACTTTTGGCATCGGAGTTTAACATTGAAAAGGAAAAACTGCTAAAGTATCTAACTGCCGAAGGAGTAAACTTTACTACGGCTCCATATGGACTCATGGGCTTTGCAGACTTTATGAAAAAGGCCGGCTATATCTCAAAAGTGCCCGAGAGTCTGTCTGACATAGCCTGGGAAAATATTTTGGCTCAGGTAGGAAAACGAGAAGGAGGCCCTTGCATACTTGAAAATATACAGTGGTCAAAGTAGGAGGAGATTAATTTGCGTGACTTTATATCAAAAATAGCTTTTCTACTGGTTGTAGCCATTGTATGGGAGCTGATTCGGTTGACCGGGAGATACCCTGAACTGCTTTTCCCCGGCATAGGCAGCATAGCGAGAACTTTTTGGATGGAAAGAGCGGATTTGTTAGACAAGACTTTGTTCTCACTAAGAATAATCGGTATAGGCCTTTTGATGGCGATTAGCCTTGCCATGCTGGCCACAATTATATCCATGAGCGGTAAAGTTTTTGCCGAAATTGTCTCTAACCTAATGGCAATAATGCATCCCTTGCCCGGTATTGCCATCCTTCCTGTTGCAATTTTATGGTTTGGTATAGGCGTAAGGGCAATATTATTTGTAATAGTGTTTTCTGCCCTATGGCCATTGATAAATCACTTTTATACTGGATTTCGCTCAATACCGGTAAATCAGCTGGAAGTAGGAAAGAATCTAGGGCTCGTTGGTTGGGAACTGGCCCTAAAAGTCATGCTGCCGGCTTCTTTTCCTCACATCTTAAGCGGTCTTAGGACCGGATGGGCCAGGGCTTGGCAAGCTTCAGTGGCAGCGGAGCTGGTCTTTGGCGCTGCCGGCGGGCAGGGAGGGTTAGGCTGGCACCTGTATAAGAAGCGGTTTATGATGGAGACTCCTGGCGTGTTTGCCGGTATGCTGATCATAGTGCTAATTGGTATAGCTGTCGAATACTTAATTTTTGCCGGTATTGAAAACAGAACAGTTCGAAAATGGAAGACTATCATAAATTAAGGGGGCAGCTGCATTGAACAATCTGCTGACTGTATCAAACATAACTAAGGTATATGAATCCGGCAAAAGAAAAGTGGTTGGGATACAAGATATAAGTTTTTGCGTCGAAGAAGGCGAATTTGTCAGTGTAATAGGGCCATCGGGCTGTGGTAAATCAACTTTACTGAGATGTATAGCAGGTTTTGAAAAAATAAATAGCGGCGATATCTGTTTGGATGGGCACAAAGTGAGAAGGCCAGAACCCAGCCGTTTTATGGTATTTCAAGGGCTAGACCAACTTTTCCCGTGGCTTACGCTGAAAGAAAACATTATTTTTGCTATGAAAGCAGTGGATAAAAGCCAGGGCAGCTTCGAAAAAAAAGCCGATTATTATTTGGAACTAGTAGGCCTTGAAGGATTTGGCAACTTTTATGGATATCAACTTTCAGGGGGCATGAAACAGAGGGCTGCGATTGCCCGTGCCCTTTCGGTAAGGCCAAAACTGTTGCTCATGGACGAACCTTTTGGAAGCCTAGATGCTTTTACTCGCAGGGCTATACATCAGATGTTATTAAATGTATGGCAAAAAACAGGGGTTACTATCATATTTGTCACTCATGATATGGAGGAGGCCATAGATCTCTCAGATAAAATCCTGGTTTTTGCTAAAGGGCGGCTAAAAGGCTTAATAGAAAATCCCCTTCCCCGTCCGCGGGAAAGGGATGCCACCGCTTACCGAAGTTTTCTTTTGAAGCTCAGCAGCTTTTTAGAAGAAGAAACAACTGGATTTCTAGATTCGGAGGCACTTTCTGCTGTAGAAGCAAAGCTTGCCTTTTGAGAAGTTTCCTGCTTTAGGATTTTATCAATGTTTATAAATACTATTGATGCTATAAGAGATAAAATTGGTGCGATACTCATTACAGCAACAGTGGGGACAATGCCATATTTTTCGGATAAGCCGTAGAGAGGGGGGCCTATAGCCACTCCAAAGAACCGAAGACTTCCGTAAAGGCAGGTGATGATGCCCCGCCGCTTGGTGCTGCAGGATCCTATCACCAATGTATTGACCGGGGTCATCACCAGTCCCACTCCTGCTCCTAACAGGACTAGAGACGCAAATTTTGGCCACATACCTTTAAGCAGTAAAAATAAGCCCTGACCTGATATGATAAAAACAAGTCCTGTTATTACGAAAAGCTTTAGACCCTTGTTTTTTGCCTTTTCAAGTATTATTCCAAGGACAAAAGAAAGGGTTGCCATAACAAAAACCGGACCGGCCATTACAAGGCCTTTTTTTATGCCCAAAATTCCAAAGTCTTTTTCTAAAATATCTGAATACAAAGAGGAAATTCCGAAGAGAGAAAATAATGCCACCATACCAGCAAAAAAGCTTGCTAAAAGACCTGAAACTTTATTTTTAAATATTTCCTTTACTGCATCAACATAATTTTTAAAAGACTGCTTTTTAAATTCCGTTTCTTCTTTAACGAGAAACCAGATGGCAAGACCGATGGGGATAGCTAGAAATCCATAGGCGAAAAAAGGAAAATACCAGGATATTAGAGCAAAACCTGCCCCTAATATAGGGCTTATTACTTTGCCTAAGCCGTTGGAAGCCTCCAAAAGCCCCAGTGCCAATACTCTTTCTTGGGTTTTAAAAATATCCCCGGCCATGGCCATAGCCAGCTGATATGTTCCGCCAGCACCAATGCCCTGGATTATTCTGCCTGCCATAATGCCCCAAAAGGGCTTTTCTAAAACCATGGAAGCAATTCCAGCCAAAATACCACCGGTGCCGTACACAATAAGTGCCGGTGCCATGACCTTCTTTCGACCGATTTGGTCCGATAAAATTCCCGCCAAAGGTATTACAATACCTGCCGGAATTGAAAAGGCAGTGACCATGAGCCCTACCCGAAACTGATTGATATCTACTGCCTTTTTAATTTTAGGCAGGACAGGTATTAGCATAGAATTGCCCAGCACCATAATAAAAGGCACCAGGCATAACAAAAACACCTGGATTTTTGTTTTCTTCTTCATCATTACCTCTCCTTTTCCCGCATATATTTAAATTGCCCTGTTTGGTTACGAGATATTCAAAGGCAAAGTCGGGTTATATAAATTTATGAGTAGTTAAGATGAAACGGCAAAAGCACCTTTTAAGCAAGGCAGTCGTTGTTCTAAATTTTGGTACAAACGGATAAGATGCAGCGTGCAGGTTGAAGCCTTGGGCACTCGGCAGGATGCCGAATTGTCCGTGAACTGTGCAGTGCAGAGCCAAATTTTAGAACAACAGGTCTTGATTTTAAGGTGATGTGCCGTCATCTTTAACGAAAGATATTGCCTTAATGAGCCATTGTGAATAGGGAGGTATTTTGATGGATCCTATTTTAACTTCCATGGCGATTATGCGATTTATTTCATCGGCAATTGAACTTGTGGCGGCTCTTCTTTTTTTAAAAAGCAAAAGCGTGGAAAAAGCTATTAGAATAAATGCCGCTCTCGGTCTAATAGGGCCTTTAATTTTTTTGGGAGTAAGTTTATTGGGAATTACGGGCCTCTCTGGGAAAGTAAGTTTAACAAAACTTATCATCATATTCACAGGTGTAATATTGGTATTGATCGGAACATCTGCCGGGTAAAGATGGATTGTCGACTTTTAGGGGATAGTGTTTGAAAACTTGGTCTATGCGTGAAAGCCATTTAAAGAAATATGGGAAGAAGATAAATTAATTTTCCGTGTATTGTCGATAAAAATAGTATTTTGTAACATAAATGTAATATAATTGCAATATTTTCTTAATAATAATCATTTATAATAAGATTACAGCAGTCAGCAACAACAACAAAACGATCCCCCCTTTTAAAATGCGGCGAACGCCGCTTTTTTCTTATGCTAAAAATAAAGGGTTTTATATTCTACATGATTTACCAATGAAAGTTTTGTGGAAGTTTAATATAATGTTAGAAGGGGGGAGGGGAAATCAATGAATACAAAACGGCTAATTGCAATTATACTCCTGTGTATGATAATTATGGCGGGAGTTTATTATTTTTATGAGGCGCTGACTGTATTGGCCTTTAAGCTAAAAGGCTTTGATTGTATAAATACACCTCACTTTATTATACTCTTTAAGCCAGAAAGTCGAGAGAGCATTTCGGTTGTAGCAAATGCTGCAGAAAAGGCTTATGAGATACTGGGAAAGGATTTTGACTATTATCCCGAAGACAAAACGCCAATTGTAGTGTTTCCAGATAGAGTAAGCCTTCAAGCTGCTTTTAACTGGCCTCATGATGAAAATACTCAAGGGGTCTACTTTCGTGGTATTATTTATGTCCAATCCCCAGATGTTTGGATAGATGAAACTGAGGATATGGAAAGCATATTTTTTGAAAAAGGCCCCATGGTTCACGAGTATACCCACCTTGTGGTAGATGCGCTCACTTCGGGCAATTACCCCCGCTGGTTTACCGAAGGTGTGGCTCAGTATGTGGAAAGGCGTGTAACCGGTTATACATTAAGTGAGGACTTTGATGTTGCAGAAAATCAAGTCTACACTTATAAAGATATTATGTACAATTTTGACGGTTTAAAAGATGTGCCTAGTGCTTATTTAGGTGCTTTAGAGATGACAGATTTATTAGTTGAAGATGGAGGAATAGAGGAGCTTAAGAGAATAATGCAGCTCCTTAAAGAGGGCGATTCAGCAAATAGAATATTTCTTCAAAAAGCCGCATTAGTTCAAGCAGAAGGAAAAAGTCAACTTGTGCCGAATATAACAACTAATGGGGGTGTTGTTTTTGAATGAGAAGATTTTAGTAGTCGATGATGAAAAGCCCATCGTGGATATTCTCAAGTACAACCTTTCCAAGGAAGGCTATAATGTATTGGCGGCTTATGATGGTGATGAGGCGGTAAAGATAGGATTAAAAGAAAACCCCGATTTAATCCTTTTAGATATAATGCTTCCCAAGCAGGACGGTTTTTCAGTTTGTAAAAAACTGAGGGAGAAGATTACAAGTCCCATTATTATGTTAACTGCAAGAGGCGAAGAAGTAGATAAAGTTCTGGGCCTTGAACTTGGAGCTGATGACTATATTACAAAACCATTTAGCATGAGGGAGCTGATTGCCCGAGTAAAGGCTAATTTAAGGCGGGTGGCCATTTCCGGTCCTCAAGACGATGAAGAAATCATAAAGCTGGGAGATTTAGAATTAGATTTTAAAAGCTATGTAGTAAGAAAAAAAGGTAAACCCTTAGACCTTACTTTTCGGGAATATGAGCTGATTAGAT